>WNFC01001808.1_pt1 | contig 22739 bp, 19 predicted proteins | sample 5400541 | NCBI WGS metagenome assembly WNFC01 (sample SAMN13153342, study PRJNA577476) | soil metagenome | isolation source: 120 cm saprolite under Douglas fir tree site 2 hole 2 replicate 1 | place: USA:California | collected 2015-04-18
AGAGGCAGCGACAGACTACACGCAACAGTGCAGCGACTGCTTCAAGAATGAGATAGACTGTCATTAGCTGATCGGTTCTTCGTCCATGAACGAAAGTTCTTGCGGCCAGGAGGTCTAGATGAAGGGCGTCGTCCTTGCCGGGGGAACCGGGAGTCGTCTCAACCCCCTGACGCGGGTGACGAACAAGCACTTGCTTCCCATCTACGACAAGCCGATGGTGTACTACCCGATTCAGACGTTGGTTAACGCTGGCATTCGGGAGATTCTTCTAGTTACGGGCGGAAAAAATGCTGGAGAGTTTCTGCGCTTGCTGGGCAATGGCCGTGAATTTGGACTGAAGCACATCAACTATACATACCAAGAAGGTGAAGGCGGCATTGCAGAGGCTCTGGGTCTGGCCGAAGATTTTGCTGATGGCGAATCCATTTGCGTGGTGCTTGGCGACAACATTATTGAGAATAACGTTCGCTCCGCAGTTGAAAACTTCAAAAGGCAGAAACAAGGGGCAAAGGTTCTGCTGAAGGAGGTGCAAGACGCGGAGCGTTTTGGTGTGGCCGAGATTCGCGCCGATCGCGTTGTCAGCATCGAAGAAAAACCGCGCAAACCCAAATCGAATTACGCGGTCATTGGGATCTATTTGTATGACGCCACTGTATTTCAGAAAATTCGCCGGCTGAAACCCTCCGGCCGCGGCGAACTCGAAATTACCGACGTCAATAACTTCTACCTCGAAGAAGGCAATCTGACCTACGAGATTCTTGACGGCTGGTGGACCGACGCCGGCACCTTCGAATCCCTCTTGCGCGCCAACAATCTCGTTGCGGAAACCGGCGCCAACAAGATCTCAAGTGCAGAATCCGCCGAACGTGCCGTGAGCCGGGAAGTCAAAGGATGAAGCTATTCGTCACTGGCGGAGCGGGTTTCATTGGCTCAAATTTCATCCGCTATGTGCTACAGGAAAAAATAAGCCACGCGATCACCAACTACGACAAACTCACCTACGCTGGGAATCTAGCTAACCTCCACTCGATTGCGCATCATCCCCGCTATCAATTTGTGAAGGGTGACATCTGCGACCCCATAGCGGCGGAGGCCGCCATGCGCGGTTGCGATGCCGTCGTCCATTTCGCCGCTGAATCGCACGTCGACCGGAGCATTTACGAGCCCGCTCCCGTAATTCAAACCAATGTTACCGGGACGTTTACCCTCCTCGAGGTCGCTCGCAAACTCGCCATATCGCGCTTCGTTCACATTTCCACCGATGAAGTCTACGGCGACATCGCTCCAGGAGCCCACGCCAGTGAAGATTCTCCGCTCCAGCCAAGCAGCCCCTATTCCGCTTCCAAGGCCGCCTCGGATCTTTTGGTTCGCTCCTACGTGCGCACCTACAAATTTCCCGCTCTGATTACTCGCTCCTCAAACAATTACGGTCCCTACCAGTTCCCAGAAAAATTCTTACCGCTAATGATCACGAATGCGCTCTACGACAAACCGCTCCCCATCTACGGCGACGGCAAACAGCAGCGCGACTGGCTGCACGTGGAGGATAATTGCCGCGGAATTCTCGCAGTTCTCGAACGCGGAAGAATTGGCGAAGTCTACAACATCGGCGGATCGCACGTGGAAGAGAATCTTGCCATGGCCCAACGCCTGCTTCGTTTGACGGGCAAGCCGGAGAGCCTGCTTAGCTATGTTGCGGACCGTCCCGGCCATGACCGTCGTTACGCCCTAAATTCCACCAAGATGGAAAGCGAACTGGGCTGGAAACCAGAAATTTCTTTGGAAGATGGCATTCGCAAGACCATTGAATGGTACAAGGACAATAGCAAATGGGTTTCCGACGTTCGCGCGGGTGAATACCTTACCTATTACGAGAAATACTACGACGATCGCGAAAATTCGCTCAAAGCCATCGCGGATTCTGGCTCAAAGTTGCCCGCTTAGAACCAACATGCGTATATTCTTTGTCGGTGGAACGAATCGAAACCTCCCTGCCAGGTGTCTATGAGCTGCGCCCCGTAGTCCATCGCGACTCGCGCGGCTCTTTCCTCGAGACGTACCACCACGCTAAGTTCGCAGACCTCGGCGTTAAAGACATCTTCCTTCAAGACAACCACTCCATCTCCTCCCGCGGCACGCTCCGCGGCCTTCACTACCAGCTGCAGCATGCCCAAGCTAAGCTCTGCCGCGTAATCGAAGGCGAAGCTTTGGACATCGCGGTCGACATCCGCGTCGGCTCGCCGCACTTTGGCAAATGGGCGAGCGTCCGCCTTTCCGCCAAAGAACAAAATCAAATCTACATCCCAGCCGGTTTTGCCCACGGCTTTTTGGCCATGACGGAAACCGTTCAGTTTCTTTACAAGTGCAGCGATTACTACGCGCCATCCGACGAGTACGGCATTCTTTGGAACGATCCGGCTCTGGCCATCGACTGGGGTGCGTCTAGTCCTGTGCTTTCGCAAAGAGACGCCAAAAATCCTAAACTCGCCGACGTCCAGCACCAATTTCTGCCGCGATACGTGCCCAAATGAAACCCACGATCTTGCTGACGGGTAAGACCGGCCAACTAGGTTCGGAACTCAGTCGATTGTTGCCGGCACTGGGCGAAGTGATCGCGCCGGAGCAAAACGAGCTAGATCTGTGCGCGCCGGAACAAATTCGCCAAATCATGCGCAGTGCAAACCCTCAACTGGTCGTCAACGCAGCCGCCTATACCGCCGTTGACGCAGCGGAAACTGATGAAGCCAATGCGCTCGCCGTGAATGCCGAAGCCCCGCGATTGCTTGCCCTAGAGGCGAAAAAGATCCGCGCCATGCTCGTTCACTTTTCGACCGACTATGTCTTCGACGGCTTGAAGAAGGCCCCCTACGTCGAGACAGATCCCCCCAATCCACTCAACGCGTACGGCAGAACTAAACTCGCTGGCGAAGAAGCGATTCGCGATTCTGGCGCTGCCCACCTGATATTTCGCACGTCCTGGGTCTACGCCACGCACGGGCGAAATTTCCTCCTGACAATCTTGCGCCTTGCCACCGAACGCGAAGAATTGAAAATCGTCGCTGACCAGGTGGGCGCTCCGACTTGCGCTCTCGATTTAGCTGAAGCGACGGCAAGAATTTTGGCTGGAATGATCATTGACGATCAAAGTCAGTTCGCTTCTCCCGAGACCGGCGGCACTTACCACATAACCGCGGCCGGCCAGACCTCCTGGTACGAATTCGCAAAGGCCATCCTCGAGGAAGCACGCCGCGCACCGCAAAACCTGCCGTGGCTGGCCTTAGCAACCAAGGGTCGGCCTTTAATCGCACGACGCGTGCTACCAATCTCAACGGAAGAATTCCACTCGCCGACATCTCGTCCCGCTTACTCGGTCCTCTCGAACGCACGCGTGAACCAAACCTTCGGCATAGCCCTCCCAGACTGGCGCTTTGAACTGCAAAGCTGTTTTTCTTCGAGACCTGTCTCCGCGTTTCCTTCCGCCATCCATTCATCCAGCTAAGAATCGAACCTTCCCAGGAACTGTCGACTTTCGGGGGCTCCTTCTCCCGCGGGCACCTCTCAGCGGCTTTTGTACTCGGTTAGGTCCCTCTGACACTTCTCAATGTAATCCCACGGAGAGGCCCAATATCTAAGAGCAAATGAGTTTCCCTCTGTTTATTGATACTCCTCTTCTTTGATCCCATAGAAGATCTATCTTGTAACTGCTGCGGCTTCACGAACGAGTCCTGCTCCGCCCCTCTGCCGAGCCAGATACTGGTCGTAGATCCAACGATAGGTTTTTTCGAGACCTGTCCGCAGTGAAGTGTTGGGCTCCCAACTAAGATACTTCTGGATGAGGGTGTTATCGCTGTTCCGGCCATTTACACCCTTGGGCGCGCTGAGATTGTAATTGCGCTTCAACTTGATTCCGGCAATTTCCTCCGCTATATCGACCAGTTGATTTATCGTTACTGCCTCACTCGATCCGAGATTGATCGGCTCCAGAATCTCCGAATTCATAATCAGATCGATGCCTTTCAGGCAGTCATCAATAAACATGAAGCTACGGGTCTGATTGCCTGGGCCCCAGATATCGATTTCGTGCTTGCCGGAAACCTTCGCTTCGATCACCTTCCGGCAGATGGCTGCGGGAGCCTTCTCTCGCCCTCCATACCATGTGCCCCACGGTCCGTAGACATTGTGAAATCGAGCAACGCGCATGTAGAGGCCAAAATCTTCTCGGAAGTGCCGGCACATGCGCTCAGAGAAGAGTTTTTCCCATCCATAACCATCTTCAGCAAGCGCCGGATAGGCATCTTCCTCCTTCAGCCGCGGCGCCTCAAACGTCTTCTGCTTGTCCCCGTTGTACACGCACGCCGACGACGAATAAAAAAATCTCTGCACGTCAAATTTCACCGCCGCCTGCAGCATGTGTGTATTGATCAGTACCGACAGCATGCACAGCGCTTTGTTATGCTCGATGAACCCCATCCCGCCCATATTGGCCGCGAGATTGTAGATGAGGCTGGCGCCCTGGGCGGCTTTTTCGCAGTTTTCCTTCAGATTCAAATCGAGTGAAAGATTCTCAACGTCGTCGAAATGCTGGCACCACTCATCAAAAAGCTTAATGTCTACCGCCCTGATCCGCTTGTGGCCTCGCGCGCGGAGATCCGCGACAAGATTCCCGCCAATGAAACCGCCCGCTCCAGTGACAAGGACTAAATTTAGATGATCGCCCATTAAAATGCCTCCTCCCAAAATTGTGCCAAACATGTCATCAAACTCGCCGAAAACGCGAACGTGGATCGTAGCTTCCCTGCTACCTCTGGGAGAAAGAGTGCCGCCCCATCCTGCCGTCAGCCAGCTTTCTTCAGGCCCAGTAATTCAAGCAACACAAGCGCCGCAAATTCCGGGCCATAAACCAAGTAGCGCCGCCACAGGCGTCGCGGCTCGACGGAAAGCCGGAATAACCACTCCAAGCCATGATCGCCCATCCAAGCTGGTGCCTGTGCGATGCGCGCGGTGTGGAAATCGAACGCCGCGCCGACCCCAACCAAAACAGGCACGTTCAACCGTTGGCGGTGCTCGAACATCCAACGCTCTTGCTTGGGAGTGCTCAATCCAACCCAGACAATGTCCGCGTGCGCGCCTTCGATGGTTTGGATGATTTCGCGATCCTCCTCCGGCGTCAGCGTGCGAAACGGAGGGCTGTATGTGCCCGCCACTACCAAGTCGGAAAAGCAGGAGACAAATCGCGAAGCAAGATCCTCTGCTACACTCGGCCCGCCGCCGTAAAAAAAGTGCCGATAGCCTTTTGCTGCGGTTTGCTCGCAGAATATGGCCATCAATTCGGGTCCATAGACGCGGCGTCGCATGTCGAAACCATGTCGGCGGCCGATCCATATCAGCGGCATCCCGTCTGGAACGACAAGCCCCGCCGAATTCAGAATCGTCTTGAAGTGCTCGTCATGCTGTGCTTCCATCACGCCGTGCATTCCGGTCACTGCGATGTACCGGCACCCCTCCCGCCGCGCGATCCACTCCTCCATCCGCTGCACCGCGTCCGGAATCTGCACCGCATCCACCCGCACGCCGAGCACCGAATACCTTGTGGCAAAGTCCTCGTCACCCTGAACCACTTCGGACACCGTTCACTCCGCTCGCGTTGCCACAAGACTTGTTCCCACAATCGGGAACCCCGTCGAAACGATCGTTGCCCCCGGAAACAGATTTCGCAAATCGCGGGCCCCGAGCAATCGAATCCTTTCGTAGACGTGCACGTAATATGGCGAAATGCGAAGCACCTTACGTTGCCAGTGCTCAGGCAGAGACTGATAGAGCGGCAGCAAAGTATGCGGTTCAATCGGAAAAAACTTGTTCGGGGTCGTCACAAAATATCCGCACTTTGCAACTCGAGATATCTCCGCCGCGAACTTCCGCTGTTCCTCGATTCCGGCCAACATGCTCGACGGCAGCGTTGGAAAAAACCCAATCGAATGGCCTATCCGCAAACGGCAGGCAACACCCGCCCGTCCACGACTGCACATGCTGGTCAACCAATGCTTGCCCCATATCGGCCTCGTTGATCGTTCCCCAATTGCTCTCGCATCAAACGCCTTCCAAAGCCGGCTGGCATGCCTTCCGAATGGTAAGTTGGTCTCCGCCCTGCCGAATTTCTGTCATTACCTCATTCGCCGCTCGAACCACCTGCCCCGGCGTGATCGTTCTTAGGCAATACGGCTCATCGAAGATGCAATAGTCGAAACACGGACGGCACCAGAACTCGGGACGCATCACCACGCGGTCTCTCGCGCCCCGCGGCCCAAACCATTCGGGCCGCTGGGGTCCGAACACCGCCACAACTGGCACGCCCAGCAAACCGGCAAGATGCATTGGGCCGCTGTCGTTGCAAATGAGGAGCCGGCAAAGCGAGAGTACTGCCAGGAATGGGCGAAACTCGAGGCTCACCGCATGACACCGCTCCAACTGCGGCGCTTCTGCAGGATTTCCGGGATCCGAGAACCACAAAATGTGTGTTTCGCTATCCCTCAGAATGCACCGCGCCACCTCGGCAAACCGGTCATTGCCCCACCGGCGTACTGCGATTCGCGCGCCAGGATGAACTCCAATCAGAAGCGCATCGGCAGGAATTCCCCGTTCGCGGAGGAACGATCCAGCCGAGGAAGGCTCGGCCCCGGTCAGCCGGAACCCATCCATATCACGATTCGGCGGCTTGCCTAGGGCTTCCAATAAATGCAGCCAGATGTCCGCGCGATGCGAGCGAGACAGATCCGGCGCAACACGGTCCGTCAGCAGAAATCCGCCGCCGCCCACGCCGTACCCTATCCTTCGCCGCGCTCCGGTCAGCCACAGCAGCAGGTTGTCCCGCAAATCCATTCTTCCCGAAATCGCCCAGTCGAATTGCCGCTTCCGCAGAGCCCAAATCACTCGAATCAGTGGCCGCCAGTGCCGCGAAAACGGGTTGTACTTCTTCCACCGTGAGAAATGCTGCGCCCACGGCACGCGCACCGCGATAAACTCATCCACCAGCCCCTGCCCTTCCAGGAACGACTTGAGGCTCTCGTTCACCAGCAACGAAATCTTCGCGCGAGGAAATCCCCGTCGAAGATTCCTCAGGAACGGCACCAAAGTCGCCAGATCCCCCAAATTCCAGTACTCGACCACCAGAATGCTGGCTGGCGTATCTTCCTTCCCTCCCAGCTTGGCTGGCTCCGGCAAAAACGGCAGGAGCAGCCGGATTCCCATCTCCGCCGTACGCACTAGCCGCCACCTCCCCGGCGTCATCTTCAACAACGCCGCCCGCGCCGCCGCTTCGGCGCCTAGAACGGGTGTGGAGTTGGCCTCAGACGGTCGCATGGAGATCAGCTTTCCGGTTACCAGTTCCCAATGGCCGCGGACAATCTGTTTTGCGCGCAAACATGATCAGTTCCGCTTCCAAAGTGCGTCTGCTCAGCAATGGAGAAAGAACAAAATCTACAGGCAGTGTGGAGGCCTCGAAGGCGCGATGGCCCAGCCGATACCACCACTTGTCCTCGTAGATTCGGGGGCGGTCGAAGCCACTCTTTTCCGTCGAATTTCGCATTCCATTCGCTCGCGGCACGAGCTGCTGCTTCGTACGCGCCCGCACAATCTCAAACCAGGTGTTATGAGCGGGGCCGCGCGCGCTATCCTTTAGCACGATCTCAAATCCTGCCTTAGTCAGAAGCACAGTAAGCGTGCGAGCCGAGTACAAGTAGATATGTTCAGGCGGGCTAAGCCACTGCCAGTGTGGCCCTGCCAAGCGAGCGACCAAGCTCTCCATATTCGGGACACGCAGACCAATAATTCCCCCGGGCCGCAAAAGCTCATGCGCACGATTAAGCAAACCCAACGGGTCCGGCTCGTGTTCCAGCACATGCCAAGCGACAACAGCTTCAAAGGACCCGCAGCATTCTTGAGGCAAATCAAATATTGTTCCAGTTCGCACCGGCAGATGTAATTCTTCGCGTGCGTACTTCCCGGCATATTTGCCAAGTTCAACCCCCGCTACCTTCCACCGCTGCCGGCGTGCAGCGCCCAGGAAGAAACCGTAGGAGCACCCGATTTCGAGGAGGCTCCGGTTTTCCCCGCAGAATTCCGCCAACGGCTTCAGCCACCTTTCGGCGGCCGCTGCAGCCCTGCGGTAGCTCTCGCGGTCATAGTGATATGCACTGTTGTAAAAGCGCGTGAGTTCGTCCATCGAAGGCTTCGGATCCAGATAAACGAGACCACATCCGCAACAACGGATATAGTTCCACCCTCGAATCCGGGCAAAGCCTTGCCCCGCCGCGATGAGCGGATCACAGACCGGGCATGTGTTCCGATGAACCTTTGGCGATGCTGTCATCTGGACTTCGCCTCATTAATTCTTTGACTCGCGCTGGAAAGAATTGTGTGAAGTAGTAGCCGCGCGAGGCCTTCTCGCTCCACCGGCGGCCGCTCGCCACGGCCCTCAGGAAGGCCAACGCAAATCGCCCCGTTGCTCCAGGTCTGAGCCGACCTGTGATCCGAAGATGCTCGATCCGCGCTTTTTCGTACTCTACGGCTTGACATTTAGTCTGGGCCGTCGATTTACTGCTGCCATGCCAGCGAAAACCACTCAAGAGATTGGGGACATGACAAAAACAGTAGCCAGCATTTGCGAGACGCAGATAAAACTCATAATCCATGGCGTAGTGATAGTCTTCGTTGAGAAGGCAGCCATCTTCAATGAAACGTCGCAGGAGGAACAACGCGCCCGAGGAGTTAATATAGCTCACGTGACTATGCAACAAGACGAAGCGGCTGAACGCTATTTCCCGGCGGATCTGAGTGGGTCTCCCGTTCTCGTCAGTCCATACGTAGTCTCCGTAAAGCACGTCTGTCCCCGGGCGCTCCTCAAAAGCTTCTGCGACACGCTGAAAGCAACCCTGCAGGTAAAAATCGTCGGAATTAAGCCAGCCGATGACATCGCCCTTCGCCATCCGGAAACCCTTATTGAGCGCATCGCTCTGGCCGCGGTCAGGCTCTGAAATCCACCGAAGATGCGACCATCCAGGCAGACCGGAATACCGCCGGAGTATTTCGACCGATCCATCGCTGGAGCCCCCATCCACGACGATGTGCTCAACGTTCGGGTAGTTCTGTTCCTTGACGCTCAGCAAGCAGTTTTCAAGAAACTTCGCTTGATTAAAAGAAGGAGAAACGATCGAAATCTTAAGCATGCGCGCCTCCCGGCGTTGGGACCTCATCCCGCTTGAGAAGATTGAGAAATCCAACGGCCAATGCCAGGTTCAGAAAGATCACCAGGGGATTTTTCGTGTTGCTTATCCATTGCGCTCCCCAAAATTCCATCGCGACGTCCGCCCATACCGCCGCACATATCCCCGCTGCCACGGAGGCTGCGATCGGTCGCGGCTCCTGCTGGAGTCTTCGACGGCAATAAAGAAAAAAGCTGCCAAGCAGCCAGAGAAAGAGGAGCGGCCCCGCAATCCCCATCTTCAGCCAGAACGTCAGATACTGGTTGTGAACCAAGCCTGTTCCAACCTCGTTGCCCCCCGTCATCGGAAGCAGCGACAGATTCCTTTCCGTCTGTCCTCCGAAGCCGTAGCCTAGAAGCGGTCGCTGTTGGATCGTTTCCCAAGCATCGAAGATGTCAAATACATGAAATGCCAAGGTGTCCCCCGCGGTAACGTTTTTCCCCGGCGATCTGACGAATTCCACGATCTCGCTATACCGCGAAGTGGAAGCCTCCAGCCCAAATTTGTTTGAGCCAGACTGCACAACCGCGCTCAAAACCAAGGCGAGAGCAGCAGCGCCAGCCAGTCGGAGTCCCCACCGAATCTTCTCGCGGCGCGGCAAACGCCAGCCAAGAACCCCCAGCCCGATGAGCAGCCCGACCTGGGGAGCCCGTTTCTCGGACACCGCAATATTCGCGACAAGAACGAAAGCGCCGAATAATAAGGCGGCTCTCCGCCAAAAACGCTCTTCGGCATGGAAAATCAAAATGGAAATGGCCGGCAAAGCCGCAAACAGATACATCACATTCTCGGGCCCCTCGCCGACCGGCCCTTGGCCGAACACCAAAGGCCAGCGTGGGGCGATTTGCGTGACGAAAAGCAAAAGCGAATACAGTGCCTTTGCCGTGACGAGAAGAAAAAACCATTGCCACAAATGCTCCAAATCCGCGGAGTCGCGGAACAGACTCGTCACTAGAAAATAGAAAAGAATTGCGATTAACAGGCATCGCCATTCGAAATACCCCAGCGCATCCTGCGCTGGATGCCCAAGAAACACTCCGTACACCGCGAACACGGGGAACACGATCAGCCACCCGCGGAGCGGCCAATCGAGCGGCGTGTTCGCAAACAGCCCCTCTCCTGTTCGCCTTTCACGTCCCAGCAAGCTCCGCAGGAGATATGCAAGGAAGAGGAGATAGATAGGAAATTCCATCAGATACATCCGCCCGATCCCGAGCCGAAAGGGCACGTCATCCGAGGAGCGCGTCGGCGCCCAGCCGTCGACGAAAATCACAGTGGCAGCAACGACCGCATAGGCCAGCCATTCAACCCGCACAATAAGCACAAGCACGGAGAGCAACGCCGCTAAGAAGCCCGCCCCCACACGCGGATCGACTCCGAACATTACGATGACAACGCCGGCCATGGCCGTGGACAGAAAGACCGGCCACGCGCTTGAAGATGTTTCGGCGTGCCCCAGCATGCGTGTCTGGCTCTGCCCGCTCACGGCGAACGCTCGAGCACTGCATCACGCGGCTTGTCGGTCACTCGCGCAGGCAGAATGACCTCTTCGAACATCCGCTGCACGGTCTCCCAAGCCGCTTCGACGGTGATGTCGCGAATGCAGTGCGGTACCTCGTAAATGCATTCCCAGTTGCAGTGGTAGCAATCCATCTTCTGGAATACAGCTCGGTGCTTGCGTAGATCACCGTATGGATAAAAGCGCCCGAAATGCCCGCCTCCCAGAATGCATACCGTCGGTGTTCCAACTGCCACAGCAAGGTGCAATGGCCCCGTCTCACTACCGATATACAGAACGGAGTGTTTGAAAATCGCGGCAAGCTGCAATAGGTCTGTCTTCCCAGCCAAACGCACTACCGGAGCGGACATTTTCGAAGACACAGCTTCCTGTATCTCGTGATCTGAAGGTGCCCCACAGATGAGAATGTGGGTCCTATAGGTCTCAGCGATACGATTGGTCAAGGCTGCAAAACGCTCCGCTGGCCACATCCTGATTGCATTCGATGCGCCGGGGAATATCACCACCAGTCGTTCTCCTTCGAGGTCGACACCCTCGCTCAAGAGAAGTTGCCGGGCCTCGTTCATTTGAGTATCCGAAGGCGTAATTCTCGGCAGTGATTCTTCGTCTGACAGTTTTCTGCCCGTCAACCGCTCCACAAACTCTCTATTGCGTTCGACTTCAGTGATGATCCCAGAGCGCAAGGGGATGATTCGCGTGGAGTATGCGTTGTCACGATGCTTTACATCAGAGGGGATGTTATTCACGTCACCCGTGCAGGCAATTCGTTCCTGAGCTCCACAGCAATACAGCAGTTCGTCGGTCGAGGGTTCACGAGAATAAATCGGATTGATGGCCACACTGAATTGCCTTTTCCGGAGCTGCCGAATCAGCCAAAGACGATAGAGGAGGCTGCGCCGGTACCGCCGACGATCGAGTGAAATAACCTCGTCGACGCCTGTACTTTTTGCTAGGTCTTCAGATTCTTGACTGACTAAGAGTGTTATCTTCGCGCCGGCGTATGCGCGGCACGACTCCTTCAATGCGGGTAGGAAGAGTACGAAATCTCCGATTGCATCGGCACGAATGATAAGAACTGAGCGGGCACCCCCGCCCGGAGGATTTGCGGTCAGCCGGCCCGCGTATCCCGCTGCGAGAAGCAATCGATACGTGGCCTTTAGCTCGCGGCTTGCTAACGCAGTCAAAAGATCTCGAGGTTCATTTCTAGTCAACAAAGCCCTAGCTCCAGGAATCAAAATTCACCAACGTCTGCGATTCTCTGCACTTAGACCCGTCTGCCGGCCCGCGGCGTCGACAAGCACAGCCAGAAACTCAGCAACAAAGCTGTCATTGCGCGGTTGGCTGGTATTTGGCTAGTAGCCATCCTGCCTCTTTGCTCTCACCAATTACGGCAAACTGTTTATTCGCGTTAATATAGTTATAGCTTCGGAAATGTTTTAAGTGGTAGATATCGTCCAAGAGTAAGAAATATGGATGCCCCGTCATATGCCTCTGGACCGCATTGAACTCCAGGTAGCCCACGCCACCGGCAGAGTCCAATACAACGAGGGGGCTGTAAGATCGAAATGCACCCAACCACTTCGCAAGCAAGCCTTCTCCAGAATAAAAGCGACGCCGGTCCACAAACTGACGAATCCTCTCCATCGGATTCCTCGCTCCTCCCCCGAGCCGTCCAGCTATTTCATTACTATAGAAATTTATGGGATCTTCCACATCGTCAATGAATATATTCGGGTATTTAAAGTGATTCTGAAGCGCGGGGTCATTTCCTATGAAACGAAGAGCTTCCTGAAGTGAGGTGCTCAAGCCCCAAAGAGGAGTGACAAACGGAAAAGCTTTCAGATTTTCTCTGGCCCGTCGCCAATTGTGATGGCTAGCCTCAATTGTTACAAACAACTGCGGAGCGGGGGATTGAGCGCGAAAGATCTCTGCGATAAACTTGGTCGAGCCAAGGCCAATGTGCGTTCCGGTTTCCAAAATATGAGTTATCGGAGTGTACTTGCTCATTTCGACCAGCAAATGAAGCAGTTGGGCGTCCTCGATCATACTGATACTCGCTCTCGGGGCTGCGCTATAGAGCTTCATGGCTTTATGTCCTTAAACATATTCCGGGTTCTCAATGTTCTCTTTTCTGTAGGCGGTCATCGCTTTAGCTACTCCATCCAAAGCCGCCAATTGATACGACGTGGAATTTAAATAGCAAGGAATAGTAGGCAACCGTTAATGTAACGCCCGATGTAAGTGCGAGCGCGAGCTCTGGTCCGCTCTGCGTCTGTGTTGAAAGCAAAAGTCCGACGCTGAGAAAAGAGAAGCCGATTGCAGGCATGATATGGAAGCCAAACACTCGCGCGAAATATTCCTTCGGCAAAACTCGAACGACACGAGTGGTTACGTACCAAATAAAGATAGGCGCCTGCGCAGCCGTGACTAGGGCCGCGGCTGCCGTCCCCGTGATACCGAGCGTGATGGTGAACACAACTGAAAAAAGCAAGTTCAATCCCGTTACGATTATCGAAAAGGCAGCAGTGACCTTGGTGTTTCCGGTTCCAAAGGCAATGTTCGCCGGAACCATCGTCCAGACCGCCAGCAGGCTGTTAGCTGCCAGAAAAACGAGAACAAGCCAGCTCTTTTCCGCGAATAGGGGACCCACCCAAACCCTTAAGATTTGCTGGGAAAATAAAATTATGAACAGAAAGGGCGGCGTACTCAGGGCCACGACGTACCTGGAAGCAACTGAATAGAGTTTCTGGAGAGATTCCATGTTTTCTCTCGCCTTGAGCGTACTTACAAAGGGAAAAATCACGCTAATCAGACTTGCCATTCCAGCTTCCAATGCGGTTGTAACCCTCAGAGGGGCGGCAAAGTAGGGAACTGCTCCGGCGCCCAAGATCACGGCGATGACCACTTGCAAGAAATATGTGTTTGCGGCGCCCGCAATGCGTGTGATGAACGTGTAAGCACCGAAGCCAAAAAGGGCGCGAAAATGCTCTCGCCTAAACTCGAGAGCCAGCCGATAGCCGGGAATACAGGCAAACACCAGAAACACAACGATTGCAAGATTTGCAGTCGTCATTAGGGCGGTGACCACGACCACTTCCAGCAGCCTGCCGCCCGCGAAGAGAACAAAAACAACCGTGATCGTGGTGGCGAGAGAAAACCCGACCGTTGTTTTGGCAAGGACATCGAATCGCTGCAGCCCCTTGAGTGCGGCATTGTACGTGTTCAGGACCATCTTGGATAAGAATCCTGCCGCGCTGACATAGAGGCTTATCGAAGCAACATGAACGAGAGAAGGGCTTACGCGTAAAGCATGAATGATCCGCTGGTTGAACGTGCAAAGAACCAGTACCCCAATCAGCCCCCCGATTACTTGCGCCAGGAGCGCAGCGTTCACAGAATGCGTCACCGAGTCATCATTCCCCAATTCACTATGATGGGCGACATACTTGACAACGCCATCCGACAATCCGAAATCGAGTAGACCGAAATAGCCGAAAAGACCCGTCAGAAGAAGGTAGATCCCGTAGCCTTCCACGCCCAAATATCGGATGAAGACTGGGATCGCCGCGAGATTGACAGCCCCGGTCACACCCCAGGAACCAGAGCTAAAGAGAGCATTCCGCAGAAGTTGCGGCCTAACTGCTTGAGAAATGGAAGAGGGGGTCATAACAGATCAGACTCCAATCGCGCGGCTATAGGGAGTTCTAGAGAACCTTTGTAATGAGGCTTGGCTTTCACTCTCTTCATAGATTCTGCCGAGAATGTCCGCTGGCGTTGCACAGGCTGTCCCGCGTTTCCCAACCACAATCCCCGCCGCCACGTTGGCGAGTTGCGCCGCCTCACTGCGCGTTGCGCCCGAGGCCAAGCACAGCGCAAACACGCCAAGCGCCGTGTCCCCTGCTCCTGTAACGTCGTACACGCTTCGAGTCACCGAGGCGATGTCCTCACGCCGTACTGTTCCTTCCGTCTTTTCGAAGAGCGTCATCCCCTCGCGACCGCGCGTCACCAGCAACGCCGCGAAGCCGTGTTCGCCCAGAAGGCCCTCCGCCGCCCGGTCAAGCCACATCGCCGCATCCGGTCCTCTTCGCTCTCCCGTCATCGCCGCAAACTCCCGCAGGTTCGGCATCAGCACGGTCGCCCCCGCATACTTCTCCGCTCTCGTGTCCTTCGGCCCAGTGACCAGCAGAACCCCTTGCTCCCGCGTCATTGCCGCAATTTCGCGCAGAACGCGCGGCGTCAGCACACCCTTCCGGTAGTCGGAACAAACCACGGCATCGGCTGGACCAATTTGCTCCCGCATGGCCCCGAGCAGTCGCTCTTCGACCGCCGTCGGAATTTCCTCGGTAACTTCCACGTCGAACCGGAACACTTGCTGGCCGTGTTCGCTGGACATCAGCCGGCACTTGCGCGTGGTTGGCCGGCCCGCTTCGAGCAGCACGCTCTCCCGGTCGATCCCCGCCTGGTCAAGCGAGTCGAGCAGCGCCGCCCCCGCCGTGTCCGTTCCCGCCACGCCGACCGCGCTCACCCGCGCTCCCATCGACGCCAGATTTCGCGCCACGTTCGCGGCCCCTCCCAGCATATGCTCCGCGCGGCGAAGCTGCAGAACCGGCACCGGCGCCTCCGGTGAAATCCGCTCGATCTCGCCCCAGAAGTACTCGTCGAGCATCAAGTCGCCCGCGACGATCACGCGGCAGCTCGCCGCCCTGCGCAGGATCGCTTGCGTCTCCGCAGCAGCTAGCACGATTCGCTATCCTTTCCCGGCGGCGTGCGCCGCCTGCTCCGTCAGGACGCGTTCACAGTACCCACTCACGATATGTCCCGCGAGAATGTGGCATTCCTGGATCCGAGACGTTACCGCGGACGGCACGGCCAGACATAAGTCGACGGCGCCCCGAAGCGGACCGCCGGCGCTGCCCGTGAATCCGATGGTGAACATCCCGCGCTCGCGTGCCGTAGCAATTCCGTGCAACACGCTTGGCGAGCTACCGCTGGTCGAAATCCCAATCGCGACGTCGTTCGTCGTGCCGAACGCAGACACTTGGCGGGCAAACACTTCGTCGTAACCGTAGTCATTCGCCACCGCCGTCACCGTCGAGCTGTTGACCGTCAGTGCCATCGCTGGGATGGCTGCGCGTTGGCAGCTGTAGCGCCCGACAAACTCGGCCGCAATGTGTTGCGCGTCCGCCGCGCTCCCTCCGTTTCCAAAAAGGAGCAGCTTCCCGCCTCGCTCCAGCCTCTCGGCCAGGGCGGCACAAATTGCTGCCAGCGCCTCCGCGCACTCTTGCAGAAACGCCTGCTTCACTCGCAGGCTTTCCTCCACTTCTTTCTCAATCCAGACTATGAGTTCTCGCGAACTGAATCCCTGTTCAGGTGGCATCTGGGTCGGAACCCTGTTATCTTGATTTGCCATCGCTTATTAATCACTTATAACTTATCAATAGCTCATTGCCGTGTTTTTTAGCTGCTTACGGGTCTCTTTTCTCGTGTTCCGCCGGTTCACCCTTCTTGCGAACACTTCACAAATAAAACGGGGACTACCATACTCCTCATTCTTTAAGCTCAACTTCAAATGCCCTCCGCCCGCAGAACCGCAGGGATCGTTTTCAACAGAATCCCGAGGTCCATCCGCAGGCTCCAATTCGCAATGTAGTCCAGATCCAACGTCATCGTCGCGTCGAACGACGGGTCGCGCCGCGCCTTGATCTGCCACAAGCCCGTGATACCCGGCTTGACATCCAGACGTCGTAGGTGCTCAAGCGTGTAGCGCTCGTAATCGTCTACCGGATGCGGCCGCGGCCCCACCAAGCTCATATCCCCCCGCACCACGTTCACCAGTTGCGGCAATTCATCGATACTGTACGTCCTCAGCCACCGCCCGCACGGCGTTACCCGCGGGTCATTTTTCATCTTGAAGAACGGCCCGTTGCGTTCATTCGCCTCGCGCAAGCTCTCCTTGTGAGCATCGGCGTCGTCGACCATTGTCCGTAGCTTGTAGCAGCGGAACTTCTTCCCTTTCCTTCCCACACGCAGCGCGGAATAAATAACAGACCCACGGGAATCCAACCGAATCCAAAGACCCGCAAGCGCCAGTAGAGGCGCCGCAAGAATAAGCCCGACGGAGGCTACAACGACGTCGATAACGCGTTTCACGGCTTGGCCCAACGCCGGAATCGGCTGCCCGTGCAGTTCGATAACCGGGAAACCACCGATCGATCTTAGGGGTGCACGCCACCCCAGTCCGTCGTAGATGTCCGGTACAACGTTTAGATTGAGACGCAATCGCCGAGCTTCGACGCAAATGTCCTTGACGACTTCACGATCCGCGGGTAGCGTCACAAACAATTGGTCAACGAATTGCTCAAGCGCGACCCTCTTAAGATCGTGGATTGATCCCAATACTCGCGAATCGCCATTCGCATGGGCATCCAAAAAGCCGCAGACCGAGTAACCTAATTGGCGGTTATTGTGCAGGCAGACGGCCAGTGCCCGCCCCAATCTTCCCGCCCCAATGATCAGGGCGCGTGATACTCCGTCACCACGGCGTGCACGTTTTAGAACGTAAAGCCGCTTGGCGTAACGCCAGCCAGCTAAGGTGCCAATACTTTCGACGCCGGCGGAGGCAACAACCATCCGGGAGATTTCCTTGTTGCCGGAGACGAAGATGAAAAGAACCAGCAATACCGTGGCAAATCCGACGGCTTTTGCCACGTTGAAGCTTTCTTCCAAGGCTCTAATTTCTCGTGACGTGCGATATAGATGCTGGCTCATACAAGCCATCACAATCAGCGCGACGTAGAGGAGTAGGAAGGCTGGGTAGGTGTGACTGTACGCCTGATGAACAAGTTGGCGAGCAGAAGCGAACTCCATGCCCAGATGGCGCGCGAAACCGAAACGCGCACCATATACGACAATTGCCCCGAGACAAACCAAGATAATATCGATCGCCACATAAGAGACCTGGCGAAAGTATCCAATTCGTCGACGCTCCGACCTTGCTCGGCCAGAAAGACTGTCTCCAGCATCCAGCCAGGCGTCTGGCGCAAATTCGCCCGACGGAGCCCATCCCCCCATCGGCGACGCTGGTGATTGGCGTGCGGCTGTGCCGTTCATGGCCTAAGACCCGTCACTACCTTTATGAGCGTACGTGCGTGTGTCCCGTTCATCTAATTTCGGTTCTCGTATCGCTCATCACTCACTCTTGACCGCTTCGCGCTCCGCGCGATAGCTCCGCGGCCGTCGAAGGAATTGCCTCCGCTGGCTGTTCCACTCGAGGGCGCGCAGATTCAGAGCCTTCCCGGCTTCTTGCCACGGCCCGTGAAATTGCAGCTCCCACAGATACGAATCGACCCGCATCGAGCCGCAATGTATCAACCACTTCCTGCGCGAACCGTTTTCCAGGATCTTGTGTGTCAATCGCTTGCCAAGATCGCTTCGCAAAGAGCCAAACGCACACGGCGAAAATTGCAAATGCTGTTCCGACCGTTATCAAGATCAGCCGATGCGGAGACGACTTTTTCGTCGGAACGACTGCGGCGTCTAAAATCTTTACACTTGGGATCTCCTTCGCTTCCTGCACCTTAGCAAGCTCGTACTGTTGCGTCAGCAGTTCATAAACTGTTTCCTCGATTTTTGTCTGGTGATACAGATCGGCGTAAGTGACACCGAGACGCGGCAATTGACGGATCGAAGGATAGAGGGACGGGTCGCTCTTGGAGGAGAGGGCACCGCTCGTCCCGGAGTCTCCCCCTAGTTTGCCGAGCTGCAGGCGCAACTCGCCAACCCGTGCGCGAAGTGCCTTCACGCGCACGTTCTGGTCTGCGTAAATTGCCTCCAGCCCGCGAAGTTCGGATTCTGCCGCGATCAATTGTCCCTGCAAAGTTGCGGCTGCTTCAACCATCGCCTTGCCTTGAGCCGCTATATCGATGGCCGTGTTCTTACTTGCGAATTCGCTGAATTTCCGAGCGGCATTGTCTAGATCCCGCTTTACAGTATTCAGCCGCTCTTCCAGAAAAATGCGCTCCCGACGTGCGGAAGAGGTGCTGACCTGGGCCACTAGGCGGTCCAATTCGGTGACATACGCTTGTGCGAGCGCTTCAGCGCGTCGGGGATCGTGATCACTAACCTTAATCGCGATAATTCCGCTCTTGGGGCTCTCTGAGATGTTCGTATGGTCGGTAAGTGCCTGCCGCGCATCCTCAATTTTCGATTCGTGATAAACGCGTTTTAACTCGAATTGCTCGATGAGATGCTCCTGGACAGTCCGACTCTGGAGGACTCCGACAAAGAGTGCCCCTGAGCTCTTTACTCCCAGAAGATCGCCAGCAACCGCCCCGAGACCTCCAGAGCGACCTGCCGCGGCAGAGAGGAGAGTCATGCTAGCCCCCGACTGGCTGTCTGGGGGCATTAGTTGAGTCGTGGCGTCGTATCGGGCTGGAATAAGAAATGCAATTGCCGTATTAGCTGGCAGAGCAACGAGAAATGTCCACAACAGTAGCCTGCGATTCTCCAAGAGAAGGCGAAGGCGAGTAATCGCGCGTTCTCTGGAAGTCCCCGGCCCAGTCGTTGCCTCCAAGGAAACGTCCACGCCGTTGCCCCCCGAAGACATAGCCAGCCCAGGGTCTCTCGTTGCGCCATTCTGACTCACGAAAGCCCCCCTGCACCTGGACAGTTTCTTAGAGCAATCGTTTGCTGAATCTGTGTTTTTGGCGTTTGCCTCTTTGCGTTGGTTTTCCTGTTCTCACCCGACTCTTGCGTCCCGCGGTGCCACGAAGGTCCCGGAAAATGTCGCGACCAAGCACTTCCTGGCACAGGCTGGCGAACTGGAGGGCTGCTCGAGAAATTCACGGCCGACCTCCGTTCCCAGACGTGCTTTCCGCTCCATTCGCGCTGGAGCGCTGGAACAATTTTTGCGGCTCAAACTGAATTTGCACCAAAGCCGTCACGTTTCTTTGAGCGTTTGGCTGAATTATAGGAAAGAGCCACCGTTCATATTGCAACGAAGCAGAGAGACTGAGATTCGAGCGCACCCAGTAATCGCCCCGTGCGCCCACGTCCGTCAACGTGCCCCCGCCCGGGATGAATTGCTGACTCACCTTTTGGTGGCGGAAATTGAATTGCAGACGATTGCGAGCGTTGAACCAGAAATTTGTCCACCCCTGCGCACCTTGGCCTTCGCGACCAATCCAACTTCCCCACAAGTATCCGTTGCTCGTTTGGCCATTTAGGATGAGCGTACTAAAATAGAAAAACCCATGACTCAGGTCCCCGCCAGCTGGTACATCAGTGTAAATGCCCTCGGCACGCAGATCGAGCTTCGGGATACCGGGCACATGCGATAGATATAGACCTGCATGGATAGCCGAGCGATCGAAGTAAGCAATCGGTGACAACTCGTCGTCGGCAAACGCATCACCGTAAAAGGTGAGCCAGTTGCGGAGTTTGGGCAGGCGATAGGACCAGTTCAGCGCGGATTGTTCATCGCCCGGGTCTTGACGCGAGCCGGTCACATAGGAGCTGCCGATATCGAAGAGTGCCCTCTCGAACTCGCCGAGTGTGAACGGAATGGTTGGTCCTCCAAAAATATCGTTGCGGGATACTGAGAATTCGAAATTTGGCGTTGGCTTAAAACTGAGTTGCTCCCCGTGGACGTAAGGCTGCGGACTGAGTGGTTGCAGAAAGTTCCCGGTGATGCCATTTGAATTGTTCTCAAAACGCTGTCCGCGCAACTGTCCTAGGAAGAATTCCACCCGCATCGGGCCAAGCCACTTCAGAATCCAAGGCAGCGGGAGCGGCGACGCCCGGTTGATACGAAACATATTGAGTGGCGCAGCGTTATTGCTCCATATCAGCGGACCCCCTTGGCCCGGCCCCCACAAAAGGCTCTGGCGGCCAAAGGAGACCTGCCAGTTTGAGAAAGTAAGACCCACGTACGCTTCGAGCAGGTCGAACTGACTCACAGAGGGTTTGGCCGCGTCCGGCGGTACCCCCGGAAGGAAGTCCACTTTCTGAATAAGTTGACGTACTGGGAGAGGCAGGGCGGGCATGCCTGGGGCGGTCTGCCATTCGGCGCGGGCGTACGCGAACCACCGGCCCTCTGTGGCGTATGCCGAAAATCCGTTCAGAGTGCTCCAGCCTTCGCCGTACGGTCGCCCAAAATCGTTGACCTGCGTTTGCGCGAAGTGATAGCCATCGTTTAGCGGCATTCCTGAGATGGACTCCGCGCGCGTGTAAATAGACTCCACGCGGAAGACTCGGTTGTCACTGTCTCCTGCTTCACCAAGCTCGAAGCGAAACTCCTGCGCAAGTGTTGCCAGGATCTGCGCGGTTTCTCTGTTCTGGTCTCCACGGCTCAGCCTCTCTTCGCCTTCCCCTACCAGACGCGCACACTCACGGCGCGTCCACGGGCGGAGGCCTGCAAATTCACTGTTAATCAAACCGCGTCCAGCCAAACGATCGAGGGCCGGGTAGATCCAGCTGTCCAGCGGAACATATGGCGACCCTTGATTCGCTGGAGAGGAGTCTCCCCCGCTGCGAAATATCTGGCTGATCGATTGCCAGGGCGCGCCGCCCAACTCTGGATCGTGATGTCGGCTGTAGATGTTCTGTGCAATGAGGTTGCCCATGATGCTGCCGACGAAGGCGTCGGAGGGAAAGTGCTGGCGGGAACGAATTCGCGAGTAGTCCACAAGAGAAGCCAGCCCGTAGGCCATGACTTTCGTGAACGGACCGGGATACTCGTGAGCTACGACGCCCGCCACGGCCCAAGCGGCCGCGGCATGTGCAGAGGGGAATGATGTGCCGTCTTGGAAGAATGCTCCGCTTGCGTCGCCCTCGAACGGTCTCTGGCGCCGCAGAGAATACTTCAATGCTTCAACCGCCACGAGACTATTGATCGAGGCTTCCCCAGCTAGAAAACCTGTTTCTTTCCAGTGCTTGTTGTGAGAAGCATGACCCATCAGCCAGAGACCACCCGCTCCGCCGATCAATGCCGCCAGACCAGCGTTTGACAATGTGTCGTAGTGACTCATCGTTTTCGGATCACGTGAGAGATGTGAACTGAGGTTACGGTCGGTCACGAGCAGCCCTGCGGTGAGACCACCTGCGGGAACGAGCCACGTCGTGTCAGAAAAGCGAATCTGGGCCGGGCTTGCCCAAGTCGATCGCTGGTCATCCAGAAATCGCCCGAATGGCCCAATCCCGTTTCCGTCGGGCGTCTTCTTCGGAACCTGCAAGGGCGTCGAAGAATGAGTCGATGTGGGCTCCAGTTTCCTGGAATCGACAGCGTCTATCGCGACCGCCGCCTCCTGCTGTTCCTGGCCTGACAGGAGGCTTGCGCAGACGGTTAGAAGAAGGGCAGTGCCCACAAACTTTGTTAATTGCCGCATTGTATTAAACTCAGGGAATAGCAACCGCAGCCACAAGTGCCGCCGCTTGCGCAATCTGCGCGACCGATACAACGTTCTTCCAGGCGGTAGCGCCACCAATCGCCTTTTCGGGGACAACAATGGTGTCGCCCGGACCGATGCCGTCAGATAAAACGTTTCCGGTCCAAAAACCGCCCTGCCCGCCCCCCGTCACCGAACCGTTCGAGTGAATGATGAAAATGGCCTTCTTGTCCCCAAGGTGAGTAGCGCGACCGGCCCGGGCGAGATACCAGCCCGCGTTTTTCCCTGGCTGGTAAGTGAGGGCATTGGTGTTGTAAACCTGCCCGACGACTAAGACAAAGCCGGGCTGCTTCGGGACTTCCAGAGAATCGCCAGCGCGGAGTTCGATGTCGTCAGGCGAGCCCGCGAAATTTCGTTTGTCGGTTCTGACATGAATCACTAGACGCCCAGAGATTGGGGCTCTACGGAGCGCATCCAGCATGCGCTGCCGCTGCTGCAAGGCAGATTGTTGGAGTGCCGCTTCTTCCGTGCCCGTGGTCGACACGGACGTCTTCACCATGGTTGTCTCTTGCTCTAATC
>WNFC01004904.1_pt1 | contig 22727 bp, 22 predicted proteins | sample 5400541 | NCBI WGS metagenome assembly WNFC01 (sample SAMN13153342, study PRJNA577476) | soil metagenome | isolation source: 120 cm saprolite under Douglas fir tree site 2 hole 2 replicate 1 | place: USA:California | collected 2015-04-18
TCGGGTTTCGCAACGCCAACTATGATGCGGCAGGAGTCGCTCCAGCGTGGCCAGGTATCGCGGCAGGGATGAGCTTCGGAGTCTATAATGCAGACTCGGCAGGTACTACCGTTGATCCGATGCTAGTAGTAGAGCACAGTGCTGATGCTACTACAACCGGCAGTGGCGATCTACAGGACAAGGCCTACGGCTACAACGCTGATGGCAATATTACGAATATTAAAGACACATCGAACAATAATGCTGCGGCATATATTTCTTTCACGTACGACGACGTAAATCGCCTCACAAATGCTTCTACCACCATTGCGAGCACAACGCCGTATTCACAGACGTACACCTACAATTCCATTGGGGATATCACGAACAAATCTGACGTGGGTTCATACACCTATGCAGGCACCGGCGACGCCAATCCTCATGCGCCGACGACCGTCAACGGGGTCACCTACACGTACGACAACAACGGCAACCTCACCTCGGCTGGCTCGCAGAAATACACGTGGGACTATCGGAATCGCATAACCTCGGTTGGCAACGGCGCGGCGACCTCGACGTACGGATACGACTACCTCAATCAGCGCGTGAGAAAAGTCTTCGGCACCGCGACGACCACATATCCGAACAAGTACATGAGTAAGAGCGCTGCCACCACCACCGACTACATCTACATGGGCGATACCATCATCGCCGAAGTGGAAGTTGCTAGCACGACGAGCTCAGGCGGAGGTGGGAGCATATCGACTTCTACAATCGCTTTTGACGCAACCTCCACCAGCGTTACGACAACATCGAGCGGAAATATTACAAAGACATGGACGCACACCGTCACCGGCACAAATCCTGTAATTGTTCTCACTGCAGACCTTCAGCAGACCGCTACGGGTACGGGCTCAATCGCGTCTGCTACGTGGAACGGCGGGGCATTTACGAAGGCGACAAGCACGCGAACGAACGCGATGGAAAGCGAAGTCTGGTACCTGGTGGCGACGACCACAGGTTCCAAAACAATGTCGGTCACCATCAACGGCTCCACGACTGCCATACGGCTCGGAGCGTCATCGTTCACTGGCGTATCGCCGACCTGGCCGCTTGATGTGGTGAAGTCCGCGAATGGTAACGGTGGCAATCCTTCAATAAGCGTGACGCCAACAATACCTACGGATGTGGTTGTTTCAACACTCTCGAAATATGGAGGCGGTGGAGGTGGCGGCGGCACGTCCACTTCAACGCCCGCGCTTGTGCAGAGCACCTTCGCGCCGGTTGCAAATTCCGTATCGTTCTCAAGCCCGGTTACCAGCGGAAATCTAGTCGTCGTCGGAATTACTGAGTTCGGTCAAACTCTCGCTGCAAATGACATTACCGACAACAAGAGCAATACGTACACGAAAATTGCCGAAGCTATCAACGGCTCAGACCATGCTGCCATCTACTACGCGAAGAATGTTACCGGCGGCTCGTCATTCACGGTGTCATCCGTTGATGATGGAACAATAGCAATTCACGAGTATTCCGGCATCGCTACGTCGAGCCCGTTAAATGCAACGAGCACGAAGACGGGAACTTCAAACTCGCCAACGTCAGGCATCGCAACATCAACCGTCGGGAATGATTTGTTCTTCTCTGTAGCATGGAGCAACAACAGCGGCGACAGCTGGACAGCAGGTAACGGCTATACGCTACGCCAGCAAGAGACGGACAACAACACCGACGAGCGTCTGGCCACGGAAGATCAAGTCCTTTCAAGCGCATCAACGAGCGCGGCCTGGTACAAGACGACGACGAGCGATCTCTACGCTGCCGCCGTCGCCGCCTTCAAACCACAAGTAACAACAACGGGCGGTGGTAGTGCTACATCTCCAGACGCGACATCAAGTCAGACAACGCTCTGGAAGGATTCGGCAGTCGCCACCTTTGGCGGAGCGAGCTACAAGATAGCGACGACATCGGGAGCCATCACGGACACCTACACAACAGCAGCCAGTCAGGATTGGGTTATGGCAGCGATAGCGCTGCGTCCCGCAACGAGCACGTCCTCCTCTGGTGGTACCGCCACCACCACGCGCTACTTCCTGCCGGACCACCTGAACAGCACGAACGTCGTGACGGACGCGAGCGGAACACCCGTCGAAACTCTAGACTACTATCCCTACGGCTCGACGCGCGTCTCGCAGCAGACGAACGGCTACAACGAGGCGAAGCAGTACGTCGGCCAATACGAAGACCCAGAGACAAATCTCTCGTATTTGCAGGCGCGTTACATGGATGGAAGTAAAGGGCAATTCCTGAGCGAGGACCCTGTTTTCCTTGGTGACCCTCGGCAGCAGACGCTAACGGACCCGCAGAGCCTGAACAGCTATTCTTATGCAAACGATAATCCAGTCACCAAGAGCGACCCTACAGGGAAATGCATTTACGACGGTTGTGTTGTCGAAGGCGTCGCAGCCCTCGGCTTTGCCGGTGGAGTTGCCGCTCAAGCATTTCATGATTATTCGACGGGTGATTTCTCACGTCGATCGGCTGGTCAAAACGTTGCAACCTATCTAACGGCTGGAGGCGCCGGTGCAGTTGTAGCGGGGGCTACTGCGGTTGCGGGCGTCGAGACCGTCGGCCTCGGCTTAGTAGCGCGATTCGGCGTAGCTGGTCTTACTTCCGGAGCCCTAACCGCTGTCACCGAAATCGGTGCAAACAATCTCCTTCGCCAACCCACCGATGGAGGTTCGGTACTGTCAGACTCCATCGTGAATGGTTTGGGGTCTGGTATACTGACATTCCTGCCTGGCGTTCCAGGCGCACTTCCGAAAACTATTAGTTCTGCTCTCTCGGTCTTTTCGAAAGCGCACGCGGCGCGGTCAGGAGCTGAAGCGCTCTTTGGTACGAGCCTGCAAATGCTTGGCACAGCTGGCTACCAGTTTTATTCGTCGTCTTCCGGAGGCGCTGGATCGGCCTCGAAATCGGGTGGCGGCAATCAAGGATCTAAATCTCAAAACGGCACCTCTGTCAGTTCGTGGATGGGTAGCTTCAACCCCTTCTCACCGCGCTAGCTATGAGCACTAGATATTTTTCGTAACCCATATATGGCAGAGATCAGATGTTATGGAAGCCCGAAAGTCGCCAATGGATTTGTTTTCGTAATCGCTGCTGGTCTATTCCTGATGGTCATTTCTGGAATCATTGAAGGGAACTATGTTTCGGCCTTAACGGTAGCGGCGATCGGGTACACTGCAGTTTCGTTGATTTGGATTGCCTCGCGTCATGGCACTTTTATAGCTGTTGACCCAGACACTAAGATCTTGCGCGCGTCTAATTTTTTTATCCGAACGAAACAAATTCCGATCGTATCGATAACTCACATTGGAACGCGCGGCATGTTTGTTGGCGCAGCTACCGAAATCGAGATTACATACCGCAAGCCAAATGGCCTACAAAAGACTGTAGGATATGGAACAAAGAATTTTCTCAATCCAAAAGATCTGAAAAGAGTCCTTGATGCGCTGGCAGAAATAAATCCGAGATTGCATGTTCCTAAAGAGCTCATCACGGACAAGGCTACTCCCCGAATTTTATGACCCCCGACCAGCTTGCCGAACTTAGAGGCAACGAACTCCTTCGAGGAAGGCTTGCAAAATTCCTGACTCGCGAATGGCAATGCAGAAATAGTCTAACCTAGCTTATGAAGAGGTACAGAACATCCGGTCTGCGGCTCTTCGTTTTAGTTCTTTTCGGAACAATAATCTCATCTCTCTGGGCGACTGGGAAGACAAATGGTCTTCAGGTGTTTCTTGGTGTCGAAGCAATCTTTGTTGCATTGGCTCTTGCGGCGTGGTCGTACACAGCAATTCACTTTGAAGGAAATGATATCGTTCGCACCATTTTCTTTTTTTTCAATACTAAACGTCCCATATTCACGATAACGCGAATACGCTTTGGCGCCGATGTAGATACTTTTGGCGGTCGTACGACGTATGCAACAATTCAGTTTAATGACGCGAAACAATCTATCATTTTCGATTTCTCCAAAGCCGATCTGCGTGAAATCGTGGATCGCATTTCTTCAATCGTCCCAAATGTTACTGATGTAAGTCTTCGCAAAAATCTAGACGCGAAGGTAGCTAAAGGCTGGAAAGCCATTCTTCGTCCTGGTGATGCCTTTCTATTTACAGCCGGGGCGCTTTTCGTCCTGGTTGCCATACTCCTGTGGCTGACGCCACGCATCAGGTATCAACCAGACGAGCTGCCGTCACAGGTCGGTATGCGCGGGGTAGGTGAACCAGTGGGAGCTGTGCTCGCGGGTGAGCGCGCGTTGCACAAAGTCAAAATGGCGTGATTGAAGAAATGAGAAATCGGAAATTCGATAAAAGATTTCTCGTCGCGATTTCTTTTGCGCAAACGCGAGAGCTCATCAAGAACTTCGGCCCGATTGCAAGGCCAAGCGCAAGTCGCAACCGTTCATTGCGTAACGGCTCACGGGAATGCTTCTACATTCCCAATTTCAGTAAGCAATATACCAACCAATATCTATAGTCCTACAAAACACCAAAGCCCCGAGCATCCGTCCGCTCTCTTAGGACAGCACTCTGCTTGGGCGAGGGGCATTTCGTTCTAGGTTTATCCGAGAAAATACGGATGAAGGCTTATAGGGTATCGCTACACGGTGCTCAGAACAGGAGGCACAGCGGGTCACCATGGGCGCTATGGCGAAAGGAATTTTGCCTTGCTGTTTGCCTTGCAGAAAGGCACGGCCATCAGGCCAGCAAGGCACGACAGCAAGGCAAGGGACACGGGTCATTATGCAGCATCGTTTGTTTCCTGATAATGTCCGGGAAATCCGGCGATCGTTTACCCGTGGGACGCGCAGTTTGTCGCTGCCAGCCTGGGTCCGCATTCAGGGCGAAGCGGACATGATCCGGCAGGCAAAACCGGCTGAGTTGGTCGAAAATGACCCACAGCTGCCCTTACGTTCGTCCGCGCCGTGCAGCGCAACATTCATGCGCACCGCTACCCTTGGCCCCGCTGTGCATCCGGCAGCGCTCACGTGCCAACGCCCAGTCGCCCGTCACTTGGGATCAGTTTTCAGCGACATGACTTCGAATTGACTTGCTGCTTGTATGAAATTAATATGAAAACATACAAGGCCGCGATTTTGCACTGCTAGAGCTGCACAATAAGCGGGGACGTACCGAAGCCTCCGCTACATTTTAACCGGCAGTCCTGATGCCGTCGGCAGGCACGGAACTCTATCGAAACAAAGCGAAGTTCATTTGGCGGTGCCGTCGCGCGCGCATACCGCGCATTAAGGGTGCTAAACCATGACAAGTTATCACACAGTGACGTTGGCGATGCTCGCAGGTCTTACAGCTGTCGGGAGCCTCATGACCGCTGCGGGGCTATCGCCTGCACGCGCTCAGTCGACTCAATATGTCATTTGCCATGGTGAATTGGATAATCAATGCAAGATGTATAACTATCCTTATACTCTCTTCGAGTCATGCAGCACGACCGGCGGCGGGGCGAACCCAGCGGCATCAGTAGCCCGGCTCTGCCCAAAGGGTGGAAGTTTCGTTGGAATACGACCTGGCGTATCTGGTGGTCAGTGCGGATATTCGTGGTTCCAAGTAACTTGTAATAACTGATTGATGATAGCCGCAACGGTCAACGCCGGGCTCCATTCACATTCTCGGCGTTTCTCTTTGCCACTCAAATTAGCCCAACCGACGGGGTCCAACGCGAAGTGGTGGGCGATAGAGGAGCGTTACAATGAGTTTTCAACGCAGTCTTTTTGCCATTGCCATCGCGTCGACTGTAACCTTCGCTGCCGTCGACGCCCCATGTGCCCAGACTGGGGTCGCTGGTGAATGGACTAATTGCGTCGCATGGCAGGGAAACGTTACTTACAACATCGTCAATGGCACCGGCACTCGAGACCGCTGCTTTCAGCTTGCGCGGAAATGCACGGGGAACCCTAACGTTACGGTGACTTTCTATAATCCGGCTGTGCTCGTGAACGCGCCATATCAGCGATGCGCCGCCAACTAGGAAGCGAGCACACAGCGGATAATGTTGTGTGCCCGACGCAACAGGACTCTAGCAGAGTGACGTCATGACACACGGCTCTGGTCCGCAAACCCGTAGGGGGTGATTTGACCAGGGGCCATAAGCCATCGGTCAATTGGTAGGCCTTCGACGTCTCGGTCATGCAGCGGGTGGCCCTACTTGCATCTGCAACTGATGGTGGGGTTGCAAACGCACTCGCAGTCTTTCGTGCCGCAGTCTATTGAAGTACTTCCGCCGATGCACCCGATTGAGCATGAAGCTGCCAACTTTGGAAGGGGCGTATAGGTTCTAATTTTGGTTGTGGTCTTAGCGTTTTAGTTGTAATTATATTTCATTGCAATTTTTCAAAGGGCGAGTGATATGAAAGTCTTCATCCTGGCTGCGATTATTGCTACATCCCCAACGCTCTCCAATGCGGCAGGTATGGCAGATATGCCAGTACCTACCAAGACGCTCAGTTACTTCCATCATCTTAAGAAAATGACGCCGCGTCGGTCTGCAGGACTCCTCTGCGGTGGCCAGTATGCGAAATGCGAGAGCGATTCCGATTGCTGCGCTGGATGGGTTTGCATAAGCAAACAGTGTCAATAAGTGTAGGCCGCCTCAGTTGGCGGCCTCTTTCATGTCAAACCAAGCGTGCAATGTCGCCTGTTGGCACATCGCGACCTTTGGCTGCCGCAAAGATCGGTCGCTATAGGGGAAACGGCAGCTACCTATCTTATCGACGCGTGCAAATTGACTGCGAGAATCCTCGCAGTCAAAGAACCTAGAATAGGTTTCATTTTGATCAATGACAGGTGATTCTAAACCATGAATAGCCGCAATAATTTCCATCAATGGATTCCTGCAATTTGACCGTCGAGCATTTCGGTCCAATCGGGGAGCCGCAGAGCCTTTGGCAGCTTACCTCTGGGTTGGCGCCACCAACGCCATTACCTTCTGTGCATACCTCTTGCTCAGCGAACGCATGCAATCTGCATGTCTGGATATACTCCCCATGGCAGATGTCATGAACCTGAGCTTGCGCGCCATGAAATGGCACGGAGGAAAACCCTAAGCTGAAGAGGGAAATCGCAATGGCAACTTTTCTCATAACTGCTCCTTCATATGAACGCCCTACTGGCGGGGGCACGACCCCGAGTCTTGGATTTCCTCCGAGATTTGGTTCCATGACCAATCTTGATCAAAGTAATGACACGGGTCATTTCCCTGACTTTGAAAGCTACTTTGGATAGCTTGCCGCGAAGCGGCACAACTCGAGCCATCGGCAGAGATCGTTTGATCGCCGGCATCCTGCCGTTGCGCGGAGCGGCAATAGTATCGTCGGGCAACAAAGTTCTGGCCGTTATCCGCCAGAACAGGATCAAAACCCGATGCAATCAAAAATAAAGCGGAGCACTCTACAAAAATCAGCTTTCGCGCAAGACGTCGATCCATCACACGCACCTAACCTAGAGGTAGTATCAATTTGCCGCTAACCTAAAAATTTAGCAAGTACAATTCAGGATTGATTATTTAGACAAGGACGCTGACAGAATGATTTTCGACAGATACATGGAGGCAGTTCTGACCGTTATCGCTCTGGCGCGTCCGCCCTTTGCATGGGTATGAAGCTGCTCATCAGGGGAGCGAGCTAAGTCAGGCAACGTCGCGAGGGCCGACTGCTATGAAGATCATTGTCGCACTCCTTGTCATGCTATCCCTCACCGGAAAGGCATGGTCGGAAACAGTGCAAACTTTAGGCCCGGGGAGCAGCTCAAGCTGTGGAGCATGGTTAGAAAACCGAAGATCATCTAGCTATAACACTATGAGATATTGGGCTTTGGGCTATCTTTCCGGCGCAGCTACCTTTTCGAGAGACTTAGACCCTCTCGCGGGCGTAGACGCTGAGGCTCTATTCCACTGGCTTGACAATTATTGTCGCATACACCCAATCGATCGTTTTGTTGATGCTCTTCACGTGTTTATACTCGAACACCCGAAATAAACATTGACCTTGCACAGTTTTCAGCTTCCTGACGGAAACTGCTCCTCCGTCCAATCTTGGCAATGAATTCGCGCGTGCAGGCCGCCACGTTCAATAAGCGACCGAAATGTGATGGAGTGGTCTCCACCACATACAAAGATGATCGAGGTCTCGTTCGGAGAAAAGGGTTGAATACGATCCATCCAAATCGGCTCACGGTCTTCTGGACGTTGTATGCCTAAGGAGCGGCGCTCTTCACAAGTACGACTCGAAGCACTCAACAATCGCTGCACACGTATCGAGCGATTCGCCTCGCCTGATTGCGTCCGACCAAAACTGTGTTTTTGTATGTGCCGTCCCGATGATGTGGATCATGCCGTAAAGAACTCCACTAGCGTGTCGGACATGCGCAGGTGGCGCGGAAGGTGCAGGTTTACATAGTTGTCTAAGCCTTTGCTGCGTATAGCGAGGCACACGAAGAAGAGAATTATCGCCGAGCACCAATGCTCAGATTCAAGATTTGTCCTTCACCAGACTTACGGCTTTCCAGCTTGGCCATAAATTTATCTGAAACCCACTGCCACTCGCTGGAGCCGTTACCACCCGAGCGTTTTCCCCACGCAGCTTCAAGTGTCCGGACTACCTTTTGAATAAATTCTTGCGACGGATTTGGGGCGCTGTTCAAGTGAACTGACGTAACTACCCTCGCTCGATTTGGAGGAGAGTCAGTCAAAAGTACAGCAGGGGCGGTTGCAGTGGCCGGACGTTGCAAAAAGGAAAGATTGGTTGACTCCGACATCGTTTTGTCTTCGTCAAATTTCTCCTCGCCCAATAGTTCATAATAATTCCTACTTAGATAATCAGCTGCTGAACTCCATTTAGAGAAGCTGTGATTCGCGGTGTCGCTGGGTTTGACATGAAAATATTTTTCGTAAGCAGCGACACGATTGTGTCTGTCAATTGCAATTTCGCATTTCGTCTCGTCATCTTGCTTTTTTTGGAGAGTCCCGAGATCAGCCCACTCTCCTTTCGACAGTTCGGCAGTGCCCGAGGGTTTCGACGAAATCATCCTGCTAGAATAAATTCGCATCCGTTTTGATTCTTGATCTGAAAGTCGCGAGCACTTATTTTTCTTCCATTCGTCGAGATAGGGAACACCGCCCCAGAAGTAAGTCTTGACAGTCTTATCGTCGAAAATTAGGACACGATCCGATGGCGTTCCGAGCGCGTCCTCTTGAATGTGCTTGGGGATGCCCATTTCCTGCATGTACTCACGTGCGTTGTCTTGAAGCGCGTCAAATGCTTTCTTGGCCTCTTCTTCTGAAAGATTTCCAAACTCTCCTTTTTCAAAATAAGGTCGATGAGCGGCTAAGAATGTCCCGCCCTTATGCGTAGCGCCAATATGAATAAAGAAACAGGCGCTTGCACAGGTGCAATTCTTTTTGTCACTTGGTTTTGAGGGGATAATCATCGCATGTAGGATGACCTGATGAATCGCGCATCGGCGCTTGCGAATGTAACTGAAATGTTCTTAGTGCCCGTCCAATTTTCATTGCTTCATAAAAATTTCCCCCGGGCGAATACAGCGTGACGCCACTGATCTGGCCCTGATTTTCCCGAATGATTTTTATGAACGTCTCGAAATCACCGGGCTTTATGGGTCCTTCAATTACAATTTCTCGATATGTACCGACGCCGCTAATGTACGGCCGAATATCTGCCGCAATGGCTTCAATTGAGAGGCTCGCGAGCGCCACCAATTGGACCGCTAGAACCAATATCAGAGTTCTACTTTTGACCATCGGTCATCTCTCTTGAATATCACTCGGTCCCAGCTAGGAGCGGCGCAATCGAAACGGTTACAGATTCAGGATAGGAAAAGAAATATACGGCCCGAAATCCACGCAGGTTCAACGAAGGGCAATCCTCTAGCATCAATTTTCCGCTGTTGTAGGTACGATCCGCTACTATCAGAAGGTGGATATCCGGACCAGCGGCCTCTATATATTTTGGCAGCTTCTCTGACTTTTTATCGATCAAGCGGACATTATCCGGCAGACAAAACCGGCTGAACTGGTCGAAATGAACCCAAACAAGACGGCAATGTCGGCGGGGTTGTTGCGCGGCGTGCTGCGGGTGCGTCGCACGCTATCCTATGCCATGGTCGGAACGTCGAGCCTTTATCGAGGGAGTAGCAACCAAATGTGGATTAACCTCGAGGGGACATCGCAGCTTGTCGACGCGGTCAGCTTTTTATTCGTTGTGCCGGAGCTACTAGGCGAGTCCCAACTGAAGATGCTGCATGATCTCATTGTCGGCGCGGCAAAGAACTTAGGCAGGAGCCTGCTGAATTTAGGCAGGGGCCTACTGCCGGACAATATTCTAAAACTTCTGCTTGCGGTCGGGACAGCAAGCAAAGCATCGGGTTTCTTTGATGCATTGTCACAGGCGGTTCGTGGATACCTTCTTTGGACCTTATTCACCCTTCCATTCCTAGTCGTTCTTCTCCCGATCGCAGGAATATTCATCCTATTCCACACCGGTATTTCTGGGTATCTATTCCTGATATTTGCCCTAGTTTTTGTCGTTATTTACGTATTCGTCATAGCTCTATTCTTTCTGACCCTCGGCATCACTGTTGTGATATCGCCCGAGATATCGATGGTCAGAATGGTGTTGTTTGGCGCTGGGGCAACGATGTTCCTTCTAACCCGTTTAGTAACCGCTTGGCAGGCTTTTGCACACCCGCTGCCCGCATGAGCATGGGCCAGCAGACCAAGATGCAGGTGTTGTCCAAGCGTTGCTTCAACAACGTTACTACGACGGTTAGCAAAGGGGAGTTCTTGAGCGAGGATGCAAGCTTCCTCGCAGTTGGTAATCCGCGTCAGGTCAAACAGGTTACGGGGCAGGACCAAACAACGTTCCTCGCGGACCCGCAACAAATGAACTCCTATACCTACGCAAGTGACAATCCGGTAACGAAAAGCGACCCAACTGGAAACCAGGCAGTCCCAGCGGTAAGCTTGCTAGCTCCAGAGTTCTCTGGCTCGGCCTTCGCTCCTGAGGTGACGCTGCCACTCATTGCTGTCACAGGTGCCACCATTGGCGTGCAAACGTTGCTTAGCAAGAGCAACGCCGGCCAGCGATATATTCCATTCAATCAACAACCGGGTCGCCTGGTTACTACGCCAGGCAATCTGCCGGACCCGTTCGACCCGTGGGATGGCTGGAAACCGGGAAGTCCGAAGGACTGGAAAACCTGGACCGGAATTGGAATTGCCGCAATCGGAGTTGCGACGGACATCTACTCGAATGCTAAAGACCTGCCATCAAATAGGACGGGCCTATCGTCTGGCAACTGGTACTCACTTCCGTCAATCGTAATTCAAAGTGGTAACACCTACTACAGGAACTACTCTGGTCTACTCAGCTCAACTCCTTAAACGGGCGGAAGCAGGAGCGGTGGATTGCCCGCCACCGTGACGCAGAATGGAGTGACGTACTATCGCAACTCGTCCGGCTTGGTGAGCACAACACCTGGGAAGTAGTATTATTACGGGTATATGTTCGTATCCTTCCGAACTTTCATAGCTCTGATTGCGATTACGGGCCTGCTCTCAATTCTGGATAGTTGGATTATTCAGTCTACTTTGAACGGCGGCATCGATGTATTTCGAGCCGGATTTCAACTTCTTCTAATCGCGGTAGTTCTCTATCTCTTGTGGGGACGGACAAACGCCAGTTACATGCTCGCTATTGTGTATGTGTGCGGCAACGCGCTTGACTATGCTTACGAGCTTTTCCAGTTCTTTGTTCTCGGAAATGCAAGAGCAACGCTACCGATGGGCGCAGTCGTACTAAGCTTGGCATTGATTGCCGGAGCGCTGTTATCGCTTATCGTCCTCGGTCTTGATTACGCAAAGTATCGAGCGAACCTAAACCAGCAGATGTAGTTCTTCTGCCTTGCTGCTTGCCTTGCAGAAAGGCACGGCCATCCGGTCAGCAAAGCACGACAGCAAGGCAAGAGACACGGGTCATTGTACAGCACGGTTTGCTTCCTGATAATGTCCGGCAAATCCGGCGGTCGTTTACCCGTGGGGCGCCGCGCGGCTTGTTCGGCAGCATCAGCTTGATGCCAGCCCATTCATGGTCGGTGAGTTCATAGAATTGGCAGCTTTGCCTGTATGGTGCGGCGACAAGGCATATAAACCAATGTCCAAAAGAAATATCGCAGCAAGTGAGACTGAGCCCCACGCTGGTCGGTGACACAATCCTGTTTAACGGCGATAAACTTCGTATTCCGACACACAGGCCCGTTCGCATTCTGGGCCAAGGAAAAAATGGATTCGTTGTTCTTTGCGAAAACGAACTTCTAAATCGACCTGAAGCTCTGAAGGTCTGGGCGAAGCTTGATCCAGAGGATTCGCGGGATAAGTTCCAACAGGGTTTGCATGAGACGCGGAAAGCCGTGGCAGCTTCCAAAGGACGATTTGTCGCTCAGGTTTATGCAGCAGGCGTGCTGGTGGAAAGGTATCTGTACGCCGCCATGGAATATGTCCCAGGTCCGACCTTGCACAACTATTTGGCCGAGCTGAAGGATGACCGGGATAAATGGGCATGGCGAGCCAGTTCTTTCGTGCTCTTAGCGATACTGACGGCGTTCTGCACGGCGATCCACACACAAGAAATGTCATTGTGCAACTTGAATACGACAGGCCATGGTTAACGCTGATTGACTTCGGAACGTCACGCTTCACCAGATCAGACAAATTTGTGGAGCGGCATTGGCGGGTGGTGGGTGAAACCATTAGCCGCATATTTCATAATTCCCCACGATACAAAAGAGCGAAGGATATCGTGGGCAAGATGCCCATTTCCAAACGGACTGATAGTGATAGTCGACGGACCTACTATACTCTCCTGGTTAGCTGGGCCGATCCCGACGAGGAGAGGGATGATGATGGTTGGGATTGAGGTCGCGCCGCCTTTACGCATCGAAGATGAAATGACCGTACTTGGCCCTTCGCGTCACTTCGCTGCCGCGCAGCAATTTGGTCGTTTTCTGAGCGAAGCGTTGACGCGAATGTGCCAGAAGCGGCCATCCGACTCTCATTCAGAGAGCCCTGCTCTTCTCAGGCCGTCCGCGAACGTGGCGAGATCTTCCGGCCGCAGGAACGGGAGCCATTCATTAAGGTGGGAGAGCCGTAGTGTCGGATCGAGCGACTTGAGCAGTAGTTTTTCGGAGTAGAAAAACGACTATCGCGACCCAACGCCGGTGCATGTCAGCATCGCTGATCCCACTACGCGCCCATTCGATCTTCCTCTCGACGTTTCATTCGCCGTATCCCGATATCGCGAGCGCTCTTCAGTTACTAATCGTATAGCGGAGAAACAGGAATGACACGTACACGACCTGATAGGCCCGGAGTTCTAGCCTCTTATGCTGAGCTTTTGCCATAGAAAAGCGGATCATCATCAGGGATTCCAATATGCTCGGGAGGTCCGACCTTAGGCTTCATCATGCCCTTCTGCGGGGGCGCAGGAACAAAATTTGCGAAGAGGCGGTTCGATTTTGGGTCAACAATAGGTATCCGCAACTGATAAACGTGTCCGACCGCTTCATAGGACATCCGAGTACCATCCGGACTGAAAGTCCACTTGAGAGCGTGGAGAAAGTCGGCAAGAGAGTTAAATCCATACCGGGTGTAAGCTGGGTACCGACGCGGATGAGATGGACTCCACAAAGGCAGTTTCTCCAGCTCCTTCTGTACAAGGGCGATTTTGGCCTCGTCAGACGCTGGGTAACTCCTTACGGAGATTGTGTCCTGCAAATAGGTCAAGGGGTAATAGACGTATTGTCCCTCCACACTGGCAATCGACAGCTTGGGCGACGGCGTCGCCACATTGAACCTGAAATTTTTTTCAAGTGTGCCTTCCGGTCCGAGCTTTGTACGGCTGGGGCTAAGCTCGAAGCTCGGTAGCCTGCCAAAAGCTTTGAACCACACGTCCCACTGCTCTTTTGCCACGCTCTGTCCCGTGATTAGCTGAAATGTTTTCTCACGGAATAGCCCCTCTAGCTGCTGTCGCGTTGTAATTGAGGCAGCTGCGATGACAACAAATGGGTAAAGCCTGAATTCGAGCAGGCCTGCCCTTACGTGAGCAACGTCATCAAAATGCTTGGGGGCGGTAACTACGTCCGCACCGGTAACTTCGCGAAGTAGGTCCAAAAATGGCCTAGCTCGGGGGTCCCCGATCGTACAGCCGATGACCCGCAACACTAGAGGGCTCGTCGATCGATCGCGAGAGCGTGGACGCGGACTTACAACCTCCTTTTGCAGACGAAATTTTGCCTGAGCCTCAGGTGGTGATGCCTGCACTAGCGCAAGATCCTCATAGCTAATCGCCTTCGCATCGGCGCTAGTCCCATCAAGGCGCGAGAACAGAAGCCCATTTGCGGTGGCGTGTGATACGAGGTCAAGGTTGCGAATTGCAAACTTTATGTCTGGGCTCTCGCTCAAAGCGCGGATAAAGCCCACAAGTGTGTCGGCATCCAGCCGAATCTTCTCTTTCTCTTCCCCACGCCATGCAAGCAGAGTTGCGGCTCGCTCCACATACGACTCTTTCTTCTTCGGGTCCTCAATCTTCGGTGCATAGATGTAGTCACGAAATTCGGTGTCCGGGAGATCGCGCAATAGCTCTTGATAGCGAGCGTTCGCATCAACAATGACGACATCATTCTCTCGCACCCGTTGATCTATGGTGGTAAGTAAAACCGGTTTGTCAGATCCTAGTGCTCTTTTGCTAATCCCTCCGCACTGAAGGAGGAGCTCGATTCGAAATTGCTGATATTTGTTTTTCCGCAGGAAGGCATCTATCTTCTTGCCATCCTCGCCCTTGCCAACCGGTAGGATCGCGTTCATTGATGAAGTGCCTTCCAGAACCAACGCTATTGTCCGCTATCGTCTCGCGTCCGCAGTAGACGGTACGGGACGAGCTACGCGATCTCTGGCAATTTCGTCGTGATAGAGATGTCCAGAGCACTTGTGGGGGTGTACTCGAACCACGTGGAAATTAGAGACGCTTCCGCGTTGACGGAAATATCAGCGTCCTCCTCAGTTCCACCTTCTTTCCCATCCGCGCCCAAACAAAGAAGGTCGTACTCGTTTGTTACCCCTGGACGCTTGTAGACATAGTCGTTCCCCCAGGGGTCCTTTTGGATCGCCGCTCCAGGTAAGGCTGCCAGCCCCTGGGCAGTGGTTGGATACAGACCATTTGAACTAGCTGCCTTGAAGTCCTCGAGGCGCGCAGCTAGCTCCTGCATGTATGTCCACGCTTGCCTTTGCTTGGGATAGAGTAATGGCCTAGGAGTCTGTTCAGGATTTGCCGGTGGGAACCCTGGATAGTTCGTCCTGGCGAAATTCTGGATCTCCTGGGCGATGGCGACATAGGGGTGGGGCCCGGGGAGGCCAGCAAACGCCCCCGATTCGACGAGCTGCGTGAAACTATCTTCAAAACCAGGGCGAATGGTCAGTACCACTCGCGCCGCGCCAGCCCTCAGGAATACGCGATGCCGCGGGTCAGGATGGTATAAAAACTTCTTGAGATCCCAGTTGCTAGTCGTATCCCAAAAATAGGGATAGGTAAAATGCAGAACATTCTCCCACTCGATCGCGTTTTGGACGTACTTGATAAACTCGCCGTGCTCCATTACGTGGAGCCACTCGCGAGCAGACAACTGATTGGGGTCCAGTACCTCTCGAACTTCGGGGTCGTTGCTGTCTGTCAGCATGTATAGGGACGCGATATTCGCTGGTACAAGGTGAAACGAGGGTCCGAAAAGCCACCGCAAAACCCCCTTCATAATCTCTTCTTGCTCCATCCGCCTCAGGGTCAACGCATCGTACCCCTTAATCTCCTCCTCCAACTGTGCCCTTTCGTCCTTGAAAGCCTGTCGACTCTTTATGTACTGCTCCTCCGCCGCCTGCCTAAGTTCATTCCAGACCTTGATCCGCCACGCGATCAAAGTTTCAGCCTTTGGGCGAAGTCGAAGGATAATGTTGAAGGCATAAATCCACACATACTGAAATGCGAAGTCCAGCGCGAGTTTGCCGGACTTCGCAACCATGCTCTGCGGACCATCGTTCAAGAATGAAAAAACGCTTTTCGTGTCACCTGCTTTATTCTCGAAATTAAGATCGTAGTCCATTTGCTCGATATAGTAATTTTCGTCAACTTCGAACTCGACAGAGTCGTAGTGTACATCATCATAGTTTTTGACGTTCTGGTCAGTTTCCTTGTGAACCGGCAACCATCGAATGGCTTCTGGTGGTGCGGTGACACTAGCCTCGTATTGAGCCGCAAGGCTATCGTAATTCGACACCAACGAAGGATCGGTGGCATATGAGCTGTATGTGATAGCGGCGAGCGGCAAATCGAAAATAAAGGGAAGATTTATCAGCTTGTCCAGTTCGGAAAGTCTTTGAATTCTTGTAATTAGCGCTGAGCCTGGATTCGGTATGACGATGTCATAGGTCATCCTAACTCCATATCGCAGCAAATCCACTTTCCATTTTCGCACCAGCTGAAAGTAGTCTACGCGCATGACGCTATCTGTAGGATTGGTAATTGTGCGTACTGCCTCGTCACTGCTGCCGGCGATGGATGACACCTTGAAACTGAATTTGTGATCTTTCTTTGTGCGCGCGGCAGCCTTCTTGGTTAGCTGCATGCTGTGGTTGCGACTATCCTTCTTAGATTCTTGATCGTCAGACGAAGTGTTGTATCCGAAGGAACTGCTGAGGGTTACGGACGAATAGCTAGCGGACAGAGATGCGCCGACATTTAGCGCCGAAGTGTGCTTTGATTCGGAGTCGGTTGCCTGTGCTAGTTCATTTTTCTCAGAAACTCCCTGCTCACTATAGCTCTCAAAGATGTCTTGAACGATATCCTCGAATTCCTCTTGGCGAACAGCCCATTCCTTGTGGCTGATATTGACCGTCTCCTTGGGACTGAGGGGGATCGAGTGAACCAATTCACCTTTTTCAATTCCCGCCGGATAGGTCTCCAAGCGCTCCAGATGAAGCCGGCCTATGGGCTCAATGTTTAGACGGTCTTTGAAGGCTTTGATGGATTCGTCGACAGTGCTTGCGCTGACTTGCAAGAGTGCCATTCCATCTACGATGGCTGGAACAGTGGGTGTCGTGATAACGGGAGCGCTGGCGAATTGAGAATAGGGCAAAACAATGCCGTGCAGGCTCTTGAGCAGATCCGGACACTTCTGGCCGGCCCAAGTTAGCAGGCCGGGAAGAGCCATTTTAGGCGCTGAAGAATCCAACGAGCGAATGCTCGCAAGCGGCAGTGATCCGATGGTGGAGCCAACCGGTTCAATTGACGAACGCGTCCGGTGTGTCGCGCGGGCGGTCGCACCAGCCGCCGGGGTGCTTTTCACCTCTGCGTAGACTTTGGTTACGACCTTCAGTGGAATACCCGAAACTGTGGCGGCGCGAACAGTGGTAGACGCTGTGGCCGTGTTCAGAGTTGTTGTTGCCACTCGCGTCGTAGGCGGTGGTGCCAAGGAGACTGGTGTTGGTTGAGTACTAGCGAGATATTGTTTAGTTATGCTTGAGACAATTTCCGTCGCGCGTTTGAAGGTCTGGGCGCGGTCATCAGCAAGGTTCCCGGCGGTGCTGATGAGGGCCTTCGTACTAACTTCTGCAAAGTGCCTCGCGTTTCTTACGCTCGCCGTCAACGAACGATCAGTTACGAGGTTTTCGATTGCGTTTATGGCGGCGAGCTCTGCCTTCCGGTTCGAATGCGACCGTCGTGAGACTTGCTTTCGTAGTGTAGCCAGTTCAGATCGCGTGATACGAAGACCCTGAACGAATGCGGTCTTATCTAATGCGCGTGTGCGGAGATCCCGATCTCGTCTGCCAGGGCTGCGAGGGCCACCGCTACTATTGTTCGACTGACCGGGGAACTTCGTCTGTACATATGTTGCTTTGTAGCTAACTCGTCGAGAATTGGGCAAGTCGCTCATGGCCGCCTCCTTTCGTAAGGTTTGCCCGAGACTTCCGAGACCACCCTCTTCTACGCCGCATTGAAACTCGGCGTCAGATGAGAAAACGCTATGTCGTCTAAATCCCCAGAACCCGAATTGTGACGACCAGAATGTTCAATATTATACTCCAGTTTTCCCTGAGCGTGAAGATGGGACCCACACAGGCTGGCAGAGCCGGTTGAGCCACCGACGCATGGATGTCTGCAAGACACTGGAGAGACTAAAGACCACGGCAAATGAGAAGCGAAGGAGCTCTCAGACCGCCCGCGGAGACCTCGCCAACGCTCGCTAGCCAGAGGCCCAGCGCAACAAGCGCAATTAGTATGTTTCGGCCAACAAGTAGTCGAAAGGCGCTTCGGGGGCGTGGGACACCGCCGCGACCGGGGGAATATTGCCGCGTAAAACAGATCGGATAGCTGTCGCTCATCATCGCCTCCGCTTACGGAGGATCAGGCCCCGCTGGCGTCGCGGCCGAGAACATGACTAGAAGTGAAAACTTCAAATAGAATCAACAACGAGAAGGGGGCTGCAGTCCAAGCCTTCCTTTTCGGCGGTGATAGAGCCTCCGCGATTTAAGGTTGAGGCGCAACGTGGCGAACCGCCGCAAGTCCCATGTCGAAGGTGCGAGCTTGAAGCTGGCAAGGAATCGCCAACACTAGGATGTCTGACATGGCTGCTTCGCGCCAGAAAGCGACTGCTCTAGTAAGTCGCCTCTTGGCCCATCGCGTCATTCTGCTGCCGCGCAGCAATTGGGTCGCTTTGGGAGCGAATCGGGCATCTACTTTGGTGGGTCGCACAAACGGATTGATCGATACACGCCGCCGTATCTAGTCTAGTCGATGGCCCCTGCAACGCATGTTAGAATTCTGGGATGACGGCCGCCGTCGGCGCTCGAAACCTCATTAAAGTCGATGCAGGTGTTGTCCACGCCTTGCTGCAGGCAAGGTATTACGATGGCAGTAAGGGTGAGTTCCTAAGTGAGGACCCTGTTTTCCTTGGTGACCCAAGGCAGCAAGTTCTCACAGACCCACAGAGCCTGAACAGCTACTCATACGCAAACGACAATCCGATTACGAAGAGCGATCCTACAGGAAGGATCGCAGGGGTGGATGACTTATTAGCTTTTGGTGTCGGCGGAGCCGTGAACGTAGGATTTTACAGTCTAACCACCGCAATGACAGGACAACGAATAACGCCTGGTGGTGTCTCCGGTGCTTTCTTGAGTGGAGGCATTCTCGGCGTTGGAATAGACAATGCACCGGAAACGGGCGGCATTTCGATCGAGGCCGCAATTGTTGCCGCAAGATTGGGAGCACGAGCCGGATTTGCTGGTGAAGCTGTCAAACAAGGAATTGACGTTGCCGCGGGCAATCAATCGGCCGTCAATTGGGGAGCTGTAGCATTTAGTCCCGTCCAAGGCGCTCTCAACAACATGCTAATGGAAACAACTTTTGGCACTGCTTGTGTTTCAGGCTTGTCATGTGGACAGGGGAATTGGTACGCAACGGGCAAGGCACTAGCAACGAAGCTATCGAATGGCACAATATCAAACGTTTCAGCGTCGAGTGCATTCAAATCGGCGATGGGTTTCCAAGTAGCTGGCGCTTATAAGACGTTCGGTGGAAATCTGTTCGATAGCGTCGCTTCGGCGAGATCGTCCGGTTCGAGCCAGCCCTCTCGATCGTCCGGCGGCAATGCCGTGAGTACCTGGATGGGAGCATTCAATCCATTTCAACCACACTAGAGTATGAAGGATGTTGAAAGCTTTGCACTTAGACGAACATTCCAACCTTACGTTGCTGAGTTCATCATTTTTAGTGTGATAACTGGATTACTGATTTTTGATTTCTTCAGAACTCATGACATGAGTTGGATTATCTTGATCGTCCTGCTTTGGGCGATCGCCATAGCTACACAGTACCCGAACGCCCGCTACCGTATTTTCTGGGAAAGTGGAAAGATCAAGCAAGTTGCGGTGTATGGAGATCCGACGGTCATAGAGCTTTCGGAGATCAACAAGATCGCGGAAGAAAGGTCCGATCTCCAAACGTTGCTGGCCATGAGGCGTCCGTCGCGACGTATTGCGATTTACGCTCGCGGCGCAAGTGGTCACAAATGGATCGACGTTTCTCTTAAGCACTTCGCAGCCGAAGACATCCGTCGCTTGATGCGAGCTATCCACGAACAACGACCCGACCTTTCAATGCCAAAGAATTGGATATGAACGGGTCAACTATTCAGGCGAGGAAGTCGGCCTTTGTATGGATCGTGATCGTGCTACTATCAGTATTCTAGGCGAGTTGTTGACAGCCGCAGCATTAGCACTGACGCAAAATCCATCTTTGTATTACGGGACCTTTGCATCGCTGAATGCGTTTGCCGTAGTAGCGCTTGTGCTCGATCTCTCCCTATCCGGCGTCTACCTGTATAAGCTTCTGGTGTTTGATTTGGATGTGTTGCTGTGGACGCACATTTGGTTCGGGTACAGTGCTTTGCGGTCAACGTTTTCGATATTTGCTGACATTGCAAGTCACAAGGGTACGGCCTACGCGAACCTCGTTGAGTTGATCTTTGTGTGTGTCGTCTGGACGTTGTTCTATTTGCATCTTAAAAAGCGCTTCCCAATGACGAAGGGCGTGCAATGAAATCAGCATTCTGTCAGTATGCACTATACCTCTTGGCAACAAATTCAGAACAACGAAGTCGTCCGCAAGCGGCCGGCATGCGGAACGCTGTGCAAATAACAACTTCGATATGGAAAGGGAAATAACTTATCGTACTTCGTCTGGGGGCGTAATCGTGGTCATCTTGGCTGCAGTAGTAATGGCATCAGTGAGTGTCCTCAATTTCCAAGATAGCAGACCAGATAACTGGGTTCCTTGGACTTACGCGCTTCTTCTGTTGATAGTCGCTGCGGACATGAAATTCGGCATCTATGCAAAAAGGACGAATGATTATTTCTGCGAGACCAAGCATTTCGTATTTCGCCGCTGCATCAAAATTTCGCGCATAGGAAAGATTATGTACAAGCCAACATGGGTCATCGGAGAAAATATGCGATCCATCTATGTGCTCGATAGAGAAGGCGAGACGATCAGGGTTAGAATGGCGAGCGGAGCATATTCGCTTACGACGTTGAGGCAGGTTGTAAGAGATTTGACGGATCTAAACCCTTCGATTGAACTCGATGCAGACGCGCGAAGCCTCTTACAAGGACGTTTATGATCGCAAGAGTATTCTTATGACCCCCGACCAGTTGTCGGAACTTGTGCGCGACGACGTTCTCCGCGGCAGGCTCGCCAAGCTGATGGCTCTTTGGTGCTTTCGCAACACGAAGATAGATATGGCAGGGGATTAGGCGCGCTTGTGCTCGGCGTCGGACTGCTCTGGCTTTTTGTGGCAATAGTAAAATAGTCCATGATAATTTTGAAAGTAGCATTAGTCGTAGTCATAGGTGCGATAGTTGTAATTCTCTTGATGAAAAATACGGGAAAATGGGCGCGGTCACTGCAGAAATACTACACCGCCCAATCGAACGGACTTTCAGGCAATAGCGGTGGATTGGATGAGCCTTGGCGTTTGTCTCTGTTCAAGGCGCTTGTAGTTTTCTTCGGTCTAATGGCAATTCTTGGGGTCTATGCTCTTGTGTTTAGTCAGCAATGATTGAGCACCGATGAGAGACTGTCATCTTGCCTTGCTTCTTGCCTTGCATCGTGCCCTGCACGCGCCTTCCTGCAAGGCAACCAGCAAGGCAAAATCTCTTTCGCCATATCGCGCCATCGTGTCCCCCGGTGCACCACCTTTTCGTTCTCGTGTCGCGGTACCCACTAGGCACTAGCCGTTCCTTATAACTTCTCACGTCAAACCAAAGCCCCCTCGCCCAAACAAAATGCCGTCCTCAAAAACGGACAGATGCTCAGGGGCAATGATGGGATGATGTTAGTTAGTCTTGAGCAGTGAGAGAGGGAACAGAATACGCAGAGGAGACCGAGATTGTCGGTAGCTTCCGTCCGCCTGAACCGTACGCTCGCAACCGTCCGTCCTCCGCGAATTTCTTGCGCGGTTTTTTGTGCAAAGTCGTTTTGTCGATTTCTCCGCGCAAACAAAACGCAATTTTGCGCATCTCGATTTCTTGCGAATTGCTCAATTGCATTTTGATGGGAACGGAGCCGATGACCGTCACCCGGTAGCGGTCATAGATGATGCGCTTGAAGCTGCCCGTGCTGGGGAGTTGGATTTTAATGATTCGATTTCATGATTCGACGACTCTCTGCACAGTGCCGATTTCGTGATGTAATCTTTGTATCGCAGTGTGAGCTAGATCATACACTTGTGGTTGAAGGGCACACTATATTCGTGTCCCTCAATCCCACAAACCCTTCGCGGAGGTCGAGATGGCTACGAATCAAACGCACTCAAGCGCTGACGGCCCAACGCATCCGCTTCTCGAGAAGCTCCGCGAAATATCGGCTGCAGCCGAGGGTGCCTTCGCGTACAGCGTGAAGATTGTATGCGGTAAACAGACCGGGGCAAACTGTTGTTGTGTCGCAGGCACCCGGCCGGGCCTGTACGCGACTGAGGTCAACATTCAAAATCTCAATTTCGCGCCCACGGGGGTTTTGAAGTTCGTCCAACCCTTGATCAACTTGG
>WNFC01003063.1_pt1 | contig 22715 bp, 26 predicted proteins | sample 5400541 | NCBI WGS metagenome assembly WNFC01 (sample SAMN13153342, study PRJNA577476) | soil metagenome | isolation source: 120 cm saprolite under Douglas fir tree site 2 hole 2 replicate 1 | place: USA:California | collected 2015-04-18
CTATAAAAAGAGGCTTGAGCTTCAGAGCTTTATGTGGCCTCAACAACTAGAGAATGACACAAAAACAATAGGGGCACAAGGTGTATGGTTACGGGCTTACCAGGCCTTTTTTAATATTGCGCTGCCAGGCCTCGTAGTTTCTGATTCGGCGTTTCGCCTGTTTTCGAGTCAGGTTCATCTCCTGAGCTACAAAGTCGATCCGGGCTGTCCGGTCCTTCTTCTTGTCGAAACGATCGCCCGGTGCTTTCAAATAGAGCTTGTAAGCAGTGGTCCACTCGGCTTTCACTTCTTCGGTGGCTTGTATGCCCCGTTGCTCCGGCATGATGCTACCTGCTCCCTCCACAAAAAGTTTGACTCAGGATTCTACACTTAACCCGGTGAAAAATGACAACTAAGGTCTACTGCCTTCTGCCTCCTGCTTTCCCCAGCCAGCGGAGGACAGAAAAGATACTGGCAACGACTGAAATAGCGATGAGGCCGTAGACCAGATACTCCACCACTCTTGAATTCAAATGAGCGATCAAGCTTCTGCCGAAATAAATTGCCAGCGCCGCTTCAAGACCGAACCTCGCAAGTCGACCCAGAAAAACAGCACCCAGTAGTGTTCGGCGGGGACACTGCAAAGCGGAGGCCGTCATCACCACGGGGGTAAAGGGAAATGGCGGGGGTAGCTGTGTGGCGACAAAGAGAGTAAGTCCGGCTTTGTTTTCTATCTTGTTCTTGAGTTGATTGATCTTTTCTTTGATCCGCGAGTTAACCAATCAGAGCAACCGTGTTGGTTCAGGCGGTTGTGGATCGGAAACCGGTAAAGGCTGCTCGGGCTCACGTACGGTCGCCTTCGGGTTTGAGTTTGGAGGTATTGGTAATGGGTTCGGCGTTGGTTCCTCCGGATTCAGGGGATCGTATGGAGCGTTGAGCCGGACCACTGGTTTGTCGGTCGGTAGCGGTTTGTCGTTGCTTGAATTCTGGTTCATGCTTCTTGTTCTGATGTTTGAATAGCTGCTGTTGTAAAGGAACGATCCAAAGCCTCGCTGGTTGTAGTTTTGATCGCGACTACAACAGGCAATGGCTTCGCAACGGGTGATTGAACGAATCTCGTTTTTAGTTTGTTGAAGTTCTGCATCTTTATTACTGTGGGCGCACCAAGGTAAAGTTTTGGCCGAAGCCACGCGGCGTAACGTAATTGGGTTGTACTGGCTGCACACCCAATAAACTCTGGACGATCGTAAGACGCGCGACAATTCTAGGTTCGCTCAGCTGGAATCTGCCGGCCAGAGTCTCAGACCGGTCGAAATCGTTTTTTGCCAGCAGCGCAAGCTCCTGACCATAGCGAGTTACCATGTTACTCAATGCACTACCGCCCTGCAGCGGCAATTCACCTTCTCTGAAAATGTTTACTTCGAATCCACTCAATAGTGCCGCCGCAGACAGCAACTCGTTAAGCTGACCAATACCAGGGTCCAGCACCTCGAAGCTACGAGCCGGTTCGACGCTTGCGAATGCATGGGCAACTTTGAGTTGTTGTTCAAATTGCTCGTAGTTTGTGGCACGCCTATTAGTTATCTGGTGCGCTTCTTCCAGAAGTTGTCGTGCCAACTTTGGATTGCTCTGCTGTAGGTCGGTAGTCAACTGAATCAACATGTCGATGCGTTCATTGTCAGAATGAAGCCGCGCAAGGTTTTGTCTGATCTCATCCAAACGACTGTTTTCGCCCTTTTTTGTCAGCTCTCGAAAATCAATTCTTTGCAAAACAACGTCCCGCATGCGCGCATCAAGGTGCTCAGTGGCTATCTGCCGCGCTCGATCGGTGTTTCCTTCGTCGAGTGCTTTGAAGGCCGCTTGCTCATAGAACCTTGGTTGCATCATCGGTGGAGCAGTGGATGCCGCTTGCATCAAACTGTCAGTGTCTGAATTCGTCTGTGGCAAAGAATTCAATGTCTGTGCAAACGAGACGCGCGCGTTTCCCATTCCCAACTCGGTCATCTTTTGGCGGACCGACTGCGCACGCGAAGGGAGGTATTGGTCGATATGCGGCAGCATCATCTGCAAGCCGGACAAGAGTCGCCGTGCATTCATCTGCTCTATTTGTGCATCCGTCAACTCTGTCTGCACATTGATTTGTCCGCCTCCATTAGGACCTCGGCCACGTTGATTGTTTGGCCCGCGCTGATTGTTTCCAGTTTGCGGTGTCGCCTTAAGAGCCGTGTCGATTACTGTTCCCATTAAATCGCTGTAAGCGGCCTGGTCCAATATCTGGTACCGATCCTGGGACTGAACTTTGGGTGTCTCCTCGCTGCCACTCGAGTTACTCGCCGGCAAGCGCGGACCGGGTGTCAGCAGACCAAGCGATAATATCCCGGCTTCCGAATTGGTCAGCATGTTAGTTGACTGCAGTAGCTTCAGCATTTTATCTGTAAGCTTTGTCGCAGCTTCTTCGTCTTTGCGTTGCAGTTGGGCGATTACTTCCGTCAGAGAGCGTGGAAATTGTCCTTTCTCCAGCATCTGTTCTGCGTTTTGCCCGGCCAACTTCGGATCGAGCGCGGCAACTTGAGCGAGCAGATTCTGTTCGAGGTTCTCCTCCGAATTAATTTGCCGCGGATTGCGCGGATCAACAACAGCGGGAGGTATTACCGCGGGTCGTGTGGCCGCGAGTAGTTGATAGGCCAAGGGCGCATTATGGCGAGCAACGGTTAGTATAAGTTCCTGGCGTAACGCCCCTGGTCTGCGACCCTGATTAGGATTGGGACGGTCAGTACTGTCGGGAGCGCGCATCATTTCGGTCAAGCCTTCCGCCGCAAGCGAAAAGAGCGAGCGGGCGCGGGGCTGATTATGATCCCAGAGTAAATCGGCGGCATTAATCTGAACGCGAATGCGATTCTCAATGAGTTTGAGCGACTGAGCTTCGTCGATCACTTGATCCAGCAGCCGGTAAGCCTTCTTGTCTAACTCCGCCTTCTGCTTCTCCTGCTCTTCAGCGGTCGGTGTCGGTTGTTGGGCGGGCTGTACCTGCGCTGTGGCTGCGGGTATCGCGACAAACATGATTCCCAACGCCAGTATGAAAGCGGCTGGTTTGTTCATTTGGCTTACCTCTAACACGAAATTGCTCGCATCTTACTACGCAGGAGGCGGAAAGCAGAAGGCACAGAGCAAGAAGCAAGAGCAAGGAGCAGGAGCACGAGGTAGGAGCAGGAGCCGCGGGTAAAACATTAGTGCCAGCGTCCAAACATGAATTTCACTCGGCTCCTGCCCCTGCTCTGCCTCCTGCCCCAGTCGGTAGTGTCCTGATTGAGATTTTCTTGCACCCCCTCCGTGTTCTCTGTGCCTCCGTGGTGATAAAAGGGCCGAAAACCATTGCACCACGGAGACACGGAGATCACGGAGATCGCAGTGGGGAGTGAAATTGGGACACTACACTCCTGTCTTCCCTCATCCTCCTGACTTTAGGCTCTGGTATAATCGCATCGCTTTCAAAATTCGAAATCCAATTTCTTCTCCGGAGTTTATGCCAGAAACAACTTACGTAGATGCGAAGCCTGGTGATGTGCTCCTGCTCGTCGGTACGATGAAGGGTGCATTTGTACTCGGCTCCGACAAGAATCGCAAAGAATGGACTGTGGGTGGACCATATTTTCCTGGGCGCGCTATCTATGCGCTTGTTCACGACCAGCGTCAGGGCCGGAACCGGTTGTGGGCGGCAGTTAACAGTTCCTACTGGGGATCTTATTTGAGTACCTCCGAGAATCTTGGCAGGAACTGGACCGAACCTGAGGCTTACAACATCAAGTTCCCCGAAGGTACCGAGACCTCCTTGAAACAAATCTGGCAGATCGTTCCAGGTCACAAGGATGAGCCCAACTCGCTTTTTTGCGGTGTTGAGCCGGCGGCACTTTTTAGATCCGATGATGCAGGCGAGAGTTGGTCTTTGGTCCAGGGTCTCTACGATCATCCGCATCGACCACAGTGGCAACCGGGTGGTGGAGGGTTGTGCCTTCATACAATCCTTCCTGATCCCGAAAACAAAGAACGCATGCACATTGCGATCTCCACGGGAGGCGTTTATCGCACCGATGATGGCGGGGAAACCTGGAACTCCCGCAACGTGGGGGTGAGGGCCCAGTTTCTACCGCCCGAGCATCGTTATCCCGAGTTTGGCCAATGCGTCCATAAGATCGTCAGCCATCCGAGTAAACCAGAGCGACTCTTTCTCCAGAATCATTGGGGCCTGTACAAGAGCGAAGATAACGGCGATTCATGGACAGACATAGCTAACGGAGTCCCTTCTGATTTTGGCTTTGCGCTGGAGGTCGATCCTAACAACGCGGATACCGCTTTCATCATTCCGCTCGAGTCAGATGAGTTTCGCTGTACGCCGGAAGCCAAGCTTCGCGTATATCGCACTCGTAACGCTGGAGAATCATGGGAGCCGCTCACCAACGGTCTACCGCAGGAAAATGCCTTTGAGACTGTTTTGCGCGATGGTATGTCTGCCGACGATCTACAGCCGGCCGGAATTTACTTTGGAACACGCAACGGTAAGCTGTTTGGATCAAACGACGCCGGCGAATCATGGCAAGCAATCGCGCAGGGGTTGCCCCCAGTGGTTTGCGTGAAGACTTCGGTCGTACATTAATTAGGTTGACCTCCGCGACTGTACCGACAAGGCGCAACAATACCGGGGAACGAAAATGAAAACATTAATATCATTAGCTCTTGTAGTGCTGTCATTACTTTCTACCGGAATTTGCCATAGAAGAGCGCAAGCACAAGAGTCGCAATTCAAGTTAGTGGAATTCCACATGGAAGTGTTGAAGCGCGGTCCAAAGTGGTCGGCTCACCCGGACAAAGATGCTATGGCCCTGCACCAACAACACGTTGCATATGTGCACTCGTTGCTTGAGTCAGGCAAGGCAATTATCGCCGGACCGCTGCAGGATGATGGCGATATCCGCGGTGTCTGTATCTTCCGTGCGAAATCGGCCGAAGAAGCAAGGACATGGGCTGTGGCGGATCCGGCAATTAGCAGCGGACACTTGATTGCCGAAATGCATTCCTGGTGGTCAGAAGATGTCATCAAGAAGCCCACCTCGGCTCAAAAAACGATTACAGCATATCTAACTTTCCTCAAGCGCGGTCCTAAGTGGACTCCTGAACAAACTCCTGCGACGGTCGAATTGCAAAAAGCACATATAGCAAATATCCAGCGGCTTGCTGCGTTGAAGAAACTTGTAGTTGCGGGACCTTTTGGGGACGGCGGAAGCCTGGCAGGGATCTTTGTGTTCCGGGTCGACTCGTTGGAGGAAGCACGCGCGTTGACGGCAACCGATCCGGCGGTACAAGCAGGTCGTCTCGCGTTCGACGTACATCCCTGGCTTGTGCCGGAGGGAGCACTTCCTTAGCGGGAGGATTTCTGCAGTGACTACTTTCAACATCGCCGGATTTCTGACTGACTTTACAGGTGGTCAAACTGAGGTTCGTCTCAGCAAGTCGCCGAAAACTGTCGGAGAGGCGCTCTGTGAACTCTGGCAGATTTATCCCGGCCTGCGTGATCGCGTTCTGACAGAGCGAGGACAGGTAAGGCTGCATGTGAATGTTTTTCTCGAGAGCGAGAACATCCGACGCAAAGAGCTGTTGGAGACAGTATTGCCGGACGATTGCGAGATAACTATCTTGCCTGCGGTGAGTGGCGGAGACGACATAAGGTAACATGTGAACATGAAAGCAACTTGGAATGGTGTGGTGTTAGCGGAAAGCGATAAAACCATAGTAATTGAAGGTAACCACTACTTTCCTGCGGACACTGTCAATCGACAGTATTTTCGAAATAGCAGTACCCATACCACCTGTCCGTGGAAGGGTGAAGCCAGTTACTACGATGTGGTGGTGGACGGCCAGGTGAATAAGGATGCGGCTTGGTATTATTCTGAAACCAAGCCCACTGCCGATGAGATCAAGGATCGCGTGGCTTTCTGGCGCGGCGTAAAAGTTGAAGCCTAGCCCGGCCTATAAGTCCGAAAAGTGTCGTCGTCCTACTCGGAACTTGCACACGCAAACGTCCGTATCATCTTTCGTTATGTATTGTCCATCCTGCGGTTCCGAAGAGAGACAGCTCAGCCAATTCTGCCGTGGCTGCGGCACGGACCTGCGCGCAGTACGCACAACACTGGAAAGACCAGATGCGATTACGGCCTCGGCAGTGTCTGCCCGCGAACAGATCAGTCGAGTGATGACCGAAAAGATCGCCGAAATGGAATCGTCCGACGATCTGAAGCAAGTAGCAGAGGACGTCTTGCCGCAGATCGAGAAGTTTTTGGAATCACCTGAAGAAAGACGTTTGCGCAGAGTCAGAGCCGGGGTAATTGTGGCGGCGGTCGGTCTGGGTGCGACGGTCGTTACCTTGATCATGGCGCTCGACAAAAGCGACATCCTGCCCTTTGTGAGCATTGGTTTCATAACTTTTCTAGTTGGCCTCGGTCTGATAATCAACGGACTTGCTTTTACGCTACCGAGAAAAGCAGGTCCGAGTTTGTCCCACGAACCAGATCCCCAACGTTTAAACCAGCAGACCGGTACCAGTCCTATTTCAATTCCAACCCTGATGAGCCGACCCACCTCTACACCATCAGTCACAGAACCCACGACACAGCATCTGGGCAACAAGCAGCTACGCTGAATGAATTGCCTTGTTAGGGAAATAGACTGTCGAAAAACCTAGCGAGGGGTCGGAGCAAAGACCATGGCAGTGATACTTGACGGAGGATGTCGCGTCTCGTCTATGCGCGAAGGTGAGCCCAGTCTCGCAGGCACGCTAAGAGTGTGGGATCAGATAGGGAGATCCACAGGCGCGCAGGCCATATCACTGCGTGTTCTAGAGTTTGGTCCCGGTCTTTCGCCCGGCTTCCGCAATTCAGAGTGCGATGAAGTCCTTTACATGCTCGAGGATCTCGATAGTGCAGGGAACAGCAAGGCGTGCATCGTATTTATTGATGGTCGCGCATATGAAGTTGGGCCACAAACGGGTATCTACCTGCGGCCCGGGCAAACTTTCACGGTAAGTAATCCCGAATCGTCAGCGGTGCTATTCGTCAGCGCGCAATGTCCGGAGCCCTCATTTCCTGGAGAGTTTGGCGCGTCTGTAATCAAGCCACTCCACGACGCGGCCTCAACAGAAAGTCTTCCGATAGTAGGCCTCAACGATCGCCGGGCAGTCCCCACGGGTGATCGTTGGTATCGTGTGTTGGTCGATGATCGACTAGGCAGCACACAGGTGACGCAGTTTGTGGGTTCAATTCCTCCCGGTCGTGCGCCCGATCATTTTCATGACTATGAAGAGGTACTTTTCATTCTGCGGGGTGTGGGCCGCATGTGGGCGGGGATTACGAGCACCCCCATCGCCCCTGGTTCTTGTATCTACTTGCCGAAGGGGCAAGTACATTGCGTGGAGAATACCGGAGACAGTGAACTGCGTCTTCTCGGAGTGTTTTATCCGGCTGGAAGTCCGGCAGTAAGGTATGAAGCGTAAATGACGGTCTTTGGTTTTTGGACTTAGGTTTTTGGACTTAAGAAGGTATTGTCTTAATCGCCAAAGAACTAAGTACAAGGACCAAAGACCCAAGACCAAAAACCCAATCCCTATTCCACAAAATCCCTAACATCCTTAAACGGCTTCTCTCGATCCGAGAAGTCCGGTCGATAGTAGTAAGCTGCCCCGTCAAACTCCTGCATCCATCCCTCTTCCATTCCCAAAGCCGCGAGCGCCGAAACAGCTTTAAACCATTCCGACTCCCTTATTCGACGCGACAGCAATACGTATCGCTGGTTAGTACTTGCCTGGTTTGTTGGGTAATACTGGGCCATCAGCGACACCGCAACACGCGGACTCAATTCATCCCTGATCCATTCAAGGGATTCGCGCACTTCCGCAATGTCATTGGGTAACACCAGCAAGCGAATCACGAGACCACGTTTAAGCAAGCCGTTGTTGCCAAAAATCAATTCGTCGCCGGTCTGACGATACATTTCCCGGATTGCTTTGCGCGAATGCTCCTTGTAGCCACTGACTTTCGAATACAGGTAGCCGGCTTCATTGTCGGCATACTTCAAGTCCGGGAGGTAAACATCCACTATTCTGTCCAGTAATCGGAGCACCTCAACAGAGTCGTAAGCATTGGTGTTGTAAACAATTGGCAGATGCAAGCCTTGTTCGGCGGCCAGTAAAATCGCGCGCGCCATCTGCGGCGCGAAGTGCGTCGGCGAAACGAAGTTGATGTTATGACAGCCGCGCGATTGCAACTCGAGCATCATCTCCGCGAGGCGTTCGTGTGACACCTCGTTCTTGACCTGCTGCTTATGCGTTTGTGAGATCTGATAGTTCTGGCAATAGACGCAGCGCAGGTTGCAATTACCGAAGAAAATATTTCCCGCGCCTCGGGTTCCGACCAGTCCGGGCTCTTCACCAAAGTGAGGAGTGTATGAGGAAACAATCGGTAGGCGGCCGGAATAACAGGCGGCGACTTCATTCGCTAGACGATTGTTCAGGCAGTCGCGCGGGCAAACCGTGCAGCGCTCGAGTAAAGCCTCTAACGCCTGAACCCTGCGTTCCAGCGCACCGGCGTGCAAGAGAGTCAAATAAGAAGACTCGCTGTGCTTGATAATCTGCTGTCGTTTGAGATTATTCATGTCGTCGGAAATGAACGAAATGCGGCTTGTGCTGTTCAACGATTCCCGCAGGAGCAAATCTCTTCGATAGCCTCCAGACAAAATCCATTTCCGAATGGACTGTACTGAGTGCGAGACGCGCTTCAAAGATGAGGAGCATGCTGCCGTAGAAAAGAAAGCACGCGCCGGCTAGACCCAGAGCTACAGGGACGAGGTTGTAGCGCGGATTGTTAGTAAAAGCCACAACGCCAATGGCCACACTGGTGGCGACAAACATTCCCACCGCCAGATAGAAGGCGACCATCGAACGTTGGAGGATGCGGGCCCGACTCGTCAATTTGTCGAGCTGCTCGAAGATCACAGCCTGTCTCTCCATTGCATCCGCAGTTTGCTTTTCATCAGTCATCAACTCCCACTTATCCGACAATCCGCGCACCCGATCAACCACTCGTCCCAGCCGTGACGATGTCGATAGAATCATGCTGCCGCATGCTGATATCAGCACCGCGGGCGTAATCATGGCCGTCAAGACGGCAATTGCTGAATTCGAATCCATGGGTTGGGAACTCGCCTGAACCATTCCTTTATAGAGACTTCACTTTTATTATTCCTCGTTTATCGCCGGCTCCTTTCCCAGGGTGCGCACGAAGTTAACAACGTGCCAGCGCTCTTCTTCAGTCAGCCTTTTTTCACCCGCGGGCATGATGCCATTGATGCCCTTTGTTATCTTCCAAAAGATTTCGCCATCACTCATTGCGGTCAAGCGTTCCTTGTTGGAAAGATCGGCCGGCTTTCTTCTAAGCTTGGGCAAATTCTCTGTATTGCCGGTTCCGAGCTCGCCGTGGCAAAACACGCAGTTGCCTTTTGCCTTCGCCATGTAGAAGTCTTTACCTTTAGCCACCGATTCTTCGCTGGTGGCAATGGGATTCTTTGTTTTATCAGCATCAGCCGGTAGTTCCCAGGTATTCTTTGAAAAGTCTTGTTGTGCCGCGGGCGGATTTGGCTGTTGGGCGCCAGCTTGTCTCGTCTCGGTCTGATTCTTGTTGGTGCTCGGATCTTGTCCGAACGAGCTCAACTTGACGGCAAATAAAGTTGCCACAACAACTGAGATGAACAGTAGCAGTTTGTTCACTTTCAACATTTCCATTGCTCCCTAAAATGATCTGTTTAGGTTATCTGTTTTAGGGCTTACGAGCCCGTCGCCTCTTCCTGATCGGAGGTTTGGGGGTTTCTTGTTGCGACTTAGCCGCAGTGACTGTCGTTATCTTCGGCTTCATCTGGTCGCGTATGAAATCAGCAGCCGCTTGCTGAGGAATGTCGGCTTGCCAAACCACTTCATTCTCCTGGGCCATCATCTTGATACCCTTCATTAACATCTGGGCGCCTTTATCCGGCACGGAGTCGACGGCCTGTCGCAGGAGACCTGAAAGCAGCCCGTTGATAATCTTCGCGGTATCCGGATTGTCGGCATTCATTGCTCCCCGCAAGCTGAAGTTAGTTGCATCCATTGTGACTGCCGAATAGAAATCACCCAACTTGCTATCACAACGCGACTCGCGCGGTGTGGTTTCGGTCCCCAGCAAACCAAAGCTCTTCGCGAACGAACCGAATGGCGAACCGGCCGCGCTGATCAATACATTTTGATCTCGCAATAATGAGTTGAGCGCTTCGGCGGTAATTCGTCCCTTGCCCTCGGAGGCATCGACCGCCGCCTTGAGATAGGCGGTATTGCCAATGGCTATGGTATTCGCATTAAGCGAGACAAGCCCAAGATCAGAAAACGATTTCAGCAGTGGGTTCCTTTCTGCCGCCTTCGCTATCTCGTCGATCGTCACCAGCGTAATAGTTTTTGCTCCATACTTCTCGTCGCGAGCCTTTTGTTGCAGAGAAAGACGGGCCATTGTCAACAGCGAGTCGGCACTAAAATCTCCGCTGGCAACAAGCATGAAGTCGGGAGCAACAAAGCTCAAATCAGCGGTAGGCTTCCTGAACCGGACGGCAATCACGAGGTAATCAATCTTCGAAGGATCCACTCCGACAGATTTCTTTATCTCCGCGAATTGAGCGCGCATCTTCTCCAGATGGTCTGCCGGCATAATCTTTGGCGCGGCGTCATTCAGGATGCGTTGTGGGTTGATGTAAATGAGCGCATCTGCTTCTGGTAGAGTGGAAAGTGAGCCGACCACGCTCTGTCCTGCCAGTGTTGAGGTATTGCTTGTTTGGGAATTCAGACTAGTTGATCGTCTGGTGCTGGAATCTGACTCCTTCGCGACGGTTTGCGCAAGAGCGCAGGACACCAGCAAGAGCATGACTGTGCCGACCAGAAAGCACAGTTGGGGAAACTTGTTATTCACAGAGTGACCTCCATTTTTATTTCTGCGTAATACTCGCACAGAAATAACTTTCTTTACCACACATAATCTTGCTAGATCTTTGCGAGCTCTTTGCGCGTCAATTCGTTTTCCGTATTTCCTGTATTCAGTGTGGACACTGGCTCGAAAAGCAAGACATGGCACTCTTCTTCGGCTACCGGGCAGTGTTCAATGCCCCGCGGAACGATGATCATCTCGCCCTCTTCAATCCAAATTGTCTGGGCGTTCTCGTTTTGGCCCGATGACCCTTCACGGAAATCCATTCTGAATTTTCCTTTCACAACCATGAAGAGCTCGTCTTCGCTTTCGTGATGATGCCATGTGAAGGGACCTTTGAATTTGACGAGCTTCACGAATTGTCCATTTAGCTCACCGGCAATTCTCGGGTTCCAATAATCGTCGAAAAGAGAAAGTTTTTGTTTGAGGTTGATTTTTTCCATGTTGATATGAAGTTCCAATCGGCTATCGACATTCTTGTGAACTTTGAACTTTGTACTTTGTGCTTTGCAGTATTTACAAAGATCAAAGTACAAAGTTCAAAGTTCAGAACACGGAGACGACGTTTCACTGTCAATTCACAAAGATCGCATCCAACAACTTCGCCAAACGAAAACCACCCTTTGCCAGTTGAATGCGAACGACAGGTATATTCGAAGTATTGTAGTTGGCGGCCCGCCTTATGTCATATACCGTCTTTGTTCGCGTAGTACCGTTGTTTGTGGTTGTTACCGTTCTTTTGCTCAGAATCCTCACCGATCTATAGGCGTTCTTGCCCGACACGTGTAGCGAATCGGTAGCCCATTGGGCCGCCCACGTTTCCACCGGTCCTTGTCCGCCCCAATCAGCCTGGGGCGTCACACTCGTTTTTAGAAACCGCGCCAGGGTCCCGGCAGTTTGCTTGTGACTTGTTGTCATTAACAAGTGCACGAGATCTCCGTCCCAGAACGAGTGCAGGTTCTTGTTGTGCCCGTCGATGATTAGCAGATTTGCGCCTTGATCCTTCGGTGTGCTCGCGGAGATTGCGGAAGGATTTCTGACAATCACAATCGTGTGGTTCGGCCCATTTTCATTGATGTAGCCGGAGCCTACGTGCAGTGGCTGGTGCAGGTCACCAACAAGATGCACCAACAGGCGCAACGCATTGCGTGGGGTTAGGGGCTGATCCGGATCTGGCACTCCCTGCAACGTGCGTATGCAGATATTTATGATGTGCACCACGTCGTCGCCAGGGGTGAAACCCGTGCATGTGTTGTAGTCGCTGCACCCCAGCGGAAGATCGTCGAAATGCCAGTTGGCATTCTGAGCGTTGTGAGCGACATCTTGCAGGAATGCATTCGTGTCCGCGTCGGGATCGGTTTCGCCGACCCGGTACTTGACCACATCCGCCCAATTTGCGATACCGGCCAGCGTTTCTCCCGGCTTGAGAATTTGCGCGATCCTTTGCCGGGTGTGAGCCTTTATGCGCAACGAGGCAATCTGGCCGACTGCCATGTGCCCATCAGGTCCCCAGCCGAATGCGGAGGTGAATGAAGAGAAGGCAATAAAGAGACTAATGAGCAGTGCTGTGAGTTTTTTCATGAGTATTCCTTTTTTGGCGACCGCTTCGCACGGTCGGAGGTTGTGGGAATGCAATCTGCGAGGTAGGAACTAGAATGAACCGCACCAGAGGGTAGCGTCAACCGGTAGGTGGTTATGGTGCTGTTGGGTCCTGCGCGGTTGCCGGCTGAGTGGCATTTACGTGAATAGCCGTCGAGGTTGAGTCGATATAAAAATGCCGGCCCGCTGTTCCTTGGTTATCAGGATCTGCATTGCATGTATAAGAACCCTCCGGAGCACCGGAAGATTTCGGAATTACATTCATCGTCAAGACATAGTCTTTAACGGGTTTGCTTCCATTGTAACGAGCATCGAGTAATCCGCCTTCAGTTAACTGTTGCAGCGTTCCATAATCGCCGCCATTGCTTATGCTGTATGTTTGCTGGGCCACGGCAACTGCATGCAACCCCGCAATCACGGCTGTTTCATCTGCACCGGTCATAGTTTTCTGCAAGCCACTGGTATAGCTCTGGCAGCTTGCCGAAGCAAAGTAAAGCGTCAAACTAAGGGCGAGCACTAATCGTCGTATCATGAAGGGCAACTCCTGGTAGGAACGAGTCGCAGGGCGGAGTCGTTCAAAATATTCGCGCAGACAATATTCCCCAAGTACCCGGGGTAGTCAATCATAATCTTTTGCGAGTTGAACTCTAAACTCTTGTCCGCGCGTTGATCTCGCGATAACGGAAACAAGTTGGATCGTGATCGTTGACCATCCCAACGGCTTGCATGAAGGCGTAACAGATCGTAGAGCCAACAAATCTAAAACCGCGCTTTGAAAGGTCCTTACTCAACTCATCGGAGATGCTGGTTTTTGCCGCAACCACAGTCCCACGTTTGCGTTTAAGCGGCTGGCGGGCGACAAAGCGCCACACGTATTCATCGAAACTGCCAAACTCCCGTTGGATCTCCAGGAAAGCCGCCGCATTACTGACCGCCGAACTCACTTTCAAGCGGTTTCGAATGATGCCGGGATTGTTGAGGAGTGCTGCGATTTTTCGAGCGTTGTAACTGGCGACTCTCTTCACGTTGAATTGATCGAAAGCCTGGCGGTAGTTGTCTCTCTTGTTGAGAATGGTCTCCCAACTCAAACCCGCCTGTGCGCCTTCAAGAATGAGGAACTCAAACAGTACCGAATCATCGTGCTGCGGCACGCCCCACTCTTTGTCGTGGTAGGCAATCGACAGCGGCGTCCTGGCCCAATCGCAACGCTTAAGCATTCAGAAATGACCAAATGAGAAATGATCCGTGACAAATGGAAAATGACTAGTTCTTGCCCGCTCTATCGGCCAAACATTTTACTACAGTTACGAGTTCGTGTGTCTCCACGGGTTTGGCGATGTGCGTATTGTAGCCGGCCATGATTGCGCGAATTCGATCCTGAACCTGAGCATAGCCTGTCAGCGCGACAGCCGGTATGTTTCGTCTTTCCTGGTCTTCCTCGCTTCGCACTTGCCTAATCAACTCGTACCCGTCGGTATCTGGCATGCCAATATCACTTATTAAGAGATCGAAAGGCATCTGCTTGAGAAGGCAGAGCGCCTGGTCCACCGTAGTGACTCCCTTTACGTTAGCTCCATGCTGGGCTAATTCCATGGTGATGAGATCGAGCGCGTCAGTCTCATCTTCAACAACTAGAATCCGGATCTCTTTGAGATCTACACGATCGGGCGCCCGATTCTTAATGACCTCCGCCGCGCGCAAAACTTCCGAACGCAACTCACCGCTTGGCAATGGAAGTCTTACGGTGAAGACTGCTCCGGTCTCAGACCCACGGTTTTTTGCTTCGATCAAGCCACCGTGTAATTCAACAAGATGACGGACGATTGCCAGGCCGAGACCCAGACCGCCATGAGTTCTGGTTGTCGATCCATCTTCCTGGCGGAATCGCTCAAATACGTGTGGCAGGAATTCGGGGTTTATCCCCGGCCCCGTATCGCCCACTTCTATTTTCAAGTGCGACGCATCCTGGCCTACACGAACCTCAATAGTCCCACCATTGGGCGTGAACTTGGAAGCGTTTGAAAGCAGATTCCAAACCACTTGTTGCAACCGGTCGGCATCACCGGGAATAATTCTCAGTCCGTCTTGAAATTGTGTTTGGATTAAAATGTCTTTGGCTTCGAGTGCAGGGCGAACTGCATCCAAGGCCGCATTAACCACTCCGGCGATATCAACGGGAGCCAGGTGAAGCTGAAGCTTTCCGGTGATGACCCGCGACACATCGAGGATATCTTCAATTATCTGCTTCTGGGCCCAGGCATTTCGCTCGATAACTTCCAGAGCGTGCAGGGCACTCTCCTTATCAAGACGGCCGGATCTCAGCATGCGTGACCAGCCAATTACAGCGTTCAAAGGAGTGCGCAGTTCATGTGACAAGGTCGCCAAAAACTCGTCCTTCAAGCGATTCGCCTTCTCGGAATCGGCTAGCGCCGTGCGTTCACTTATGAGCAATTGAGCCAGTTTTTCCTCTGCTCGCTTGCGCTCTTGAAACTGACCGATCTGCTGCCCCACGCTGCCAATCATGTCCAGCAATTCCTGATCGGGCCGGCGGATTTCGGGGCTGAAGAACTCGATCACGCCCACAACTTCTTCCCCTAGAAGGATGGGAAAACCAAAAGCACCGCGCAGCCCTGCATGATCGGCTGCAGCGGCCCGGGGAAAATTATTGTCCTTCAGTACATTAGAAACCCAGACCGGTTTTCCACTCGACCAAATTCGACCAGGTATGCCGATTTCCCGTTCAATGGTTCGGTTGCGACTGGCGTCCTCGAAGCTTGTTACTTCCATCGAAGCTGCCTGCCAAAAATCGATGCAGCGCAAAACTTCAGCCTGGTGGTCGACAGCCCAAAGCACCCCTACTTGCCACCCGAGGCCTTCACAAACCGTCTCCAGAATGTCATGGGTGCCGTCAACAAAATCAATCGACTTGGAAAGTATTCTGGTAACGGCATACTGCAACGCGAGTCTTTGTTCCGCTCGTCTACGGTCGGTAATGTCGAAGGTAAAACATCTTGTGTGAATAAACTCTCCCTCTTCACGATAGACACTGGAACTAATATGCACCTGCTTGATGGAGCCGTCTCTACATCGCAGACGAGCCTCATAGTCTTGCACAACTTCACCAGCTCGTAGTCGTTGCAAAATGTCTTCTATTACCTCGGGATCAACATAGAACTCCGCGATGTTGCGGCCGACACACTCTTCACGAGAGTAGCCGAGCAGATCCAGTTCGGCCTGGTTCACGCGAAGAACAGTTCCATCTGGTCCAACCCAGTGCAAACCGATGGGAGAAGTCTCGAAGAAATCGGTGAGGTCGCTTTCGTTGCGCCGGAGTGCCTTTTCAGCCTGCTTGCGTTTCGAGATGTCTCGCTTGATGCCGACGAAGCAGAGTGGTTCGCCCAAACCATTCCTCATGGTGAAGGCTGAGAGTTCAATATTCCTTTCTTCTCCACTTTTTGTCCGACTGACCACTTCCCCGGAGTACTCGCCAGTTTCCGCAAGCTGGCGAGCAATCTCCAAAAACGCTGCTTCTCCCAAATGAATTGCGGGAGTTTTACCTTCGAGTTCCTGATCTGAGTAGCCGAGCAATGTGTAGTGCGCTCGGTTTTGCTCGAGGTAGGACCCATCCGGCTTGATGATGGCGATCGCTTCTTTGGAATGAGCAAATATCTCTCGGTAAAGATCGCCGTGAGGCTCCGCTAACTGAGCGGTCAGTTGACTGAGATTTGGTTCCGACTTGTAGGCACTCTGGGACATAACCACGCCTAAATACAAAAGGTTGCCGTCTTTTCGGGGGGCGTCTCTTAGGGGCGTGATTCTGAGGGAAGTACCATGATACCACTAAATTGTGATGTTGGTTAAGTGAGTATAGTTCATGGCGTTTGACTTGGAGGGGCATTAGTTGTAAAAGGCTTTTGGCTTCCTAAAACAGCTGAATCAAAGATCCCTTACTTATCCTGGACAAATAATCAGGGTAACTGCCAATGAAAGGAGATAAGATGGCTTTACGACTAGGCGATATCGCACCCGATTTCCGTGCAGAGACGACCGAAGGCCCAATCAATTTTCACGAATGGATTGGCGATAGTTGGGCGGTTCTGTTTTCCCACCCCAAAGATTTCACGCCTGTATGCACCACAGAATTGGGCTATGTTGCGCAATCTAAACCAGATTTTGACAAACGAGGTGTAAAGGTAATCGGTCTCAGTGTTGACCCGACCGACTCCCATAAGAGATGGGCCGAAGACATCAAGGAAACACAGGGAACAGCTCTGAATTTTCCGATTATTGCAGATCCCGTTCACAAGGTCTCTGAGCTCTACGACATGATTCACCCTGAGATTAGCGACGTGTTCACCGTGCGGTCGGTATTTGTCATTGGGCCCGACAAGAAAATCAAACTCATGATTACTTATCCGGCCAGCACCGGCCGAAACTTCGATGAGATCCTGCGCGTCATCGACTCGTTGCAGTTGACCGCGAAATATAGCGTGGCCACGCCGGTCAATTGGAAAGATGGCGAAGACGTAATTATCGTTCCCTCACTCTCTGATGAAGCCGCAAAAGAAAAATTCCCTGGTGGTTGGAGAGCCCCAAAGCCTTATTTGCGCATCACCAAGCAGCCAAACAAAACCACTACAGACACGGCTGCAAAAAGTGCATCGTAGACACAATCATTAGAGCGAACTCTTAAACACCCACAGAGTCAAAACTCTGCGGGTGTTTTTGTTGTCGGAAGTGCCGTTACTGGAGACTCTCATTCTCACCGTGGCATCTGTTCCGCATTTGATTGTACGATCTCGGGAGCCCGACTATTGTGAGACCCATATGTTGCTGGCGGATGTTTTTCATAGAAGGGAAACGATCCGCTACGTCAGTGAGTTGAGGAGACTTATGCGACAGATTGTCACAACGGCAAATGGCGGAGTCGATGTGCTTCGCGTTGAGGAGAAACCTGATCCTATACCGAAGAGCGGTGAGGTAGTGGTTCGTGTCCGGGCCGCGGGACTGAATTTCGCCGACATACTTGCGCGCCAGGGTCTTTATCCCGATGGACCACCAAAGCCCTGCGTGATGGGCTACGAAGTCTCCGGCATAGTGGAAACTCTGGGAGAAGGCGTGAACACTAACCTAATGGGCAAATCAGTCGTAGCACTGACGCGATTTGGTGGGCAGTCAGAGCTTGTGGCAGTGAAGGCTACGCAGATGTTTGATAAGCCCGAATCGTTGACGTTTGAACAGGCCGCAGCTATCCCGGTGAACTATTTGACCGCCTACGCATTGCTCCTGGTGATGGGATCGCTCCACGAAGCCGAGTCAGTCCTCATACACAACGCCGGTGGAGGCGTTGGTTTGGCAGCTTTGGATATTGCCAAAAAGATCGGAGCGGTTACCTATGGCACAGCCTGGAAGAAGAGCTATGCGGCACTCAGGCACACAGGTCGTCTGGGAATGTTTGGCATCTCAGCGGCATCAGCGACAGGGCTGCAGGGCAAACTCAAACTGCTCAAAGCTGTGATACAGATACCGTGGTTTCATCCGTTTGGTCTACTCAACAGGAACCGCGGCGTCTTTGGTTTGAATCTGGGCCATCTTTGGCACGAGCCGGAGAAGATTGCCGTGTGGATGAGAGACATTCTTCGTGGTGTCGCAGAGGGCTGGATCAGACCCTACGTCGATCGCGCGTTCTCATTTGCTCAAGTCAAAGACGCCCACCGCTACATTGAAGCGAGAAAGAACACTGGCAAGGTCGTCCTCGTACCTTGACCTGATCAATCCAATTTCCTGGCCAAAAAGAACGCGATCACGGTCGAGTAGACGAGACCAAACAGAAGAGCGCCCACAAACAATCCGGCAAATGCCGCCGCGGCCGTCTGCCACAACGGTCGTGTCTGGGCGCCAGGCTCTGCAGCCATCAGCTTCGAGCCAATCAAGAAGAGCTCAAGCAAGAAAAACAATGCGGCGGAGAGCGCGTAGACAAATGCGATCGAAACCCCTGTTTTTAGTCCATCTTTGAAGGTCGGCTTGCCTCGGCTCTCGCGTCCTTTAGCACCGATTCCTAAAAAAATTCCGCAAATCTCCATGAGGTTAAAAAATATTCCGGCGCCAAAGCTGTGGACTTTGGAGGTCGGATCCGGTACCAGCAAATGAGCGACTATGACCCAGGCCACTATTCCGATGGTAATCAGCAATCCGTATTTGAGGGCTATTTTCACTTCTTGGTCGCCGCTTTTTTCCTCGTCTTCGGCTCCGGTTCGAGGGATTCCACGTAAGTGCAACTCAGGTTGAAGTACTTCCCAAATTCGCTTTTCTTGTTTAGCAGTCCGTCCGGAACCTCGACATATCGTTCATGACTGTCTCGTACTAGATCAACTCCGCTGCGGGCTAACCTCGGCAGAGCTAAAGCGGTCCGCGGTTCGAGCACGAGCTTTTGACGCTTCAACTTCGCGATCCCGCGGAGGAGCGTTCGTAACGAGAGATTGCAGGAGTTCGTGTGCCGCTTGGGCCACCTGGTCGACGGCGCGAGCGAAGGCGAGTTCATTGGCCTTGGAGGGCTTGGTGAAGCCACTGAGTTTTCGCACGAATTGCAGTGAAGACGCGCGGATTTCTTCGTCCGTCGCCGGCGGTTTGAAGTTGTGCAGGGTCTTAATGTTTCGACACATAATATTTATCTTTCAAGCAGACTCGATTAAAAGCCCGACTATTATCTCATTTCCAATAGAGTATATTGAGAGCGCCTTTCATTCAACCGCAGGCATCTAACAGCATTGTCATTGAAGATGTTGGATCAAGACTTCATCTTAAATATCATCAAGGGCTCTTATGAATTCGTCCGAGCTTGAAACCCAGCCTAACAGTACTGCGGGCGCTTGTTGTTTAGGTGCCGCCGGAACCCTCCAAAGGTAAAAGAACTCGCTTCATTACGTTTCGATACAGATCTTCGTCGAGCTGTATGCTCACTGTCGGTACAAGTCGAAACCGCAGGTCCACGGAATTCATTATCAAGCCCTTCTTGAGTTCGGTCGCGACGTCAGACCAGGGAATAAAGAGCGGGCGGTGGCTGAGACGATAAAAGTATGAGAAACCAAAGTAGATGCCCAGGGAGTCGGCCCCGATATTCACGTGCTTATAGGGCCAGTTCCCGATGCGAGCACGCTGGCCTTGAGCATAGTCACTGGCGAAGTCTTCCCTCAAGCGGTAAACGGTCGCTAAACTCCGCCAACCAGTGATGACGCTATATAGAAAGGACCAGGCAACCCAAGCAGTCACAAAGAAAAGGAAGACCTCGAGGACTTGATAATCCAAGTTACTTTGAGTTTGGGTGCTTTACTCTTTGTTCTCTGAGCCTTGAAGACGCGCGCGTCGGTGCGCCTCAGCGAACAAAGCCTCATCATCGATGGACTCAAGAGAGGACTTAGTCTCCGGCGGAATTTCCACCGGTTTCTTTTGTTGCTCCTGGCCTTTGCCTTCCGACTCATCCAAGCCCTCTTTGAAAGAGCGTTTGCTTTGTCCCAGCGCCTTTGCTAACTGCGGCAACTTGCTGCCGCCGAAAAGCAGAAAGATCACTCCGACAACAAGAATCCAGATCATTGGATTCTCTGGCAGAAATAAAATGAACATAACCGTTCGTCCCCTTATGAAAAATGATAATCGACTATCTGTCTGCCTGCCAGATGACGGTCATGTAGGCGGCATTCCCAGAAATTGTAACTCGATTCGCGACAGACCAACATAAGTGTGCGCCTGGTGGCAGCTAAAGCCAAGCACCATCGCGCTTTCCCGAGGATTCTTATATAACTCGTCTCTATAACTTTCGGGAAGTGCCCAGCGAACGCTCAAGCGCGATTCGGACGAGCTGACTGCGCGTTCGCACGCCAGTCTTTTGAAACAACTGCTGCAACGTTGCCTTCACAGCACTCTCAGTTACACTAAGTTGGGCGGCGATCTCTTTATTCGTAAGACCTTCGAATACGCCTTGAAGGACCTGTTGCTCACGCGTCGTGAGAACTCTTGCAGAACTCTGATCGTCGCTCTCATCAACCGCAGCCGCCAGGAGTCGCATAACTTTTTCGTCCACCCACGCTTCGCCGCTGCCGACCATACGAATCGCCTTAATCAATGTAGCCGGGGAGTTTTGTTTCAGGAAAATACCGGACGCACCTAGCTTTATAGCAGCGGAGGATTCGTTCGCACTCATTCCAGCGGTGACCATTAGGATTTTGCTTTCTAAACCCAGGCTACGAGCCGATGAGATGAGTTGGCTGCCATGGTCCTCGCCTAAATCAAAGTCTAAGAGAACAATATCGACAGCCGTCCGTTTCAGAACCTCAAGAGCCTCGGCGGTCGTTCCACAACTGCCCGCTATTTCAAAACCCTCTTCCGCCGCAAGCATACGACTCAAGCCCTCTCGAAAAAGGATGTGATCGTCAACCAATAGAAGTCGTGTTGGATCCATGTCTGACTATTCTTGCCACTTCTTCTGATGGCTAGCTATGGCCAACTCAATGATAAAAGCGCATCCAGGCGCTGCGGAATCATGCCGCAGATCACCTCGAAATGACCGTGCAAAAGCTCGCGAAAGATATAAGCCGAGACCTGTTGAGTCAGCCCCCTGCTGAAATGGCTGAAATAGCTTTTCGATTGAACCAAGGCCAGGTCCAGTGTCTGCAACTCTGATTGATACAGTGTTGTCCCCAACAGAAACTGAAATATCGAGTCTTTTCACATCTGCACTTTCCAAGGCCCGCTCGCTGTTTTTCACAAGATTCAATAGAACCTGCAATAGCCTGTGTCTATCGGCTATCACCCGCGGAATTTTCTCCTGAATGTTCCAGTTGACCGAAATGTCGGTTTCCTGGCAGTGGAGATCAAGAACAATCCTAAGATTCTCAAGCGTCTCGACAAGATCAATGCTTTCAATCTTCGAATAGCCCGCGCTCTGTTTGAGTTCCAGAGACGCAATCTTATTCAGCGTTTGAACTAAGGAACCCAGCGCTTCGAAGTCCTGGTTCTCTTTGAGGCTTCCGTTCCGAACAAGATTTTCATGGATGATAGAAATTGCGCCGCAGACATTTCGGATTTCGTGAGAAACTGCTCCGACAAGAATGCGCGAGCCGGTCATCAATTGTTCCAGACTTAGTTCTTCGCGTTCCCTTAGCTCCTCGGAGGCATCAACTACTAGTGCCGCCAGGCGCGGTCCGGCCGTTGTGCTGTAAGTCGAGAAGAAAACATTCGCGAGGAAACCATCCCCGTTTTCCCGCTAACCCCGGCATTGCATTTCGGTCTGGAATTTGTGTGACGCCTTCCCGATGAAAGGGACGTGTTCCAGATCTGGTATGTAGCGTCTGATACTGCTTCCGCCCAGTGACCCTGCCGGCACGCCCAAGAGACGATGCGCCGCCGAGTTTGCCCGCAGAATAAGATAGTCAGCCGACATAGTAAGGATAGCGGCCGGACTAGTTTCGATCAAAAACTCTAACTGTTCCTCAGCTTCGCGTCTGGCAGCCACTTCGTTTTCGAGCTTCTGCAGGTTAACCGCTCCTTGTCGACGGCTGCGCGTGACCTCATAAGAAAAGAAACCAGTTCCTGCCAAGGCAGTGAAGACCAGAATGTCCTGGGGCAAGGTGATGCTGAAGGTGAATGGGAAGGGATCAAAATAGTCGGCGAGAAATGTGCAAAGAAAAGCTGTTAGCAAGATTTGCCAACGGGACAAGGCCCGTCCCGCATATCAGTAACGGGAATATGTAGAGAAAGCCGAATGCAATATTGACTTCGACCTGCCAATCAATGAAGGCGATGATCGCAATGAGAAGCCCAACGAGTACGACCCGCGATGTGCTTTGGAGGTATTGGAAAGACATTCTGACCTAATCAATCCTAAAGTCAACCAACATTCAAGACAAGCACCCCGCCAAAAGATAGGTGGCTGTTGACTTAAAGATAAGTGTTTGGTGAAAAGGCAGCAGCTATAGTGAATATTGGCCGCATTTTGCGCCCGAATTTAGAGCGCTACTCTCGACCGTGCGGTGAGCTTGATTGTGATGACTTTTTCGCTGCCTCAAACTCTCCTGTTAGCTATCGGTGCGCTCATTG
>WNFC01006635.1_pt1 | contig 22709 bp, 21 predicted proteins | sample 5400541 | NCBI WGS metagenome assembly WNFC01 (sample SAMN13153342, study PRJNA577476) | soil metagenome | isolation source: 120 cm saprolite under Douglas fir tree site 2 hole 2 replicate 1 | place: USA:California | collected 2015-04-18
GGGTTGGGTTCGGGGGCGGGCGGGAAGAGGTAGTCGCTGTTGGAGTTGACGGAATTGCGGATGGATTTGCGCCAGGCATTGGAGCCGAAGGCCTCACAATATTCGTGCTGGGAGATGTGGATGGCCTGCAGGAGAGTTTGGGCCAGGTAGGCGACGGTGCGGGCGGTTCTGGGTTTTACATCACCGCGGATCACTGCGGGGATGAGGCGTCCCAGGGTGGTGCTGAGATCGCAGGCAGAGAGGTAGTCGCCGGAGAAGAAGTAGGCGAGGTCTTTGCCGAGTTTTTGCGCGGCGCGGGCGCGGGCTTCTTTTTGGGCGTGATAGAAGCAGAAGCGAGCGTTGTCGCGGACGCGCGGGGTGCGGCAACGGCGGCCATCCGAGAACGTAAACGAACACAAGGACACACGGTCCTTGGGACTGAGAGAGGACATAAAAGTCTCCTTAGAGTTGAGTCTTGGGATTTGCTTAGTGAAAAGAGCACGGGCAAGAGTGCCTGTGCCACAAAGGACCTAAAACAGAAACGCCCCGGCTGGAGCCGGGGCACAGTTCTTAATGGAAAGAGTATGGGGGATAGTAAAGAACCTGTCAAGGGAAATGCTGGTTACGGGCTGGCGCTCGGGCCGAATGGCTCCGGTTTGAGTTCGAGATTGAGTTGAATCTAAATCCCCACGCTTTGCATACGACAGAAACGCAAAGCATGGGGCACGCGGCTACAACTTGTGATGCCTCGTCAAGCGCACAACGATCTTCGTGTCGGGGTGAGTGGCTAACGCTCCGGTTGCATCGATACTGTCATTCGAGACTTTTCCCTCGATAAGCAGATCTTGATTACCTGGAACACCCAGCACGCTTGGGATATTCTTGTCGAACTGTGTCGCTGTTATCCTCGCCTTCAGAACATCGCCCTTCAGTTCATACCTGCCGACGTAGGCGAATCCGCTGTCGCCCCCAAGCACTTGTCCTTTGGTAAAGACAACGACGCCACCACCGACACCTGCGGGACCGTGATACTGCACTATCCAAAGTCCTTCTAACACGTTTCACCTCTGTTTCAATAGTGCCTCGAACTCGGTCAGAAGTTCCATGTGAGCCGTTGTCGGCAACGGTGCCTGTGAATAGTAATGGTTAGCGGAAAAGGGCGCTGATATCTTTCGTTCAATTCTGACCGGGGCCAGAGAACCGGGCTTTCCAACGTCTTCGGTCCACAGCTGAATGGAGCCTACCTCGTAATTCCTGCCTACGCTCTTCGCAAGATTCTCTGCGAACGCCTCTAGTCGGCGATTGAGATTGATCAACGATACGTCGCTGCGAAAGTCGATCTGGCTGAGATAGTTCACTCTTCGCTCTTTCGGAACGTTGAGGCCGTAGGTGTCGCTGAGCCATTTCGCCAGATCGTTTAAGAATTCCGTCGACTCGTCCGTGGAAGACATCGTGTCTGCCACCAATCCGTCAGAATAGATGCTAAGGGCGACGAGCAATGGCACCTTGCGCTGTCCAACAAAGGTTCCACCCTTGAACGCCAGACTACGCTGATCGTCGAAGTCGAGTTCGTGCTTCGGTGCTTGGGCGAATTGGTAGCGCTTAGTAACTTCCGCCACGACACCCTTCAGGCTCATTCCAGTCGGATTGAGCAAGGAGAGATCGAACAACCACACTGTTCTAGCTAAGCCGACGTAAAGAACGTTCATCTATTCATCCTCAGTGCGTGAATCGTGATTGCACCTGTTGATCTTCTAACCGTCCCAGCCCCTGAGGATTCTCTCTGGGGCGTAAAGCTTGCGTAGCCGAATACTGACCGACGACGCTGCTGACGAGATTCACCATCTGCTGTTTTCGCAGTTCACGCCGCTTCCGTTCTTCCCTTTTGAGGCGCAAGCCGATGCCGAATGCAATCAGTCCAACCACAAAGGCTAGTAATCTTGGCAGATAAAAATTCACTCTTCTTCCCCCTCAAGAATCATTCCTCCGATCATGAACGCTCCCGCCATGCAAAGCATGAAAACAAAATGCGCCCAATCCCAGGTTTTGTTGAAGTAGGCTTCGAGCGGATAAAGGGCGAACCAGAGAATGGCAGCTTCACGTAAGAAGTCACCGATCATCTGAGATTTTTCTCTGCGTTCTGCCACGATTCGGATTCTATCCCAAAACATTGGTTACGATAAGAGCACGTCACAAAGCCATCGCTGTATACGTGTTTGGTGTGTGATATCTTCCGGCCAGATGATCGACTACACCCTCCTCATCGTTTGTTTGGTTTTTGGCGGCCTCATCGGCTTCATGGTGCTTGGTTATCTCGTATCGAATAACAAGCTGAAGCCGCCGCTCCTCAAACCCGCCAAAGCACTCTATACGCTCTTCTCTGTCACTTTCGTGCTGTTGATTGTCGTCGGCATTATCTACGCGTTCGTGGAAGAGTCCAGCTGGATTCCACGCTCGAGAGAGGTGTCAGTCTACGTTAAGCCGGAAAATTGGATGACGGGTGAAATCAAGTCTTGTGCTTCGTTGCAGTCGAGAGAGAAGGAAGAAATTGGCGTTTTGCTGTGCGATCAAAACCAGATGCTATTTGAGCCACATGTCCTGCAAGTGAGATTTTGGGGGCCGATCAAGCCCGACCGCAACAAGGAATGGAAGTGCACTCGGGAGCCTGCATCATTGACGTGCAGGCTGCAATAGGGAGTCGCAAGAGGCAGTATCCATGTCTCTGGGAATTGCGCTCGTCGTAATTGTCGTCCTTTACTTTCTCATTAGTGGGGCTGCCTTGGATGCGGTGAGGTTATTTCGAGGCGAGCTTTTGGGCGGTGGCGAGGGCGTCGGCCGCGGGGACCTTGACGTCGGGCTCGACGCCGGTTCCTTCCCAATTGGTCTTGGAGATGGGGTTGATGGCGCGGGCGAAGGGGACGCCAATCATGAAATGGTCGTCAATGCGGTGACCGGAGACGGGATGGGCGCCACCTCCGGTGGTCTCGCCAATGATGGTGGCGCGCTTGAGGTTCTTGAGGTTGTAGCTGAACTCCTCGGCGCCAGAGAAAGTTTGCTTGGAGGTGAGCACGTAGGCGGGTTTGCCGTCCAAGCGCTTGCCCGGCACGTAGGGCAGAGTCCAATACTGGTGGGTGTTGTCGCCCTTGCGCTCCCAGAGATCATTGAGGTGGGTAGGCTCTGAAAACAGGTAAGTGGAAAGGAAGGCGACCATTTTGGGATCGCCGCCGCCGTTTTCGCGTAAGTCAAAGATGATGGCGTCCACGTTGGCGAGAAAATTCATGGCGGCAACGGCGGTGGGCCCGCAGACCTCCGGATCGGCGAAGAAACCAAACTTGAGATAGCCGACGTTGCCGGAGAGAATCTCCACCTTGTCGAAGCCGCAGTTCATGAGTTCCATGTCCTTGCGGTAGCGGGCCTGCTCGTCGGCATTGGGAGGGCCTTCCGGGCGGTCGGGCATGGGCGCGGGGCTGAAGTCCACGCGCAGGTGCTTGTCGTGGCTGACTTCCTGGAAATTCTCGGTGAGCATTTTGGCGAAGGCATCGCCGTCGGTTATGGAATCGTAGTCGCCTTTCTTTTGTTTTGATTTGACTAAGTCTCCCATCTTTTTCGCGGTTTCCGGAAAGACGTAGAACTCATTGAGCTGCGCGACGGCACCGTCAATGACGCGGGTTCGCGTGGCGGCGTCAATCTTGAAGGTTAAATCAGAGACCGCAGTGCCGGGAGGGATCGCGCGCAGACCCAAGGCGGCGACCTGGCCGGGATCGCCTTCTTTCACCACTAAATTGCCAAATGCCTTTGTATCGCTGCGGCGTTCCTTGACGAGGAATTCGAGGTGCAGCGGTTCGCTTTTGACGATTTGGAGGAGATCAAAACCCCCAGTCATGCCACGGAACTGCATCTCGACGTCCAGGGACTTGCTGGGATGGTACTTATGGAGGTAAGCGTCCATTGAGGCGCGGTCGCCGCTGTTGAAGGCTTCGAGCCAGGCCTTGAAGGTGCGGCCCGCCGGGGTATCCGGAATCGCGGGCGGCGCGGTCGATTGAGGCCGGGGAGCCGACGGCTGAGCCAAAGCGGCCGCCAGCCCTAAAACCAAAGCCAGACATGATTTAGGAGAACATGGACACCTCGGGGAGGAATTCCGTGCGGGATTTCCGACTGGCGAGTATAGCACCAGGGCAATAAGCGTCGAATGACAAGTGGCGACAGGGGAGAAATGAGGGCCAATGTCGCTTAGTGTCGCTTGCCAAGGCTGGGAGTTGTGGGTAGTTTCGCGGAAGAAACAAGTGCTTGCTAGCCAATTGAACCGGGCGAGAATTGGGAGTAGCGTATGGCGCAAAGGGGAGTGACGGAGGCGAGAATGGGGTCCCATCCCGTTGCATACCTGCGGGCCGGAGTGTTGCTGGCGTGCGTCCTGGCGTCACCGAGCGTCCGGGCCGATGAGCCCAAGCCGACGCCGGAGAACACCATCCACGTCCAACTGGCGGCGCCGGTGCCGCCGCAAAAGTTCGCGAAGCCGCCAAAATTCTATATCGGCGACGTGATTGACCGCTCCGGGAATCCTCAACCGATGCTGGTATTGAAGGACCGAGGAGGAGTCTTTCTGGACCGGCAACCCACGCAAATCGCGCGTGAGGCTATCGAACAATCGCTGAAAGCAGCGGACCTGCTTGCGGCCGACGCGGCATCAGCGAACCTGGTGCTGCAGGTTTACGTCTTCCATTTCGGACTGGCGCAAGGCTCGGGCCTGGACTTTTTCGGAAAAGTGGAATTTTCGGTGATGGTCAAGAACCCAAAAACGGAAGAGTCGCAGCAGATTCAGGCGAAGGGAACATCCATCGCAAAAGCGGCCGTGCGGAAAAAGAACATCCAGAAGAATGTTCAAGCCGACATCGAAGGGGCGCTCGAAGACGCGGTAAGGAATCTTGTGCGAGGGACGCAACTGCGGGAAGCGGTTGCGTCGATGCTGAAGGATAATGCGAGCGCACCAGCAGCGTCTCCCAGCAGTGAGCTGGCATTTGTCGAACTGAACGAAGTCAGCAGGAGCTTCAAATCCGGAGTTCAGGAGAGGTGAGAAAATGCGTGCATTGATCATCGTGGTTCTGGCGGCGCTGGTGGTTGCACCGGGGCTGGCGGCGAAAGATCCCGAAGGCATCTACAAGACAGCGGAAGCCAAACATTTTACACGCGTGGAGGGGGTGGAGCTTTCGCCGGCGTTTAGCGATTACCTCTACGCCGAACTGAGGAGCGAGCTGGCGAAGACGAAGCTGTTCGTGCAAGTGATTGGTGAAGGAGAAGCGGTGGAGGACGCGGAGGCGGCAAAATCCGTCGTCGTCGAAGGAGTGATCACGGAATACAAGAAGGGCAGCCGAGTGAAGGACGCGCTTATCGGATATGGCGCGGGAATGCGCAGCCTGAAGATGGACGTGAATGTGACGCGGAGAAGCGACCACGATCTTGAAAAGAAAGCGGTGACGGCAGGAAGGATGATGATTCGAGCGTTCCAGGCAAGAGGATGGCAGCAACTGGCGTCGTGTTTCCTAGCAGTGTGCCTGGTTGCGCCACGGCCCGCGACAGCAGTCACAAAAATGAAGTTCCGCGGGTATATTACGGCGCGAGTGGATGATCGCACCGTGGCGATCATGGACGACAAGCTGGAACTGACGGCGGCGAGCCGCATCACCGGGCAGGATGGCGCCGGTGAACACGCCATGACGATGGCGGAGCTAGGACCCGGAATGTTGATCGAGGCGGAAGGCCAGTGGCTCGACAAGCACAAGTTTTTTGCAGAGAAGATTACGGTGGACCTGAAAGATGCCGAGAAGCAGATCCATGGCGCGGCCTATTTGCAGGAAGAACCTGGAGAAGCCGGCAAGATTTCCGGAGGGGAAGCAGCGGCGCTAAAAGCGGACGGGTACTGGCTGGATCTCACGCCGCAAACGCGCCGGGAGTGGGATGCGCTGAGAGTCGCAAGTACAGGAAGCAAAGAACAAACGCTGGCAGGCATGCAATTGAAATACAGCGGTGTGCGAGGGGGCGACGGGCGGATCGCAGCAGAGCGAATTGAGCTGGGAGCGCGGGCACCGGAAGATGCCTACAAGATGCCGCACGGGGTGGAAGTGGTCCGAGGAAAAGATCCGCAAACGGGAATCGACGTAATTGAATTCCGTCACGGGAACAAGGTGCAAGGCAGGATGAAGCTATTTCCGGAGCGGAGCGTTCAGGAGTACGTCACAACGCTGGGCGATTCGCTGCTGCCCCAGGGAAATCGGGGAACCTCCAAAGCGCTGGAGTTCCGGTTCTTTGTCGTGGAAGATTCCAGTATCAATGCGGCCTCGCTGCCGGATGGAACGCTGCTAATCAATACGGCGTTGCTTGGCGCCATTCAGAACGAATCGCAACTGGCGTTCGTGCTGAGCCACGAGATCGCTCACGTTTTGCAGACACACTACTGGCGCGAAGTGCATGAGACGCGAGGACAACGAGTTGGACTGACCATCGCAGGATTGGTTGCGGGAGCATTCATCGGCGACCTAGGAACATTCATGGCTGGGCTGGGTATTGCATCGGTTGTGAACGGGCACCAGAGAGAACTGGAAAACCAGGCGGACCGGCTGGGGCTGCAGAACGCGATCGAACACGGTTACGATCCACGCGAAGCGCCGAAGTTCTGCAAGATGGTCATCGAACGCTACGGAGATCGCACGACTAGCAAGCTTTGGTCGAATCACGATTCGAGCCTGCTGCGCGGGAGCTTTCTGACGGTACAGCTTCAGCGGCAATATGCAGAGAGCCGGTTTGAACAAGCAAAGAGAGACAGTTCCGCGTTTCGAGCGATGCGAGATACGATGGGGCCGGTAAAGATTGAGTAGGCTAGCGGCGGTGGCTCGGATCGATAGAGTGTTCGCCGACACGAGGGTGGTTTTGAGCAAGAGACGAGCGTTGTATGGTGGAAGGTCAGGGTGTATATTACCGCTCGGTTGACAGCCAAAATGTGTATTTCGAGAAACACGGCCAGTTGGGAGTTTTGCCGCGTACGGGGCCGAACGTCCCTGCGGTGCCGCGAGTTCTGAAGTCTGCGTGGGAGGATGGTTTGGTATGACATATAAATCTATTTCACTAAGTAGTGCGATGCTTCTGCTTTGCTTCAGCGGCGCCGCTGCCGCACAAGAAACATCAACGACACCCCCGCCAACACAACCGACGCCACCGAGTGCTCCGGCCGTACAGCCGCCGGCGCAGCCTGTGGACCCGAACGCGAAGCTGGTTTTGAAGGAAGGAACGGACGTGAAGCTCAAGTTTGCCCAAGACTTAAGCTCAAAGACGGCGACGGACGATGATCCCGTAAATCTGGTGCTTGACGAAGATCTGAAGGTTGGGGAGGTGACGGTGTGCAAGGCCGGTGCGAAGGCAGTAGGCACGGTGACGCACGCAAAGAAGGCCGGCATGATGGGTAAAGGCGGCGAATTGAACTTGCGATTGGAATACCTTCTCGTAGGGGATACGAGGATGAGACTGCGCGGAACAAAAGGTAAAGAAGGGGAAGGCAAAGTTGGTGCCGCGGTCGCGCTAACGGTACTTTTCGGGCCCATTGGCCTGATCAAGCACGGAAAGAATGTTGAGGTCAAACAGGGAACTCCGCTGCTGGCCTACGTAGACCAGGACTTCGGGGTTCTACCGGCAAAGTAGTGCAGGGCTATCGGCGGTCGACGGTGTTGTGGCGGATGTCCTGGCCCTGGACGAGGTAGATGACATCCTCGGCGATGTTGGTGGCGTGGTCGCCGATGCGCTCGAGGTTTTTGGCGACGAGGATGAGTTCGAAAGCGGGGAAGACCACGCTGGAATCGCCCATCATGTAGGTAAGCAATTCGCGGAAAATCTGGTCGCGGTAGTGGTCCACCTGATCGTCGGAGGCGAGGACTTTTTGCGCGAGCTCCACGTCGCGGCGGACGACCGCGTTCAGCGCGCTGCGGACCATCTCTTCGGTAAGTTCGCTCATGCGCGGCAGGTCCACATAGGGCTTCACACGCGGGTGGCGAAGAACGCGCAGGGCTCCCTGCGCGATGTTGACGGCCTGATCGCCGATGCGCTCGAGATCGTTATTGATGCGTGAAACGGCCAGCACGAAACGGAGATCGACGGCCATGAGCTGGTGCAGTGCAAGAAGCTGAACGACGCGATCGTCAACTTCCATCTGGAGCTCGTTGATGGCGTCTTCCTCCGCGAGGACGCGGTTGGCGAGCTGTTCGTCGGATTCCAAAACGGCGTGAACGGACTGGTGGACAGCGCGCTCGGCGAGGCTGCCCATCCAGAGCAGGCGCTCTTTCAGCTCGTTTATGTCTTTTTCGAAGTGGCGTTCCATGAACCCTTTCTTTCCGTGCCCTCCGCTCCAAAAACGAAGAGAGATTTCTCGCTGCGCTCGAAATGACGGAGCAATCCACAGGCTAGCCGAAGCGGCCGGTGATGTAGGCCTCCGTGCGCGGATCAGCCGGCGTGGTAAAGAGCTGCGGCGTGGGATTGAATTCGATGAGCTGGCCGATCAGCAGAAAGGCGGTGAAATCGCTGACGCGCGCGGCTTGCTGCATATTGTGAGTAACGATGGCGATGGTGCAGAGATCCTTTAACTGCACGAGGAGCTCTTCGATCTTGGCGGTGCTGATGGGGTCGAGCGCCGAGCACGGCTCGTCGAGCAAAAGCACTTCCGGCTCGACCGCGAGAGCGCGCGCGATGCACAGGCGCTGCTGCTGCCCACCGGAGAGTTCGTAAGCGGACTTCTGCAAATGGTCTTTCACTTCGTCCCAGAGGGCGGCGTGCCGCAGGCTTTTCTCGACGGCTTCGGCGAGGGGCAGCTTCGAACCATTGATCCTCAAGCCATAGGCCACATTGTCGAAAATCGATTTGGGGAAGGGGTTGGGACGTTGAAAAACCATGCCCACGCGGCGACGATAGGCGGTAACGTCCTGGGCCAGGATATTCTGGCCGTCGAGAAGAATTTCGCCCTCGAGACGCGCATGGCGCACGGTTTCGTGCATGCGGTTAAGAGTGCGAAGGAGAGTGGACTTGCCGCAACCGGAGGGGCCAATGAGAGAGGTGACCTTGTTGGTAGCAATGCCCATGCTGACATCGAAGAGGGTCTGCTTGCTGCCGTAAAAGAAATTGACTTTGGAGACGGTCATGCGCATGGTGAGGCCCGCAAAAGTCTCGCGGGCCGCGGCGTTGGTCACTATGGGAGGTAGGTTCACGGACAAAGCTGGCCTCACAGTAGCGTGCATGTCAAGACCTCGGAACGGCGATGCCCAGGGAAAGAATGGCCCGAGCCACGATATTAATGACAAGAATCAACCCAAGCAGGACGAGCCCAGCGGCCCACGCCTGACGATGCCAATCTTCGTACGGAGCGAGGGCATAAGTATAGATCATCACCGGCAGGGAAGAAGTGGGCTGTTTCCACCCAGGGCTCCAGAATTGATTGCCAAGAGCGGTAAAGAGGAGCGGCGCGGTTTCGCCAGCAACGCGGGCGAAGGCCAGCAGTACGGCCGTCAGAATGCCGCGATATGCGGCGGGGACAATGACGGTGGCGATGGTTTTCCACTTACTGGCGCCGAGGGCCATGGCGGCTTCGCGCAAAGCGTTGGGAACACCGCGAAGAAACTCTTCCGTGCTACGCAGGGTGATAGGAATCATCATCAGGCCGAGGGCGAATCCGCCGGCGAGCGTTGAGAAATGCTTGAACGGATGAACGACAAGGGCGAAGGCAAAAATGCCGATGACGATGGAGGGCACGCCGTTGAGCAGGTCCGCGGCATAACGGACGACAAAGGCGGTGGCGCCGCCGCTAAATTCTGCAAGATAGACGGCACCGAGGAATCCGATCGGAACACCGACGAGAGTCGCGAGCAGCAGCAACTTGGCGCTGCCGAGGATGGCGTTAGCCATGCCGCCGCCGGTTTCACCAACGGGAACGGGCAACTTGGTAAAGAAATTCCAACTGATGGAAGCTCCTCCGTGATAGACGAGATAGCCGAGAATGACGAAGAGCACCGAAACCGCAACGAAAGCGCACACACATGTCATCGTCAGCATGAAGCCGCTTACAAATTTGCGCCAGCGGAGACGAGCGCTCATGCGTTGCCCATTCCGCTGCCGCGCTGGGACAGCGATTGCGTATGGAGCTCGCCGGTGGCCTCGGTGAATTCGTTGGCGATCACGGCGGCGATGGAATAACCGGGGGACAAGAGAGAAGCGCTGATCGTGGGCGTATTGCCGATAACCATGGTGACCGCCATGGTTTCACCGAGGGCGCGGGCGAGTGCCAGGAAAATTGAACCAAAAATGCCGGCGCGGGCAAAGGGCACAACCACTTTCCATGTGGATTCCCAACGCGTAGCCCCGAGAGAGAGGGCGGCTTCGCGCTGGTCGCGGGGGACGGAGAGCAGCACTTCACGGGAGACGGAAATAATGTAGGGGATGACCATGATGGCGAGGACGAGGCCCGCGGTCAGCAAGCCCACGCCGTAAGCGGGGCCTTGAAATAGCGGAAGGAAGCCGAGGGAATATTTCAGGGCCGGCTGAATGTATTGGCGCATCAACGGAACGACGATGAAGATGCCGAGGACCCCATAGATAACACTGGGGACAGCGGCCAGAAGATCGATGAAGAATTCGAGCGTGTCGGAAACTCCTGCGGGGGCGAGCTCCGCGAGAAAAATGGCAGCGCCGATGCCCAGCGGCACAGCGATCAGCAGAGATACCGCCGCTGTGACTAGCGTTCCGTAAATGAAAGGCAGGGCGCCGAAGTGCTCGAAGATGGGGTCCCACACGGAAGTACGAAAAAAACTGAAGCCGAACTTGTGGCGCGGAAGGACAGAGTCCTGCCACAGCTCAAAGACGAGGAGCAAAGTGACTAGCACAACCGAAGCGGCGAACAAAAAGGTGATGATTCGCGCGATTTCATCGCCTTCGCGCAGGCGAGAGAAAAACGAGCGCGAGCCCGCGACGGGGCCCGCGCTCGGAACGGTGGTCGTTGTTGTTGCCACGTTACTGGACGTTATTCAGGGCCTTCAGTTCCTTTGCGACGACTTCCTTCGGAAGCTTCGCATAGGATAGGGCCTCTGTGTAATTCTGTCCGTCCGCCAGCATCCACTTAACGAATCCCTTGATGGCGTCGCGCTTTGTGGCATCGGAGAACTTTTGAGGAATCAATAGCCAGGTAAAGCTGGAAATGGGAAAGGCAGTCTTGCCCGGAGCGTCCGTAATGGAAACGCGGAAATCGTCCGGCATGCTCTTCGCCGCGCCTGCCGCTGCGGCAGTGACGCTCGCAAGGTCCGCCTTGATGAAAGCGCCCGAGGAGTTTTTCACGCGGCCATAAGGCATCTTGTTCTGAATTGCGTAGATCAGTTCGATATAGCCAAAGGAATTGGGTTGATTCTTGATCGTGCCCGCAACGCTCTCATTGCCCTTCGCGCCCAGACCCACCGGCCAATTGACTGATGCACCCTTGCCGACCTTGGTTTTCCACTCGTCGCTGACCTTTGAAAGATAGTCGGTCCAGATGTAGGTTGTACCGCTGCCTTCCGAGCGATGCACCACGACGATGTCGTTTGCGGGGAGGTTCACCCCTTTGTTCGGGCCAGAAATCGCGGGATCATTCCATTTCGTAATTTTGCCTAAGAATATCCCCACGAGTGCTTCTGGCGTGAAATTCAGTTCCGCAGTAACGCCGGGAATGTTGTAGGCCGGTACGTCAGCGCCCAGCACGGTTGGAAAATGCAAGATTCCGAATCCGTGCTTGTCCTGGTAGGCCTTGAGCTGCTCGTCGTTCATGGGACCATCGGTGGCGCCGAAATCCACAGTGCCCTCGGTGACTTGTTTGATGCCGCCGCCCGAACCGATGGACTGGTAGTTGATCTGAATATTGGCATTCTTCTTGTGGTATTCATCGAACCACTTCGAGTACATGGGGTTAGGAAACGTTGCGCCCGCACCGTTGATCGAGAGGGCGCTATCGGCCCACAGAACGCCAGCCACGGCGAGAACTACCAAGAGCATTCCAGTGATTCGCTTCATGCTTTATCTCCGTCTGAAAACACATGTTTTTATATATTTTCCCAGGGGAATGAAGTATGTCGCTCAATTGTTACAGCATTGTTACAACCGGTTCATAGTTGCTTGAATCGGTGTGAGCCCACGTACGGCATAGGTGGCTAAGGCCTAACAGATGAGGGAATTAGAGGAGTGCGAGACGAGAGAAAAAAAGGGCAGCCCCGCGAGGAGCTGCCCTTTTTTCCGTCCCCAGGGGAGGGACGGAACCACCAATCGCCTACCTGAACTACGGCAGGTAATAGCGGAAAGAGGTGAACACCATGTTGTCGATGGCCTTGGGTGCAATACCCGGACTGCCTGCCGCTAAACCTCCACTGCCGGACCAGCCACCCTTGGTTAGGTAAGAGTACTGGATTCCCCAGCGGAAGCCTCCCTTGGGGCCCTGGTACATCTTGTGCCAGAAACCAAGTGTTCCTTCCTGGATGAGCCGGATATCTCCCGCGCAGGAGCCAGACCCGGGCGCTGATGAGCCGGCAGGCGCGGCCTCCGCCGAGCAATTGACGTTATTGGCAAACGGCGAGCCATAGCCTCCGATTGCCGAGTTAGACGTCTTGTGCGTGGTAACGTTTAGGATCTGGTCGCCGTTCGGGCACCCTGGGGTTCCGGCTGTGCATGTAAAGAGAGTTGGCACGGTGGTGATGGCGTCAGTCATATACCCGGCATACCCAGCGCGCCACGCATATTCCCCACCGTAGTAAACGAAAACGTCCAACTTGGGCGTGGGGTGGACTTCCACGCGAACAAGCCCATGAGCGGTGCGGATCAGCGCTTGGGTACCGTCCGGACGGAACGTCAGATCGGAAAGCTGCGCCGCGCCGTACCTGCCGATGCCGTCGCCAGCCACGCCTTTGATACCAAAGTCCACTTTCTTCGCGAAAACAGGCACGTTAGCGCTGACACCGAAACCGCCCCCGGTACGCGTATCGTTGAATGCTCCGCTAGCGGAGGGTGAAGTTAGTTGCGCCCCGGCGGCATTGAGGCAACTAATGCCAGGGTTGCCCCTTAGTGCGGGCCCAGTCAAGATTACCGTTCCTGCGGCGTTGCTCACCTGCGGGCTGACGACCGCGCAAGGATAGATGCGGTTGCGGAAAGTGCTGACAATGCCAAACAGTTCATAGTGACCCCAACCCGGATCGATCGCGGCTTTCACGAGGAAGTCGGGAGCCTTGTTGACGGTGTAGCCGGTGGCGTCAAACGCGTTATAGAGGCCGCCGCCGGCGCCTGGGGCGTTGATGAAGAAGTTCTGCGCTGTAGTGACGCCTGCCGTTGAGACAGTGGAGAACCCGCGGCCGCCGAACGTCGACTGCGGACCTTCCACGGAAACGCCGAAGGCAAACTTGCCGCCGAAGTCCTTGACGACGCGGAAGCCGTACCCCCGCGCGTAAGTGAAGCCCACCGTGTAGTTGACGTCAATCGTCGTTGGCGGAATTTCCCCGCGGTTCTGAATTCCTTTTTTATTTTCCGTTGCCAGAGTCCACATCTGGCCGCCGGTGAACGACAAGCCGTTATCAAACGCCGCCTGCGCCCACGCTTGGCGCTGGCGGAGCACGTAGCTATTGGTCTGCCGGTTGTTGGAGGTGGTGCCCGCGGCAAAGAAATCTGCCTCGTAGTAGCCCGACAATTTAGCGCTGCCGACCTTGGTATCCAGAAGAAGGCTGATTCGGGATTGACGGCCCGAGAAATTGCTCTCGGTAACTTTACTTAGCGCGTTTCCGGGGTACGGGATGGCGTTCATCGGAGTGGGAATGTCGCCGCTGGCGGCCCGCTGGCGGAAAACCGTTTCCGCCGCGAGGAAGCCGCCCGGGGTAATGTTGACGCCCTTGTACTTGATGGTCGCCGGGCCGGTCTCCTCCGCTTTCTTGGCCTCGGCCTGCTCCGTAGCCACGGTGGCCTTGAGGACTTCGTTGCCGGCCTTTATGGCAGTCACGGTGGTGTTGAGAGTCGCCTCGCTGGCCTTCACTTCGGCGGTGGAGTTCACGGCTTCGGTAGCTTTGGTGGTCGCTTCGGCTGCACGAGCATTGGCTGCGGCGGCCGCTTCGCGCGCTTCATCAATTTGACGATCGCGCTTGGCGAGCTCTTCCTTCAGCATCTGCAATTGTTCTTGCTGGGACTGCAGACTCTGGCGAAGCTCTTCGAGCTGGGCCGCGATGGCTGCATCGGACTTGTCAGCCTTCGTGGCCGCTTTGGGCTTCGCCGGATGAGCCGCCTTGGCAGGTTGCGCATCGGCGTCTTTCGGCGTATCGGCAAGTGCGGTTCCAGAAACGAGGAACATCCATAACGTAAGTGCAGCTAGTTTTTTCATTTCCTCTCTCTTTTGAGCAAAATTCGACCTGGCATCGAAAAAAATGCGTACCACCCCGAGCCAGAAGGTAGCGGCCCCGTCTTACAACTACGTCAATCGAATGTGAATATCCTGTAACAAAGCCTGGGAATTCACGGGAAACCATTGACGTATCAGAGGTTGCGGATTTTTCGGTTTGTTAACAACAACAAGTTGAGGTCGAAACGAGCCGCAAAAAAAAGTGTCTGGCTAGTGGCTCGTCCGACCGCAGGTTGTGTGATAGACCGAGTCATCCGAAATCTCCAATTGGGCGGCTTCCCCACTGCACCGCGAGGAGGAACCTATTTCGGTGACGAAATCGTATAGGCGAGAACGATTTGCGTCAAGCGATATTGGTATTTGCGGCGATGTCCGCTCAGTTCCGAACTCAAAGCGTAGAGGCCGGACTTCAGTCCGGCCGCCGTCCTCCATGCCCGTCTTCCCAGGCTCGGGAAAAAATCCTCGTAGTGGCGGGGCTTCCGCGTCGTTTGCGTCCCGACGCATCTTGTCGGGAAGACCCGTGCTTGGTTTTTTGTTTTGCCTTTGCCGTCATTCCGAGCGCAGCGAGGGATCTTCTTTTCGTCTCCCCTCTCACGGCAGCCATCTTCGCCTCTCCGCGCCAAACAGCGGCAACCAATTTGACCGCGGTCGCTACTCCCTCGCATCTCTCGCCATCGGAAACTGAGTACGTCGCTCCAGATGTAAGACGTATTTATCATTGACTTACATTCTGCCATTCAGTATACTTATATCGAATCTTGCTCCATGGAGTCCGCATGAAAACCGAAGTCTCCACCGTTACCACCAAAGGCCAGTTGGTCATCCCCGCGAAGCTTCGCCGCAAATACTCCATTCACAAGGGGACGCAGGTGGCCTTCGTCGAAGAGGAAAATCGTCTCATTCTCCAGCCGCTCACTCCGGAATTTATCCGCAGTCTCCGCGGGTCGCTCAGCGGCGAACCATCCGCTCTCAAGTACCTGCTCGAAGAAAGGAAACGCGAGCGCGAGCTGTAAAACGCCCCCGAACCATGAAACGCATCGTTCTCGACGCCAGCGCCCTAATGACCTTCTTCGAAAACCGCCCCGGCGCCGAAAAGGTCCAAGATCTCATCCACCTCGGCGTCGAAGGCAAACGCCAATTATCGATGTCCGTGGTGAATTGGGGCGAAGTGTACTACTCCACCTGGCGCACCAAAGGCCCCGGCGTGGCCCGAAAAGTCATCGAGGACATCGCCCAACTTCCCCTGGAGATCGTCGACGCCGACCTGGAATTGACCCGTAGCGCCGCTGAACTCCGCGCCGAACACAAACTCCCGTACACCGACTGTTTCGCCGCCGCTCTCGCTGCCGCTCGGAAAGCCTCTCTCGCCACCGGCGACCGGGACTTCGCCCACGTCGCAAAGAAGCTCGACATCCTCTGGACCACTTAGCCGGGTACGGCCCGCTGACCCATCTCTCCTCCCTGCGTGCTGCCAAAAAACTCGAACGCGATTCAGTTGCGTACCGACCCGAAAGAAGTGGCTTGTCTTTTGCATCCCTCCGCGTTGCCATCCGACAAGTTCGCGCCACTTTTACCAGAAAGGTACCTCATGTGCAGGAAGGCGCCCCTCCGCTTATTTCCATTTCTCGATTGCTTCCGAATGTCGACCGGCGCTCTCAAGTCTCAATGCCTCAATTGCTTCTGGGCGCCATAGTTAACGCGGCCCAACACCTTTGTCCGTTCGTCAAGCGAGAGCGGTTTGTCGACGCGCGAAAGGCCGTACACGGGGTCCATTGCTGTGTATGACATACGCCTTGCAGGCTTACTCGCTGGTGCTCGCAAACCATGTGCCCTGCCGACGATGTGCGCGGGGCCAACTCAGATTCTTTTCCTCCAACCTTCAAACCTTACAACCTGCAACCTTCCAACGACTTATGAATCCATTCGAATGCTAACAAGAAGGTAATTGACACGTAGTGTACTTTTATGCTATTCTCTCCCGTGTTTGTCGAATCCGATCTCGCCGATTTCCCCGTTTTGACGTTCCGACGTGCCAACGTTCAAATCGAAACTCCCTCGCAGCTGGAAGCGGAGATCCCGACCCGGTCGGGACGTTCTAACGAGCTTCACCACTAAGCCTTTACCCCTCAATCCTTTTGCCGACCCCCACCCTCTAACACCTGTCCCATCAATCTTTTGCAAAACCACAGGGGGAGGGGGGGCTATTGTCCCAAATGGTCGTACCTCTATACCGGTACGTTGCCTCGACTTATCTCCTTTGTTTGCCACTCTTACGCAAACTCCCGGGTGTGCACCCAAAATTCCCATTCTGGAAACGAGTTCACTTCCAGCGTCGCCGAGGGGGACACTTGTTGGATTGCAGACTGTCAACTATCAGAGGGAGGAGATGGGAACCGGAGCCAGGGGTGCACCGGTCCCCGAGGTAGGACTTTAGGTGAAGATCAAGCGCGCCCAGTTTCGCAGTCTGGAGTCACATCCGAATGAAGGGCGTGTGAATTCTCCGTAACGGCGGAATCCCCAGCGAGAGACGAGTTGGTTTCTTCCGGGCGGACAGCGAGGCCGCGGCCGTGGCGAACGTCGAGAGCGCGGACCCAGAAGATGATGTCTTCGGCGATGTTGGTGGCGTGGTCGGCGATGCGTTCGAGGTGGCGCGTGGCAAGAATGAACTGCAGGCCAGGGCTGATCAGCGTCGGCTCCTGGGTCATGTGCTGCAGGAGATGTTCGAAAATACGATCGCGGTATTGATCGACGACGTCGTCGCTTTCGAGAACCTGGGTGGCCATCTCGACGTTACGGAAAATGAGCGCGCCGAGGCTTTTGCTGACCATGGTGCGCACGGCGGAGGCCATCGGAGCCAATTCTTCGGGAATCTCGGCGCCCTGCATTTCGCGCAGGGAGATGAAGCGCTCGGCAAGATTCACCGCCAGGTCGCCGATGCGCTCGAGGTCGTTGGTGATTTTCAGCGCGGCGACGATGAGCCGCATTTCGTCATCGCTGAAGGAGCCTCGGCGAAGGAGGCGGATGGCGTGCTCATCGATGACGATTTCCATCTCGTTGATGCGCGGCTCGAGGAGAAACACTTCCCCCGGCAGAACGGCATTTCGGGGACTCTCCAGACTGACGAGGGCGTCAAGAGCGCGGTTCATGGCGCCTTCGACGGTACGCGCCATGGAAACGAGATAGTTCACCATCGTATCGTAAAGCACCACTTCCGTAAGTCCTGGGGTTGCTGCCATTTGTTCCCTTTCGGAGCAAGGGCGAAAAGTCACACTCTGGCTCGTAAACAGAACTGTGCAGTAAAATTGTTACGGCTTGTTCACATGAATATGAAAATGCTGCAAAGAAGGGACTTAGAGCTTCAGCCGTGGCCACATCCTCAAATTAGCGGTTCGGGCGGGAAGCACCACGCTTCTGGTCGAAGATGGGAACGGTGAAATGGAACTGTGAACCCTGTCCCACCTCGCTCTCGACCCAGATGCGGCCGCCGTGAGCTTCGACAAGATGTTTGGCGATGGAAAGCCCAAGCCCGGTGCCGCCAACTTCGCGGGAGCGTGCGACGTCAACGCGATAGAAGCGCTCGAAGATGCGGGACTGATCCGCCCGCGGGATGCCAATGCCGGTGTCGGAAACAGTAAATGTCACCTCGGCGCCGTTCGCGGACGCACTGACCATGATCTGGCCGCCGGACGGAGTGTATTGCATGGCGTTGTCGAGCAAATTTTGCAGAACTTCGGCGAGACGGCGGCGGTCCGCGGCGATATCCGGCAGGGGCTTCTGTAGATTCACGGAAATGCGCAAATCCTTTTCGGCGGCGGGACGTTGCGTGGTTTCGATGCAACCCTCGACAAATTGAGAAGCGCTCAGGCGGCGGATCTCCAGTTCCAGGCGGTCGGCGTCCATTTTCGAAAGCATTAGCAAGTCTTCGGTGAGCCGCGCGAGACGCCGCGAGTGCTCGAGAATGATCTCCAGGAAACGGAGGCGGTTCTGCGGGTCGTCGATGGCGCCCGCGAGAAGCGTTTCCGCGAAACCCTGAATGGCGGTGAGCGGCGTTCGAAATTCGTGAGAAACGTTGGCAATGAAATCGCGGCGAACGCGCTCGAGCTTGCGCAGGTCGGTGATGTCATGCAGCACGATCACCGCGCCGGAAGTTTCCGTGGCGCTTACCGATGCGACAGTGACCGCAAAAAAGTGCTGACGCAGAGTGCCGGTAACGATTTCAGCTTCGACCCGCGGCTCGCCTTTCAGTACGCCGCGAACGGCTTCGAGCAGCTCCGTCTGGCGAACGATTTCGACGAGCGCCCTGCCCGGTTGCGGCGGAACGTCCAGGCCCAGAATTTCCGCGAAGCCCTGGTTTGCGAAGAGCAGACGTTCGGAAGCATTCACGACGGCGACACCTTCGACCATGCTTCCAAGAATTGCCGAGGAAAGGTTTCGCTCCTCGGTCAGCGTTCGAATGGTTCGGTCGAGCCTCGTCGCCGTTTCATTCAACGAACTTGCCAGGGATTCCAACGCATCACCGGTGCGATCCGCTTCAATGGGACGAAAATCTCCCTCGGCAACGCGGCGGGAAAACATCCGCAAACGATCCACGCGGCTCGATAAAGACTGCGAGACCAGCAACGAAACGATTCCCGTAACTAGCAACATGACAACGGAAGCCAGCCAAACCCGGCGGCGAAATTCCGAGAGCTCCTCGTCCACAGTCTGGAGCGGCAAAGCAAAGCGCAAGACCACGGGTGGTCCGCCGGCCACCGACAAGCGCACCGCGTAATACAAGAGATCTCGATTAATGGTTACGCTGTGACGAATGGATTGGCCGTCACCCTTTACCAGAGCGTCGCGAATCTCCGGACGGCCAGCATGGTTTTCCATGGTTTGCGGATCGGATTGAGAGTCCGCCAGAACCTGACCATCAGAAGTGATCACCGTGACTCGGACGTTGCTTGCCGCCATTTTCGCCACCCAGTCGTTTAGGGCAGCGCGATCTACGGAGGCGTAAGAAGTGGGGGAGAGCGATAGGGGCTGCGGTGGATTCGCAAGCGCGATGCGGGCGATGGAGGCAAGCTGCTCGAAACCGGCGCGCTCGTAGTCGCGCCGCAGGGCGCGCTCGGCGAAGAAATCGACGGGGAGCAGGACCGCGATCAGCAGCGCAAAAAAGGCCAGACCGAGTTTCCAAAAAAGATTAAGCCGCACGGGTTTCGAACAGATAGCCCGCGCCCCGGACCGTTTTCAAATGCGTGGGGTTTTCCGGATCGGACTCGATTTTCTCGCGCAGGCGGCGGACATATACGTCCACGCTGCGCGGGGTAACGAAGCGATCCGTTCCCCAGACCGCATCGAGCAACTGATCCCTGGTAAAGACGCGGTTTGGGCGCGAAGCAAGGTAATAGAGCAGCCGGAATTCGAGCGTGCTTAGCGGTACGGGCTTGCCGGAATGGCTCACGCGATAGGACGCCGGATCAATCGCCAGTTTACCGATCTCGATGGTGCGCGGCGCGTCCGTGGGCGGCTCCGCACGGCGGAGTAGCGCCTTGACGCGCGCGAGCAATTCGCGGGGGCTGAAGGGCTTAGTCACATAATCGTCGGCGCCCATCTCCAGCCCAACGACCCGGTCGGCCTCGTCGCCGCGGGCCGTGAGCATGAGAATGGGCAAACGATTGAGCGAATCATCCCTGCGAATCTCCCGGCAGATTTCCAGGCCGGAAAGTTTTGGGAGCATGAGATCGAGCAGTAATAGATCGGGTGGCGTTTTTTTCACCGTGCTCAAGCCAGTGCTGCCATCATGCGCGGAGCTGACCTGAAAGCCTTCGTTCGCGAGATTGTAGCGGACCAATTCGACGATATCACGATCGTCTTCGATAATCAGAACGCGTTTCATTCGGGTTGGGCGCATCGCAAGCCGGCTTGACGGCAGTTTAGCGTACAGCGGGGCATTGCGATAGGCATTGGGAAGATTTTGATCACTCGGGATTTGACGCAACACGGCCAATTCTCTCAGGAGCGCGGTTCCCTTGGGTAACGATACGTTTACATCCATATGAATGTAGTGTTAAAGCCGAGACAGCTTAAACGCTGCTTGAAGTTGTGAAGGCCAGCGCAAGGAGCGTCTTCTGCTCCATCTCATGAGCCTTGGCGGAGCCCGTTGCCGGGCTGGCGCTGGCGGAACGCTTCACCGAGCGAAAATTGAGTCCCCGGGCTTTCGCGATGCGTTCGAATCGCGGCAATACGTAGCCTGCCGCGCCCATGTTGCCCGGCTCTTCCTGCACCCACACAATTTCCCGCGCGTTGGGATGCTCCTCGATGGCAGCGGCAATCTCCGTGCGCGGCAGCGGGTAGAGCTGGTCGAGAAAGAGAATGGCGGTGCTGGTGTCTTTTCGGCGGCGGCGTTCCGCGCGCAGCTCGTGGCCCACTTTTCCGCTGGCGATCAGGATGCGCTTGGCGTCGTGCACTTCGCGATCCGGAACCAGGGGCAGAAAACGCGGCTGGGTGAATTCCTCGATGTTCGAACTGGCATCAGGGTGCCGCAGCATACTTTTCGGCGTAAAGACGATGAGCGGCTTGCGCCACAAGCGGCGCGCCTGGCGGCGCAGCATGTGGAAATATTGCGCGGCGGTCGAGGGTTGGCAAATCTGTATGTTGTCTTCCGCAGCGAGCTGCATGAAGCGCTCCAGGCGCGCGCTGGAGTGCTCCGGCCCCTGGCCCTCGTACCCATGCGGCAGAAGCATCACGATGCCGGCCGGCAAATTCCATTTATCTTCGCCCGCGCTGATGAACTGGTCGATGATCACCTGCGCGCCGTTGGCAAAATCTCCGAACTGCGCTTCCCACAAGACGAGCGCCTCGGGATAGTCGCGGCTGAATCCGTATTCGAAACCCAGGCAGCCCGCTTCGGAAAGAGAAGAGTTGTAGATTTCGCAGAAAGCCTGATTGGGCGAAAGATGCGAGAGCGGAAGGTAATTGTGCTCGGTCTGCGTATCGATCAGCACGGCGTGGCGCTGATTGAACGTACCGCGCTGGGAGTCCTGCCCCGTGAGTCGAACGGGAGTTCCTTCCAGCAGCAAGGAACCGTAGGCGAGAGTTTCGGCGAAGCCGTAATCCACGGCGCGTTTTCCATTGCCCATTTCGACGCGCTGCTCAAGCAATTTGACGATCTTGGGGTGGACGTGGAAGCCTTCCGGAACGCGGACAAGTCCGTCGGTTAGTGTGGCGAGCGTTTCGCGCGTCAGGCCGGTGTCCACCTCATATTCAGGCTTGTAGCGGCCGTGTTGATACGGCGCCCAGTAATCCGGCAGCTTTCGAAGATGCGGGATTTTCTTCAGCGCGCGGGCCTTGGTCTGCTCTTCTTCGTATTCCTTGCGGACGGCGTCGGCAAGTTGCGTTGAATCGATGCCGGTGCGTTCGGCGTAAATCTTCCAAAGCGGCGCGTGATTCTTGATTCGTTCATAGAGCAGAGGCTGCGTGATGGTCGGATCGTCCACTTCGCTGTGGCCGTGGCGGCGGTAGCCGATGATGTCTACAACAACATCGCTGCCGAAGGTGGCGCGGTATTCCGCGGCGAGTTTGCCGATGCGCACGACGGCGTCGGGATCTTCCCCGTTGACGTGGAAGATAGGCACGGACTGGCGTTTGGCCATGTCTGAGGCGAAGCGCGAGGAATGTTCCTGGACCGGCTGCGTGGTAAAGCCGATGAGGTTGTTCACGATGATGTGAATCGTGCCGCCAACGGTGTAGGCTCGCAGGTCCGCGAAGTTGAGCGTTTCCGCCCAGATGCCCTGTCCCGCGAATGCCGCGTCGCCGTGCATGACGATGGGAACGACTTTGTTCTGCGTTTCCCGGGAACGGTCGAGGTATCCTCCGCGCAAGCCGTAGCGTGTCTGCTTGGCGCGGGCCCGGCCCACTGCGACCGGATCGACAGCCTCGAGATGGCTCGGGTTCGAAACGAGGTGGATGCCGATTTCCTTGCCGCTGGTGGTAACGTAAGTGCCCGTCGCGCCGACGTGGTATTTCACGTCGCCCGCGCCCAATACGCTGCGTGGATCGACGTCTTCAAACCCGCCGACGACTTCGTGGGGTAGCTTGCACGCGGCGTGAACCATCACGTTCAAGCGCCCACGGTGGCTCATGGCCATGATCGAGGATTCCGCGCCGTGTTCTCCCGCTTCGTCGAGGATGGAGTCGAGAAGCGGGATTAGCGCGGTTACGCCTTCGAGCGAGAATCGCTTGGTGCCCAGGTAGCGCGCCTGTAGGACCTGTTCGAAAAGATCGGCGCGAATCAGACGCTCGAGGATTTTGTGCTGATCCACTTGGCTCG
>WNFC01002169.1_pt1 | contig 22699 bp, 18 predicted proteins | sample 5400541 | NCBI WGS metagenome assembly WNFC01 (sample SAMN13153342, study PRJNA577476) | soil metagenome | isolation source: 120 cm saprolite under Douglas fir tree site 2 hole 2 replicate 1 | place: USA:California | collected 2015-04-18
TGAACACGATGCCGAAGTTCGCCAGCCTGATGATGCTGTTCGCCATGGCCAACAGCGGCCTGCCCGCGACCAGCGGCTTCGTCGGCGAGTTCCTGGTGATCCTGGGGGCGATGAAGACCGGCTTCTGGCTCGCCTTCCTCGCCGCCAGCACCATGATCCTGGGCGCCGCGTACACGCTGTGGATGTACAAGCGCGTCATGTTCGGCCCGGTGGCGAACCCGCAGGTTGCCGCGCTCAAGGACCTGAATGGTCGGGAAGCGACCGTGCTCGGCCTGCTGGCGCTCGCGGTGCTCGGCCTGGGCGTCTATCCGCTGCCGTTCACCGAGGTCATGCATGCCTCGGTGAACGAGCTGCTGCGTCACGTGGCGCTGCCAAAAACCTGATGGACGCGAGAACCGTGCTCATCGACCATCTGCCGGCATTGCCGGAGGTGCTGCTGCTCGCCGGCGCGTGCGCGCTGATGATCGTCGATCTGTACGTCAAGTCGGAGCGGCGCAACGCCAGCTTTGGCCTCGCCCAGATCATCCTGCTGCTCTGCGCTCTCGCCAGCCTGTACGTGTTTCTCGTGCAGGGCCAGGCAAATTATTCGCGCCTGCTGCTGTTCAACGGGCTGTTTGTCTCCGACACCCTGTCGAACCTGCTCAAGCTGGTGTCCTACCTCTCGGTCTGGGCGACGCTGGTCTATTCGCGCCAGTACCTCGTCGACCGCGGCCTGCTGCGCGGCGAATTCCTCACCCTGCTGCTGTTCTCGCTGCTCGGCATGATGGTCATGATCAGCGCCAACAGCTTCCTCACCATGTACCTCGGCCTGGAGCTGATGTCGCTGTGCCTGTACGCGATGGTGGCGCTCGACCGCGACTCGGCGATCTCGACCGAGGCGGCCATGAAGTACTTCATCCTCGGCGCCCTGTCCTCGGGGCTGCTGCTCTACGGCATGTCGATGATCTACGGCGCCACCGGCACGCTCAACATCAGCGAGGTGGCGCAGCGCGTCCCGCAGATCGCCGCCACCACGGATCGGAGCCTCCTCGTCTTCGGGCTGGTTTTCATGGTGGCGGGGATCGCGTTCAAGGTGGGCGCGGCGCCGTTCCACATGTGGATCCCCGACGTCTACCAGGGCGCGCCGACCGCGATCACGCTGGTGATCGGCTCGGCGCCCAAGCTGGCCGCGTTCGCGATGGCGGTGCGGCTGCTGGTGAACGGGCTGCTCGACCTGGCGCAGGACTGGCAGCAGATGCTGGCGCTCCTCGCGCTGCTCTCCATGGCGATCGGCAACATCACCGCGATCGCGCAATCGAACATCAAGCGCATGCTCGCCTACTCGACCATCGCGCACATGGGGTTCATGCTGCTCGGGCTGCTGTCCGGCGTGGTCGGCGGCAACCTGCTGAACGCCGCCGACGCGTACAGCACGGCGCTGTTCTACGTCGTCGTCTACGTGCTGATGACGCTCGGCTCCTTCGGCATGCTCCTGTACCTGTCGCGCAAGGGCTTCGAGTGCGAAAACCTCGACGACTTCCGCGGCCTCAACCGGCGCAGCCCCTGGTTCGCCTTCGTCATGATGGTGCTGATGTTATCGCTGGCCGGGCTGCCGCCGACCGCCGGGTTCTACGCCAAGCTCGCCGTGCTCTCGTCGGCGGTGCAGGCGGGGCAGCTCTGGCTCGCGGTGGCCGCCGTGATCCTGTCCCTGGTGGGCGCCTTCTATTACCTGCGCATCGTGAAGCTGATGTATTTCGACGAGCCGAAGGAAGCCGGCCCAGTGCCGGGACACAGCGAGATGCGTGTGTTGCTGTCCCTTAACGCCCTTGTATTGCTTGTATTGGGGATACTGCCCCAAAAGCTGATGCAGCTTTGCTACATCGCCATCAACACCCTCTAAATTGAAAGATCTTACCGAGCATTTCATCTCGGGGGAGCGCGTCTACGACGGTGTGCTCCTCAAAGTGCAGCGCGACGTGGTGCGCCTTCGCGTGCTGCTCGAGCGCCAGTTCCGCTACCCCCATCGCCGCGTGTTCATCGAGCTGCCGGCCGGCAAGCTCGAGCCCGGCGAGCCGCACGTCGACACCGCGAAGCGCGAGCTGCTGGAAGAGACCGGGTATTCCGCGGCGGAGTGGACGCGGCTAGGCGTGATCCACACCGCCATTGCCTATACTGATGAGGCCATCGAGCTCTTTCTGGCAAAACGTCTTGAATATCAAGGTGGGGCGAAGCCCGACGCCGGCGAGTTCGTCGAAACGATCGCCCTGAGCTTCGACGAGGCGATCGAAATGGTGCGCGATGGGCGCATTACGGACGCCAAGTCGGTCGCCGGCCTGCTCTGGATGAAGGTATTTCTTACGGTGTAGGATAAGCGCCGCGTGCTCCGCCAGACAATAAATTCCAATACCGTCCGTCAGCGTCCGCAGACGGCCCTTTTAGCGATAAATCTACTTGTATATCAATAAGACAGCGCCTGTTTGAGCGGCCGGGTGAGGTCCATCTGCGTCCGATGCACTGCCTTGCCGATATCCTTTAGGACCATGACTCACCTTGCACCAAGAGCCGATCTTCGGGTAGTGTCCCGGGCAGTGATTTTGGAGAGGTCGAAATCGAGGAGTCGAATCCGCGACCTGAATTGACCAAGAATCACTACGTTGAAGATTCCAGTAAGCTCCACGGTACGCCGTTTTGTGGCCGATTCGATTCGGTTGCGCCGGGCGCGTTGGAAAGTACGTTCGGGGAGATCTTGTCGAATCGCTAGCTCCCCTATCGCGATCCGCCGAAAGCTGTATTGTCGTCGTGGTTGTTTCGTTCGTCCCGAAAGCTGTTAACGCCCGGGGTTGTCAAGAGGTCTCAAAGCGTGCTTCACCTGTGCTAGCTAACTATGTTCGTATCCTACCCGAATAGTCGATGAGCCACGAGTACGTGGAGGCGAAGCGCATTCTTGTCACGGGCGGGGCCGGTTTTCTGGGTTCCAATCTCTGCGACCGCCTGCTAGCGCTGGGGCACGAGGTGGTGTGCCTCGATAACTTCTATACAGGCAGCCGGCGCAACATCATGCACCTGCTTGGCAACTCGAATTTTATTGTCCTCGAGCACGACGTCACCAATCCTGTGTTTGTCCAGGTCAATGAGATCTATAACCTAGCGTGTCCCGCGTCACCGTTGCATTACCAGTACGACCCCGTCCACACGCTGAAGACCAGTGTGCTGGGGGCGATGAACGTGCTGGGTCTGGCCAAGCGGCTGGACGTGCGAATTCTGCAGGCGTCGACGAGCGAGGTTTATGGAGACCCGAACGTGCACCCTCAGCCGGAGACCTACTGGGGGCACGTCAATCCGACAGGCATTCGGGCCTGCTACGACGAGGGCAAGCGCAGCGCGGAGACGCTGTTCTTCGACTATCACCGTCGCCACGGCATTCAAGTCAAGGTGACGCGCATCTTCAACACCTATGGACCGCGTATGCACCCGAACGATGGGCGGGTGGTTTCGAACTTCATAGTGCAGGCACTGCGGAATGAACCGATCACGATCTACGGCGATGGATTGCAGACGCGATCGTTCTGTTTCGTCGACGACCTGATTGAGGGGCTCATTCGCTTGATGGGCACGCCGAAGGACGTCATCGGGCCGATCAATCTCGGCAATCCGACGGAATTCACGATCCACGCGCTGGCGGAGACGGTCATTGCGCTGACCGGGTCGCGCTCGAAGCTCGTACAGCTGCCGTTGCCGCCTGACGATCCGCGGCAGCGCCAGCCGGACATCGCACGAGCGCGTGCCGAGCTGAACTGGGAACCGAAAATCGCGCTCGAAACCGGGCTGCGGCGAACGATCGATTACTTCGACAAGCTGCTGCGCAAACGGCCCCGTCCCGCGACCGAGTTGCACGTCCCCGCGCCACCGGGTGGGGCGCAGGGGGTTCGGGCCACTGGTACATAAGCTCGTCGTCGCCGGAGAGACCGGCCACCGGAGCTGTTCGTCGCCCCGAGTGTGCAACGCACCTCTCGGTTGGCAGCCGAGTTGGTCTTCGGTCGCGCATTCCGCCCGGACGATTTGCGGTGGGACGATCGCCGGGTTCGCGAGCGGTGCTGCGCAGTCGCCGCCCCGGTCGAATAGCCGACGGGCAACCATGAGCGCGCAACCAACTGCGGACGCGGCGACATCACCTACGATGTTGGTCGCCTCCGTGTCGTTGCGCCAGGGCGCGTACCTAGGAAGCACCCAGCAGCTCGGAAGGATGGAACCGACTGGATCCGTTCCTTTGACCGGTCGCCGCCTCAGATGGCGATCGCCGGGCATCTGTCAAATCTTGTCTAAGTCCTGACGTTCATCTTGCGCAAGGAGTGAAACGATGAAGGCAAAAGTGTTGGTTACGGGTGGGGCGGGGTTCGTGGGGTCGAATCTGGTAGCGAGCTTGCTGCGTGACGGCTACGACGTCACCGTCGTGGACGCGCTACTGCGCAAGGGTAGCCACCATAACCTCACGTGGCTCCGGGATCAGCGCTCCGCCGGCAGTTTCACGTTCATTCAGGGCGATGTACGCGATTCTCAAGCGATGTGCCAAGCGGCAAGAGACGCTGACATCATCTACCATTTCGCAGCGCAGGTTGCCGTGACGTCGTCGGTGGAGGACCCACGGACGGACTTCGAATGCAACGCCATCGGAACCTTCAACATGCTCGAGGCGGCCCGCCTTAGCGGGCGCCGGCCCATCTTCGTCTTCACTTCCACCAACAAGGTTTACGGCAACATGGAGGAGGTCGGAACCGCCGAGCGGGCTACGCGGTACGAGTACGTGAGCCTTCCGTCCGGCGTACCAGAGTCACAACCACTCGACTTCCACTCTCCCTACGGTTGCTCGAAGGGCGCCGCGGACCAGTATGTGCGCGATTACGCGCGGATCTACGACTTGCCGGCGGTCGTCTTCCGGATGAGCTGCATATACGGTCCACGACAGTTCGGCAACGAGGACCAGGGATGGGTTGCCCACTTCATCATCGCCGCGATGACCGGCAAGCCCATTACGATCTACGGTGACGGCAAGCAGGTCAGGGACGTGCTTTTCATCGATGACCTCGTGCGGGCGTTTCGGCTGGCAGCGGAGAAGATCGACGTCACCGCCGGCGAGGTCTTCAACATCGGTGGCGGCCCCAGCAACACTCTCTCGGTGTGGTACGAGTTCGGTGAGGTGCTGGCGAAGCTGAAGGGCGAGAAGGTGCAAGTAAGCTGCGGTGACTGGCGTCCCGGGGATCAGCCGTGCTATGTCAGTGACATCCGCAAGGCCGGCGCCGTCATGGGCTGGAAGCCGTTGATCGACAGGGAAACGGGGATCAAGCGGCTCTCGGACTGGGTGGCTTCGAATCCGGAGATTTTCGGCGCCACCGTCCCCGAGGCGCGCCGCCTTGCGCCAAAAGAAGCATCGATCCCCGCCAATCGCTGAGGGGAACCATCGCATGCGGATTCTGGTTACCGGCGGCGCCGGCTTCATTGGCTCGCACATGGCGGACCGCTTGGTCGCCGATGGGCACGAAGTCACCGTGATTGACAACCTGGCGACGGGATTGCGTGAGAACGTGCCTGAGACGGCGCGTTTCATCAAGGGGGACGTGACGCGCCTTGAGGATCTGGAGGCTGCGTTCGCCGGCGGCATAGATGCCGTTTTTCAAATTGCGGGCCAGGTCTCTCTGATCCGCTCTTTCACCGACCCGGTCGTCGACCTGCGAACGAATGTGCAGGGGACGGTCAACGTGCTGCAGATGTGCATCAAGCACCGCGTGCCGCGGCTGCTCTACGCCAGCTCGATGACGGTTTACGGCAACGATCCGCCGCTACCGACGCCGGAGCAGCACCCTTGCGAGCCGGTTTCCTACTATGGCATCACCAAGTACGCCGGTGAACGCTACGTCCTGACGACCGCGCAGCGCCCCGATCTCGACTTCGAGTTTCGGGTCACCGCATTTCGCATGTACAACGTGTACGGGCCCCGGCAGGCGCTCGATAATCCCTATCAAGGGGTGCTCGGCATTTTCCTTGGGAACCTATTGCGCGGGGAGCCGATCAGGATATTCGGCGATGGCGAGCAATCGCGAGACTTCATCTATATTGGCGATATTGTCGATGCCTGGGTAGGCGCGCTCGAGAATCCGGCCGCTTACGCGAAAGTGTTCAATCTCGGTAGCGGGCACCGGCTTTCGATCAATGCTCTCGCCGATGCGGCGTTGTCCGCATTTGACCGCTCGCGAATCGATTGCCCGGTGGAGTATGCACCCGCGCGGCCGGGCGAGCAGCGGCAGGTCGAGGCGGACATCTCGCGCGCGCGACGCCTGCTTTCATGGGAGCCGCGCGTGTCATTCGCGGAGGGGATGGTCCAGACGGTGCGGTGGGCAACCGCGACCGCTGGCTACGACAAGAGGGTTCCGGCGGTCTCGGGTCCTGGTACGCCAGGCAACCGTTGAGAGCTGGAGATCGTGAGAATCCTGTTCGTAACGCAACTGGATCCGTCCGCGAAGCGAGTCTATACCCTGAGATGGAGGACCCGGATGAAGCTGCTGCTGGTCTCGAAGTTGGATCGTATGGCGCGGGGCGTCAGTACGATTGCGAAATACGTGCAGGTGGGCAAGGCGCTTGGTCACGAGGTCGCCGTTTTCGGCGAGCAGAGTTCGGACGAGCCGGCGATACCGTGCACGCTCGACGTGAAGAACTTCGACTTTGTTGTTTTCGCGGTCTACGAAACGAAGGATTTCCCGGATCTGCCATATCTCGCCCAGCTGCTGGATGCTGTCCCCAAGGAGCGCCGTGTGGTGATCGACTGCAGTGGTCGCTACAACGAAACCATCCGAGTCGAGCATGATTTCAATCACCTCGAAAAGCTAGATAGCCATCAGGGCTGGGAATGGATCGAGGGGTTCCAAGCGCTTTCGGACCGTGTTCTGCAACCTACGCTGCACCCGCTGCGCAATGATGTCCGACCGTTCCTGTATCACGCGTACGACCCCGACGCGGTTGTTCGTCCATACAAAACCCCCGGCGAGGCCGCATCGAGTTGGGCCGGGACGGGCGGTGCACCCAAGCCGTACGGAGTCGCTTACGTGGGCCACAACTGGCAGCGTTGGAGCCAAATCCGGCGCTTCCTGGAGTCGGTCGAACCGATAAAGCAGCAGCTCGGTCCGATCTGCCTCGCGGGCTGGCGTTGGGACGAACGACCGGATTGGGCGAGTGAGCTCGGGCTGGCTGGCGTTGACACCGACCCAGAACTCCTGGCGCGCCTCGGAGTGGAAACGAAATATCCGATTCCGTTCCACGAAGTAGTCGGCTTCAATTCGCAGGCGCGTTTCGGCCCGATCTTCCATCGACCGCTGTTCAACGAGCTGGGATTGGTCACGGTCCGGACGTTCGAGACCTTTCACGCAGACACCATCCCAGTCTTGATGTTGCCGGACAAGTTGGTCGATGAAATCTACGGTCCGGCCGCGCGCCTGCTCGCGCCGGGCGAAGACATCAAGGGCCGGATCACGGATATGATTCGCAAGCCCGGGCTCTACTGGGATGCCGTTCTCAAGACCCGGGAGCACTTGGCCCAGCATCACTCGTTCCAACAGCGCTTCGAGGAGCTGATCGCGCTTCTCGAGGGCTAAGGCGCGTGCAAAAGCGAACGAACCGGCTTCGAGTACCGGCATGAAGATTCTGCTGGTGCTCGAGCGGCGATTGGACCGCGGCAGCATCCACGCAGCCTTCAACTATCAGCGCGCCGCCGAGGCGGCAGGTCACCAAATTGTCCTGTACGGGCGAGATGACCCGGCATTCCCGGAGCTCGCTTTCTCGACCGAGATCGGCGCATTCGACTACGTTGTCTTCCTGGTTGAGTCCTGGCGGTACTGGATGAGCGGGCTGCGGATGCCTCGCTTTCTTCGTGAGATTCCGCGAGAGCGACGGGCTATTCTGGACGCGGACGGTATGTACAACCAGATCGTTTCCGCGGGCGGCTATGACCGAACCTTCAAATATGAGCACGATCGCGTGGCATGGATCAATCACTACAAGGTGGTGGCGGACAAGATCATGCAGCCAACCTTGGCGCCGCTCGAACCTGGCGTCGTCGCTCTTCCGTTCTACGGCTACGACCCTGGCTCGCGGATTGATCCCGGGTTGATTCCGGCCAAGTCGTTTGACATCTTGTGTGTCGGTCACAACTGGTGGCGTTGGCGCCAGATCAGCACGGAGCTCTTGCCAGCGATCGAGAAGATTCGATCGCAGATCGGCGAGATCGCCTTCATTGGCTCTTGGTGGGATGCGGTGCCGGCCGGTGCCGCCGAGTTAGATCTCCGAGAGGCGTTCGGCACCGACCCAGATTGGCTGCGGAGACTGCGGATCCAGGTCAAGCCATCGGTACCGTACACGGAAGTGATCCCGGTGATGAGCAGCAGCCGCATCAACATCATGACCCAACGCCCGCTTTTCTCCCACCTGAGGCTTCTCACGTCGAAATACTTCGAGATTTTTACGGCTGACACAGTCCCGCTGGTCATGCTGGACCCCGAGCACGCGGCGAGCGTGTACGGACCGGCCGGTCGCGAGCTTGCGCTACACGGGGACATCGCGAAAAAGCTGATCGATGTGCTGAGGCGACCCGAAAGATACCGAAAGATCGTGAAGGAGGTGAGAAATCACCTCACTGCGCATCATTCCTACCGCGTCCGGGTTAAGGAGTTGGTGGAAGCGCTCGAATCTGAGCCCAAGGGGTGAAGTCATATGCGGTTGCTGTTTGTTTACTGGGCGTTCGAGGATCAGGGAAGCGGCCTGGTGATTCAGGGCTATTCGGAAGCCGCGCGAGCTCTCGGGCACGAGGTCGCGGTTTACGGCTGCTGGCGCCTCGGCAGGGACAATCCGACGATACCCCTGAACTGGTCACTGGACGTTGCCTCAGCCGATGCCGTCGTCTTCATTTTCGAATGGACCACCGCGCTCAAGCCTGGCGACCACCTCGACTGGGTGCGGCTGGTGGGCAAGGTACCGCGCAAGAAGCGTGTGATTCTCGACGGGGATGGAAACTACAACGATCCGATAAGCGCTGATGGGGATTACAACCATCAACACGCGGAATCCGCGCGGCGATGGACCGAGATCTGTGACAGCCTGGCCGACAAGATCTGCCAACCGACCTTGCACCCGCTTCGCCCCAACGTCCGCCCTTTCCTCTTCTACGCGTACAACCCCGGGTGGGAACGGGAGCTCGAGTTCGAGGGCAAGGACTACAGCATGGTCTATGTTGGCCACAGCAAATTCCGCTGGCGCCCGATGCAGCGTGTGCTTCGTGCGATCGAGCCGGTCCGCGACCGTGTCGGACGGATGGCGCTGGTCGGCCACGGCTGGGATTCCCCGCCGTGGTGGGCGGACGAGCTGAACTTGAAGGACGCCTATTCCTCGAATATTGACTACCTCAAAGAGCTGGACATCGAGACGCTGCCGTCAGTCCGATTCGAAGGCGTGATCGATTGGATGAGTAAGGCGACCTTTAATCCGGTACTCCTTCGACCCGCTTTCCAGCACCTTCGGTTTGTGACTCCGCGGCTCTTTGAGACCCCCGCCGCGAACACTATCCCGCTGTTCGTGTTCGACGAGGCGCACGTCCAGGAGATATACGGCGAGCATGCGCTCGAGCTTGTGCTGCCGCAGGATCACCCGGAGGAAAAAGTGCTCGACATCATTTGCCGCCCAAAGCACTACGCGGACGTCGTTCGCGGAATACGGCAGCATCTTGCACATACACACAGCCATGCCGCGCGCCTGCACCAACTGATGGAAATCGTCGAGGGCTGAGCTCATGCGGCTAATGTTCGCCTACTTCATCGCGGAGGACGCTGGCAGCGCTCAGGATGTCCATCGCTACACCCGCGTCGCTGAGGAAATGGGCCACGAGGTGGTTCTCTATGGTTGGCCGGGTGCTATCCCGTCCTTCCGTTTTTGGAGACATGTGGAGTGGGCGGACGCAGTGGTATTCATATTCGAGTGGACCACGCAGCTGCGCTTTGGGGACCAGCTCGATCTTGCGCGCATCATCGGCAGAGTTCCACGGGAGCGCCGTTTCGTCATCGACTGCGACGGCGCGTATAACGACCTCATCCGGGCGGGGCCGGATTACAACCATAAGGATGAGGCGGCCAGCAGGCGCTGGGTTGACACGTGCGATAGCCTGTCGGCCAAGATCTACCAGCCAACGCTGCACCCGCTTCGGCCGAACGTGCGCCCGTTCTTCTTCCACGCGTACGACCCCGCATGGGAGCGCCCGCTGGACTTTCGTGGCAAGGATTACGGCATGGTCTACGTCGGTCACGCCAAGTTTCGCTACTACCCGATGTTGCGTGTGCTGCGCGGTGTAGAGCCGATCCGCGGGCGCTTCGGACGTATCGCGATGGTCGGGCACGGCTGGGACGCTGTGCCAGAGTGGGCGAGCTCCATGCAGATCGAGGATTACTTCTACACGGATCAGGCTTACTTGGAGAAGATGGGAGTCGAGTTCGTTCCACCGTGTCCGTTCGACCAGGTCATCGACTGGATGAGCAAGGGCATTCTTAGCCCGGTGATCTACCGGCCCTTGTTCAGTCACCTCCGGTTTGTCACCTGCAGGACGTTCGAGACGCCGGCAGCGAACACCATTCCACTCTTCAGTCTGGACGAGGGCTACGTGAAGGAGATTTACGGCGAGCGCGCAACGGAGCTGGTCTTGCCGGACGACCGCTCTACCGCCGAAGAGAAAGTTGCCGACATCGTGGACCGACCCGAGTATTACGCGGATATCGTGATGGAAATTCGCGGTCACCTGGCCGAGAACCACTCTTACGAGGTGCGTATGCGGGAGTTGATCCAGATCGTGTCCGAGTGACGGCCAGCCCGGGACCCCGCGGATGCGATTTCTATTCGTCAACTGGGCGTTCGAGAATCATGGCAGTGCGCAAGACCTCTATAACTACACTCGCGTCGCCCGTTCGCTCGGACACGAAATCGCGCTGTACGGTCCCGCGAACCCATCGTCGCCCTTTACCTACACGCTTGATGTCAGCTCAGCGGATTCTGTCGTTTTTATCTTTGAGTTCACGACCCATCTGCAGCATGGCGACCTGCTTGACCTCGTGCGGCTTGTTGGAAAGGTGCCTCGGCGGCGCCGCGTCGTCATCGATTGCGACGGCGACTATGACGACATGGTCAGGGTAGTCGGTGATGTCAATCATCGCGACCCTGTCGCAAGCCGCCAATGGATAGAAATCTGCGACAGCCTCTCGGACAAAATTTACCAGCCGACTTTTCACCCCCGGAGAGCGAACGTGGGCACGTTCATCTTCCATGCCTACAACGCTGAATGGGAGCGGCGTTTGGACTTCGGCGGTAAAGAGTACGGGATGATCTATGTGGGCAACAACTGGTTTCGGTGGCGAGGTCTGCATCGGGTGTTGAAGGCATTGGAGCCCATCCGGGACCACGTTGGCCGAATCGGGCTCGTGGGGCAAGGTTGGGATGCGCTTGCGCCCTGGGGTGGACCTGCGCTGAGCGAGGACGCTTACCATACCGACCCCGAGTATCTTCGAGCGATGGGTGTGGACATCAGACCGCCCGTGCGCTTCGATCAAGTGGTCGAGTGGATGAGCAAGGGGATCTTCACACCCGTGATCTACCGGCCACTGTTTGATCACTTGCGACTCGTAACTTGCCGCACGTTCGAGACGCCGGCGGCGAACACTGTGCCGTTGTTCGCGCAGGAGGCGGGTTTCTTGAAGGAGATATACGGGGATCAAGCAGTGGCGTTGGCGCTGGGAGACCATCCCTCCGAGCGGATCGCGGACGTGCTGTCCCGTCCGGAGCGCTACGCCGAGGTTATTCAGGAGATCCGGCGTCATCTCTCGGTAAAGCACTCTTACGCCTCGCGCCTACGAGAATTGATCAACATCGTTGAGAGCTAGCTGGGATCCAATCATGCGACTGATGTTTGTCTACTGGCAGCCCTCGAACGCGGGAAGCGCGCAGGACATTCTTCGATATCACGAGGCAGCGAGCAAGCTCGGGCACGAGGTTCTGCTATACGCGCCGGCGGAGGGGACGCGGTACCACTGTTCGCTGGACATCGGCGCTGCGGATGCGGTCATCTTCGTCCTGGAATGGAACCTATACCTTCCGCCCGGTGGAGAGAAAAAGGACGGCATGATCCGGACGGGGTTGATGGGAATCGGCCACGTCAATGTCGTGAAGTTGCTGAGTCGTGTACCGCGGGAGCGGCGCGTCGTGATCGATTGTGACGGTATGTACAACGACGCCATACACGTTGGCGGCGACTTCAACCATCCGAATGCTGAAGCGAGCCAGCGCAGGATCGCCCTTTGCGAGAGCCTCTCCGACAAGATCTATCAGCCGACCCTCCACCCGCTGCGGCCGAACGTGCGCCCTTTCCTGTTCCATGCCTACGATCGGGCCTGGGAGCGGCCGCTCGACTTCCACTGGAAGGAATTCGGGATGATGTATGTCGGTAGCAACTGGTTTCGCTGGCGCGCGCTGCACCGAGTCCTGCGGGCGATAGAGCGGGTCCGCAGTCGAGTGGGGCGAATGGGGCTGGTCGGTCACGATTGGGGCGCAATGCCCTGGTGGGTGGACTCGCCATTACGCGAGCAGGCGTATTTCACGGATCCGGAGTACCTGAAAGGGCTCGACGTCGAGCTCATGCCGCCGGTTACGGTCGAGGAGGTCATCCCGACTATGAGCAAAGCCGTTTTCAATCCCGTGCTTATCCGCCCCCTGTTTGACCACCTGCGCCTGGTCACCTGCCGCACGTTCGAGACCCCGGCTGCGAACACCATTCCGCTGTTCGCCCAGAGCGCAGACTACGTGAAGGAGATTTACGGGTCTGGGGCTGCGGATCTGGTGCTAGGAGACAATGCGTCGGAGCAGATCCTCGACGTGCTGCGCCGGCCAGAGCACTATGCGGGGATCGTTCTCGACATACGGCGCCACCTCGCCGAGCACCATTCGTACTCGGCCCGCCTCCAGGAACTGGTCCGGATCGTCTCGAGTTGATGAAGTACTGAGTATCGACCCATGCGCTTGATGTTCATCCACTACGTTCTTGAGGACCGCGGCAGCGCGCAGGACATGCACAACTACGTGCAGACAGCCCGTGCGCTTGGTCATGAGGTTGTCCTCTACGGGCGTCCGAAGCCGGGATCAGCCTTCAACTACTCGTTGCATGTCGGTTCGGCGGATGCTGCCATCTTCATTTTCGAATGGACAACCGACTTGCAGGACGGGGATCAAGTCGATCTTGTGCGATTGGTGGCCAAAGTGCCGCGCGAGCGCCGCGTCGTCATCGACTGTGACGGTGGTTACAACGACGCAATCAGCGTAGTAGGAGACGTCAATCATCGTGACGAGGCGGCGAGTCGGCGCTGGATGCAGGTCTGCGACAGTCTTTCCGATAAGATTTACCAGCCGACTTATCATCCGCTCCGGCCGAACGTGAACACGTTCCTCTTCCACGCATACCACCCCGGATGGGAGCAGCCGCTGGATTTCGCCGGCAAGGACTACGGCATGGTCTACGTCGGCAACAACTGGTTTCGGTGGCGCGGGATGAAGAGGTTCCTGCGTGCGCTGGAACCGATTCGAGACAAGGTCGGGCGCATAGAGCTGGTTGGGCACGGATGGGACGAGCCTGCGCCCTGGGCCAAGCCAACCAATCCCAAGGCTGCGTACGAGAATGATCCGGAATACCTGCGACGACTCGGTGTCGAGTGCGAGCCGCCGATCCGGTTCGATCAGGTAGTGCCTTGGATGGGGAAGGGGATATTCACGCCTGTGGTTCTCCGGCCGTTGTTCGACCACCTGCGGCTCGTTACGTGCCGCACCTTCGAAACCCCGGCCGCAAACGTGATCCCCTTGTTTGCGCAGGATGCGGAGTATGTTCGGGAAATCTACGGCGACGAGGCGTTGGAGCTCGTGCTGCCGTACGAGCATCCCCACGAAAGGATTCTAGACTTGATTAGCCGGCCGATGCACTTCGCGGACATCGTGCGCGGCATTCGGCAGCGCTTGACCAGAAAATACTCCTACGAGGCACAACTCCGCGAGTTGATCGGCATCGTGGAGCGATGACCCTTTAATGACGCAGAGGCGCTAGACGACCGAGGCTGGTATGGCGGCACGTGATCCGAACGAGATCCGGATGCAGATGCTGTACGGGGTGAACCAGGCGGACCGGTGCGCCGACTTTGCCATAGGGCCCGCGCGCGGGCAAATCCAGGCGCGGCTTCGCGAAGTAGACACGCGAATGGTTCGTCTCTTTGTGTTCGACAAGGGTGCGCCGGACCCCGTAACGGAGTGGCCAAAGTTCGCGTCGTATATCCAGGCCGTCCTCGACATCGGTGCGGTTCCGATGCTTACCTTCGCCAAACTGCAGCGTCCGTTGGATGATCCGCGCGCCATACGGTGGTTCACCAATCAGTGCGGAGACGTCGTTTGGAATTGTATCGAGCAATGGGGTGGCGAAGTCGTCCGCGACTGGTACTGGTGCGTCTGGAATGAACCCAACAACGCGTGGATCAGTGGGTCGGTGAGCTTCGAGCAGTACCGGCGCATCTACGAAGAGGTCGCGCGCATTACCCTGCGTTGGTTGGGCCCATATCTGAACGGGCGCAAGCCCCTGATCGGGGGTCCGGCCATCGAGGGGTTCCAACCGTTCTGGTGGGACTGGGCCTGGCGCTTTGTCAACGAGATCGACAACAGCCTGATCGGTTTTCTCGACTGGCACCGATATGCGGATTGGCGCAATTACGGCGAAAACGGAGCGCCAAGCGATCCGGTTGCGTACGAAGGCCTGCTCATGTCCCAGGCACCGGACTACGGAGACCGCGCGCGGGCAATCGGGCGGCTGCTGGATGGGCGCGACATCCTCAACATATGCGGCGAACTGAACACGCACTCTCACTATACGGAACCGGTGCGGGTGCACTTCAACCAGGGAGTCTTCGGCGCGGCTTTCTACACCACGGCCGTGCTGCACCTCATGCGTGCCGGTGTCTTTGCCGAGATGTTTTGGACCGGCAACGAGGACAGAGGTGGTTACGGGATGCTCAACAAGCATGGCGAGCCTTGGCCCGTCTTCTATGCGAAGAAACTGTGTACCCAGCACATCCGCCGCGGCGACACCGTTTCCTTTCCGGCATTGGGACCGGTCAGTCGAGAGGTAGACGTTGTGGTCGCGCGCGGTGACGACGGCCAATGCAGTGTCCTAGTCGTCCATCTCAAGGGCGATTCAGCAACCTATGCGTTGTCCGAGCTGACCGACGGCTTGAACGACTATCGCACGCTACTCAAGATCGACGCGAGTACGGGCAACCGCATCATGGAGACGTCTTTCGAGGGCAGGATTTCCTTCGAAGGTTATGGCGTGGCCGTGGTGACGGTACCGGCGTCGCACGAGAAGTTTCATGGAGAAGCCGATGGCGGGGCGTAGGTACAGCGACTGGCAACTCTGCAAGCGACTCCTTGCCGAGTGGCGAGGCTGCATACCTCAGCTTTGCGGACTCCTGATCCTCAACCTTCTCAATACGCCGCTCGAGCTGCTGATGCCGCTGCCGCTGGCGATGATCGTCAACAGCGCGACCGGCTCGGAGCCGTTCCCCGCCTTCCTGCAGGGCATTCTGCCGGAGGCGATCCCGCAGTCGGGTTTCGCGGTGCTCGCCGTTGCAGTCGGGATGGTGATCATCACTGCGCTGCTGATCCAACTCCAGAAGCTCGCTAGTGCGGTGCTCGTTGCCTATACGAGCGAGAGACTTCTGTTGAATTTTCGAAGTCGTCTGTTTCGGCACGTTCAGCGGCTATCTCTCTCTTATCACGACGAACGAGGCACCGCGGACTCGAATTACCGTATCCACTGGGACGCGGCGTCGAGTCAATGGATATGGGTCTACGGTGTGATACCCCTGGCAAGCTCTGCCTTCCTGTTCTTGAGCATGATCTATGTCACGGGTCGCATCGACTGGAAGCTCGCCCTGGTCGCGCTGGCTGTGGCCCCGCTGCTGGCGCTGATCACCGTGGCAGCGGGCCGCAAACTTCGCCGCGGTTGGGAAACGACCAAGGAGCTCGAGAGTTCCGCTTCTAACGTCGTGCAGGAGGTCTTGACGGGCTTGCGTGTCGTGAGGGCGTTCGGTCAGGAGGATCGGGAACACGGGCGTTTTCTGGACATGTCGGGCGCCGGAGCTCGTTCGCGCATCCGACTGGCCTCGGTGGACGGCATGTTCGGCGTCCTCTTCGGGCTGACGCTCGCAGGCGGCACTGCGTTGGTGCTCTTTCTGGGTGGGCGCGAAGTCCAGGCCGGCACAATGGTCCCAGGGGATCTGGTCCTCGTGATGGCGTACCTTGCGCAGCTCTACCTGCCGGTGCAGCAAATGACCAAGAGCATCACGATATTGCAGGCGTCGCTGGCGGGCGCGGAGCGGGCGTTCGCGCTCCTCGATGAGGCGAGCGATGTGGTGGAGAGCCCGAACCCGCGGCCGCTGGACCACGCGAAGGGTGATATAAGCTTCCGGGACGTTTCCTTTAGCTATGAGGGCAAAGACTACGTGCTGCACGATGTCTCGTTCGATATCCGGCGGGGCATGCGCGTAGGGATCGTTGGCACTACGGGCGCGGGCAAGAGCACATTAATGAACCTGCTCTTGCGCTTCTACGATCCTATGCCCGGACGAATAACCCTGGACGGCATCGATCTTCGTGAATATCGCGTTTCCGATCTTCGTCGGCAGTTCGGCGTAGTGCTGCAGGACCCCATCCTCTTTTCGGCATCGATAGCCGAGAACATCGCGTACGCGCGACCGGGGGCGAGCCTGCAGGAGATCATCGAGGCAGCAACCGCGGCTCATGCGGACGAGTTCATCGTCAACCTGCCCAACGGCTACGACACATTGGTCGGGGAGCGGGGCATGCGGCTTTCGGGAGGCGAGCGCCAGCGCGTCTCGCTGGCCCGCGCATTCCTGAGGGACGCGCCGATCCTGATCCTCGACGAGCCGACCAGTTCGGTCGACGTGAAAACCGAAGGCGTTATCATGGAGGCTATGGACCGATTGATGCATGGCCGCACCTCCATCATGATCGCCCATCGGCTGACGACGCTGCGTAACTGCGACGTGATCCTGCAGATCGAGAACGGCCAGGTGGTGACGGCGTCGCCCGAGGGGGTTGGCGTGCGGCCCGAGGTTGCGGAAGCGCGGGAGCACTAGGGGCGAGACTCCCGCGTTTCGGCCCTGGTCAGGAACACGTCCATCGCCCCTTCCAGCAGCTGCCATTGCACGAGCTCAACCAGCACCGCTGTCGCCATTTCTCCAGAGAGGGAGGTCATTTGTGATCTCTGCAGAACGGAAGGACGTCGTGCGTACCACAGGGCTAGTATTCGTTGCGGCAGCCATCGGCTTTGGTTATGTACTTTATCTGTTTCCTATGGACTTCCTCGCAGGCTCAGCGCCGTGGTGGAATGATGCTGCCCCACAAGATGTCAAGCAAGAAATTACGGGAGCGCGTTATTTCATTGCCGATGATTGGCAATTTCCGATTTTTCGAACCTCAAAGATCAATCCGCCTGAAGGTATCGTCATTATATATACGGCTTCGATTCCGCTTCTTGCTTTTGTCGCCAAAGTACTTCGTCAGATTCTCGGTGTGCACGGGGACTTTTTGGGGGTCTGGGTAGGCGCAGCTTATGTCTTGCAAGCTGTTTCGATCGTCGTTCTGCTTTTATCGTTAGGCGTTCGAACCTTTGTCCCCTGCATGACTGCCGCCGTTATAGCGTTGTCTGCTCCGACTTTTCTCTTTCGCCTTTTTCACACCGCTCTGATAAGCCATTTCTTGGTAATGCTCGCCTTGTCCCTTTATTTCTTTTCGACGAGGTCTTCCTCTTTCCACAGCATTTGGCCTTGGTTTGCATTACTTTTATGGCTGGCGCTCTGGACCGAAGCATACTTCTTCGTAATGATTTTGCCGATTTTTCTTGCCGCGGCATTACAGTTTGTCTTTGCAAGGCAGAACGCATGGACCCAAAGCGCACTCGCAGTCGCGATTAGCGTTGTTGGGTCGTTATGCCTGATGTGGGTGTCCGGGGTCTTTTGGGGGGGCGGCAGTCCAGACGGCGGCGGCTTTGGATATTATTCTGTGAATCTCTTGTCACCATGGGTGCCGCAGTGGAGTGGGCTGTTTCCCGGAGTGAGTGAAATATACGGCGCGAAAAAGGGGCCGTGGAAAGAGTTCATTGATGCGACGGGGGGCCAATACGAGGGTTACAGCTACCTGGGCGCGGGCGCGCTACTACTTTTTGTTATAGCTCTTTGGCTTGAGCGTCGCAGGTTGGTTTTGCTTATTAAGCGATATTGGGGCCTAATGTTCGCCCTATCGAGTCTAACCATTCTTGCAATAACGAACCGGGTCTACATCGGGAAATGGGAGATAGTGGTTTTTGAGGAGGTTCCTTCTGTTTTCGAGCAGGTTCGCTCCAGTGGGCGGTTCCTCTATCCGGTCGTGTACACGCTGTTGGCCGCATCGGTGGCGGTAGTCGCACTCCGGTGTCGTCGCTGGAAAGGTTCTGTGCTGCTGCTGGTGGCCATGACTATCCAAGTCGCTGATGCCACTCCTATAAGGAAATGGGTTGCCACAGTGTCTGAAAGCGGAAGTGGCGAGAGGATTGCCCTGGCAGATGAATGGCGCAAGATTATCCCGGTTCACGATCGGCTGACGATTCTTCCGTCGTTTGCATGTCGGGGTGATCTGCGTGGAAACGTCTTTAAGGCGATTGTAGATCTCGGTTTTCTTGCATCGGATTCGCTCACACCGATAAGTACCACCTACTTAAATCGATATCGACGCGCTGACTGTTTAGACGAAGCCCGAAGGGTCGTTGATCTGGAAGTTGCCGAGGGAGACCTCTTAGTTCTGTTAAGGCCATACTCGGAAGCGGTTCGGACGCTTCCCGCTCATGCGGGTCTGCGAAAGATCTGCCGATCGTTTGATCAGGGAATCGCCTGCTCGCGGCGCTGGAACGAAGTTGACGGGCTTATCAGGAGTGACGTGTTTGCACCACTGAATAATCGCACCCAGTCTTACTCTTTGGGTACCGTTATAGACTTTTCTTACGGCGGCAACAGCGCGGAATATAACGCCTTTGGATGGCTGAAACCCGAAACATGGGGTGCTTGGACGTACAGTGGAATGGCTGGACTAGCCCTCAGGATTGACAGGGCGGTTACGTCCAATCTCACTCTTGTCGCCGAAGCTAGTGCCTTCGTTACGCCGCAGCACGCGGAGCAGCTTGTCGACGTTGCAGTCAATGGCCAGATTGTCGGTTCATGGAAGTTTGTCTATGGCTGGGCAGACATAGAACGTAAAGTGACAATACCTGCGGAGATCGCGGCTCGACAGTCACCTATGCACATAAGCTTCTACATCCACGATACGAAACCGCTGTTCGATTTTCGGCTGTTTGGTGGTGCTCGCCTGCTAGGCGTTGGCATGCGCAGACTACGGATCTTGGCTGAAACGCCTCCCGACCAGTGACGCCCGTCGGATGGACTCCAAGATATCCGCGAACGTGTGCTTGACACTACCGCAACGGGCCGATAGCCGGGACGAGATTGTCGATGTTGGCGGCGTCCATGCTTCGCCTCACTGAACGCCAGCGCGAGGTGATTGAGACAGGGGATCGGCGCTGGGACAGTGTGTTGGCGCAGAGGCTTGGCCAAATGGGTCGCAGCACGAGGCTGCGGCACACCATCGGCGACAGGGCGCCCTTCACGGTCGGACTCAATTACGGGGAGCCCCTCAGCAGAGTTAGGGCGACCTTTTCATTGTGAAAGTAAAGAAAAAGAGCGCCCGATATAAGCTCAGTGTTCCAGCAGGCGTCAGGGAAAAACAACTTCATCAGGTACCCGTCAACTGCGGCTCTCGGTTGTGTACGGCCCTAACTCAGAGTTGCTGAACTGCCGAATCACGCCTAGCCGCGTCCACTCCGCCGCGGAATAGCCAGTCTCCTCCCACACAGCCATTGCCTATACCGATGAAGCCATCGAGCTCTTTCTGGCAAAACGTCTTGAATATCAAGGTGGGGCAAAGCTCGACACCGGCGAGTTCGTCGAAACGATCGCCCTGAGCTTCGACGAGGCGATCGAAATGGTGCGCGATGGGCGCATTACGGACGCCAAGTCGGTCGCCGGCCTGCTCTGGATGAAGGTATTTCTTGCAGTGTAGGATAGGCGCAGGGCCAACCCTGGGGAGGACGTCATGCGCTGGTTCGTTCTTGCATGCATCACCGCCATCGGCGTTGCACATGCCGATGAAACCTGCAATTCGCCTTACATCTCGCAGCTCATCAAGGGGCAGGAGGATTACGTCTACGTCTGGACGCTCGGCGTCGAAGGTCTGGGCGACGGCTCCGACAAGCTGGTCACGATCGACGTCAATCCGAAGTCGAAGCGCTACGGCAAGGTGATCAGCAAGATCTCCACCGGGGTCCGCGTCGAGGCGCACCACATGGGGTTCACCGACGACCGGCGCTACCTGTGGGCAGGCGGGCTGTCGGACAACCGCATCTGGGTGTTCGACGTCGGCAGGAATCCGGCCGCGCCGAAGCTGGTGCGCACGATCAGCGATCTGGGAGAGAAATCGGGATTTCTCGGGCCGCACACCTACTACGCGCTGCCCGGGCGGATGCTGGTGCAGGCGCTGTCCAACACGCAGGACAAGGGCGGCCGCACCGGGATGGCGCTCTACAACAACAAGGGCGAGTTCATTACCTCGCACTCCATGCCGACCGAGGGCGGGGGCGACGGCTACGGCTATGACCTGGCCGTCAACCCGAAGCAGAACGTGCTCCTCACCTCCAGCTTCACGGGCTACGCAAACTACATGCGGCCGCTCGGCGAGCTGATCAAGGACGCCGAGGCGATGAAGAAATTCGGCAGCAGCATGGTGCTGTGGAACCTGAAAACGATGAAGCCGACCAAGGTGTTCGCGGTGCCCGGCGCGCCGCTGGAGATCCGCTGGTCGCTCAACCCGAAGGACAACTGGGCTATTACTGCGGCAGCGCTGACTTCGAAGCTGTGGCTGGTCAAGCAGGACGCGAAGGGCCAGTGGGCGGCGAAGGAGGTCGGCACCATCGGCGATCCGTCCAAGATCCCCCTGCCGGTGGACATCAGCATCACGCGCGACGGCAAGGGGCTGTGGGTCAACACCTTCATGGACGGCACGACGCGCTACTTCGACCTGTCCAATCCCGAGGCGCCGAAGCAGACCTACGAGAAGGTCACCGGCAAGCAGATCAACATGATCTCGCAGAGCTGGGACGGCAAGCGCCTGTACATCACCTCGTCGCTGCTCGCCAACTGGGACAAGGGCGGAGCCGACAACGAGCAATTCATCCGCGGCTTCGCCTGGGACGGAAGCGAGCTCACGCGGAAGTTCGAGGTCGATTTCACCAAGGAGAAGCTCGGCCGCGCGCACCACATGAAGCTGGGGACGAAGGCGCAGCGCGCGACCGTGACCGGCGGTTGAAAAGCGCCGCGCTGCTCGCCGCGCTGGTTTGCGTCCCGGCGCTGGCGCATCACGTCGAGCTCCTGCCGCCGCTGGAATTCGTGCCGCCGGCGCCGGGCAGCTACGAGCTGCACCGGATCATGCCGGCGCCCGAGGGGCGCGTGCTCGACGTCGATGGCAGGGCCGCGCGCCTTTCGAAGTACCTCCATGATCGGATTACCCTGCTCGGCTTCATTTACACCACCTGCGCCGATCCTGACGGCTGCCCGCTTGCCTACCGCGTCTTCGATGCGCTGAAGGAAGCCATTGCGGATACACCTCGCCTCCACGGCCAGGTGCGCTTCGTCACTCTTTCGTTCGACCCGGCGCGCGACACGCCGGAGGTGATGCGCCGCTATGCGGGGAGCCGCGTGGTGGAGGGTGATGGGGGCCTGCGCTGGTATTTCCTCACCACCCGTTCTGCGCGTGACCTGCTCCCGCTGGTGGCGGGATTCGGGCAGGATGTTCGCGTGACTTCCGCGGGCCGCGAGCTGTCCCACGTGCTCAAGGTGTTCCTGATCGACCGCCGCGGCGACATCCGCGAGATCTACAGCTCGAACTTCCTCCATCCGCAGAGCGTGCTCAACGACATCGAGACGCTGCTGCTGGAGGAGGGGAGATCAGGTCACGGCCTTGAGCGGCAGCTTCATCCTGCGCGCCTTGTCCAGCAGGTTCCTGAGCAGCTGCGAGACCAGCTGCCTGGACTGATCGTCGGTCAGGTTGCCCTGTTCGTCGAAGCGCTGCATCGCGTTGCCGATGGCGACCTCGGGCTGCAGGACGGCCTCCATGTTGAGGTAGATGAAGCTTTGGCGCAGCTGGTACTGCGCCCGCACCCCGCCGAACAAGCCGACCGACGCGCTCATCACGGCCACCGGCTTGCCGTTCCAGGCGCTGTCGCCGTAGGGGCGCGAGGCGCAGTCGATCGCGTTCTTCAGCACGCCGGGGATGCCGTAGTTGTATTCCGGCGTGGCGATCAGGATCGCGTCCGCGGCGCGGATGCGCTGCTTGAAGTCGGTCACCTTCGGCGTCGGGTTGCGCTCCTCGTCCTGGTTGTAGTGCGGCAGGCCTCCGATGTCGTAGATCTCGAGCCTTGCGCCCTCGGGGCACAGCTTTTGTGCGGCCCTGAGCG
>WNFC01002021.1_pt1 | contig 22694 bp, 17 predicted proteins | sample 5400541 | NCBI WGS metagenome assembly WNFC01 (sample SAMN13153342, study PRJNA577476) | soil metagenome | isolation source: 120 cm saprolite under Douglas fir tree site 2 hole 2 replicate 1 | place: USA:California | collected 2015-04-18
TGGGGAAGGGCGGAGCGGGGAACGACCGCATCCTGTACCACGAGGTCACGCGACAGGCGCCCCATTGCGCCGAATGCTTTCTTGCGGCCCTGCCACAGCCGCTCGCGCTCCAGTTCGTTCGCGGCCGTGCGTACTGACCGCGCGCCCGACTTGCGCAGCAGCTCGGCGACGGCCTCCGCCTCCGCGACGACGGCGTCCTCGTTGCGGCCGTCGAGCTCGGCCAGCAGGACGGCGGCGGCGTCGCGCGGATATCCGGCGGCATACACCGAATCTTCGACGGCGCAGATGCATGATTGATCCATCATCTCGAGTGCCGCGGGGACGATCCCGGCGGCGATAATCGCCGACACCGCCTCGCCTGCAGTGCGCAGTCCGTTGAAGTCGGCGAGCAGGGTCCTGACCGCGCGCGGCAGCGGCGTAAGACGCACGGTGATCCTGGTGGCGATCCCGAAGTTGCCCTCGGAGCCGACAAACACCCCGACGAGATCCGGTCCCCACGGCTCGCCACCCGGGCTGCCGAGTTCGACGAGCGAGCCGTCGGCGAGCAAGACCTCGAGTGCCAGGATGTGATTTGCCGTGACGCCGTACTTCAAGCAGTGCGGTCCGCCCGCGTTTTCGGCCACGTTGCCGCCGATCGTGCACGCGCTCTGGCTCGAGGGATCGGGGGCATACTGCAGGCCCTGCGGACGCGCGGCGGCGCCGAGCTTCGCGTTGACGACGCCGGGCTCGACGACCGCCAGGCCGTTGTCGCGGTCGATCCGCAGAATGCGGTTCAATCGCGTCAGCACGAGGAGAACGCTGCCTTCGTCCGCGAGCGCGCCGCCCGAGAGCCCGGTCCCGGCGCCGCGAGGGACGAACGGGACATCGAGCGCGGCGAGGAGTCGCACGACGGCGATCAATTCTTCCCGCGAGCCAGGCAGCACAACGAGATCCGGAACGCGACGGTGAGTCGGCAGGCCGTCCATCGAATAGGTCATGCGTTCCGCTCGCGCCTCGCGCACATGGCGCGGACCGACAATCGATGCGAGGTCGTGCGCGAGGTTAGGGCACATGCATATATAGTAGACGTCTAGATGCCTAGACGCCTAGCGGGTCCTAGTACGAAGGGCCAGGAAATCGCTTTCCTGACCCCTCAAACCTGCAATCCGCTAGGCGTCTCGGCGTCTAGGCGTCTGCCTAGCCGTCTAGGCGGCTCTCCAGAATCCTTTTAGTGCCTTCCCATCCGGAGATTCGCGCAGCTTCTCGAATGCTCTTTCTCGAATCTGACGAATTCTCTCACGCGTGACGCCCATCAGCGCTCCTATCTTCTCCAGCGTCATCGCCTCGCTGCCCTCTTCGAGTCCGTAGTAGAGATAGAGAATCTTGCGCTCGCGCGGCGTCAGATACTTCTGGAAGATGCGATCGATGAACTCGCGCATCAGCTTGCCGTCGGTGCGCTCTTCGATCTCGCCGCCCTCTTGCCCGGCGAACCGCTCGCCGAGCGTCGCCGCATCCTTGTCGGTGCGATCGACGGGCGCGTCGAGCGACAGCTCTGCCGCCGTCATGCGGCGCGCCGTGCGCACGTTCTCGACGCTGTCCTCCAGCGCCTGCGCGATTTCGTTATCGGTCGGTTCCCGGCCGAGCTCCTGTGACAGATACGTTTCGGTGCGGCTCATGCGGATCAGCTGTGAGTTCTGGTTGAGCGGAATCCGGACGCTGCGCGTCTGCTCCGCCAACGCTTTCAGCACCGCCTGCCGCACCCACCACACCGCGTATGAGATGAATTTGACGCCCTGGTCGGGATCGAACTTCTTCACCGCTTTGAGCAGTCCTTCATTGCCGATGGCGACGAGCTCGGAGAGATCGAGACCGTGGCCCTGATATTTTTTGACGTAGGAAATGACGAATCGGAGATTGGCAGTGACTAAGCGCTCGGCAGCTTTTTCGTCGCCGCGTTGCACACGACGCGCGAGGCGACGTTCTTCAGCGGGATCTTTGATGAGGGGAAGTTTCTGTATGTCTTGCAGGTATTGGTCGAAGGCTCCGGAAGGGGTGGTGCGGAAAAAGGCCTTCGCCTTGCCGCCATTCGACCTCGCCATGCGCGACTCCCCTTGAAACGCGAGTTGGGTGTGGAAACGGCGGGCGAAGCCGCCGTTAGACCACCTAAACCACGCGCCAATATAGGTTTTCGTGCCAATAGGTGCAAATGAACGCGGTTATCCACATCACAAATTATTGGGTTTGTAGGGATTCCCCCGTTTGTCCACTATCCACAGATCCTGTGGAAAATGGATCGGACGCCTCGTAAAGGCATGCCCTCCAACTCAATCCGAAGGATGAGTTCGCTGCTGTGGAGAGGTGGAAAGGAATGTGGGCTAAGTGTTGACCAGGACCTGACGAAGCGTCGCCTCATCCACGGCCACGGTCCACCCGTGACCATCATCCCCATGGGCGTGCCCGATTTCGCGCGGGAGCGCGAGGCGGATCTCGCCCGCGCGCACCTTCTTGTCGGCGCGCATCGCCGCGATCAGGTCGTCGACGTGACTGGCGTCCGGCCGCTCGACCGGCAAATGCAGCCGTTCCAACACGGACCGAATGCGTTGCGCGGTGCCCGTCGCCGCAATGCCGAGTGTTTCCGCGAGCCGGCCTTCGTAGACCATGCCGATCGCCACCGCTTCGCCGTGCAGCACTTCGTACTTCGACGTTGCCTCGATCGCGTGTCCCACGGTGTGACCGAAATTCAAGATCGCGCGCTTTCCTTTTTCGCGTTCATCCTGCGCCACGACCGCCGCCTTGATCTCCACCGAGCGCCGCACAACACGCTCGAGCGCGGGAGCGTGTTTCGCGAAGATCGCCGCGTATTCACTCTCGAGGAACGCGAAGTACTGCGCGTCCGCGATCGCGCCGTGCTTCACGGCCTCGGCGAGTCCCGCCGCGAGCTGGACGCTCGAGAGCGAGCCGAGCAGCTCCGGGTCGGCGATGACCACGCGCGGTTGATGGAATGCCCCGAGCAGGTTCTTGCCGGCGGGGACATCGACGCCCGTCTTGCCGCCGATCGATGAATCGATCATCGCGAGCAGGGTCGTGGGTACCTGCACCAGCGGCACCCCGCGCAGGTAGGTCGCCGCGACGAACCCGCCGACATCGTTGACCACGCCGCCGCCCAGCGCGATCACCGCGCAGTCGCGTCCCAGGCGGGCCGCGAGCATCCGATCTGACAGCGATGCCCAGGTATCGCGTGTCTTGTTCCATTCTCCGACAGGGAACGTGAGGAGCTCGACCTGACACCCGACACCTGACACCTGTTTCGCGATCGCTTCTCCATACAGTTTCGCCACGTGTGAATCGGAGATCAACGCGTACGCTGCCGCCGGGCAGTACTGTGGCAGGATCTTGTCGAGCTGATGCACGAGGCCCGGGGCGATCAGGATGTCGTAGGAGGCATCCCGCCGTTCGACGAGCGGGACGCGGACTGTTACCACGGGATGTCGTCGTGGCCGGTTTGCATGTTCACGGCTCGTGCGAGCACGAACAGTAAATCGGAAAGCCGGTTGAGGTAATGGACGATCACCGGGTTGATCCGGTGGTTGCGTGCCAGGGTCACCACCGAGCGCTCCGCGCGCCGGCAGACCGCGCGCGCGACATGGAGCGCGGCGGCTTTCGGCGAGCCACCCGGCAGGATGAAGTTCTTCAGCGGCTTCAGCTTCGGATCGTACGAGTCAATGACGCTTTCCAGCGCGCTGACAGTCGATTCGTCGAGCGAGATGCGGAGCTTCGCCGCTTTCGGCGTCGCCAGCTCCGCGCCGATCGTGAAGAGATCGCGTTGAATGGTCTGGAGCACATTCGACTCGAAGGTCGGCAGATGAATCGCGACCGCGAAGCCGATCCACGCATTCAGCTCGTCGACTTCACCGTACGCTTGCACCCGGGGGTCGTCCTTGGAGACGCGTCTCCCGCCGAACAGCCCCGTCTCTCCAGCGTCGCCGGTCTTCGTGTAGATCTTCACGTTCGGAACGTATGCTCAGGGGCAACGGAGCGCGAGCGGTTGCGCCGCCACCACGTGTCGCGTCGCGGGGTCGACGACCGTCGCGCGTGAATCGCGCGGCGCGACGTCGGCGATTTCATCGAGCAACAGCAACGGCCCGCCCCCCGGTCCCGCAACGGTGCCGCGCAGTGAATACCTCTTGGAGAGGGGAGACGTGATCATGCCGCGGTGCAATCGCATTCGCTGCGGTCGGACGACCCAGCGCAGCTCGTGCAGATCGAGATCGGTCGTCGCGACGCCCGTGATCAACGTCGTATCGATCGCGGCCTCGGCGACAGTCGCGACAAACGTCGCGCGGAATCCGACTGCGTAGCGGGATCCCAACGCGACGACCTCCCCCGCATCCGCGGCTTGATCGGCGTCGACCGCGGGCGGATGCAGGAGGGCGAGGCGGGCGCCTCGGCTCCCATTTTCCGCTCGCTCGGCGACGCGCCGAATCAGCGCGCGCGCGGCGGCCGGCGTGAGAGCCGTCCGGTGCGAGCCGGGGCCACCGGCGAATGGCGCTGCGTCGAGCAGCGCCACGACGGTCATGTGGGACGGCGGCGTGCTGCGGCCGCCCGCTCCGCCGGGCGGGAACGCCAGCACGAGCTCCGTGACGACGCCGGGGTAGCCGCAGGTCTGCGGTGCATGGAAGCGCGCGAGTGTCAGCCGCGCCGGCGCAGCGCCGTTCGCCGACAACACCGTCGCGCTGCGCGCCTGACGAGGGGGGGGATCCACAGCGATGAGGGAGTGCCCCTCGAGTGCGTTCATCAGGTCGCCGCGCCCGTTGAGGTCATGGTAGAAATCGCGCGCGAAGCGATCGTCGGCGACGAAGACGTGCGCTTCGCCACCCAGGCTCCAGCCCAGCGCGGCACGCTGCCCGCCAGTGGCGCATGCCAGTAGACCCAAGACGAGAAGCAGGGTAGCGTTGGCGCGATGCAAGACGCGAAAGATATCACCATCATCGGCGCCGGCCCGACCGGCCTGTTCGCGGCGTTCTACGCCGGCATGCGCGGCGCGTCGCATCGCTTGATCGACAATCTCGATCAGGTGGGTGGCCAGCTGACCGCACTCTATCCCGAGAAATACATCTTCGACGTGGCTGGCTTTCCGAAGATTCTCGCCAAGGATCTGGTCAAAGGGATGGCCGAGCAGGGCCTGCAGTGGAAGGGGCCGGTCCATCTTGCTCAGAAAGTCATCGGGCTGAAGCGCACGGAAGAAAACGGCAAGCTGCTGTTCACGATCGTCACCGACCAGGACGAGTATCCCGGCCGCTCGGTGTTGATCGCGGGCGGCATCGGCGCGTTCACGCCGCGCAAGCTGCCCCTCAAAGACGTGGATCAGTGGAACGAAAAGGGACTGCACGATCGCGTCCTGAACCCCAAGGCCTTTGCCGGCAAGCGGATTCTCATCGTGGGCGGCGGCGATTCAGCCTTCGACTGGGCCGTCAACCTCCAGGGCATCGCCAAGTCGATTGTGATGATCCACCGTCGCGACGGCTTCCGCGCCCATCAGGCGACGGTCGACCAGGTGCAGGCGTTGTCGGCCGCCGGCAAGATGCAGCTGCGCACGTTCTGGGAGCTGAAGGAAATCGCGGGTTCGAGCCGCATCGAGCGCGTCACGATCGTCAACAACAAGACCAAGGAGGAAGAGACGCTCCCGATGGACTGCGTCATTCCGCAGCTCGGCTTCATCTCCTCATTAGGCGCGATCGCGGAATGGGGACTCGAGATCGAGAAGGGCGACATCCAAGTCGCGCAGACGATGGAAACCAACATCCCCGGCATCTACGCGGCCGGCGACATCACGACCTATCCGGGAAAGCTCAAGCTTATCGCGACGGGCGTCGCCGAGGCCTGCATTGCGGTCAATCACGCCGTCCACTTCTTGAATCCGGCGGCGAAGTTCATGCCGGGGCACAGCTCGAACATGGCCATCTTCGGGCAGAAAGAAGACTAGCGCGCCAGCTGCACCACCACCGAGTCGATTTGGGCCAGCATCTGCCTCGTCGGAACGTCATGCGCATTCGCCTGAATCGAAAAAGTGATCACCCGCCCATCGGCCTTCTCGACGTAGCCCGACAGCGTATTCACGCGATCAATCGATCCCGTTTTTGCGAGCACACGCCCCTCGAGCGGCGTCCCGGCAAAACGTTTGAGCAGCGAGCCGCGCTGTTGGGCTCGCGGTAACCCGGCCAGAAACGGCGCCCGTTTGGGATGGCGGTACATGTAGGCCAGCAGCTGCACGAACGCGTGCGGCGTCACGAGATTGCCCGCGGCCAACCCTGAGCCGTCCTCCAGCGAGAATGCGGTCGAGTCGATCTTCACGGAATCGATGAGAAACCGCTTCTCGACGTCGAGACCCTTCGTCCAACTCCCCGTGTCGCCCACCTGACGCGCCAGAACCTTGAGCAGCATCTCGGCGAACCAGTTCTGGCTGCTGTTCAGAATCGGGAAAACGATGTCCGGCAGCGGGCGACCGCGGTATTCCACGACCGGGGGGGGATTCCCGCAGCAACGCAGGGCGCGGGAGACCATCGAGTCGGTCGTGCTGGCGGCGCCGCCGCCGACCGAGATTCCCTTCTTCCGTAACGAGATCTCGAGGGCGCGGGCGGCGTACAGATTCGGATCGGGAAGCGCGAAGCTCTCGATCCACGGCGACCTGCTCAGCGACACCGTGCCCTCAGCCCAGATGTCGAGCGTCCCGGGTTTGCGGAAGAAGTTGTCCCCGATCGTCGTGGACGAATCGGCTGTCACCGTGCGGGCCCGGTTCTCGAACGTGAACAGGGTCAGATCGGGGTTCCACGTGATCACCGGCGGGGCATCGACGAATGCCCCGGGGGTGATCTGGAAATCGACACTGTTGTCGTGAAATCCCAGTCCGGAGACGGGCGCGGCGTACCACCAGTTGAGATCGAACGAGTTCCAGCTCGGATGCGTCAGGATCGGGTCGAAGTACGAGCCGTCGCCGACGATCCTGCCCGTCACGCGCCGAATCCCGCGCGCGCGCAGGGAATCGGCGATCGCGTCCACCACGGTCCACGTCGAGTCGCAGCCGCCCGGCGCGAGCGTATCGACCGTGTAGCAGCGCTGCGACCACGTCGGATCGCCGCGCCCATACAGAATGAGGTCGCCCTGCACCACGCCGTTGGTGATGGTGCCGTTGGCGTAGACGCTGGTGCGTATGCGGTAGTCCGCAGGCAGCAGGACCGTCGCCGCGGCCGACACCACGAGCTTGGTATTGCTGGCCGGCACCGAGAAGCGATCCCCGTTGCGATTGAAGAGCACGCGTCCCCGGTCGTCTTGCGCGAAGACATTCCACGTCGCGCGGTCGAACGGCGGTTGGTCGAGGAGTCGCGTGAGGCGCTGCGGCAGCGAGCCCCCCCCGCGGCTTTGCGCATGGAGCGAGACCGCGGCGCTAATCGTAAGCGACGCGAGGATCAGCTTTCGCATAGAGCACGTCGGTGAGAAGGTTGACCAGCACGAAGATCACGGACAAAAACAGGATGCTCCCCTGCACGGCGGGGAGATCGCGTTTCTGAATGGCCAGCAGCACGTATCGTCCTACCCCGGGCCAGGAGAAAATCGTCTCAGTCAGGATGCTGCCCGTCAGGTAGTTGCCCACGTCGAGTCCGAGCACGGTAATGATCGGGAGCAATGCATTGCGCAACGCATGCCGGCCGATGACTCGTCGTTCTCCGAGTCCCTTCGCCCGAGCGGTGCGCACGAAATCCGCCGGCAGGATCTCGAGCATGGCGCCGCGCGTCATGCGCGCGAGAAAGGCAATCGAGCGCGTGCCGAGCGTCAGCGCCGGCAGCACGAGAAACGCGAGCCCGCCGTATCCGGAGGGCGGCAGCCAGCGCAACGCGACCGCGAATAGCAGGATCAGCAGTAGCCCGACCCAATAGACGGGAAACGAGACGCCGACGTAGGCGATGAGCATGCTGAAGCGATCCACCCAACCGCCGGGGCGGATCGCGGCCAGCACGCCCAGCGTGATACCGCAGGTCGCCGCGAGCAGCATGGCGGCGCCCGCGAGCTGCAACGTCTTGGGAAACCGCTCGGCGAGATCGCCGAGGACCGGGCGCTGCGTGATGTAGGAGCGGCCCAGATCGCCCCGTACGACGCCCCAGAGATAGTGCCCAAACTGCACGGGAATCGGCTCGTCGAGATGCAGCTCCGCGCGCAGCCGGGCGATCGTGGCGGAGTCGGCGCGTTCGCCCACCATCTCGGCGACGGGATCGCCAGGGACCACGTTCAATAAGAGAAAGGCGACGACGAGAACACCGAACAGGGTGGGGATCGTCGCCAGCAGCCGGCTAGCGACCAGCTTTAACACGGACCTTCGTCCAGCGCTGGCCGCTGAAGATCACCGGGATATCCCAGCCGTCGATCGACGGATGCTCCACCCAGAGATCAACGGCAAACCAGAGGTAGAGCCACGGCGCGGCGTCATAGACGCGCTTGTCGATGCGACGATACAGCGCCTCGCGCGCCGATTGATCGACGGTGAGGCGCGCCACCACGATCAGCGAGTCGGTGACGCGATCGCTGTAGAAGGCGTAGTTCCCGCCGGGCCCAACGCTCGCGCTGTGAAACAGCGGGTAGAGGAAATTGTCGGCATCCGGATAGTCGGCCCACCAGTCGGTGATCGCCATGTCGGTGTCGCCCTTCCGGACCGCTTCGCGCATGCTGGAGGCGTCGCGCGACACGATCTCGACCTGGATGCCAAGGGCGGCGAGCTGCGCCTGAATCGCCTGGGCGACGCGACCCATTTCGACGTTCGTCCCCGAACGCCACAGCTGCAGGGAAAACCCGTTCGGGTATCCGGCCGCTTGTAGCAGGCGCCGTGCTTCGGTCGTGTCGTAGCTGTAGGGCCGGCGCGAGGGATCACTCCCGCCCAACGTTGGTGGAATCGAACCCGCAGCCAGGGCGCCGCGGCCATTCCACACCGTGCGCAAGATTTCGGGGACGTTCACGGCGTGATTGATCGCCTGGCGGACCCGCGGATCGCGCAACGGGCCGCGCCGGTTGTTCAGCGGCACATAGATAGGGCGGAGCGCCGGTTTACGCTTCAGCCAGTCCGGATGCTCCTGCTCCCATTTCTTCGTCTCGCCGAACGGGACCTCGACGACAGAGATCCGGCCCGCCAGAAACTCAGCCGCACGCGTGAGCGCCTCGGGAATGATCCGAACAGTGAGTGACTCACCCAGCGGCGCTCCACCCCAGTAATTCAGATTCTTCGCAAAGCGCAGATAGTCGTCGTGCTCCCACGCGACGAAGCGCCACGGCCCCGTGCCGACGGGATGTTGGCCGAAGTCGGCGGGAAGAGGCGACGGCACGACCGACGCAACGGGCATCGCGAGGAACTTCGGGAAAATGGCGAGCGGCTCGGTCAGCGTGAATGCCACGGCCGTATCACCCAGGACCTCGATGCCGCGCACGTCGCGCGCGCGCCCGTTCGCAAAGTCGCCGGCTCCCGCGATCGGCAGCAACGGCCACACCCGCCCGCCGTGTGTCTGCGGGTTGAGGACGCGCAGGAAGGAGCGCTTGACGTCGGCGGCGACGAGGGGATGCCCGTCGTGAAAGCTGACGCCCGGACGGAGATGGAAGACGTACCTTTGGCCCTTTCGATCTGCCGTCCAGCGGTCGGATAAGCCAGGCAGCAGGCGGCCGTCGGCGTCGAACTGGGTGAGCCCGTCGAACAACAGCGTCACCATCTCGCCCGTAGGTACGTCAGTGGAGAGGGCCGGGTCGAGCGAGCGGGGATCGTACGTCTCGTAGTAGACGAGACTGCGGCCCTGATCTCCGCCGCCTGACTGACCGCGACAGCCGGCGAGAATACACAGGAACAGGACGCTCTTCGCGGTGTCGAAAAGGTTGACAGTGCGGAGCAAGTGTTGCAACATAGCCGACATTGGCAAACTACGTCAATTGCGCGTCATACCCTGCCTGTTGCTCGCCGCGTTGGCGGCGACAACCGTCCTCGCCGCTCAAGAACAGGAGCGGGTAGTTCGGGGCCTGTCGATCGTTGGTAATCGAGCTCTCGATGACTACACACTGGAGAGCGCTATCGCTACCACAAAATCGAGCTGGTGGGCCCGCAGCCAGTTCGTGCGCTGGCTTGGGTTGGGCGAGAAGCGCTACCTCAACGAGGTCGAATTCCGGCGCGACGTGGTCCGGCTGATTCTCCTTTATCGCCAGAGCGGCTACATGAACGCGGTCGTGGACACGTCGGTGCGGCGCACGGCGCGCGACGCGTACATCACGTTCCGGATTCATGAGGGCGACCCGGTACGCGTGGTCCGGCTCGATGTGCGCGGTCTGGACGGCATCTTCGACGTCGAGAGACTGAAACGCGACTTGCCGCTGCAAGTCGGTGATCCTTTCAATCGCTTTTTCATGCAGGCATCGGCTGATACGATTGTCGCGCGGTTGCGCAACAACGGATTCCCCTACGCCGAGGTGCTGCGAAACTTCGATTCGGAAGCGGGAATCCTGAAGGCGGAAATCGAGTTCGATGCGCAGCCGGGGCCGCGGATGCGCATCGGCGAGGTGTTGATCCGCGGGCTGCGCGACGTGGACACGGGTACGGTGCGCCGCGTCATGTCGGTGCGGCCCGGGAGCTCGTTCAACCAGGACGCGCTGTACCAGACGCAGCGCGACTTGTACGGCATGGGTGTGTTCAGTTCGGTCAACGTCGTGCTGCTGGACTCCGTCGCGCCGCAAGAGACGATGCTGCGCGACTCGACGGTGCGCACCCTGATCCAGGTGCTGGAGGGTCCCGCCCACCAGGTGCGCCTCGGCGCCGGCTACGCCACGGTGGAGTGCTTTCGCGTGCAGAGCGGCTGGACGGCGCATGACTTCCTGGGCGGTGCGCGCACGCTCGATCTGTCGGCTCGTGTGTCGAAGCTGGGCGCGGGCACGCCCAAGCAGACGACGGGATTGAATCAGTTCTGTAACCCGTTCGCCGGCACGTGGACGTTCGACACGCTCAACTACACGCTCGGCATTACGCTGCGACAGCCGGCGTTCCTGTCCCGCTCCCACGTCGCCACGCTGGGTTTCGTCGCGGAGCGACGCTCGGAGTTCGGGATCTACACACGCGAGGCGATCGGCGGAAACGCCGATCTGACACTCAACACCCGTGGACAACTTCCCGTCACACTCGGCTACTCGTATTCCGTCGGACGGACCCTGGCAGCGGACGGGATCTACTGCAGCCTGTTCCGGTTGTGCGACGAGGCGAGCCGCAAATTCCTCCGCGACCGGCGGCAGTTCGGCGCGGTGACGATCAGTGCCGTGCGCGATCGGGTCAACAGCATCCTCGATCCCTCCGAAGGCAGCATCACCACCGCGACGCTACTGCACGCATCCCGCTTCGTGGGCTCGCAGGCGCCCTACGAATTCAACCGGGGGGAGCTCGAGATCGCGAAGTACCACCCCCTCGGGCGGCGCACCGTGTTTGCGTGGCGGATTCGCGGCGGAACGATTCTGCCGCGCAACATCAGCCTCTCCGGACAGAACGTCGGCTACGTGCCGCCCGATCAGCGCTTCTACGGCGGCGGGCCCAACTCCGTTCGTGGCTACGGCAGGAATGAGCTGGGGCCACGAGTCTACGTGATTACGAACCGCGATTCGATCGACCAGGCCGCAACCGCCCAGGCCGGTGACAGCGTGTGGCGCGGCGTCCGGACCACTCCGACAGGCGGCAATACGGCCATCGTTCTCAACGCCGAGCTGCGGTTTCCGTCACCGATCTTCGCCCAGCGGATGCGGCTGGGCATCTTCGTCGATGCGGGGCAGGTCTGGGAGCGGGGGCAGGAACTTGTAACCCTTGGCGATATGCGCGTCACGCCGGGCGCGGGCCTGCGATTCGCCACCCCGCTCGGTCCGGTGCGCATCGACGCCGCGTACAACGGCTACCCACTGGAACGGGGGCCATTGCTGCTTCTCGACTCCGCCGGCACAGTCACGCAGATCCGTCCATCGTACCCGCCGCTGCGAGCGCAAAAAACCTTCTGGCAGAAGGTCGTGATTCAGATTGCGGTGGGGCAGGCGTTTTAGATGCGTCGCTCCCTGGGTGTCGCGCTCTGGTCTCTGGTGGGCCTCCTCGCCTGCTTCCTCGGCGCGCTCAACGCGCTCGTCGGCACCCACGCGGGCCGCACGCTGCTTGCGCGCGTGGCGAGCTCAGTCGTGCAAAGCGCGGTGTCGGGCTCGATCCAGGTGGGGGAGGTACGGGGATCGCTGCTCACGGGCGTCGTGCTCACCGACGTCCGCTTCCTCGATCCCGATTCGACTCTGGTCGCCTTCCTGCCGCATGCCGAGCTGGGCTACAACCCGATCGACTTCGCCGCCGGCCGGGTCGTGTTCATGGAAGTCCGGCTCGATCGACCGGTCTTCAACATCGTGCAGCACGCCAACGGCAGGATCAACTTTGACGAGCTGCTGCGTCTCGGTGAAAAAGACACCGTCACGGTGAAGCCACTCGGTCCCGCCGGACCGCGCTCGCTCATTCTCCTGCGCAACGTGCAGATCCAGGACGGCTCCCTGACACTGCGACTGCAAAAGCACGGCGAAATCAGCAGCGCCAACGAAGAAATCGAATACTCCGGCGAGGACGGCCGCTACCGCCTCCGCCGCTTCGAGCATCTCAACGCCCGGCTTGCGGCGCTGCGCATTCAGGCGCCGCGCGAAAAGGGCATCCGCATCGACGTGCTGCGGCTCGCGACCGAGAGCAGCGACCCGAAGGTGTCCATCGCCGACGTGGTCGGCCGGGTGACGATCGACGGCCACACGCTCGACGTCGATCTGTCGCGCGTGCGCTTCCCCGGCACCCAGTTCAGCGCGCGCGGCACGGTACAGTGGCCGCGCGACACGCTACTCTGGAACCTCGTCATGCGCGCCGACTCGGCGACGCTGACCGACATCCGGTTCCTCGACCCGCGCTTTCCCGAAAACGCCGTGCTGCACGGCGGCGTGACGCTCGCCTCCCATGGGGGCCGCGTGCTCGAGATTCAGCTGCGGCCGCTCGACCTCACGTTCGGTCAGGGCCGGCTCACCGGACGCGTCACCGCGTTCAGCGCCGCCGACTCCGGACTCGTGGCGCTGCGCCAGGGTGATCTGGTGGCCCACGATCTCTCCCTCGATTTTGCGCGGGTCTATATCGGCTCGCTTCCCTTCTACGGGCGACTGAGCGGACGGACGATCGTCGACGGGCCGATGAGCGCGCTGAAGATTGAGACCGGATGGTTGTTCCGTGACTCGCTCGTCCCCGGATGGCCGGAGTCCCAGATCCAGGGGAAGGGAGAAATCAGTGTCGCCGGCAAAGAGCTCGCGTTTCAGCCGTTCGCCGTGGAGAGGGGCCGCATCGATATCGGCACGGTGCGGCGGCTGGTGCCCGGGTTCGATCTCCAGGGCGAGCTCGACGCCACCGGGACGCTCACCGGGACACTCAAGAATGCGATGTTCAGCGGAACGCTGCGGCATCACGACAGCGACCGGCCCGTGAGTGTCATCCGCGGCGTCGTGCGGCTCGATTTCCGCACGGACGTCTTGGGCGTGTTCGCCGACGTGCACGCCGATTCGCTGTCGCTCGACGGGCTGACGGGCCGGATCGCCAACTTTCCGCTGCGGGGCACGCTCTCCGGTACGGTCCGCATGAACGGCGACCTCACCGGCGTCGAGACGCATGCCGATCTCGGGATGCTGGGTGGGGGAGGCGCAGTGCGCGGTGACGGGACGCTACTGCTTGGCGCGCGGGACGCACATCCTGGATTCGGCGCCCGTGGCTTCACGCTGCATGCTCAAGACCTCAACCTGCAGCGCTGGCTGACCCGCGCCGGCGCGCCGCCGTCACGGCTCACGTTCACCGCCACCGGCTCAGTCGAAGCGGACAGCGCCACGAAGCCCATCGGTCAGCTCTCGGTCATGCTGGCCCCGTCGTTTTTCGCCGGCACGATCATCGACAGCGGCGCGACCAAGATCCGGTTCGCAGACGGGCGGCTGTATGTGGACTCGTTGCGGCTGCAGCAACCGGGGCTGTTTACGAGCGGCCGCGGATCCCTGGGATGGCAACGGCCTGACAACGGCACCCTGACATTCGATTTCGACGCCGACAGCCTCAGCGTGCTCGACTCACTGGCGACCTGGTTCGCCGGCCCAAACGTGGCCATCGCGTCGAGCGAGGCCAAACTCAAGGGCTCCGCCCGGGTGCGGCTGACGCTGGACGGCGCGCTCGACTCGATGTCCATCGGGGGCGACGCCCGCGTCCTGGAGCTGCAGTGGCGTGGCTGGCGGATGCCGAAGGGCGAGGGCACGATCGCGTATCAGCCGGGGCCCGTCCCGCGCTTCGACATCGACGCGAACATCGATTCGCTCGGGTATGGACGGTTCGGGTTCGGCGCCGCCGCCGCCCATGCGCGCGGCACGCGCGACTCACTGACCTGGTTTGCGCGCTCGCGCGTCGGCGACCTGGGCGCGTTCCTGGCAGGTGGCAGCTACACTCGACTCAGCGGTACTGGGCGGAAGGGGGGGACGCAGCACGCGGTGGTGGACTCACTCGCTGTCCTCCTGCCGAGCGGCGTGTGGTTCCTCGAGCGCCCGATGGCTCTGGCCTTTGGCGATTCCGTGCTACACGTGGATTCGGCCGCGCTCAAGAATTCTGCTGGTGCGGGTCGTCTCGCCGTAAGCGGCGATCTGCCGAACCGGGGTCCGATCAATGCTCGCGTCTCCTTGGACGGCTTCCCACTCACCGGCATCTACGCGCTCATGGAGAGCGATACGTTGGGCGTGGCGGGTGCAGTCACCGCCACGTTCGCGGCGGGCGGCACGCGCGCGAACCCGTTGTACAGTGGCTCGTTTGCATTCTCGAACGCCTCGTTCGGCTCGTTCCGCGCGCCGTTCATGGACGGAATCGTCGACTATCGCAGCCGCCGGCTGAACGGCGAGGTGCACCTGTGGCGGTCGGGCCAGCAGGTCTTGAACGTCACGGCTCACCTTCCTCTGGACCTAGCGCTTGTTCCGGTCGCCAATCGCCAGCTGCCGGACACACTCTCCGTGCAGGCGCGCGCCGACAGCGTCGATCTCGGCGTGCTCGCGGCGGTCACGACGACCGTGCGGGACGTCGAGGGTGTCTTCACCGCCGACCTCGGCATCGGCGGCACGTGGGAGGCGCCGAGGTTGCGCGGCGGGCTCCAAATCGGCCATGCCGCGGCGACGATCCCCGCGCTGAGTGTGCGCTACACGAATCTGAACGGCGGCCTGTCACTGCGCGGCGACACGATCCGTGTCGACAGCATCACCGCGACGAGTGAACGCGGCCACGCCGAGTTGACCGGGTTCATGCGACTCGAGCGGCTCACCAAGCCGGTGCTCGCGCTGAACATCACGACGTCCGAGTTCAAGGCGCTGGATCTGCGCGGTTATCTCGCCCTTACCGCGAGCGGTCGCGTGGCCCTGACGGGTCCCGTGTTCGGCGCGACGCTCACAGGGCGCGGCACCGTCACGGAGGGCGTGCTGCACTTCGCCGACCTCGTCAACAAGCGCGTCGTGAACCTTGACGAACCGTGGGTGCAGGACCTCATCGATACGTCACTGATCCGCACGCACCGGCTCGGCCCGGAGTTCCAGAGCCTCTTCTTTGACAGCTTGCAGGTCAGGAACCTGCAGCTGACGATGGGCGAGGATGTGTGGCTGCGCTCCAACGAAGCGAACATCCAGCTGTCGGGCTCGGTCACGGTCAACAAGGTTCGCAACAACTACATCCTGAGTGGTACGCTGCAGGCGCCCCGCGGCACCTATCGACTGATCATCGGACCGGTGACGCGCGAGTTCGTCGTCAGGCGGGGGACGGTCCAATACTTCGGCACACCCGATCTCGATGCCGCGCTCGATATCGAAGGGAGCCACGTCGTCCATCCGCTGCCAGGGCCAGGTCAGCCGCCGGAGATCACAGTTCTCGCGCACATCGGCGGCACCTTGCGACTGCCGCGCCTGCGGCTCGAGGCCGAGCACGCGGACTACTCGCAGGCCGAGCTGCTCTCGTATCTGATCAGTGGCAAGCCGTCGTTCGAGCTGAGCGGCGGGCAGGGCGCCTACGTCCGCGGCGTCGCGGCGTCGCTGCTGGCGGGTGAGTTGGAGCGCACGGTGGTGTCGGATCTGGGCGTGCCGCTCGACTACTTCGAGATTCGGCCCGGCGATCCGACGAACCCGTTCTCCGGCGCGCAGCTCGCGGCGGGATGGGCGATCGGGGCCAAGACGTTCCTCGTGCTCAACGCGGGCTTCTGCCAGGGCAACCGCCAGACGTCGCGGTTCACGAACAGCCTCGGCGCCACCCTGCAGTTCCGGTTCAGTCCCGAGTGGCGCACCGAGGCGAGCTTCGAGCCGGTGCGCAACTGCGCCGTCGGTGACCCTTACCTCAACACGACGACCATCCCGCGCCAAGTTGGCTTCGACGTGTTCTGGGAGCGGCGCTACTAGGTGACCCGCGCGCTGCTGATCACCAATCCCTTCGCGGCGCGCGCCGACGCCCGGGCCGTCACGGCGATCCTGCAGATCCTGGGTCGTGGTGGCTGGAACGTGGATCTGCGAACCATCACCGGTCCCGGCGACGCCCGTCGCATCGCGGAGGAGTCGCTCGGCGAAGGATTCGACATCCTGGTAAGCCACGGCGGCGACGGGACCGCGATGCAGGTCGCGGCTGGAATCGCGGGGTCGGGGATCGCGCTCGGTGTCGTGCCTGGCGGCACCGGGAACGTGCTCGCGGGCAACCTGCGGCTCCCGCGCGGGACGACCGGCGCGGCGCGGGCGTTGCTCAAAGCGCGCGCGCACGCGATCGATCTCGGCGTCGTGCAGCGTTCGGACGGCGCGCACTATTTCGCCGTCGCCGCGGGAACCGGATTCGACGCCGCATTGATGGCCGCGACCGGTCGTCAGGAGAAGCGCCGCTGGAAGCTCGGTGCTTACCTGGCGCGGGCGGCTCTCGCGCTGCCCTCGGTGCGCAGTGCCCCGCATCGGGTCACCGTGGACGGCACCCTGCACGAAGTCCGCGCGGCCATGCTGCTGGTGCTGAACTGCGGCAAGCTGCCTCCAGGGTTTCTCAATCTCCGCGCCAATCTCGCACCCGATGACGGCTGGCTGGATATCGTCGCGCTCGAAGCAGACGGTGCGTTTCAGGGCGCGAGCGCGGTGATCGAGCTGCTGTTCGGGAACGGCAAGCGCGAGGGGAAGGGACGGCGCGTGTGGTGGGCGCGTGGCCGCTCGGTACGCGTCGAGGTGCCTGATGACGCGCCGCGGCCGGTGCAGCTCGATGGTGAGGTGACGGGCGAGACGCCGTTCGAGGCGCGGCTGCTGCCGGGGGCGCTCACGGTGTTGGTCGGACCCGCATTCCAGGCTCATCATGGCTGATACGCTGCTGCTGGTGGACGATGACGCGAGCGTGCTGCGCGCCATCGGCGATTACTTCGAGCGCATCGGTTACGAAGTCTGGCGTGAGGGTACCGGCGAGCAGGCGATGGAGACGTTCCACCGCGTGCGTCCCGAGGTCGTGCTCCTCGACCTGCATCTCCCCGACTCGAGCGGGCTCGTCGTGCTCGAGCGGCTGCGGCGTGAACGTGCGGCGGTGATTCTGCTGACGGGCCAGGGCGATATCGAGACCGCGGTGAAAGCGATGCAGCTCGGCGCCGAAAACTTTCTCACCAAACCCGTCGACATGACGCATCTGGCGGCCGCGATCGCGCGCGTCGCCGAGAAGGTGCGGCTGACGCGGCAAAACGCCCGGCTCAGGGCGCTCGACCATGAGGCCGAAGGCATCGGCTCGCTGGGCGTCTCGCCCGCGATGCGGGAGATGGCGCGCCAGATCGAGCTGCTGGCGGCGAGCGAGCGGTCGACCGTGTTGTTGCAGGGCGAGAGCGGGACGGGGAAGGGGTGGGTCGCGCGCGTGATCCACAATCTCTCGCCGCGTTCCGGCGGGCCCTTCGTCGAGGTCAACTGCGCCGGCCTGTCGGCGACGTTTCTCGATTCTGAACTGTTCGGACACGAAAAGGGCGCCTACACCGACGCGAAAGAACGAAAGGTGGGTCTGTTCGAGCTGGCTGATCACGGTACGATCTTCCTGGACGAGATCGGCGAGCTGACGCCGGACCTGCAACCCAAGCTGCTCAAGGTGTTGGAGACAAAAACATTTCGCCGGCTGGGCGGCACCCGCGAGCTGAGTGTGGATGTCCGGCTGATTGCGGCGACGAACCGCGATCTGGTGCGAGAAGTCGAGGGAGGGCGGTTCCGCGAAGATCTGTTTTACAGGCTGAACGTCATGCCGCTCGTGCTTCCGCCGGTGCGCGAGCGCTCGCGGGAGGATCGGCTCGACCTGATCAGGCGCATCATCAGCGATCTCAAGACGCAGTTGCCGGGATGTCCCAGCGAATGCAGCACGGATGTGCTGGATCGATTGTTATCGGCGGCGTGGCCGGGCAACGTGCGCGAAATGCGCAACGTGCTCGAGCGATCGATGATTCTGGGACGCGGCCAGGCGGTGATCGGCATCGAGCAGCTGCCGCCCGATTTACGGCAGCGTGCCGCGACCGACCGGCGCTACCAGGCGCAGTCGTTGTCGGAGGTGGAGCGGCAGCACATCGAGCGCACGCTGCGTCATCACAGTGGGAACCGCACGCGGGCCGCGCTGGAGCTGGGGATCTCGCGCGCGACGCTAATCAATAAGATCAAGGCGTACAGCCTGAACATCTAAGACCACGAGCGTCGTGGCGTTCGACGTCGCTCAACCTGGGGCCATGAGGCCGCCTGTTCTCTTTTCGCGGGTTCGGTCGAGCAGTCCTTGTGCTGCCAGCGCTTGGTGGCCGCACCCATCGTCGCGTTAGGCGAGATCGGGTCGACAGGCTTGTTGCAATTCGGGCAGACAAAGAAGACTCCCATAGTCGACTCCTCTCTATCCTTCTGTTGTAACCCTGTCTCTCTCTGAGGTTTCCACACAGATTAGGGCATGGACAAACCCAAGCTCAAAGAACACGACGGCATGGTGTGCCGGTCCTGCGGGAATGAAGAGCGGGCGTCGGAGGGCTACCCCTGCGCGGACTGCGGCACCTTCATCTGTCTGATCTGTACATTCCGCGGCGTGACGCGCTGCAAGGCGTGCGAGGAAAAAGCAAAAGCCGCGAAAGCCTAAGCCCCCTAAGCGCCCGCGCGCCGGCGCTTCAATTCCAGCGCCAACTCGTCCCGCGGCGCGCCGAGCTCCGCAGCCAGCTTGGTCAGCGCCGCCTCCGTTCCCTCCCAGTCTCGAGCCGCCGCCAACGCGTCGAGTGCCACTTCCTCGAGAGCCACCGACCGTTCTTCGAGCTCGCGCGTCCGCACCGCGACCTCGCGCGCCAGCCACTGCTCCAGCTCGCGCCGGTCCACTTCCAGCTGGCGCTGCCGCAATGCATGCTGCAACGACAACTCCAGCTCCTCGAGATCCACCGGCTTGATGAGATAGTCGTAGGCGCCGAGCTTGAGGCACTCGATCGCGGTGCGCGGCTCGTCAATCGCCGTGAGCATGAGGACCGCGAGATCGGGGTCCTGGGCGAGCACTTTGGGGAGCAGCTCCACCCCGCTGGTTTCCGGCATCCGGATGTCGCACAGCATCGCCTGCGGATGGTGCGCCGGGAGCAGCTCTAGCGCCTCCTTCGCGTTCGACGCCGCTTGCACGTCGTAGCCCAGGCGAGTCAAAAAACGAGTCAGTGCCTGCCGGATACCATCTTCATCGTCCACCACCAGCACGCTCGTGCGATCACCGGCGGCGGGGGGAGGCACTGTGGGAGATGTCATGGCCGTCAACGTTGCCGACGTTATCTTGGCGCGTCAATGAGCACATCGCGCACGAATCTCGCGGCGGTCCCCGGCATCACCGTCGGGCATACGACCATCGAAGCGCACGGCACCGGCTGCACGGTGGTGCTCGCGCCGAAAACGGGGATGCGGGCTGCGGTCTGCGTGCGCGGCCGCGCCACCGGAACGCGCGAGCTCGACGTCATGGATCCCCGCCACCTCGTCGAACGGATCGACGCGATCCTCTTGACCGGCGGCTCCGCGTTGGGGCTCGGCGTTGCGGACGGCGTGATGCGCTGGCTGCGCGAGCGCGGGCGCGGCCTTCCCGTTGGCGACATGGGCACGATCCCGATCGTTCCCTCCGCGGTGATCTTCGACCTCGGCAATGCCGGAAAGCCGCTCGGCTGGCCCAGTCCCGATGACGCCTACCGCGCCTGCGACAACGCGACCGCCGACTACGCCGAGGGATTGGTTGGCGTGGGGCGCGGCGCCACATGCGGCAAAGCGGCGGGAATCGAGAGAATGGTCCCCGCGGGTATTGGGTCGTGGGCGGCGCGGTTCGGTGACGTGATCGTATCAGCGCTGGTTGTCGTGAATGCCGTTGGCGATGTGAGAAACGCGCACGGGGAGATTATTGCCGGCACCGTCGACAGCCTGCAGTACCTGGCCGCCGGCGGCGCGCCCCTCGGCGACCCCGAACGGTTGAACCGCAACACGACCCTCGCGGTGATCGCCACGAATGCGGACCTGGACCGCGTGCAGCTCCAGGCGCTCGCGCAGTCAGGCAGCGATGCGCTCGCCCGGCGGATCACGCCGTACGGCACGCTGTTCGATGGCGACGTGATCTTCGCGGTCAGCACCGCCACCGCGAAACCGAAGTCCCCGATGCAGGTCGAGGCGATTGCCGCCCTTGTCGTGCCCGAGGCGGTCGAGCGCGCGGTTCGCCATGGATAAGATCGAACGGGCCGTCGACGACATCCGGCGCAAATGGGTGCCGGACGGACGGCTCGGTGTGTTCGAGATCTCGCTCCTGCCGAAAGGCGTGGCCGGAGTGACGTCCAGCCGCGACGCGCGCGATGCGCTGCGCCACCTCGCGGGGGACGCGGGACTCGTCGAAAAAGTGGAGCTGATTCCGGGCGAGATCGTGGCACCGTCCGCGATCGTCACCGTCGCGCTCGCGCCACTGCTGGGCGAGCCGCGCCTGTCCGCACCCCGCGCCAGCGAAGTACTCCACGGCGAGGTCCTCGACGTGCTGGAGCAGCGCGACGAATGGCTGCGCGTGCGCGCGCCCGACGGCTACATCGCCTGGCTCAACGCGGGATACGTCGCGACCGGTCCGGCGGATTGGGCTGAAGACTGGGCTGAACGCGCAACGGCCCGCTCGCTCAGCGCCGACATTCTCACGACCGACGGGCGGCGCAGACTGCCGACGGGCGCGCGCGTTGCGCTGCGCCGCGGCGTCGTGGAGCTGGCCGACGGCCAACGCGGCGCTGTGGCGGCCGGAAACGTCCGCCGCGAGCAGGAGCTGCGCGTCGAAGCGCGACATCTCGCGTTGCCCGAGCTCGCGCAGAAGTGGTACGCCGGCGCGCCCTACCTGTGGGGCGGACGCACCGAGTGGGGCATCGATTGCTCCGGTTTGGCGCAGGCGGTGTTCGCCGCCCGCGGCATCAAGCTGCCGCGCGACAGCGATCAGCAGTTCGGCCAGGGACAGGAGATTGCGATGTCCCCGGACGGGGCTGATTACGAAGCCGGCGATCTGCTGTTCTTTGCGGAACGGGGCCGAGTGTCGCACGTGGCGTTATGGGCCGGCGCAGGACGGATCGTGCACGCGGCGCTGTCACGGGGCGGAGTGGGAGGTGACCATTTGTTTGGTGATGAGCCGCGCATGGTGCGGTTACGCGAGAGCGTGTGAGGCGGTTTGGCGGTTAAGCGGTTAGGCGGTTCGAGAAGCCGCCAACCGCCTAACCGCCCAACCGCTGAACCGCCTATTTTTAGTCCATGCGCTTAATCCTCTTCGACATCGACGGAACTCTCCTCTGGACGAATGGTGCGGGAAGGCGCGCCATTCATCGTGCGCTGCTCGACGAGGTGGGGACCGCCGGCCCAATCGACGGCTACCGCTTCGATGGCAAGACCGATCCGCAGATCGTCCGTGAGCTCCTGGAGCTGGCAGGACACCCTGAGTCCCGCTCGGACGACCGGATCACCGCGGTGTGCCGGCGCTATGTCGATTTGCTCACTGCCGAGCTGGCGAAGCCCACCCAGACAACCAAGCTCTATCCCGGGATCAAGGAGCTGCTCGCGGCGCTGGAGCCCTACGAAACCGACCATCGCGCGCTCGTCGGCCTGCTCACCGGCAACGTCCAGCACGGCGCGGCGCTGAAGCTGCGCTCGGCGGGCCTCGATCCCGCGCGGTTCGTCGTCGGCGCGTTCGGCTCCGACTCACACTCCCGAGCCGACCTGCCGGCCGTCGCGGCCAAGCGGGCGACCGAGCGCACTGGCCGGCGGTTTACGGGAGCCGACCTGGTCGTGGTGGGCGACACACCCGATGACGTCGCGTGCGCCCGCCCGATGGGAGCCCGCACCGTTGGGGTCGCGACGGGATTCTACGACACGGCGGCGCTCCGAGCTGCGGGTGCGACGCACGTGTTCGAGAACCTGGGCGACACGCAAGCGGTGCTGCAAGCGCTGTTCTCGTGACGGTCGTGCGCGAGGAGCTCGAGCTCAAAGCTCGAGTGGAGAATGCCGACGCGGTGCGCAAGTCGATCCTGGCAGCCGGGGCCGAGCTCGTCTACCGCGGCGCCATGATGGACCGGCGCTTCGATCGCAAGGGTCGACTCGAACGGCGCGACGAAGTCGTGCGCCTGCGCGTCTAC
>WNFC01004556.1_pt1 | contig 22693 bp, 32 predicted proteins | sample 5400541 | NCBI WGS metagenome assembly WNFC01 (sample SAMN13153342, study PRJNA577476) | soil metagenome | isolation source: 120 cm saprolite under Douglas fir tree site 2 hole 2 replicate 1 | place: USA:California | collected 2015-04-18
CTGCCGAAGGCCCGGTCTGACCGTATCCGGAGATCGAACAATAGATCAGCTTTGGATTGAGCTCCCGCAACGCGCCGTAGTCCAGGTTCAGTCTTCGCATCACACCGGGGCGGAAATTTTCGACGAGAATATCCGCTTTTGCCACCAACTTCCTGATGGCCTGAATGGCGTCGGGCGATTTCAGGTCGAAAACGACGCTCTTCTTGCCGTGATTGAGCTTGCCGAAGACGGTACTGAAACTATTGCGGACCGGCGGACGGGTCCGCATCGTCTCCCCTTCGGCCGACTCGATCTTGATGACCTCCGCGCCCATGTCGGCCAGCATCCGGGTGCAATGCGGACCGGCGATCGTGGTTGAAAAATCCAGCACGCGTAGGCCCTGAAAACTCTTTGTCAAAATCCCCTTATCGTTGTCGGCTATCGTCATCGCAAACTCCCTCGGCCGCGTACCTTCAGCCGCGGCGAGACCCTAAATTGCACCGTTACCACAGTGAAGCGAATCTCTCGACGTCATCTACTTAGACTGTCGACGACTCGCCGGCTCGCCGCTACATTGCAACGCAGCAAACTGGACCTATTCTTGCATAGTTAAAGTTAGCGCTGGCACGAGGGCGTTTCTTGAAAGTCCTGTTCGTCACCACGGAAATGGATGACTTTGTCCGAGTGGGCGGGCTCGCAGCCGTTTCAGCGGCCCTCCCCCGAGCACTTCGCCCTTGGGGTGACGTCACCCCCGAGCACTTCGCCCTTGGGGTGACGTCAGAATTCTCCTTCCCGGATATCGGGATGTTGTCGAACAATTCCTGCATATTCAAATCGTTGGTCAATGCGCTGCGCTGGCGGAGATGCCGGCATGTTCACTCGGGCTCGCATCGACCAAGGACGGCCTGCCGGTTTACATCCTGCTGTGTCCGCAGCTTTATGACCGCCCCGGCAATCCCTACGGCGATGCGTCGGGCCGGGACTGGCCGGACAACGACGTGCGGTTCGGGCGATTTGCTTCAGCCGCTGCCCAGTTGGCTGCAGGCACTCTGGACAAGAATTGGGCAGCGGATCTGGTTCACGTCAATGACTGGCAGGCAGCACTCGTGCCGGCCTACCTCGCCTGGAACGGCGTCCAGATCCCGACCATCCTGACCATCCACAATCTGGCCTATCAAGGCCTGTTCCCGAAGGAGTCGCTGCGACGGATCGGTGCCCCGGAGGACTCGTTCCATATCGACGGCCTTGAGTTCTACGACAAATTGTCCTTCCTCAAAGGCGGCATCGTCTACGCTTCCCATCTGACCACCGTCAGCGAGACCTACGCCAAGGAAATCACCACATCAGAACTCGGCTGCGGACTAGAAGGTCTGCTCCGACGCCGCTCCGATGCCGCGCAACTGACGGGGATATTGAACGGCATCGACGAAAGCTGGGATCCAAGGGTGTGCGCCCAGCTGGCGCAGCCGTTTGGCGCGGGGGATTGGGAAGGCAAGCGTGCGAACGCGGACTACATCCGCCAGCAATTCGGTCTGGCGCTGTCCCGCGGTCCGATTTTCGGCCTTGTTGCCCGTCTCGTTCACCAGAAAGGCATCGACCTCGTATTATCAGCCGCGGACGAGATCATCGAAGCCGGCGGGCAGATCATCGTCACCGGCAGCGGTGAACCCGCTATCGAGCGGGCACTGGTCGAAGCGCACCGCCGCAGACCCGATGCGATCGGTGTCGTCATTGGTTTCAACGAGGGCCAGGCCCGCAGGATTTTTGCCGGCAGCGATTTTACGCTGATGCCGTCACGGTTCGAACCGTGCGGCCTGAGCCAGATGTACGCGCAGCGGTTCGGATCGCTGCCGATCGGCCACCAGACCGGCGGTCTGGCGGAAACCATCATGGACGGTGAAACCGGATTTCTGTTCGCCCAGCCGTCAACCGAGTCGTTTCTCGGCGGCATCCGGCGCGCATTCACGACCTTCGTCGCGAAGGATCGCCTCGACTCCATGCGCCGCAGCGCGATGGCGCGATCGTTCAGTTGGGGCGTGTCGGCAGCCTGCTACAACGCACTCTATCGGAAGGCCGTGTCGTCCTAGATCATGATCCGGTTCGGATCATGATCTAATCTCTTTGTTCGAGCATGATCTCCAGGCAAACGCTTCGCGTTTGTCCCGAGAAAACCGGTTCCCACTTTTTCCGGATCATGCTGCAGGCGTCACTCCGCCGCCACCGGCATGATTTCCATCTGTTCGTGAAGAATAACTCCCGAGAGTGGATCGAACTCGCCGACCCAGGGCGAACGATCGAGAACCGCCCTGGTGTGCGCATAACCTGCGTCCCAGCGCTGCATAATGCTGGATGGGCTGAAATCGATGTCCTTGGTGTGGCTCTCCATTTCCAGTTGAGGTGCCAGCAACCGCACCACGTGCATCCGGGTCTGACAGCCATATCCAGTCAATTCTCGCACCACGTCGCTATTGCGCTCCACCTCGGGCAGACGCGCGGCAAGTTGGCTGATGACATGACGCAAACGATGCGCCTGCTGCTGGCGCGTAATATGGCTCGCGATCCGGCTGGAATACTGCACGTCCTTGTGCCGATTGAGCACTTCCGCCATCGTGGTGGGCTCGGCGCCGGACGGATTCCACATGTGGACCGCGAAGATCAGGGAATCCTTGCGGGGGTTGTCGTCGATAGTTCCGGAACGTTGTTTTTATTAGGGTTTTCGCGCAGCAAGGTGGGATTTCTACCGGATCGGTCCCGGAAAGGCGCGGACGCGAAAGAGACGGCGGTTAGGTCCGAGCTAAATAATTGGTCAAAAGATTTCGCAGCGTTGCTACCTCAGCCCGGAGCCGCGTCATCTCATCCGCAATCGCCTCAAGGGCTATGAAGTTGCGCATTTCAAGTTGGGACTGGCTGTCCCGTGACTTCACTCTTGAGGCAATCAATTGCTCTGCTTCAGCGATGATGGGTGGATCGATAGGCATGCGAATCTCCGGTTGATGACGTGGAAGCCATCAACCTGATGTGAGTCCATGTGGTTTGTAAAGCATTCGCTTCGCGGACTAAGGAGGGCGCAGGCTTCCGTTTAGGTGGTGTCAGCTACCCGAGATTGGTCCAGCGAGTATCGAAATGTACACCATCACGGCCGTCAATTGGCGGAATGAGCAGATATGTCTGGATGACTTTAGGGAGCGAGTGGTGGGGTGGAAGCAGTGCAAGCAATCGGTGAATGACGTCTGTGATGGCATCGAAGGCCGTCTCCCCCGCTGTCGTGACGCAGGCTCGGACACCTGTCTCTAACGTCGGGTTTGAGCAATTGCCGTGCGCCACCAGCACTACCAGTGCGATGAGGCTCGCCTGAAGAAGAATTTCAATGATCGGATCAAAGAACGCTAAGGCGGCCAATACAGCGCCTAGAACAATTCCCGTTTCGACGAGGCTGTGGACATGGCTGAGGTCGCTCCCAAGCATAAGTGTGAAGAAAATGTAAATAACAACTTTGATTAAGCTGAAGGCTAGACGAAACACTTGGAAGAACTGTTGTTGCATATGGCCCCCCATGAAATGGGCTGCCTATACCGCTGATGACCGCCGCACGCAACGCCGAATTGATTTCAGCCAATAACTCAATCGCTCTTTGATCGGCAGCACGTAGATCGTCAAGTCATCTCAGGTCAGCATTGCCTAATGCTTCCAGGTGTTCTTTCACGAATGCCCATCACCACATGGATCTCTCAAATTCATGTTGCACCTATCTGAAAACTGCACCTATTAAAGAGACGGCGGCCTAAGAGGAAACCGCCGCCTCCTGCTCAGTACACTGCTAACGCAGTACACTGTTCGTATGCTGGTCGCCGAGAGAGGAATCCCCTCGCACCAGCTGACGGGGTTTTTGTCCCACGGCACTCCGCGTCTATCGTGTCCAGAGGTTGGACTTCAAGTCCTCTAGAATGGCGCCAAGGCAGGATGGTAGGAACCGCCCCGTCGCCGTTTTCGCGCCGTGGATAAGGACACAGCGCGAAACTCACCTCCACTTCAATGAATTTCCCATTCTGTAAACAGGCATCAGTTCTTCCAGAATGCCCAATCGCTCTAGCTCGCTCACTACTTCTGGCGAAAAATTGAGAGTTGATAAAGCTCCTTTGATGGCCTTTGCTCTCTCAACCTTGTTTTCATCATCGTTGTAGCGCAGCATCGATGCATAAACTTAGGCAGCACTAGGCCGGTTTTCATTACGTTCCCGCTGGACCAGATGTCGATTATCCGGGTTTTCATAAACCTTGGAGAAGGCCTGAGCTTTCGACAATGCTGGATCGGCCTTCTGCAGGTTAGCGGCGAGGACATTTATCTCGTCCAGAGCAGGGCTGCTGGTGCGAGGGTCACCATCCTTGAAAACACCTTGCTCCTTAATAAAGCCAAGGAGCCTATCCATCGCTTCGCTGTCGCCCTTTAATGCTTTGGTGATGGTGGCGCCTTCTGATTCAGTGAGACCAACTTCAACCGCCTTCCGAGACGCTGCGACCAGATTGCCACCAGCTTCTAGATTGTCGAGCCGCTTCAAGATTTCAGTGAGTAGTGATTCCGAAGTGTTCACGGGGTGATCTCCTTTCGAGAGATTGTTAAGGTGTTCAGCTAACTTAATGCCATGTGGGCTTTTCAACAGGTAATGCAGCGCCTCCTCGGGCGTCATGTTTAATGCGGTGGCAGTGACGATGACCATCTGTTCAAGCTTCGATAGCAGGTCAGGTGTATCGTCCGGGGTATCGTCCGGTGGGGGATCGTCACCACCATTACGTTTCATCAAAACAATTTTCACACCCTCTCCAGCACCCTTGTCGACGGATGAAATTTCGTCGATCCGCAATTTGGTGAGTATACGTGCCATCACGCTACCTCTTTCTGTTGAAGCTGATGTGCAATCTGATTCGCGATCTGATTGTGCCAAGCCGTCGCAATGTCAGCCATCCCCTTGCCTCTGGTAACAGCTTCATTAGGCTTGAATGCCCTTTTCTGGGATGGCAACAATCGCATGAACTCAAAGTCATTGACCCAGGCGGGCGGCAGTAGTTGAACCTCCGTCTTGATCCTCGCAGTGACGATGAGGCGGAACATCTGGTCAGTCGGACTAGTGACCCCGAGGGCATGTAGGTCACCCAACAACTTTCGTGCGCTAAGGACCGATCCGATCGCGTCCGCGAGGGCATCGTCAGCGTTGTCTAGCTCCTCCTTGAGCTGCGCATTCAACGCTACAATGTGGGCTGCCTTTTCGCGAGCGATAGCAATGCTCTCGGCGATCCTAGCAGCATCCAGCCGTTTATCGACTTCGGTGATCTGGACTTCGAGTGCCACCATCTCGTGACCGATGGTGGAAGCTTCGGTGTTGATCTTATTGACCTTAAGCTGCGCTGCCTTATCTCCAGTGGCTGCGCTGCGGTAGAGTTGTTGGTGCTGGGCAGCCAAGACCTTGTTGCGACCGAGCAAAACATCACGCTGGTCTCGCAAACCAGCGAGGAGTTTTTCATCTTGCATCTGGCTCTCCATCACCGAACGTTAGAGTTGTATAATAGCATTGAGAACAAATATCCGGCCCCCGTTGCATTTTCGTAGGCCATACCACATTTAAAATTGTTGAATGTTAAGCTATCGGCTGCGCCAGAACTGGCGTGCGAAGCGTTGGCGGTAAGGGTCAAGGCGGTACCGACATAGGTCAACACCGTACCGATCGCGAAACCGTTGGTGGTGTCGTAAACGGTCATCCCGGCCGTCACCGAACCAGGATTGGCTGCTAACATCGTGATAGTCGCGACGCCGGTCGTCCAAGATGCATTTGCTAGCAGATTGGATGGTCCGGGCAGCCAAGGAATAAAACTCCCGGCTACAGCGTTAGCACCGGTAATGACGCCACCGCTGACCATCAATTCCTGGCCGAAGGTAAGGGCTGCGCCAGCTACGGCCTTAGTGATGCCTCCGATGCCAATATCGCAAGCGTCGCCAGCTACTGGCGAATTCTGCAATACGCCGATCATCGGCCCGCCTTGGGAGGTCTGAATTTGCGAGATGTGATTAGCCTGAAAATTCATCGCGAGGAATTGTCCAGAACCGCCTGGACCAGCAAATCCGGCGAGCGGATTGTAGTAGTTGGCGAAGGCTGTGGTTAGCGTGCCATCGTGAGTGAGACTGACATCTAATGGCATTGGTTAGTTTCCTTTGTGATCCAAAAATTACCTTTTCAAACTTGCTAAATAAGCGGCACGTTCTTTCCGTTTAGCTTCTTCAGCTGGGTCTATGTTGTCCACATCTATGCCGTTAATGGAGAAGCCTTCTGCACCACGGGGCATCCCCATCACCGGTGTACCAAGAAATTGACGCATCGCGGCGAGCGCTTCGCTATCACGAATGTCGATTGGCCTAATCTGTGGGGGTTTGGGCACGTACAGATCGAGTGCTGGCGGCGGAATAGGTGGATAGCCTTTCATCTGCCGTGTACGGTTGTGAGCTTCTCTTGCGGCTGGCGATAGATATTGCCAATGGGCTTCTTCATATGTCATGGCAGGCTCGTTAATCCGTTAGCGATGGCATCAATCCGCAACGTTGTTCCTCCGGCAAATACGCCGGTCGTTTGGTACTTCACTCTCCACATCGTACCGAACACACCACTTAACGCAGTGTTGGCCGTCATGCCCCCATCGGTCGGCGTCGCGACTTGAACGGGCGCGGCAACGAGCGAGCTTTCGAGGGTCCAGATTAGGCGCTTGCTGGCTGCAATGGTGGCGAAGTTGCAGTTAGCCACGTCCGTCCAGGTGGTGCCGCCATCGAGCGAAGTCTGAATATCAGCGTCGACGGTCGTACCACCAGAGCCCCAGGTGAGATTGCACTGGATCGTCATCGTAGCCGGAAGGAATTGGCCGCCTGGGCCCGGTCTACTCTGGAATGTTTGACCAACCGTCTGGGCGATAGCGGTAGTGATCGGCACTAACAACATTTCCACCGCGGATACAGAGTTGATCAATGCTGATGCAAGCAGTAAGGCGAGAGCGAGGCGGCGGATCATAGCGTTTCCCTTATGCTGGATACACCGGGCCACCAGCCGCTAGCTCGTTCGCCTGCGCTACAGCGAGTTGCTCCTTGGCTGCGACCATAGCTGCATCATTAGCGGCTAGCGCAGGATCATAAGCGGCGTGGACAAAGCTGGACTCTCGTGCGCCTAGGACCAGACTTCGCCGTCTCTCTTCGATATCCTTGACGGCTGCTGCTGCTAATTCAACTTCTGAATGGATGACTTTCATTTCTTATTCCTTCTTTTGCTAGTACCAATTGATGATGCTGCAAATTACCACTGCTCATATGCGCCTCCGTAGATCACCAAACCAATCCACACGGCTATGGCCTGGCCATTCTAGGAATAGCTGGGTTGTCGATGGCAATGTAGCGGTAGCAACATTGCGTCCAGTGCTGGGTGGCTGCGGCAATGGCGCCATCGCGCGCTCGCGGGCCTGCGCTGGTGTCAGCTGGTGTGGTGTGGGCCTCATCAACACCGGCGCTGTCGGCGGATATTGTTCAATGGTGGGCGGCACCGCTACCTTGGGTGCCTGTGCTTCATCGCGCAATTCATCGCCTTCCAGAACCCATTTCCCATCGATATACAACCGGCGTTGACCACTAGCGTCGCGGGAGGATGGTGGCGCCGCATGCTTCATCAACACCGGATGATATTCAACGGCTGGTGGCTGCACCGATGGCAATGATGCCTCATGAGCAGCGGCACGACGGGCGCGCTTGGCGATGAGTGAGGGTCCGACGCGCAGTGCTTGCTTAAGCAGTGCTTCATGCTTTTCGGCCTTGGCGCGCAATGCTTGTTGTTGACGGGCTATGGCTTTGGCACGACGGGCAACGGCTGCTTGGCGACGGGATTGCGCTTTCGACATTTTTTTGAGCGTCGCAGCGGTATGCTTACGGCCAGCCATCGGCTGTTTGGTTCTTGTTTTTCGTTCTGCGCTGATCTTGGCCTTGGTCTCAGCAGATAGTTTGGTCATCTTCATTCTACTGTAGGTAGTAGTTGGTTCCTATTTTTTTTGGTGCACCAAAAAGTTGATCTAGATTCAGGCGCAGGCCCCGATGGACGACCACCCTGACCGTGTGCGGATTCAGGAATTAAAGCCTATAACATCTCGTCGACTAAGAGATTACGGCCACGCCATAGTTTCACCCTTTCGCTCGCCTTTAAGTGGCGAGACGAGCTAGAATAGCTCTAAAGGCGAGTTTCTCATAACTGTATTTATCGGCCTTCCAACCGTTTCGACGGGATAGGAACGGTAGATTTTCGCCGACCGACGACCGCGACAGAGCTAACCGTTTAATATTACACAGTTTTTCCGAATCGGAGGAGGGAAGGCCTAGCCCTCCCGCGCTCGAAAACGCCGCGTTTTCGCGATGAATAACGAGCGATTTTCGGCCGAATAGCACGAATTCCAGGCCGAAAAGCGCGATGGATGGATAAAGAGAGCGATTTCCCCACAAGAAAAGAAAATTCCTCTAGAGAAACGGCCGCGATGGCGCGCTGACGTTGAGAATGCGGGCAAGTAAAGACCTTTTACGCGCGCCGATTAATTCCCGACACACGTTTCCCACACGAGCGGAGGCCGTCCGCGAGCTTCGCGAGCGAGGAGGTATCTCGGACCTTTCCGCGCCGTGCCCTGTGCCCTACGCCTTCGTATAGCGAATCGCTCTCGTGGTTCGGTTCCTCGAAAGCACGGGCACGCCCTCCTATTAAAATCGATTTTCCTTTTTTCTTTTCTTTACTTCTTTGCAATTTTGGCGCGTAGTAGAGGCTCGCCACTACCCCGGCGTGTATCTGAAAAATGGAGAGTAAAATGTTTAATCGCAAAACCACTACCGCTCCCAAAGCGACCGAAACCACCGTTCCCGAAACCACAGCGGAGCTCATCGTCACCGAAGCGATCTCGACCATCGAAGCTGCGACCGAAGCGACCGCGACCGATCCAGTCGTCAAGAAATCCAAGAAGGCCAAGAAGGCCGCGCTCGCCGCGACCACGACCACCGAGCCAACCACGACCGACGAAATGACGCTCGCCGATATTCCGAACGTCATATTCACCGGCGAAACATCCGCCGCGACCGCCCCCAAGCCGACCACTCCGAAGACCCCAGCCGCTCCCTCCGAGCGGACGGCGAAAATTCTGGCGCTCCTCTCTCGCCCAGAGGGCGCGACGATCCGCGAGCTAGTCGCAGCCGGTATCAACGGCAGCGCGATTTCCAGCCTCCGTTCAGCCGAGAAAAATGGATACGAGGTTCGGATCGAAAAGCCGGAAGGCGGATTCAACCGCTACTACGCCACCCGGAAAGCCGGCTGAATTACCAAGAGGCGCGCTCCGAAAGGGGCGCGCTCTTTTTTTCAGGCCACTGAAAGCAGAACCACGTTCCGTTTTTGGTGGTCAAAGCCGTTGGTCGAGAGCCGATGGTCAAGCTTCTTAGATCGTGAAGTCACTTAGATGGTCAAAGCCATAACTGAAAATGCAACCTTAGATTGAAACACAGTGGTTCTGTTAACCACCGCTGTCAACCTAGCGAGGGACGCGATGATGAAATCTGAATCAAGCGCCGACTTAGCGCGAGCCTACCGCATCGAGCGGATAGAACACATCATACTCCGCGACTACTTGGATGATGTCGATTGCGCTGACCTGGTGCGCGACGAACTCCAGTTGAACTCAGACAGAAGCGACGCCGTTATCGCCAAAGTCATCGCGATGAGGATACGGCAGCCGTGACTGTCTCCAAGAACACCGCGAGAGAGGTGCTCGACATCGTCGAGCAGTACGTGCCATCGGCGCAGCTTGGCCAGCTTCTCCAAGAGCTGGCAAAAGTAAAAGGCAATCGTTCGTACGCAGACACGATAGCTCTGCTTCGCAACGAACACGAGAAAACCAAATGAACATCACCTATGAAAAGAATACGACGCGGGCCTATGTTCAACGTCGTCGCGACAAAGGCATCGAACCAACAGCCGATCAAATATGGACCTATATCAGATCGTCCTGGCCCGGTCTTAATGAAGAAGAGCACGAGGCGATCTTTCAAGCGTGCGACAAGCCCATACGGAGGCGAGCGTGAAAACAAAATGCATCGTCCACGGCTGCGCCGCGACCTGCGCAACGGATGGAGATTGGGTTTGTAGCCCGTGCTTCGTCACATTGAACACCGGGATCATCGGTCCCGGTGAAACCTTCATCCATGACCTGCGGAATGATCTAGCCGCAGCGGTGGCCACTATCGAGTCATTGGCGCTGGCTGTCGCGATCGAGGTCATCGCGCACGATGGGGAAGTTGATGATGACGACTTCATCGCGCAACTTCGGAATTGATCATCATACTTGGCGGCTCGTCACGGCAGGCCGCCTTCCTTTTTTTCAGTTCCTGCTCTCAGGGGCGCGGCGCGATCGCGGAGGGGCGCTAGTCCCCTGACGGCGGGCGAGTGTGCCGGCAGGCGGTTCCGGGGCGCGGGGCGGCGGTTCCGGGGCGAGTTCCGGGGGGCGAATAACCGACCTAAACCGACCTAACCGACCGAACCGACCGTTTCCTAGGAGTTCGCTACGGGTGCGAAATAGTCGCGGAGGTCTCCGCCAGTAAACCCCCACTCTAGCCTACTCTCTAGCTTAATCCGGTTAAGTCGGTTAGGTCGGTTAAAGGCAGAAAGATGTGGGCTAACCGACCTCTGAATAGAACGCGCCGAGGTCGGTTATTCCTCACCCCTAGGTCGGTTATTCGGGCCCATGGGCCTCTGAACCTGGGTTCCCTAGGAGCCTCGAAACCCGGAATTTCCGGGCCGGCTATTCCGAGGCGCGCGGCCGAGGTCGGTTATTCCGCGCCCCTAGCGACGCCACCTCATCACCCTTCGTCTAACGCCCTGACTGCGCCGATCGGGTGGCCAGTCGGCCTGATCCAGGCTAAGGCCAGCGCCAGGGCTACTCGCGACCAGCTCAAATATATCTCTATAGACAGTTTCCATTCCGGCAGCTTGCCCTCCGACATCAGCATCACTTCCAATCTGGACAGTCATCGTCTGGACAGCGGCCACGGCCTTTCCTGCCGGCCTATAATAGCCGCGAACCTGCTTCCTGCCGATGGTGATCTTGTTCTCGCCGTCTCGAAGCCAACCCAGCTGCTTCATCACATTTTTTAACCGCATTGCATGTTCCCGATTCTGTTGCCCTGGCGGGATTTGCAACACAGTATCCAGAATGTCCGAAGTCGCGACGCGCTCCTGACCAGCGATGGGATCGAAGTGAATAACCGCATTCCATGCTATAGTCCCGTCCGATAATATAGTCCCAACATAGGCCATCCCGTCGATCAAATCTTCCCACAGGTCCTTGGTCCGGCGCTGCTCTTGCGCCTCGCCAGCCACAGACCACAGCGTCTCAGGCAGTGTAACACTTTCCCCATCCTGTTCGTATTTCGCGGCTTCCCCGATAAGCTGTAGGCGGTCGCGGCGCAACTTGTCCAGATCAATACGTTTAAGAAGCTTCAATGGCCAGAACCGCCGGTTGCCATCTTGCGATTGCAGATATTCAATACCGTTGGTGGTCCCGACTTCAATTGAGTGGCGTTTCTGCCTCGTTACGAAATGACCATAGGCCCCTCGGGCAATGTCGGTGGTCCGGCTTGCGAATGCCTTTACATGCTCCACTTCGGCCTTTCGCATCCCAGCCAGATCGGCATTCTCGTGGATCCAAACGGCCGAAAGTTGTTCCTGAACTTCGCGTCCTTTCGCTCCGAGGATGCTTTCGTCAGAAAAATTTTCGTCGCCTGCGAGCACGTTGAAGGCTGAGCTTTTGTTCCAACCTTCAAGGCTTTCGAGCACAACGATATTGTCGAATTTGCATCCGGGGACGCGCGCCCGATGCACCAAAGCAATCATCATCTTTCGTACAAAGGCCCGATTCAGTGGCGTATCTTCACAGTTGAAATAGTCCGCCGCCATCCGGTCAAGCCGCTCCTCGCCGTCCCATTCGGCCTGCGCCTTGTCGATAAGGTCACACACCGGATCAAAACAGTGATCGAGCGCCAAAGAGATAACCGCGTCTCGCGTATGCTGCTCCTTTGGATCGAAGCCAAATTGAACTGAAATTATTTGGCGTAGCCGGATAACGGCGTTATCGGACATCTCCCCACCTAGTTCATACCGGACAGCATCGTCCCTAAAACCGAATAGCATCTTGGTGTGAAAAATATCATAGCTGCACTCGATGCCGAGCGCGGTAATTGCAACACGCGCGTTGTGCATACTGGCGATCGGTATTCCACCCTTACCGCGCTCCCGCCAGTCGGTCGTACTATCCAGCGACTGCGACTGCGCCGTGGTCAGCCATCCCGGCGCTTTGTCGCCATACTCCAAATACTTGGCCACCCGTTTGGCTGGCTCCTCGCCGAAGAAATCAATTAACCCAGGCAGTCCATAGACGACCTTCTCGCCGCGTTTGTATGATTCAGCAGCAGCAACCGCATCCTTTGCCCGCGCCGCAGGATCACCAGACCCTCCTAGCCGCGCGACTGCCTCTGCCAAAAGCTCGATGTCGTTAATGTCCCACCCGGCGCGGGCAAGGAAACCACCAAGCGCCAGCGCCGCGTCGTGACGACTGCCCTTAGTAGCCGGGAAAGCCCGGATCAGGATTGTCGCAACTGCGATCTTTGTTATCGCCATCTTGAGTACAGCGAAACTCGAAATGGCAGGCTCGCCATCCTGGGCCCATTCGATGGCCTCGCCTGATTCATGGGTGCTACCTGGGAAAACGGTTTGCGCGCCTTTAGCCCCGCCACCCATTCGCAGTTCGATAATACAGGCCCCCGCGCCTTTACGTCCTTCAGGAGCCACATCGGTTAGTTTGAGGCTTCCCTTATCGATGGCGTCGCTGATGTAATACAAAAAATGCGAACGCGGCTTACTCGCCCGGCCAAAGATTGAATTAGTCGGCGGGAGGAAATAACGAGCCAACTTAACTGCCTCGGGGCAATCGAGGTCAACATCAGTTAGCCCTTGGGATTTCGCGCCAAGTTGCACACCTACATTCTGCGCCGCGCCGTTGAAGTATTGAGGCAGCGTATCTTCAGTCAGATTGCGTTTGTCCCATTCTTTATCGGTCGGTCCCTTTTTGCGATATGGGACTGGCACCGGATGCCAGCCACGAGCGCGGTAATTCTGGGCGATGTCGAGGGACTTGCTCATGACCGCACCCCTCGTTTAGCAAGCTGCTCTTTCGCATATTGCGCTTCTTCGGCAGTCACCGCGCCGGCCGCTTCGCCATTCAGATCAATCCGCGCCGCGCCTTCGATCTGGGACTTGAGATAACTTGGACCGCTAACGTAGTCCGCGATGGCATTCATAATTACTTGCGGAAAAAGCCGGCCATCTGTCTCCAATGCTTCCAATACCAGGAGGTGAATGCCAAGCTGCAATGGTTGCTTTGGCTTCTTGAAACCTCGGAAGCATTTCGGCCAAAGCTTCACCAAAAGTTTTCGCATCCGAAGGGTGGCGATGCTGGCGCCGATATTTCTCTCGCGAGGGGGATTCCCTTTTTCCTCGGATCGTCCTATATCGGGGGCTCGCGGACTAGAAGCGCCCGCGCTAGACTTTAAAGCCTCGGTCAGGACAGGAAGCCTGACCGGGGTTGTTTTTTTGGATGTTGGGAGGGACAGTTTGGGTCGCGTCGTCATGATCTTTTTCTTCTCCATTTTAAGCGCAAAAAAATCGCCAGCGCCCCTGAACAGGGGGCTTGCGACCTTTCCGCTTCCGAAGAAAAAGTCAGAGACAAATTGGCCGGCTATGTCTGAGCCGTCGTCTTATCCGTTCCGCTTTTCGCCCTCTGTCAGGAAGCCCAGAGGAGGGGACGGGCGGTGTTGAAGCGCTTACATGTTGCGGACGCGCTTATTGTTTGCGTTACGCGCTTACGGTGCCGACCTTGCCAAGGTTGAAACCTTTTTGATATTAGGCCAGTCGTGTGAGTTAGAAAAGTCGAAATTCTCGGTTCGTTCCCGCATTATTTTTGACCACGATCTGCTGATTTTAGCACACAGGCATCCGTGCCACAGACCAGCGACGGGTAACGATAGCAACCGAGCATCAATGCCTTACGACATAATGCCGAGGCAGGACCGTGCCGGGCCATGGGACTACGCATGGGCCCATTCGCGGTAACAGGGACATGGCGAAGGTGGTTCCCTGGCGAAAGATGCTCGCGAGACAGAGCCAGTACCCACAACTTCCTGTGAATAGGGTGGATTAGTCGCTCGAAAACCCTGCAACTGCAGCGGGTAGCGTATCTTGATCCCAGCTGATTCGAGAGGGAACGAGATGGCACCGCCTTTTATGAACGCTACCGGCCTGGTGACGAAGATATTCGACAAAATCATTAGTGCGTCACAACCGGAACGCTTTACTCAGGATTTTCTGAAGACCAAGCTTGGGTTTGATAGCGGAAGCTCTCGACCGTTCATCCCCCTGTTGAAGCGCCTCGGCTTCATCAGCACAGACGGCACGCCGACGCCGCTCTACTCAAAATTCCGGAATGAAGAAGCGCGAGGCAAGGCGATGACGCAGGCAATCCGCCATGGATACAAAGAGGTCTTTGAGCGAAACGAATACGCGCACGACCTAGAAAAAAGCAAGTTCAAAAACCTCATCATCGAGATGACTGGGCTGGAGCCGGGAGATGCAATGGTCAATGCGATTGTTGGAACATTCTTCGCTCTCAAGTCGTATGCGAAATTCGATAGTCAAGACCAAGACACAGCACCACAGGATGAGAACAAGAAAACGAACGTCGTGCTGCTGGAAAACAACGGGAATGATACACCGCCGCCTTTGCCTCCAAGGCAAGCCGCCAGCGGCTTGAACCTCTCATATACGATCAACCTCAACCTGCCAGAAACGTCTGACGTCGAGGTGTTCAATGCGATCTTCCGGAGCCTCAAAGAAAATCTGCTGAAAGCATGAGCATGGAGCACTCGATCAAATACTTTGGGCTAAACAACGTCGGGTTAGAAAACGACCTCCGGCGTGTAGCCCGCGAAGAGAAGATCAAGCTTCGACCCTCGCGGACCAATCGCAACCGTGATGCCTACTATCCCCAAATCACGGAGAAAATCCGGCACGATGCCGCGATGATGGCGGAGCATTATGAACTCTTCTATTGCTTAGAAACTTCAATTCGCGATCTCATTCGCGCTCGGCTCATGGAAGCGGATAAGGACAATTGGTGGGAACGCTTCGTCGTCCAGTTCATTCGGGACAATGCTGCCGCGAACAAGAAGAAAGAAACCGAGAGCGGTGTGACGCCGCGTTCCGATGATTGGTTGAGCTATACGAATTTTGGAGAGCTGGGTCAGATCATCGCGAACAACTGGGACCTGTTCAGCGATATGTTCAGTGACCCAAAAGCGGTGCGCGACACAATCACACGCTTAAACACGCTTAGGGGACCAATAGCTCATTGCTCAATGCTCGCTGAGGATGAGGTACTGAGGTTGAGGCTTAGCCTACGGGATTGGTTTCGATTGATGGAATAACCGCGAGACTTCGATTGAGGGCTTAAATTGACAACATCAGCTTCGGTCTATCGATACTGTGCTCGCTCGGGGCGGCGACCAGCTTAGTCCTTGCGATCTTCTTCGGCATTAAAAACAAGCTCAAGCAAGGAACGGCGTTTACAGGCTTGATGTTCCTCTGCGTCGTGCTCGATAGCATCAAGGGCGGTTTTGTCGATGCGAAATTCAATAGAACATTGAACCAAGCAAATGAAATTATCGCCCGCCTCACACAAATGGCCATCATAAATGCGAGGGTTAGTTATACCACACTCGCGTGGGGCAACAGGATGGCGGCGGGTCCCTATGCTAAAGATAAACAAGCCATTCTAGGCGAAATTGATCGCCAGCTTGTTGATCTAAAAGCAAGCGCGAATGATCGTCGTGAAATCTCTCGAACGTTCGTCAATCTGATCGGAGTTGATCTGTATTACGGTTTTCGATCGATAATGGATCAAGTAGTTTCGGAGAAACGTCGGCAGGCGGCGCAGGCCACCGACAAAAATCCAGAAAGCCAATCTGCTTAGGAAAAAATTATTGCAGAGGCTGCCAGTTGGCGGCACGAAACGGCTAAGCATGGTTTGGTTGAGACTTTCAATATGCCAGATGTTCTAATCATTCCGACGAGTTTGTTGGACGAGCGAGAACAGCAGATAGCGAAACAATTCAGGGATCACTTGATCACGATGTTTAATGAATGCTTAAAAAAGGGCGGATACACCAGCGAGGCGGCTGCGCTCATTGATAGTTTTAACGCCGACGACGCAACTGTGTTTGCAAGACGGGCAAGAGAGATGTTCGGACCGACGTTCGAGAAAGATCACTAACGCCTCAATCATACCAATCCTTTCGATCGTGCGGCACCGTCTTGGCCGCCTCAGACAGTCTCCCTCGCGCATAGCCCATCGAGACCGCCGCCGTGGCTCGGAGTCAGCTGGGGGATCAGGTGCTGCCTTTGCTGCCTCTAGGCGTTTTTTGAAAACATCCAGCCGGATGTTATTGGCCATCTGGTAGCTGACGCGGCCTTGCCTTGCTGCTTCGATGATGGCGTTGCCAGCTTCCAGCACCACTTCTTTCCCGGCGCGGGGGATTGTTGGGGATCGTTTCATATTTACTCCTGTTGGGTGATGATCGTCATGCCATTTGGGCAAATTAATCACGCGTCGCGTGAATTGCTCCCAATTCCTCCTCAACCTCCATCAACTCCGCGCTCGCGGCCTCTGCCCAATCGCGATAGGTGATGCCTTCGCGCCAAGCTTCCTCGACATATTCCTCAACAGCCTCACGCGTGATTTCGTAGGCGAAAGACCCATCAGGATCGTCAATGGGTGGACCCATAATCGAATATACTGTTTCCGGCGGATACTTTTCCAATAGCTGGCAAGCGAACCAGTCGCAGAAGTCATCCATCACGGTGTGGGTAGCGTCATCGGGCGCAACCTGCTGCATCTCCGGGCGGTCAAGTAGCTCGGTGTATTCTTGTTCGGCAGTCAATTTGTTGGGTTCAAACGACCACCCGTCATCTTCGAGGGTGATCTTTCCGATTTCATCAGGATGCAATTCGAGCGACCATTTCCCTTTGCTGAAAGCCTGAGATATCGCCTTACCGAATTCAGTGAAGCAGAATTGTTCGGTATGATCAGGGTGGTGCTCACCGGCCGCGAAGTAATATTCCCGAGCAGGGCTCCAGGTGTCCTCGATCAGACAGATCCAAACCAATTCCTTGAGGTTTGCCAGTTTCCGCTTCGACGGTTTGTTCCAATAATCGTCTATCACCGCTGACCTAGCCACCAGCATGCAGCGGGTGTTGTCGGCGAAAGTGATCCACATCCGGTGGAACGGGGCAAATTCCTCTTTGTGATACCTCACCAGCATCGGGTGGATCCACGGCTGATCGTGATACAGCATTATCAGCGGTTCAAAGTGAAACTTTTTCGGGTCATACTCGGGGCGGTCTAAATCCATCTCCTGTTGCATTAGCTGCTCTTCGGCTTGTAGCTGGTTCAGTTTAGATGCCTTAGTCATCTCTCACTCCATCTTGCTGGACTTGATATAGCTCGTTCTCGAACTGATAGGCCTTGGCAGCCATCTCGATGAAGTTCTCTTTCGAGAGGCCAGCATGGTGAATACAGGCAGATGCAATAGCGTTAAGTACATTGTCGATGGCGCAACAAGGACTCACGACCGGATCAGCCATAACGCTTTTGATGATGCTGTTATGTAGTTCCATCCGCATCTGGCTTTGTTCTACTAATTGCATCGCCAACTGCTCCTCCTCCGCTGGTGTAGGCGGCGTTCCTTGTGATCGTTTCGTCATCGTCGTTCTCCTCCTTGGTTATCGTTGCATTGCTATCGTCGAGGGCCGGAGTGCCGTTCATCCGCCGATGAACAATTTTACAAAGACTGCCGCTGCTGCAAACAACGTTGCCCCGGTGCTGACACCACCCAGCACTAGCACCCAAGGCGCGAGCTGGATTTCCTGCCGCTTACGATCATGATCGGCAAGCATCAAGTCGATGTGAGCCAGCTTCTCGCGCAAATCCAGCTGCGGCGTTTCTGTGGTTGTTTCAGTCATCATCAGCCATTGTTCAATGCTCCGTCGCGTCTTGTTTGTCGGCCATTGCGATGACTTGCTCTTCACTGCACTCGCCGCCTTCCGTCATTTCCAGATCGGGCGCGTTCCAGTACTTCTGAATGATCCCGTCACCGGAGGACACGCACGCCTGGCACAGCGGAATGTGTTCAGTGGTGCCTCTCGCTCGGTCTTGTATACGGGCGATGCCTAATGCCTGGTGCGGCTTGCCGCAGACGTAGCAGATGACCGGCAAGCCATAATTCAGGTCGCGCTCCAGTAGATAGCCTCGGTCAATAAAAGTAATGTCGCCCACTTTTGCTGCTCGTCGTCGCTCGTGGCGGTTCATGTCATTTCCTCCCGGTGGTGTTGTTTTATGCCTTCACCTTCTTCTTCAATGCCTCATCCCGCAGTGCCTCTTCATACACAAGCTGATCTAGCCGTAACCGCAGCACCAAAAATTTGATCCTCGCCGCTTTCCGCTCATGCTTGCTTGCGGCTGGATCGGCGGCGAGCCGTGCGCATTTCTCGCTGAGTTCTTCAAGCTGTTGCTTGTGCGTCAGCATCAAGCCTTCGCCGATCGCCGATCTGGCCGCTTAAGCCCCTTGATCTTCTCAGGCTTCACCGCTGGCTTTGGCTCTGTCGGCTTGCTGAGGACACCACCCTTCGGAACATAGCGTAACGAGCCATCCCCCTTGACGTCAGTGGTCGCGGCGGCCCATGCCGCCTGTTGCTTCTCGACATTCTCGTACCACTCATTGACCTGCCATCCCCACCAGCCGCGAGCGCGGCTCGGAGGCGCGGACAATAATTTTGGCGCAGGGATGTCGCCGGATTTGATTTTCTCTTTGAGCTGGGTGATCCCGAAACCAAACAGATCGCGAGCATCGCACTCACGGAAGATTTTGTTTGGGTCTAATGGTTCTCTGGGCATCTGAAATCGGCTCCATTGATTACCGGCGCGTGCCAGCGGAGAGCGGCGAGTATCGCCGACCCGAGCGGCGCGAGCGACCGCCTTAAATCGCCGATTTAAGACGCAAAAACCGGATTGGATTTAAGACGCTGCCCATGCCTTGGCCTCGGCGGCAGTGGCCTTGCTCTGTTCGAGCCTGCTCTCCATTTCTTCAATAAGGTCGTGGACCATATCTGTGTCCACATTCATCCAATCTGCCTTGGCGTCACATGCTAGTGTGTAGAGATGTTGCACGCCCTGCTGCACCTCGTTGGCGGCGTTGGCGGCAGTCTTGTCGGAATCGTCAGTATCCTTTTTGACCGCCTTGGCCTTGGCAGGCTTCTTTGGACTGACTAGGGATTCCGCTTGCTTGAGTTCGGTGTCGGCAGTGATGGTGCCGTCCGTCAACCACTTCTCAAGTCGCTTGGTGTCTTTGCTAAGTACGTCAAGGGTCCGGATCGACGGCGGCAGATTCCGCCAATTGGCGGAATTCGTCAAAACTTTGTTCTTGGCGATACGCATCAGCCGCTCTGCGGTGTCTACGCCGAACGGCAGGGCACCAACCGTCGGATCGAACAGTTTCAACCACCGGCCGCTGCCAGACATTTCTTTTTTGGCTTGGAGTAGCAATAGGCCGGTCTCGATGAATGCCGCCACCGACTTGTTCCACGCGGTCTTGATTCCGTTTGCATGGAAGAGGATGTTGTCGGTAACAGTTAGAACGGTTGTGTCGTCGATTTTGATTAGAGCTTGGTCCATTTGATGCTCCTGTAGCTGCGCGAAATTGTGCAGCCGTTTTGAGCATCAGACGCCCTGAATCAGAAGGGACCAACCTCGTTAGACCGGGGATTTAAGACGCAAAACAGGATTGGGTGTTAGGAACGGCGGTGCCGATTTTTTTTGAAAGTGATCAGCACTTCTGCATTGATGCCCCAGCGCCGTGCTGCAATCTCCATCGCTGTTGGAGACTCCGAGCGATTGCGTAGCCCATACTCGTTTTTCCAAATCCGGCGAATGTGTTCCACATCGGCCAGCGCCTCGATGCAACCCCATTTCGTTAGTTGGGAAAGGTCGCGTGGCCGGTGTTCCCCTTTTTCACGGCCACGCCTGTGGGGTTTGAACGCCAGCCGTAGCAGTTCCGGGGTGGTGGCTAATCGGGCGAGCGTTTCGTGGTCGCTCCCCCGCGCCGCCACGATCACCCGGCCACGTTTAAGTTGAGCGGAAAGTTCTTGGTGAAAGATCGGCGAATGAGTTGGGTCCTGTTCGCTGGCGATATCGGCCGCACTCGGCTCGAACATTGCGTCAAGCGCACGGTTAGTCCAATCCTCAAGGCACTGCTGATCCTTTTCGTCGCGACAGAGCCAACGTGGAGGCTTGGTCATCATAGAACCTAACTGCAGGCAGACCTATTTTGTAAATCCGTATTGCTTCGCAACGCGGCGGATTTGGACGCAGTGGGCAGCCAACATGCCTTTTGACATTTTTTCGATATCTGATTTTTGACCTTGGCTGATAAGCGATAAATCTGACACGAAAGTCGCATCATTTTCATCGATATGTTGTTGGGTGATAAAAGTCTTGATGGTATCCTCATCGTATTCAAAACCACACACCGTTTCGGACCCTAAGACCGTTGCGAGTTGAAGGAGGATTTTAGCTCTTGCTTCTTTTTTATCGAAGTCATCGCCATCACAACCACCACCGATGGCCGGCGACGAGATGGCGAACGTTAGCGCGATCGCGGTTGCTGCGAGATATTTCATGTGGCTTCTCCTGCTACGCGCCTGATCGGGATCACCGTCGCATCGCCCTTCGGCGGGGCCAGACAATATGCAGCCCAAGCCTTCATCAACACCCGGCGCTTCTCCAGCAAGTCGCCGCGTTGGTAAGCAGCCGTGGTCTTACTGCCGACCGTATGGGATAGGGCAACCTCACAAAGGTCGCGCGGAAATTTTGTCGCTTGGGCAGTCCAGGTGCGGAATGAACTTCGGAAACCGTGGGGCCGTCCGTCCTGCTTCATCACTTCGAGCAAATCCAAAAATGTATTCTTGCCCAGCGGTCTGTTCTTGCGACTGCCAATGAAGACAAACTGGCCTTCACGCGGTAGTCCATTGAGAATTTCAACGGCACGATCCGACAATGGTACCCGATGCTCTTTTCCTTCCTTCATCCGCTCTTTCGGAATCACCCAAACCGGACCCATGATGGTGTCTTCATCGCCATTTTCTTCGAACACCTTTACCGGAACGGCGCGCAACTCGAATTCAGACCACACCGCTCCAATTACTTCGACTGATCGCGCAGCGGTCAGGATCAGAAACTCTAGCGCCTCGCCACGTACCTTCCTCAGTTCAGCGATGAAGGTTGGCATCTCCCGATAAGACAACATCCGATGATGCTTGGTGCTGACCTTCTTCTTGGGCAACACTTTTTCCAGCACTGCCCATCGAGCAGGATTTTCGCCGCTCCGAAGTCCAAGTGCAGTCGCATAATCCAGCACACATTCAATCCGGCTGCGAACCGCATCAGCGGTTGGGTTCTTAGTCAGCCAGATCGGTTCGATGACTTCTCTGACCAGCGCTACATTGATCGCTTCCGGCAGCAACTTGCCGATCTTGGGGAAGGCATACATCCGGAGACTGTTGAGAAATTTTGCGCGATATTGCGCATTTTTCCAATCTGATGCATGAGCGTCGTAATATTCGAAAGCCAGCGCCTCGAAGGTCTTGGACTTAACTGCTAACACTGCCTTGTCGACGGCGGCCTGGGTGACCGCCTTCTTAGCGTCGTGCTTGGCGTCAATTGGATCGATACCCAGCTTCAACTGTGCCCGGAGCCGCGTTGCTTCAGCACGAGCATCATCCATGGTGAGGTCGCGTAATGATCCGAGCACCATCGCCCGATCGCGGCCGTTCCGTTCAAAACGGAACACCCAGGACTTGGAGCCGATATCGGACACCAGCAAAGCTAGTCCTCCGCCATCGACATACTTGCCTGGCTTCAAGGTTTTGATGATGTGACGCTTGACCGTCAATCGGTTCAGGTGTCGCCTCAGCGTCTTTTTCGGTCGTTTCACCATCGGTTTTTCCTCCCTGAAATCTCCCGTTTCGTCCCGGTATTCTACCGGCGACTAGCGACGATTATAGCCGATTAATCGGAGGGAAGATACGGGAAACGCGTGTGGTTTCAAAGATTTACCGACGATTAGCGGCGAGTTCCGATGGCTCTATCGGGTTCTCGTCGAACACCGCCTCGGTCGGGGTATTCGACAGAATGCCGCCATCCCAGTAAAGCTCGCCATCGATACGGATCGCCGGGAATGCCGGCGGTAGCGCGCCCGATGCCATGACGTGCTTGACGCCAAGTTCGCAATCGCGGCTGTCAAAATATCGCATCTGGCTGGTCCGGACATGCGCGGCGCCGACCGTCAGCCGCGGCGCGCAGCGATTGACCAGGTCGAAATCGACCAGTTCCCGCAGCGTCTGCTCGAGCGGCTCGGTCGAATAATATCCGGCCCGGTCGGCACCAAGCGGATAGTCGTTGCCGGCATGGGCCAGCGGATTGGGCCTGAAAAACCCCGGAATTCCGTTTGTCAC
>WNFC01005614.1_pt1 | contig 22685 bp, 26 predicted proteins | sample 5400541 | NCBI WGS metagenome assembly WNFC01 (sample SAMN13153342, study PRJNA577476) | soil metagenome | isolation source: 120 cm saprolite under Douglas fir tree site 2 hole 2 replicate 1 | place: USA:California | collected 2015-04-18
CCGGTTGGAATACCGCAACCATTCGGCTGTTATTAGAACAACTCCAGAATGTGCCCGCATTACATTTCGGTGATCTGGATCCTAATGGCGTGAGAATATTCTTCCATCTCCGTTCGATCCGACGAGACATCAAATGGGTAATACCTCAGTTTTGGAGAGAATACATTGGAAAACGGGCGCTTCGAATGCCTTGGCCGGACAATTTGGAATTGGACGATGTGCCGTCGCTCGTTCGCGATTTGGCGAGTGCTAGCCTATGGCTGGAGCAAGAAACCATTGCTCTTGATGAACGGCTAAGCAAAGCGCTCAACGAATCCCTGGGTAACACTTCCATCCGGCAAAACCGATAGGTCGTGCAGTTCGAGTTACTTCGCGTTAGTGAGCAAGTTATTTCTTGGGTGCCGAAACCCACAGGTTTTCACACACTGATTACGGCGGATTTCTGTGTTGAAAACACAAGAGATAAAGGGGCGCTTTCAGCGCCCCTTTTGTCACGGGCTAATTGGCGGGATTGAGTCGGCGGAACTCCATGATGGCGTCGCACCATTCGCGGTATTCGGCCTTGCTCAACAGATGCATGTTCATTTCAGTCACCAGACGGCCGGTTTTCCCGACAGCGTAGAGAATTTCCGGGGGAGCGCCGGCTTGTTCCAGTGCACCGACCAGGATCTGAGTTATCTGTTCTTCGGAAACAGGACGCGGATCGTCCGCGTCTTCGTCCCAGATGATTGGGTCTTGCGGTCCGGGGTAACGACCAAACTTCTCTTTGAATCGTTCGCGCTGCTCGTTAAGGGCCTCTCCAAGCTCGGGTGGTATCGGTACGCGACGGTATTTGTGTTTAGGTTTCATGGAATCTCCTGGGTTCTTCGGCGTCCATCGGGACGCCAGGCTGATGTGCGCTGAGGATGCGGCGCACAGTTGCGGTTGAGATCCGGTGTGACTTGGCGACCTGGCGAAGGCTGAGGCCTTTCGCGCGGTCGCCGATGATGGCGGTTGTGTCCAGATCCAGAGGCTTGCGTCCGATGTGCCTGCCTTCTAGCTTGGCGCGACGCATTCCTGCGCGGACGCGTTCGATGATCAATGAGCGTTCCAGTTCCGCGATGGCGCCGATGATCACCGTCACGGCACGACCTAAAGCGCCGCTGGTGTCGAGTGCTTCACGGAAAGAAACAAACTGGATTTGCAGACGGCTGAGCTCGTCGAGAACTTCCAGCAGATGTCGCGTTGATCTTGCTATACGGTCGCAACTCCAGATCAGCAGGACTTCAAAGCGGCCACGACGGGCATCTGCCAGCATTTCATCAAGAGCTGGCCGGCGGGTTCGGGTACCACTGACACCGTGATCGGTGTAGACCTTTACAACCTCAAAGGCCCGCTGTGACGCCAGCTGCTGCAGGTCCAGCAGCTGGCTTTGCGGATTCTGGTCTAACGTCGAAACCCGGCAATAAATCGCTGCTCGCATCAGTACCTCTTTCCTGACACACGGCGGGTTCGCTGCCGCGGTTGACGCAAGCAGCAGGAATCAAAGAAAGGATCGGCATCACCGTCATCAGCCCGGCTGAGCAGGGCGATGACGAAGTCGCTAGAGATGCCACGGTATGAAGCACGAAGACGCTGGCCGGCAAACAAAGACAGATGCATCTCTAAGCCGCCGCCTTCTTCACAAAGGGGTGTTTATGTTCCAGATCAGCCATCTCCCAGTGCAGGTCCAACATGCGCTGCCAATCGAGGGGATCTGCTTCCAGGGCCAGACACCACTCATCGCGCAGAGAATGAAGGTGAGCACGGATCGCTTGTTTCTCAGAGTCCGCCAGCCGGGGAAGGGACTGGCGCTTATAACGGTTTTTCAAGATATCTCCTTATATATAGGTGAGGACCCGCGAGGGGCGCCCCAGAGTGATACTCCAGCAGCTCCCCTTCGCGAGGCCGGCGCCCGGGCAGACGCCGCGCAACCAGAAAAAGGAACGCCAGAGTAAATGACATATCGGCGATATGTCAAGACTCAAGATAACTCCGATGTGCACTTTCACCAAAGCGATGTCAGACGATAATCAAAAGCCCAAGTAATCAACTACTCCGTCACCCGTGAGAAGGCTCCGATCTACACCATGGGCTCGGCCGATTGCCGTTCCTACTCGCGCAACAAGCGCGGCATTGCCGGCGGCCTGATCTGGATCAACTTCGATCGTCACAGCCTCTTGAACCTCTTCAAGAAAGCAGATGGTAAGTTCGTGGCCGACGTCGACGAGATCCGTCCCCAGTATCAGGATTCCACCGTGGGCGCCCAAGCAGTGTTCACCTCCAGCCTGGTCCGCAACGTTGGTCCTTCGATCGGTTCAACCATCGATCAGCTGGACAACCTGACGGTCACCGAAGTTGGCGGCACTCGATCGACGACGCTGTCAGCGAAATGCAGGTGGGCTTTGTGGCGCGGCGCGGGTGGGCTAATGCAGGATCCCGGACGTGGTCCCTCCCTCCTGTTCCCTCTCCCGCCTCCTTCCCAACCTCACTCCCAGCCAACCTCCCCATATCCTCCAACCAACCCAGAAAATATGGAGGAAACACTAATAAAGTGTTGGGCTCGCACGCAGCGCACCGGAAGCTTACACTTATGCCGCGCGGATAGAACCCAAGTGCGCTACCCGCTACCAGAAACGCGCTACCCATGCGCTACAGAAAATCAATTTTGGATTCTCTCCGTATAGCCCCTGATCCAGGAGCAATCCAGCAATTGAGATTGCCATCGGCCAATCACGTTTCACAAGCCGACTTCCCAGTACCAATCCGGCCAACTTCCTCGAAGCCCGTTTGAACTAAGCCGCTAGCGCGGCGGACGCTACCGCGTGGGTCTCTCCCGGAGCGGTGTCACTCGTGTAAGTTTTGGGTCACAAGGAGATCACTGTGACCCATCTTCGGAAGCTGATGCTGGACGAACTCCAGCGTCGCAACTACGCTCAGAACACCGTCCGTGCCTATATCCACGCCATAGAGGATTTCGCGAAGTACTTCCACCGTTCGCCCGATCGCCTCGGGGCAGAACATATTCGGGAGTACCAGGTTCACCTGTTTCGCGACTGCAAGCTCTCGCCGGGGACGATCGAAGGTCGTACCGCTGCTCTGCGTTTTCTCTTCGTCAAGACACTCAGACGCCCATATCTTCCCGATCACATTCCGTTTCCCAAGCGTCAGAGGCGGATGCCCACAGTATTGAGTCAGGAGGAAGTGGCGCGGCTTATTGCTTCCGCGCAGAACCTGATGCACCGCACCATCCTGATGATGCTGTATGCGACCGGCCTGCGGCGAGCTGAACTATGCCACCTCAAAGTCTGCGATATCGACAGCGAACGCATGGTCATTCATGTTCGCCAGGGCAAGGGTGGCCGTGACCGCGACGTCCTGTTGACCCCGAAGCTGCTGGACACCCTGCGCGAGTATTGGCGCTGGATGAAGCCGAAGACATATCTGTTCCCCGGCACCGTCCACAACTGGCGGGCCGACGTTCCCATCACAGAGAAGATTGTCTGGAAGGCCGTGGCGGAGGCCGCGAAACATGCTGGTCTCAGCAAGCATGTGTCTCCTCACACGCTCAGGCACAGTTTCGCCACTCACATGCTGGAGGCCGGCGCCGATCTGCGCACGATCCAGGTCCTACTGGGGCATGCCAAACTCGCCGACACCACTGTCTATCTGCACTTGTCCCGGCGTCATCTGCAGGCGGTTCCCAGTCCGCTGGAAACGATCGAGGTGTCCAGTCCCGACCAGGTAAAGCGTTCCAGGAGGCTGGTTAAGCGATGAACCGGCCCACCCTTGAGGTGGCCGACATCATCCGAGCATCAGGCAACAGGTTTTGGGAGCACTACGGATCACACCTTGCGTGGCAGCATCGCAAGGTGCTCGATGCGATCGTCCGCTGCCGCACTGCGGCCTTGGGCGCTCATCGTGATCAGTGCACGCGCTGCGGCCATCAGGCTATCTCTTACAACTCATGGCGTAACAGGCACTGCCCCAGATGTCAGGGGAACGCCCGCTCCCGCTGGCTCGCCGAGCGCAGGGCTGAGCTGTTGCCCGTCTCTTACTTCACATCGTCTTCACGCTGCCGCACGAACTCTCCGCTCTAGCCCTGCAGAACAAGCGACTGCTTTACGATCTGCTGTTCCGAGCCAGTGCAGCGACGCTGCTCGAACTTGCCGGCGACCCAAAGCATCTGGGTGCAGACATCTGGTTTCTTGGCGTGCTCCACACTTGGGGACAGAACCTTCAGCATCATCCGCACATCCATTACGTTGTTCCTGCTGGCGGTCTTGCACCGGACGGGTCCAGATGGATCGCCTCCTCTAGACGATTCTTCCTGCCCGTCGCCGCGCTGAGTCGCGTCTTCCGGGGCAAGTTCACAGCCGGACTGAAACAACTCTTTCGTCAGCACAAGCTCCAGTTTCACGGCTCACTCCAGAGTCTTGTCGAGCCACGTTGCTTTCGAAAATCTCTCCGACAGCTCTTTCGCGAGGACTGGGTCGTCTATGCCAAGCCACCCTTCGGCGGTCCCGAGCATGTTCTGAACTATCTTGCTCGCTATACGCACCGCGTCGCCATCTCCAACCATCGACTGGTTGCCTTCCAGAATGATCGAGTCTCGTTTCGCTGGAAAGATTATGCGCACGGCGGCAAGCAGAAGATCATGACGGTCTCCGCAGATGAGTTCCTGCGCCGATTCTTGGTCCACGTTCTGCCCAAGGGCTTGGTCCGAATCCGCCACTTCGGCCTTTTCGCAAACCGCAGGTGTGGCAGAATGCTCGCATGCTGCCGTGCTCTGCTTGGTGCAGACGACTGTGCAACTCATCCCGAGATCACGGCCCAGCTGCGCTGTCCCGTTTGCACCGGTCCCATGCTCGTTCTCGAACGGATGACTAGCAGCCAGCTTCTCTTCCGCTCAGGCCTGATGTGCCGGAGCCACAGAGGGGCAGCGTCGATACTTCCTGACAGATCCATGGCGCAACTTGCTTCGATCATCGTCGGTCGCAGCTCAAACACGCCATGCCCTCGTATGCTCAACCGGCCAGCTTTGCCTAGGGTCTCGACGGTGGCCGCCAGGTCCCGAGGCTTCGACGGAAAACCTGGATCACTCTTAGAATCGGAGATGCCGTCTTTATGAGAGAGAGGCTCACCTCGACTCGCTGCGCTCTTGATAGAACCGCAGGCAAAAGCAGTACAGACCTGCCACCGGGATCTTCCCGACGTCTGTGTTTCTCGGCTCGCAATCCGCAAAGCTCGCCGGGTCACACGCCAGTTTCAACAGCGAGCCAATAGAAGGCGATCCGGTTCCGGAGCTGCGCTAAGGATGTCGATCTGCAACGATGCTAGGCTGCTTTTTCCCTTGATACCTCCAATGCCCGCAGGCCATGACCCGTATAAACCTGCCGTGGACGCGCAATCTTCTGCTCCGGATCCTGTATCATCTCCTGCCATTGAGCCAGCCATCCTGCGGTACGAGGAATGGCAAACAGGACGGTGAACATCTCCGGCTTGAAGCCCATGGCCTGGTAAATGATCCCGGAGTAGAAATCCACATTCGGATAGAGCTTCCGGCTGATGAAATACTCGTCCTCAAGGGCGATGCGCTCGAGTTCGAGCGCAATTTCGAGTTTGGGATTCTTGCCCGTGACTTCGAAGACTTCGTCCGCAGTCTTCTTGATGATGCGGGCGCGCGGGTCATAGCTCTTGTATACACGATGGCCAAAACCCATCAGCTTACCGTGGCCCTCCTTGATCTTCTTGATATACGCCGATACGTGTTGTTGGCTGCCGATTTCGTCGAGCATCTTCAGGACTTGCTCGTTGGCCCCTCCGTGCAACGGGCCGGAAAGTGCGGCTGCGGCCGCAGCAGTGGCCAGATACGGGTCGGCGTGCGCGCTGCCCACGCAACGCATGGAATTAGTGCTGCAGTTCTGCTCGTGGTCGGCATGCAATATGAAAAGCACGTCCAGAGCGCGAGCCAGCACCGGATTTGCCATAAACTTGGGCTCCGTCATTTTCCAGAGCATGTTCATGAAGTTTTCTGGGTAGTTCAGGTCGTTGTCGGGTTGCACGTAGGGGAAGCCGAGGCCATGACGGTAGGCGCACGCCGCTACAGTGGGCATCTTGGCAATGAGGCGAACGACCTGCAAGCGGCGGCTCTCTGGATCCAGAACACTCCTGGCCTCCGGGTATACGGTTGATAAACCTGCTACTGTGCTGACCAAAATGCCCATCGGGTGAGCGTCGTGGCGGAACCCGTGCATGAAATCCTTTACCGTTTCGTGGAGCATCGTGTGATGGGCGATCTGGTTCACCCAATCCTGGCTTTCTGCCTCGCCGGGCAGTTCGCCGAACAGCAGTAAGTACGCAACTTGAAGAAATGTGCAGTTCTCCGCCAGGTCTTGAATGTCATAGCCGCGGTAGCGAAGAATACCCCTCTCGCCATCGATGAAGGTGATCTTGCTCTGGCATGACGCGGTGTTGAGGAACGCCGGATCATAGCTCATAATCCCGAAATCCTCAGGGCCTGTTTTGATCTGCCGTAGATCCACGGCACGAATGGTTCCGTTCTCGATGGGAAGTGTATAGGTGAGATTGGTTCGGTTATCCACAATCGCCAGCGTTTCGTTTTTCATAGTCGCATCTCCTCAGAGACGTGTGCTTCGGTATCAGGCCTACGGGGGAACTTCCGTGCACAGGTCACCGCGACTTGAGAGGTTCTGAAGGCTGCTTGCAGAGCAATTTCCCAGATTTCCAGAAGTAAAACGACTGGTACTTCGGAGCCTCCCAATATTCGCGCCCCCTCCGCGTTTGTTAACAGACCGGCTTCGGCAACAGCGCGTATAAAGGCAGAAGACAATGTCAACCACCGTAAAGTAGCCGGGAAGCAGCTCCCGTTCAATGGGAATCCAGAGTGGCTGTATTGGACCAGGTGTGTACCCTGCTGTGAATTCCTGCCTGAACGGTTGCAGATGCCACGGTCAGCTCAAAGCAGAGCTGGAATAGTTCGTCCTGAGAAGCTGAAACCGCAGTAAAATAAAAATACTGCCTGCGTGCCCCGGGGTTCGCGGCGTCTCTGCCTTTCCGCATCACCTTCCAAATTGACCCGGTGCACCAGAGGGAACCGTAGTTTCGCGGCCGAAACTCACACCCACAGGGCTCCGCGGGCACTCCGCCCCAGAAGGTACATGTGTCCGAAGATGGGGTAACGTCGGCACGCGAACGAGTCCATCGCGTGGAACGAGCCGGACACGAGTTGACGTTGTCTGCAGCGGAAGACAAAAGGAGAAATCAGCTGAGGAAGGCGAAATCAGCTGAGGAAGGAGAAATCAGCCATGACTACTCCCGGAAGAAATGTTGCAGGACCTGAGTTAGTAGCACAAAAACCCCCAATCAGTCGTTGGTGGCGCGTGGCGGGTGGGCTTTCGATGAATCTCGCTCTCGGCACGCTCTATGCCTGGAGCGTGTTCGTAGCGCCACTGGAGAAAGAGTTCGGATGGAAGCGGGCACAAACCTCCATGGTGTTCACCATCGCGGTGGTTGTATTTGCGCTTTCCTTTATCTTGGCCGGGCGGTTGCAGGACAAATTTGGACCATTCTGGATCTCGGTCACCGGCGGATTGCTGGTCAGCCTCGGGTTTCTTGTCTGCGCTGGGACCCACAGCTTGAACTGGCTCTATTTCTGGTTCGGCGTCATGGGCGGGATTGGAAACGGCTTCGGCTACGCCACCCCCATTCCGGTGATGGCCAAATGGTTCCCTGACCGGCGAGGCTTGGCGGTAGGTCTCGCAGTAGCCGGATACGGCGGCGGCTCAGCCATTTTCGGCCCGCTGGCGGGAAACTGGCTGATCCCGACGTACGGCTGGCGAACCACGTTCATGATCCTGGGCGTAGTCTTCATCGTCATGACGATGATCGGGGCTTTCCTGTTGAAGAACCCGCCAGCCGGGTACCGACCAGCGGGATGGGCGCCGAGTCCGGTTGCCAAAGCTGCTGCGACCACCCGTGAATTCGCTCCCAGCGAGGCGCTGCGCATGCCGACCTTCTACTACATGTGGGTTGCCTATGCTCTCGGCACGTCGGCAGGCCTCATGGTGATCAGTCAACTGGTACCGTTCGCGCGTAGCAAGGGCGTCCCGCTTGCACTGGCGACTACGGCCATCCTTATTGGAGCTGCCGGCAACGCGGCCGGTCGGATCTTGTCGGGCTGGATGTCCGACGCCCTCGGCCGACTCAACGTGCTGCGGCTGATGATCGCAATCTCGGCCGTGGCCATGGTGATCCTGCCCCACACGGGCGCCATTGCCGCTGTCCCTGTGTTCATGTACGTGGTGGTGTTCATCGTGTACTGGTGCTATGGCACCCAGCTTTCAGTGAACGCGTCCACCACCTCTGATTTCTGGGGAACGAAGAATGCGGGCGTCAATTACGGCTTGCTCTTCACTGCGTGGGGAGTGGCCGGGATCATTGGGCCCAGGATTGGAGGCGTGCTGTTCGACAAATATAAGAACTATGAATACGCCTTCTATACTGCGGCTGCTCTGGCGCTGATCGCGCTGGTGTCCGAATTCATGGCGAAGCGCCCCGCGATGCCGGAGGCGAGGGTGCTGGCACCCGCGGCTTAGCGAGAGGTCCTCGGATTAGAGTCACCGAGGTTCGTAGTCACTCGGCAAGAGGCCATCTTTCACCTTGGAGCAGCAATGAGAGTGCGCGACCTGTTAGCGTTGCTCCGAATTGACTTCATCTTGAAGGGAGCGAACGTTCTCCATCACGACCCTGGGGAGCGAACTGGGCGACAAAGTTGGATCGCTGGTCACGGTCCTGGGAAGCAAGGGACGATGCTGAACGCTATCAATACGATGTGTGCGCGCAATTGATCGGGCTGCTGAAGCGGTACAACGATGGCAAAAGCCAACGTGCATTTTTTCACGGACACATCGACCCTTTCATCGCATCGCGGTGCCAGCGTAGAGCGCGGTGTCGCGTGTGCGACTGGGGCTGTCAGCATTGCATTGAGCACTTCAGTATGAAGTCTCCGAGTACCGCGTACCAATGCATGAGGGGCGTTTATTTGGTTTCTGCCTAAACCGCGTGCGAAAGGGGATGTCATGGCCAACGCGACCTATATTGCAGAAATGAAAATCGACCGAGGACCTGGTGCGATACGAGCAGCCCAGTTGCCGGCAGAGTCTTCGCCGGTCTACTTTGGAGTTCACGGGGCGATCGCCAAACATTACGGTTTGAACCCCGCCGATATCAAGGAGCCTCACGCGGCTACGCTCGACTACGTAATCGCGGCAGCAGCGGCCTGACTGCAAGGCACGTTTGCCACCGCGCTGGCAGCGCGGCACGTTAAGACAGGTCGCGGAGCTCTGACGAGCGATGTGCGTGGCGAAGTGGAAACTGAGGACGGCGTGCTTGTCATTCGCCGGATCTTCGTTCACCATCGAGTGGCAGCGTCCGATAACGTCCGCAGTGTGGTCGAGGAGACCCATAATGCTTATCCCATGCAGTGTCCCCTCTATCGCACCCTGCACCGCTGCATCGACTTCAAGATTTCCTACGAACTCATGCCCGCCAAGGACGGTGGCGACTCGGGCGGGCGAATAGAGAATTCAGCTTAGTGTTGTGGCTCGAGGCAGAGCATCGGTGCCAAAGGAGATCCGGGGTAACTTTGACAGGACATTCGACACAGAGATTGAATGGCCGCCGTCGCGATTGCGCCGTTGTTCTGGGACGTCAATGGCCGCTGAAGGATGAGAAGTCCGCGGGCTCGCCGCTCCACTCTGCTATGTAGGCACGCGCTTCGGTCAGGCAATGGAAGCAACTGTCGAATTCCTGCGCGACAACACGCTGGTCCTGCCCATCATAGTAGCGAACGACGTAGCGCCCTTCGGCAATCGCGAGCACGTCAATAGGTCGGGTATCATCAAAATCAAGTCCCATTTGGGCCAACACATCGGATGTCGAATAAAATTTTCCGTTGATGGTCAAACTCTGGCCGCCGTTACCCAGCGAGCCATATCGGCTTTCGATCAACAAGCGGCCTTGCATGTCAGAGCCCTCTACGGTTGGGCGTTTGGGTCGCTCAGAAGTTGGCAGGGCAGCCGACCCGAACATGCCTGAACCACTCGAAATAGGCTTCCTCTCCGATCCACTCCGCAATGTGGGCCCGCGTTTCGCGCAGAAACTTGAAGTTCGCGTCGAACTCATGAGCCACGACTCTCTGGTCTTCGCCATCGTAATAGCGGACGACATAGTGCCCCTCGGAAACGGTCTGCAGATCTATTGACCTGCTGTCTTCAAAGTCGAGCCCCATGTGCAGCAGCAGCGCGGCCATGTCGTATTCCTCACCATTGATAACCAGCGATTGGCTGCCGCTAAACAAGCGTCCGAAGCGGCTTTCGATCAGAGCCCTGCCCCGCAGCTCGGTCACACATCCCTCACTATTCCCGCCCGTCCTTGGCGAGCTGCCGTTTGAATATCAGGTGCACACCGATGGTGCCATAGGCCAAGCCGTCCTTGTTCGGAGCGATCAGAGGAGCCGAACTTACCAGCTCCCATCCATCGGCGCCAGCCTTGTTGATCCACGACTCCAGCCCGCTAACCATTCCCGCTTCGGTTTCGTTGAAGACCACCATCCGGTCAAAATACTCCCACTGCATCGCCCACCTTCCAATTTGGCCGCCACGCTCGCGGCGCTTAAACAGGCTGAGCCACTGTCTGCTGCTCTGCCACCCATCGGGAAGCAAGCTCGATCGCCTCGAAGTTTAACTTGAGTTCACCATGGTTGAACCAACGAGGCAGGTATCGAATCAGGCCATTCTCATGTTGCACGTCCGGCCGCAAGTCAGTCGTGACATAACGAAGCTCTGCACGGGGTAGCGCCGCCTTTAAACCAGCAGCGCCGTCGAGGATGGCTGGAATGTCGCGTTCAGCATATAGCAGTAGGCACGCGCGATCATGTCGCGGGACGGGCCCTAGGAGTTCGAGCAGCTCAATCGCGTAGCCGGGATAAGGCTCCCGCACGGCTGGACTGGGGAAGTGTTCGAACATCCATTTCCCCTGAGGAGACACCTTCGCAACCACCGCCGGCGAGATCGCGACCGCGTAGTTTGCGGAACTCATCAAGGCTAACCTGCCTCCTAAACTGAGGCCGATTGCGCCAACGCGCCCGTAGCGCCTAACATTTTGCAAACCAGCTTCGACCTCACCGACCATCCCCGGACCGATGGGTGCGATATTTCGGCCGTGTCCACAGAGGTCTATTGCCAGCGCAGCGATCTCCCGTTCTGCCACAGCCACCGCCAGAGCGTACAGATGCTCCTTTGCAGCGCCGTAGGGGTGTATCAGAAGGGCGCCGCTACGGGGCGACTCTGGCAAAAAAAGAGTCCCAGGAACCCTGTGGCCATCGGGAGCGATCAGATCGGTCACACTTTGAACGTTCATTGTGTCCTCCTAGGCGGCCAGGGCGCCGGCCTTCGGGCAGACACTGCACATAGCGGGTCATTTAGCGTGTCCACAAACCGAATGTCCTTACGCCCGCTTGCCCCGGGTATTCACTTTTGCTGCGTGGTTCCCGGCTTCAGGTTCGCGGGGTTTGCCGATTTCCTGGAGTTTGGCCTCCGCAGCCGTCAGGCGCTGCCTGAGTGCTTTGTCTCGCTCCCAGCGCGCGGTGACGTCCTGAATCATAGCCGCCGCGCCCAGCATCTCCCCGGTGGAAGCACGCAGCAGCGCGACGTTGAACTCAATTGAAATCCGTCTGCCCCCCTTCGAAATTGCCGGAACAGCGAGGACCTGATGACCGTATTTTGTGGTGCCGGTTTCCATCGTCCTCTGGTAGCCCTCCCAATGCCTGGCCCGATGGCGCTCCGGAATCAGGAAATCCAAGGTTTGCCCCAGGACCTCCTCGGCCTGGTAGCCAAACATCGCCTCGGCACCTCTGTTCCATAGGCGAATAACGCCGTCCCGATCAGCGAAGATCATGGCAATTGGGCTTTCTTCCACCATTTGCTGACAAATCCATTCGTGAGTAGGAGCGAGTGTCATAGAGCTTGGGAACTATTCGAAGAACTGGTCGCTTGCTTCGCTGGCCCGCGCTTTTTGCGCACAAGCCAGCCCAGCAGCCAGAGAACTAGAGCGGCAAAGCCGAATCCGAAAAGGCATATGCCAATAATCAGTAGCGTCATCACAATGCACCTTGAAAAGCAGATTCCTTGTACAAGAGTCGAAAAGATAAAGTCGACCCGCATACCCTCGGTGCTCAGTTCCCAGTTGCTTGCGTGGCACCCCGGGAACTGAGAGCCGAGAACTGAGAAAGGCTAAGCGGCCCTTCGCACCTCAGTCTCCTTCTGCCGCAGTACCCGACGCAGCAGCTTGCCTGTGGGGGTTCGCGGCAGGTCGTTGACCATGACCACCTCCCGCGGCAGTTTGTAGGTAGCGATTTTGTCCCGACAGTATTCGATCAGTTCATCAGAAGTAACCTTCTCCCCCGGCTTGACGACGACGAAGGCCTTTGCAATCTGGCCCCGAACCTCCTCGGGCACGCCGATTACGCCGACGTCAAGCACGGCAGGATGCGAAGCTAGCGTGATCTCGATTTCCTCCGGGCCGATGCGATAGCCCGAGCTCTTGATGATGTCGTCTTCGCGGGACACAAACCAGTAATACCCATGCTCGTCGGCATACACAAAATCACCGGCTCGGTTCCAGCCGTCGGGCGTAACGGCATCGCGCTGTTTTTGTTCGTCGCGCCAGTAGACTGTACCCGTCGGCCCACGGACGATGAAGAGACCGATCGTGCCGGGCGGGACGTCGTTGCCATCCTCGTCCACGACCCTAAGTTCGTACCCCGGCACAGCTTGGCCAAAGGAGCCGGGCATGGCTTCTTGCTTCACCGCATTGGAGGCGAAGACATACATCATCTCCGTCGTGCCCAGACCCTCGTAGATTTTCATGCCAAACTTTTCTTCCCATTCGTAGAGCGTAGGCGCCGTGAGGCTTTCACCGCCACCGGTGCAGAGGCGCAGGCTGCTGAGGTCGTATTTTCTCTCGGCATCCGGGACCTGGAGCATCTTCCGGTAAGCGGTCGGAGCCAGTGTCAGCACCGTAATATGGTGCCTCTGGATTATCTCGAACATCTTCTCTGGTTCGAATTTCGCGGTTAGGGAAGCCGCCGCACCGAAGCGGAAAGGTATCGTGGCATACGTCGAATAGCCCGCACCAAAGGCCAACGGTGCCGTCCCGCCAATGACATCGTCCTGCCTTATCTTCCAACCATACTTCCCAAAGGTATCCGGCACGATCAGCGTTTCTTCGACGAAGTGAACCGTACCCTTGGGGGGTCCGGTCGTGCCTGAAGTGTAAAGCAGGATCGCGACGTCGTCGCGTTTGCGCCGCACCGGGTCTAGGGTTGCCGCTCCGGCCTGCAACAGTTCGCTGTAAGGGATATAGCCTTTGGCTTTAATCTCAGCGGGCTCGCCTCCAACGACAATGATGTGCCGGACAGTTTCCAGATTTTCACGGGCGGCTTCCAGTTCAGCCATAAGCGCCGCACTGACGATGATTGCCACCGCCTCTGAATCATTGGCGACATGGGCAATCTCCGTCCGTGATAATAGGGGCGATGTGGGCGTGTACACCGCGCCCAGTTTCAGAATTGCGAAGTTGGCAACCAGCGCTGGCGGGATGTTCGGGGTTCGCAGAATCACCGGGTTGCCTTCCTTCACGCCCAACTCGCGCAGCGCACTGCCAAGCTTGTTGGCCTGTGTGAGGAGCTGCCCGTAGGTCATACGCTGGTCCTCAAAGAGGACCGCCGTGCGGTCACCCCGACCGGCTTCTACCTGCTTATCCAGCAGTTCTTCGGTTGGGTTGAAGCGATCAGGGTAGACGGCGAACTCCGGTAGCGTATAGATGCGCGTGGGCCACAGCTCACGCGGAGGCAAGTATTCAGACATAAGGACCTCGTCATCCCGCCTTGGCCAAAGTGGCAGATTGCTCGATCAGGAAATCCTCCAGGGCCTGCTCGACGCGAATTAACCCGCGTTTTGCGTCGTTTCGAGGGAAGGCCAGCGTGGGATAGCGATCTCCCTCGAAGACGAGCAGCGCCGGGACGGTTGTGCCAAAGTCATCGGCCAGCGCCCCTTTGAAACCAAAAACGGGACGCACCGTTGCATCTGGTCCTGTGACCGACTTGTGATATATGGCGAAGCAATCCTTTATCCCAGCCACATCAATGGCTTCGCAGTCCAAGCCCGCGGCCCGCGATTTCTTCACAAGTTCAAGCGCCTTGCTAACGTCGCAAGGGTACGTGTCGCCCGATTTTCGGGTGCTGCTGTAGTAAAACTCCACCCGCTTCGGCACTTTCTTCGCTTCGGTCCCGGCAGCAGCTGTGGGCTTGACATAAGGCAGCGCGCTGACCGGGACTTCTGGCGGGACATATGTTTTTCCGCTGTCCTCAAAGACATCGCATTCCATCCATCCCTGCAGCGTGATCGCCAGCGTGAACGGCCATTCTCGCTTCATGCACTTGCCCAGATAGGCCTGCTGTAGTATTGGGTCGAGCGCCGGCCGTAAATTCTTACACCGCACGCAGAGACATTCCGCGTTGTAGTGGGCCATATCGCGCCTCCATTCCTCAGTTTGTTCGTGGGCCATATCGCGCCTCCATTCCTCAGTTTGTTCTGGCAGCGGCCATGACCCTTGGCACGCTACCGATGAGTTCTTCCTTCTTAAGTGGATGCCCGCTGATGACCTGGCCGCGAACGTTCTGATGAATCGGTATCGGGCGGCAGACCGAGTCTTTGCGGGCGCGAGGCGCCGGGCGAGTCAAGCCCGGGCCAGAAATCGGACTGTAATCAGGTCGTTCAGCAAAGCCAGGCAACAGATCAGGCCCACTCTTGGCCGCTTCCGGTCCGAAAACGCAGGCTCCATCTACGGTCTGAATCTGCCAAATGTTGTTGCATCCGGCACACTTGGTCGTCCCTTTGAAATTCCAGAAAGGGTACGGATCCAGAAAATTCTTTGTCATGCAAATTGGACAAATGAGCAGCATAGGCAGCCTCCGTTCAGATGCTTTCCTGTTCTTCAAGCCGGCGCATTTCTTCCCCGCTTAGTCCGGCGAGTTTGCCCAGCACATATTCGTTATCAGCGCCAACCGGTTTAAAAGCCCACTTCAGTCGCGGCGGCGTATCCGACATTTTGTACGCCGGACCTTGGTGCATCAAGTCGCCGAAGGTTGGATCATCCAACCAGCGGACTGCTCCTCGTTGCTGCCAGTGTGGATGGTTGGCTACTTCTTTGGAGTTCCAAACAGGCTGGTTAATGATGTTGGCTTTGTCGAGGAGAGCGGCAACCTCTTCCTTGGTCTTGTCAGCCGCCCATGTCTCCAGCCAGGCATAAATTTCCATCTGGCTCTCGGGCTTGACGCGTGTTTCAGCCTTGGCGTACTTTCCCGCCATGTTGCTGTCCCCAACGACAGTGCATAGGCGGGCAAAGTCCTCATCCTGGTATGCGCTGATCAGGATGTAACCCTCCTCCTGCTCCTGAGGGTTATCGGAATTTGGGTAGGAGGACTTTCCGCTCTTGGTGATCCCATGCACGCACAACTGGGTGTCCCAGTTGCCCCAGCGTTCGCGGGTTATTCCGTGTCGGCCGTAGAGTGGAAGCGCGTACTCCAGTTGGCGGGTTACCCCGTGAACCTGTGAATACTCAATGAAAGTGCCCTCGCCGGAGACGCGGTCGCGCCAGTAGAGGGCAGCCAGGATCTCAAATGCGCCCATCATGCCGCCCCAGTAGTCGGCGAGCCAGATGGTGTGCTTCGACGGCGATCCGCCAAGGTATTCCTGTTTGCCGGTCATGCCGAAGTTGCCACCCTGCGCCTGGCCAAGGATGTCGTACGAAGCGCGCACACGCCCTGGTCCCCAGCCACCGAAACCGCCTAGCCAGCAATACACCAGCCGAGGATTGATTTCCTTCAGTTGGCGATAGCCGATGCCCCATCGGTCGAACGTGCCGGGGCGATAGTTCTCCACGACCACATCTGATTTCGCGGCAAGTTTCTTCATGATCGCTTGCGCTTCAGGACGGTGGAAATCGAGCGAGCAAAAATACTCATTTGGGTTGGCACCGAGAAACCCCAACAGCCCTTCAGCACTTCGGGCTTGCTGAACTGCTTCTTTGGGTCGAAAGTTCTGCGGCAGAAATCTTCAAAAGGCATCTCCGCCGTCTGCGTTGGTATGGTAGTTTGTGGAGCCATTAAAAGTCCCTCCTCTTCGCGCCCTATCCCACCTCACGCGACCCGGGGTAATGCGCCTACTTCTTCTTCTTTTTCCCCAATGACCCCCGCTTGGCTCAAGCGCGCAAAATCTTCACGCGTGAAACCGAGTAGACGGCGGTAAACATCCTGGTTGTCGTAACCAACGGGCCGACCCATCCACTTCAGGCGACCCGGGGTTTTGTGCTGAAGGAAAGGTGTTGTGCCGTACAGGATCTTGCCGTAATGCGGCGAATCGGTCTCAGCGACGTGCCCGCGGTACTTGAAGTGTGGATACTCCGCGACTTCGTTGGTATACAGCACCCCACCGGAAGCAACCTGTTGCTTGGAAAGTTTGCGCTCGGCTTCGGAGCGGGGATTATCCTTCAGCCACTCGCACAGCATTGTGTAGGTCTTGACTTGCTGGTTGTGGGCCAGTCGGTCGGCCACTTCGCGCAGGCTGGGATCGCCCAGGATATCCTCTTCCACAGCCGGGTACTCGTCTCCGACAGTACGCCAGATGCGGTACCACAGGCGATCGTGGCCGCCGCCAACCATCATGAAGCCGTCCTTGCACGGATTGACGGCGTAAATATTGATCGCCAGGTCCCAGTTGCCATAGCGCGGACGAATGCTGCCGTCCATGGAGTACCAGGCCCAGTTATAGTCGAGGATGCGGATGATGGATTCAGCCGCTGTAGCCTCGATGAATTGGCCCTGACCGGAAACGTTCTCACGATAGAGCACTGCGGCAAGGATGCCCATCGCTGCCGCCGTTCCGCCAACGTGATCCGCCATCCACAGCGCGGAACGCGTGGGTTGCCCGCCAAACTCCCTGGGATCGCCGGTACCGTGAACGAAGCCGCAGGCCGCTTGGGCCACTGGATCGAGCATTCCTTCCTTGTCTTTGAGTGGACCCCATTGACCACGCTGACCAACCCAACTGTAGATCAGCCTGGGATTGATCTCCTTCAATTGCCGATAGCCAATGCCCCAGCTGTCGAACTGGCCGGGCGGCGCGTTTTCGATCAGTACATCCGCATGAACAACCAGCTGCTTAAGGATTTCGCGTCCTTCCTCCATCTCCAGGTTCAGAGTGATGGAAAGCTTGTTGCGCATTTCGTGGAGGAAATGCGGACCAATTTCTTCGCCGCTTTCCTTGTCGCGGAACATGTACTCACGCCTGCCAAAGGGTGTGAGCTGCCGTAGTGGATCCCCGCCGGGTGGCTCCACCTGGATGACTTCAGCGCCTAGTTCTGCCAGCATGGAAGAACACCAGTGACCGATCATCATGCGGGTCGAACAATCAAGCACGCGCAAGCGGGCCAGGGCCTCCGGTTTTTCGAAGTTGTGTTCTTGGCGCAGGATGGATTCAAGAAATAGCGGGTAATCCTTCGCTGGCTCGCTCAGCCCGGCGTATACCTCTTCCGGATTGGCGATGGGAATGGCCGGCCAGGGTACGACTTTGTCACCTGTCATGGCAGTTGCCTCCTACCCGTCGGACTTTGCAGACGAGACAGAATCCGACTTTGGGATGTGGGGAGGAGCGGCGGCGTAACTAAGTGGAGCGGACTAAGAGCACTTCAGACCTTGCGGTGCGGGTAGTCGTACCGTGTGTTCGCATTCGGGAGGAACCGCCCGCGTCTGGAAAGGGAACGAAAACTCCTGACGGGAGCGACTCGAAGCGCAAAGTTACGGCCTAGAACTTAACAGCCCCGGCCCACACGCTCACTCATATTATCTCACAAAAGAGCTAAAAAAAAAAGCAGACGTTGGCGCTTCCGTCTGGACCTGAGTTTCACCAGAGGCACAGAGGAACTTGTCAATTCAGCAATTTGGAAATTGAGCAATTAATCTGACGCTCGACGCTTTACGCGAGGTCGTGTACAAAGGCGTCCAGTGCTGCTTGAGCCTGAAGCCGGCGAGTTAGTGGACCGCTCTGCGCTGTGGTGGACACGCTGATCGAGGAGAATTGCGTCGCTTATGCCATCACCAATGGGGTCGGCAAGCTGAGCGATGCCGGGGCGGGGTACGAGACCGTTACAGAAATGCCCGTTCTGATCCCCGCAGCCTGATGGCAAAGATCCCACACTGAGCATCCCTTGGGGAGGTGTTGTAATCAAATCTGATTATTAGCACTTGCCTGCAAAGACGGATGTAATCGACTGTGCACCCTCTTCGGCGCCCGGCAGGATTGGGACTCGCAACGCAAGGCAACGGAGGCTGTGAGAGTCTGGCCGATACGCGAGTTGGCGGGCGTCCCGATGGGCCGATGCCGCTCTCGTTTCTTGATTCAGGGCATGCATGCGCATGGAACAAAACAGGTGAGGAGCTTACAGCCAACGGCCAGCGGTAATAGAGTGCGCGCGTTGCAGGCAGAAGAACTGTAGGAGGTAACGCGATGATCGAAGTGAGGCAGATCAGCAATCAAGAGATTGAAGAGCAGATCGGCGGGGCTCGGCTTGGGGCTATGGATAGGCTCTACATTGATGATGTGTTGGCGGGCGTGGATAGAGGACTAGAGTACCTGCCATCTTATCTAGAGCTATATCGTAAGTCGGTGAAGCAAGCTTGGTCGCCCGATGAGTTGGATTTTTCCCATGACAGAGAAGAGTGGGAACATTTGTCTGCACATACCAAGAAGCGGCGTATTTGGAGCATGAGACTTTTCTTCGATGGTGAAGAACGGGTGGCGGGTCTTTTGGCGCCCTTTGTGTGGGCTGCACCCAATAAGGAGGTTGAGGCATTTGCCGCCAGCCAGCTGGCGGACGAGGTTCGTCACACCATTTTCTTCGAACGCTATTGGCGCGAAGTGATCGGCACCTCAGCGCGAAACCTGGACGAGCTTGTGGAGGAGGTCGGCATAAGGCCGGAGGAAAATGCTGCTTATGACCACTTCTTCTACCAGTGGTTGCCTGATCAGGCTCAGTGGTTGGCGTCGCACCCCAAGGATCTCGACGCAACCGTGAGGTTCGTGACCGTGTATCACCTCGTCGTCGAGGGCGCATTATTCCTTACCGGCATGCGTTATCAGCTTGAGGGCGCCCGGCGTTGGGGACGAACTTGGGCCTACTATAAGGGCTTTACCGCCGCAACCCGGGATGAGTCGCGGCATGTGCTGTTCGGCGTGCGATACCTGCGGGATATGGTGAGGGAAAACCCGGCCCGATTTGTGCCGGTGATTCAGGCGGCAATCGAGGATTCACTTCCTCTGATCGAGAGAACGATGGAACCACCGGGGGGAGATATGAGCTATTACGGTGGCAACCATCTGCAAACCGCCTGGCCCGGATATACTCCCGAGTTGCTGCGTGAGGAGATGATTGAGTTCTCGAAGAGCTCCCTTCGCCGGCGCTTACACGCTGTGGGAATTCGGATGGCCGAGATGGCTGCTTGAGATTGCACTCTCGTGCGGCGCCACACTCGCCTTCGAACCAAGTGCGAGCTTGCAACATAGGGACAACTCGCGAACGTTTTCATGCATCGTTTTGAATACGACGCATTCCATGCTCAACGGATGTTGAAAGCTCTACGCCCGTCATTTATTAGCTTCAAGCGCCCTGAACTGAATTCCGTGCGCGTTGAATAGCTACCATGGAGGTGGGGTCTAGCTCGTTTCTGGGAGCATCCCAAGGTGAACCTGACAGCGCACAACGGGAAGCCGCGTGCGGGGAGGCACCTATGAAGGTGCGGGAGTTACTGGCGCTGATGCCACAATTGGAAGAAGCCGACCTGGAGGATACCGTCGTCATTGATGCCGACTCCAAGTCTGTACTCTTGCTCAACACGCGCCCTGGTCTGTTCCAGCCCATGGAGGATCCGGCAGGGTTGAGGGTTTTAGAAGACGACGTGGAATTTCTGCGCTCGCTGCAGATCTGCTCGTGAGGAAAGCCTCGGTGCTCGTCTGCGGCGGCTGATGCTGGGACGCCTGGGGCCATGGCCCGCTTGAAGTTGACTATCTGAGAAAACAAGGCGTTTCCGCGATTGAATAGTGCGCGCGCTCACGAAATATGTTGCGCCTTCGGCTGCTGCGGCAAGCAATTGCCGAGGCGAAGCTGTCGGAGAAAACAATACAACAACGGCAATCAATCCTCATCGAAGAGTTTCGGAAGAATTTTGCGAGATTCCAACTCGCAAGCGATGAATTGAGATCCGCGGGGCCGAGCCTGTGATAGTCAACTACCGAATAACTCGGTCAACCACCTGCATGAGGGGCCGAGTCCATGCACGAGATTTACGAAGACGATGATTGGCTCTTCATTCGTGACCTAGTTACAGGCACGCTTGTAGGCATCCTTTTTGCCATGTGGACCGTGTTGTTCTGGCAGACGGTTCTCGGCATCTGAGGAACCCGGCAAGATAACTTGTACTTGGTCTGGCGGCAGCGGCCGGCGCATGCGGACGGAGACGCGTACCGTGCACGATCCGAGAGGCAGCTCTCGGCCCCAACTGCAGCAGCCATGCGGTCACGTCGTCCACAGCCGCGCGGGGGTTTGGGCTTTCCCGCATGGGCGTAAATGTCACAGCGGAGGCGAGGAATTTCCTCCACCCTTGGCTTCGCAATAGGTCTCGGCTTCAGGCGGTGAGTCGAGTACCAGGCAAGCACTCTTATCTTCAGGTCGCAGGTAGTGTCCAGCAGACGTTTTCTCGACGTCTGTGGCTACGTCGGAGTGAAAAACTGCATACTGGCCGGGACGTAGAAGGTCAGTCCAGTTTGCAGGTCAGCGTTGAGGATTGTACAGCTCGATTTCCTGCATTATGGGCGACCCTTATTTTAGGTTGTTTTTGGGTGCGGCAATCGGGCGTTATCTGATTTTGCTGAGGTGCTTTAGTTGCGAACTCCACTTTACCGAACAATCAACCTCCGGTTGGCCGGCAATACGGAAGTAACCGCGACGATACCTGACTCGGTGTGTCTCCGCGTAGAGCATAGAAACAAAGCATCGGACCTTTCGCTTGATGACCTGCGCGCTATGATCAATGAACCCGACTCTCCATGTTTTCCAACGTCGGATCGGGTCCAATGTGGGTCCATTTGTGGGAACCTAGCCTAACCGAAACCGATTTAAACCAACCATTCACGCCGCTGATAGTTAATGATTTATCGTTAAATGTGAGTCTGTCACGGCAGAGGTCGCGAGTTCGAGTCTCGTCGTCCCCGCCACATTCCAAAGGAGTTATTGGATTGTCGGCGACCCAGCAATGTGCCTGAATGTGCCGTTCGCGCTATCTGTCCCAAAAATGAGATCAAGTACCCGGGCTTGGGCCGCTCGTTTCGACTCGGGTATCGCCTGTGTGTAGTGCTCCAAAGCTACCTTTGCGGAGTTGCGTAGCAGTTCCGTCTGCGTTGCAATGTCCTCGCCGCTCGCTCTGAGCATGGTTGAAAGGGTATGCCGGAACGTAAGACGTCCACACCTGGTAGCTCGACGATGGCAGAGACTTAAGGAAGATCGACACTAGCAGAGCGGGGACGGGCGATAGCTTTGTGATTCGGTCAGGAAGCCCAGCCGGCGACTGGAGCCGGGTGATCGTAAAAGTCCCCGGAGTACGAAACTGCGATGGAACGGTGGACCTCCCGTCCAATTGAATGAACGTTGTGTAGGGAGCTTCAGGTGACGTCTGCGGAGTTGCCTTCGGCGAAGCGTTCTAGTTCATCGCGACCTCCGGCGCTGTGCGACCCGTCGTGCAGATGATGACAGGTTTCGGTCAGGATTGCATCCGTGTAAGGCGGCCGCGGCCATGCAGGCGCTGGCTCGGACTGTCGTCAAACGCTAAACAGATCTTCTCCCGCAATAGCTCGGAATACGTCCAGTTCGACGAGCCGGAGACCGTGATCAACGCCATTCGCGAAGGCTATGATCAGACAAGAGTGAGGCGGCCTTGAAGGATACTGTGTTCACAACCCTCCCGCCAGGATGCGGACGAGGTTGCCATCAGGGGTGTCATGGCTAAGTTCCCAAAACATCACCCCACCCACATGATGATTGTGAAGACAGCTAACGGCGACGGAGTCATAATGGCGATCGGCGTTTTTCGGTAACTGCTGAAGTTCACGATAAGATCCAGAAGCCGTCGCCTGTCCTGTCGCTTTCTGGTACAGCCCGTGATTCACGTCTTCAACTCCGGCCCACCCTTTCCCATAGAAAGGAACGCCAAAGACAAGTTTCACGGCCGGCACTCCTGCTTTGAGAAAACCTTTGAGTGCGAAGTCGCCATAACGATCACGGAGCCCCGGGCCGGTTGGGTCCTTGGGATCGTGAAACAGTGCGCTATGAAATGCTGTCAGAGGCTCTGAATTCCAGTGCAGGTCATACGCCATGATGGAGATGAAATCCATGGTTCGTGCAATCTTCTTCAGCTCAAAATTCGCATAGTACTCGCCTTCAGCCGGCAATGCGGAAGTCAACAACAAGCCTGGCCT
>WNFC01001816.1_pt1 | contig 22679 bp, 23 predicted proteins | sample 5400541 | NCBI WGS metagenome assembly WNFC01 (sample SAMN13153342, study PRJNA577476) | soil metagenome | isolation source: 120 cm saprolite under Douglas fir tree site 2 hole 2 replicate 1 | place: USA:California | collected 2015-04-18
AGGGGCCTTCGGCACCAAGAAGACCGCACGGGCCGCGTTGCCGCCCATTCTCCCGCTGCCGGCGCCGGCGGGTGGATGAACCGCTCACCATCCTCGTCCCCGCTCGTGACGAGGAGGCTGTGATCGGGACCACCGTCGCCCGGCTGCGTGAGGCGTTTCCCGAGGCGGAAGTGATCGTTGCAGACGACGGCTCGCGCGACCGCACCGCCGAGGTCGCGGAAGAGGCCGGCGCCGTCGTTCTGCGCCTGCCTCGGCGCGGCAAGGGTCAGGCCCTGTCGGCGGCGGAGCGTGCTGCACCCCCGGGAGCGTTGCTGCTCTGCGATGCAGATCTGCAAGGCGAGCTCGAAGCGTTGTTACACGGAGGCGGCGATTTGAACATCGCAGCGTTCGCGGAACAAGTCGGAGGCGGCTTCGGCCTCGCGAAGCGCATCGCGCGCGGGCTGATCGAGTTGCGCTGCGGGCTGGAGCTGCGGGAGCCGCTCTCCGGTCAGCGTTTTCTCTCTGCCGCGGCGCGGAATGCGTGCTTCCCGGTGGCTGCCGGCTTCGGCTGCGAGGTCCGCATGACGATCGACGCGGCTCGCTCGCGCTTGAGCGTTCGCGAAGTCGAGCTCCCGCTGGGCCATCGTGCAACCGGGCGCGACCTGGCCGGGTTCGTCCATCGTGCCCGGCAGCTGCGCGACACGATCTACGCATGCGGACCGCAAGGGATCAACTACCGCGGGCTGCGCTTACCCCTGGTCGGCTGGAAGGTGGGCGTGACGGGCGGTCCGGTCGTCGCTGCGGCAGCCGCCCTCGGCCTCGCCGACGATCTGTGGAGCGGGCCCGAGCGAGGCTTTCGCGCCCATCTGCGGAGCGGTCGGACGACCGGCGTTCTCAAGCTGGTCGGCATCCCCGCCGTGGGTCTGCTTGCGACGCGGCGGGTTTCCGGGGCGCTCCTCGTCGGTCTCGCGGCCAACGCCGTCAATCAACTCGACACGCGGCCGGGCCGTGCGCTGAAGGCGTACCTCGCTGCGGCTGTTCCACTCGACGCTCCGATCGGTGTCGCCGTCCTGCTCCTTCCCTACGATCTTCGCGAGATGGCGATGCTCGGTGACGCGGGATCGAACGCGCTTGGTGCCATGCTAGGCTTGAGTTCCGTGAAGCGATTCACGGAAAGGGGCCACTGGGTGGCGATCGGCGCCCTAGCAGGTCTCACCATCCTCGGAGAACGAACGTCCGTCGGCGACTGGATCGAGCACGCGCCGGTTCTCTCCTGGCTCGATCGGCTGGGCCGCCAAACATGAGCTCGCCGGCCCGTCCAACGAAGTACGTCTTCGTCACGGGCGGCGTCGTCTCGGCTCTCGGCAAGGGGATCGTCGCCGCTTCGCTCGGACGGCTGTTGAAGGCGCGCGGCTTGCGCGTCCAGGCGCAGAAGTTCGATCCGTATCTCAACGTCGATCCCGGCACGATGAGCCCGTTCCAGCACGGCGAGGTGTTCGTCACCGAGGACGGCGCCGAGACGGATCTCGACATCGGTCATTACGAGCGCTTCATCGACGAGAACCTGACCCGCGCGGCGAGCCACACGGCCGGCGCGATCTGGGACTCGGTGCTCCGCAAGGAGCGCAAGGGCGAGTTTCTCGGTGCGACCGTGCAGGTGATCCCGCACATCACGAACGAGATCAAGCACCGGATCCGGGCGAGCGCCATCTCGACTCCGACCGACGTCGTCATCAGCGAGATCGGCGGAACGGTCGGCGACATCGAGTCGCTCCCGTTCCTCGAGGCGATCCGCCAGTTCCGCCGGGAGGTGGGCGCGGAGAACGTCCTCTACCTGCACGTGACGCTCGTCCCGTTCCTCGAGGCGGCCGGCGAGCTGAAGACGAAGCCGACGCAGCATTCCGTCAACGAGCTGCGGCGCATCGGTATTCACCCCGACATCGTCGTCTGTCGCTCGCACGAAGAGCTCTCGGCGGACATCCGCGAGAAGATCGCGCTCTTCGCCGACGTCGAGCCGGGGGCGGTGATCGCGAGCCCGGACGTTCCCGATGTCTACCTCGTGCCATCACGGCTGAAGGCCGAAGGGCTCGACCGCCTCGTCGTCGAGAAGCTCGGTCTGCCGCCCGCCGAGGCGGATCTCGGCGACTGGCTCGACCTGAACGAGCGCATGCAGCAGAGCGAGGAAGTGGTCGAGATCGCGCTCGTCGGCAAGTACGTGAAGCTGCAGGACGCGTACCTCTCGGTCCACGAGGCGCTCAAGCATGCGGGTGCCCATCACGGAGCGAATGTGCGCGTGAGCTGGGTCGACGCGGAAGGGATGTCACTCGAAGAGGCGACCGGACTGCTCGAGCAGGTCGACGGCGTGCTCGTTCCCGGGGGGTTCGGATCGCGCGGGTGGGAGGGAAAGATCCTCGCCTGTCGCGTTGCCCGCGAGCGCGAGATCCCGTATCTGGGGATCTGCCTGGGGATGCATGTCGCCGTCTCCGAGTTCTCCCGTCACGTGCTCGGTCTCGACGGAGCCAACTCGACCGAGATGGATCCGGAAACGCCACACCCGGTGATCGATCTGCTGCCGGAGCAAAAGGAGATCGAGGATCTCGGTGGCACGATGCGGCTCGGGGCGCAGGCAGTCGAGGTGGTCGAGGGAACTCGTGCGCACGACGCCTACGGCGAGCCGGTCGTGCACGAGCGTCACCGGCATCGCTACGAGGTCAACAACCACTACCGCCCTGCGCTGGTGGAAGGAGGCTTGACCGTCTCGGGCACCTTCCAGGAGGGCCGGCTGGTCGAGGTCGTCGAGCTGGCCGATCATCCGTGGTTCGTGGCGAGCCAATTCCATCCGGAGTTCAAGTCGCGGCCGACCCGTCCGGCGCCTCTCTTCCGCGACTTCGTCGGTGCCGCACTCACGCGCTCGCGCGAGCGGTCCGCCGTCGGCGCGGCCTCCGCCTAGTCCTAAGATCGAAAGATGGCCTCCGAGGTCGTCGACCTTTTCACCGAGCTGGCGGCGCTCCCGAGCCCTCCGGGGGAGGAACGCGCCGTTGCCGACGTCGTGATCGGCTATCTGCGTGACCTCGGGTTGTCGGTGGACGAAGACGACGCCGGGCCAAGGGTCGGCTCGAACATCGGCAACGTCTACTGCCGGTTGGAGGCAACGGACGGCGGCAACCCCATCTTCCTGTGCGCACATCTCGACACGGTGCCGCCCGAAGGCCCGATCGAGCCGGTGATCGAGGACGGGGTGGTGCGAAACGTGGCCGGCACGATCCTCGGAGCGGACAACAAGTCGGCCGTCGCAGCAATGCTCGAGGGCACGCGCCGCGTGCTTGCCGAGAACCGGCCCCATGGGGGCATCGAGCTCCTCTTCACGCCGAAAGAGGAAGTCGGCCTGCTCGGCGCGGCCGCCTTCGACCTCGAGCGCCTGCACGCGCGGCTGGGGTACGTCTACGACCAGGCGGCACCGATCGGCGACGTGGTCCTGGGCGCGCCGTACTCCCGCGCGTTGCAGGCTCGCTTCCACGGACGCGCGGCGCACTCCGGCATGTACCCCGAAGAGGGACGCTCGGCGATCGCGGCTGCGGCGCGCGCGATCTCGGACCTCCGCCTCGGCCGCGTCGACGACGAGACGACGGCGAACGTCGGCACCATCCACGGCGGGACCGCCGGCAACATCGTTCCGGAGTGGTGCAAGCTCGACGCAGAGGCGCGCTCGCACGACGAACGCAAGCTCGACGAGCTGGTGCAGGAGATGGTCGACGCGTTCGCCTTTGCGGCAGGGCTCGAGGACTGCGAGGTCGAGACGAAGGTGTCAAAGAGCTACAAGGGTTATCGCTTCAAGCGCGACGATCCCGTCGTCCGGATCGCTCACGCCGCGCTCGAACGAAGCGGCTACACGCCGTCGTACGGTCTCAGCGGCGGCGCAGCCGATGCAAACGTCTTCAACGAGCACGGCCTCGCGTGCCTCAACCTCGCGAACGGCATGCAGGACATCCACACGCCGGACGAGCGCATCACCGTCGCCGACCTCGAGGCGATGGTGGAAGTGACCCTTGCGCTCGTGGACGCCGCTCGAGATGCTGACTCTTAGGCGCGGCCGGGTAACCGCGGTCGTCGAGCGGGTCGAGGGTCTGTCGCGGCTCGAGGTGGACGGCGTTCCCTGCGTCGCGTATCCGCGGCTCACCGGTCCGGTGGCGCTCGGCGACGAGGTGATCGTCAACACGCAGGCTCGCGAGCTCAAGCTCGGAACCGGTGGTTTCGACGTGCTCTACGCGAATCTGACGCGCGGGCTCGACCTGCACGCGGAAAGCGACGCGCACGTGATGAAGCTCCCCTACACGCCCGCCCAAAACGCGCGACGCCACGCGGAGGAGGGGCGCACGCTACCCGACACCCTCGCCGGGTTGCCCGTCGTCTGCTGTTCTCTTCACAGTCAGGTCGCGCCCGTCTGCGCGGGCATCGGGCAAGCAGCGCGAGTCGCGTACGTCCAACTCGCGGGCGGGGCCCTGCCGGTCTCGCTGTCCGACGCGTTGCGCGTCTTGCGCGAGCGAGGTCATGTCGAAACGTCGATCGCGGTGGGTGCCTGTCTCGACGGGGACCTCGAGTGCGTCTCGACGGCGGCGGCTCTGCTGTGGGCGGCGGCGGAGGACTTCGATGTCGTCGTGTGCGCGATCGGACCGGGGATCGTCGGTACCGGCTCGACCTTCGGTCACGGTGGGCTCGCTGCCGCCGACGCTGCGAACACCGCCCATGCACTCCAGGGCACGCCGATCCTGGCGGTGCGCGCATCGCAGAGCGACACGCGCGAGCGGCACCGGGGCGTCTCCCACCATGCTCGGGCAGTGCTCGAGCTCTGTCTCGGCGACGTGATCGTGCCCTGGCCCGCGGGATACGACGTGCCGCCGTTGCTCGAGCCGCGCGTAGAGGTCGACGTGAGCGGGTGGGAAGAGGCGTGCGCCGGTTTGCCGCTCGCGCACATGCGTCGCGGACCGGCGGAGGACCCGCTCTTCTTCGCAGCAGCCTTCGCCGCCGGACGCCTCGCCGCGAACCGCATTCCCAGATGAAGCCGGACTCCTCGAGAACCGTCTACGACGGAAAGCTGATCGACGTCACGATCGAGCGCTGGGGCGAGCACGAGCGTGAGGTCGTCGAGCATCCCGGCGCCGTTGCGATCGTCGCAATCGATCGCGACGGGATGCTGACGCTCGTCCGGCAGCGGCGCGAGGCCGTGCGCACGGAGCTCCTCGAGTTGCCGGCGGGCACGCTCGAGGAGGGCGAGGCACCGCTCGACTGCGCGCGACGCGAGCTCGAAGAGGAAACGGGCCTCACGGGCGGGACCTGGCGAGAGGTGACGGCTTTCTACACCACTCCCGGCTTTTGCCGAGAGCGGATGCACCTCTTCTTCGCCGAAGGCCTCGAGCGCGGCGAGGCCAGTCCGGAAAGCGACGAAGAGCTCGAAGTCATCCACTGGGCCCCGGAGGAGATCGCGGCGAAAATAGGCGGCCTCGAGGACGCCAAGACGCTCGCCGGGCTCTTCCTGTACCTCCACCAAAGCAAGTCGGGCGAGGCGCACAAGGTAGGGTGACGCCGCTTGAAGATCGGGGTTGCCAAAGAGATGAAGACCGACGAGTACCGCGTCGCGCTGACGCCTGCGGGCGCGCGCGAGCTCGGCCAGCACGGACACGACGTCATCGTCGAGACAGGCGCGGGAGAGGGAAGCTCCTTTTCCGATGCCGCGTACGAGGCTGCCGGCGCGCGCATCGCTTCCGTCGACGCGGTCTGGCGCGATGCCGAGCTGCTGCTGAAGGTGAAGGAGCCGATCGAGCCCGAGTACGGCCGCCTGCGGGAAGGGCTCGTGTTGTTCACCTACCTCCACATCGCAGCCGACGAGGCGCTGACCAAGGCGCTGCTCGAGAGCGGGACCACGGCCGTGGCCTACGAAACCGTCGAGACCGACGCGGGCGCGCTACCGCTACTCGCGCCGATGAGCGAGATCGCCGGCCGTCTCGCGGCCCAGGCCGGCGCGTACTTTCTCGAGAAGCCCCTGGGCGGCCGAGGCATGCTGCTCGGCGGTGTGCCCGGAGTTGCGCCGGGGCGCGTGGTCGTCATCGGCGGCGGCATCGTCGGCTACAACGCCGCGGTGATCGCGATCGGGCTCGGCGCGAACGTCACGATCCTCGAGCGGTCGATCGATCGGATGCGTCACCTGGAGGAGATCCTGTCGGGCCGGGTCAGCCTCTTGATGTCGTCGAGCCTCCAGATCGAAGAGTCCCTGCGCGAGGCCGACGTGGTGATCGGCGCGGTGCTGATCCCTGGTGCGCTCGCACCGCGATTGATCACGCGGGAGATGGTCGCCGGGATGAAGGAGGGCTCGGTGCTCGCCGATGTCGCCATCGACCAGGGCGGGTGTTCGGAGACGTCGCGTCCGACCACCCACAGCCATCCCGTCTACACCGTCGAGGGAGTCACGCACTACTGCGTCGCGAACATGCCCGGCGCAGTGCCGATTACGTCCACCAAGGCGCTGACGAACGCGACCCTCCCGTACGTCGAGGCCATCGCCAACTACGGCCTGGCGGAAGCCGTGGCGCGCGACGCGGCTCTGGCACGCGGAGTCAACGTCGTGGAGGGAGCGGTCACCTACGAGGCGGTCGCCGACGCGCACGGGTTGGACTACCGGCCACTCGAGGACGTTCTACCCCTGTCCGCAGTCTAGGGTCTCTAACTCGGCTTCTTCGCGGGCGAGAAGCGCACGACGATCCACGTGATTCCGGCCGCAAGCGTGATCACGGCGGCGCAGAAGACGATCATGCCGAACAGTCCGAGGACGTTCATCATCGCCGACCTACAATAGCCGCATGCCGAGGGCGTGTGTCATCGTGCTCGATGCCGTGGGTGCCGGCGAACTTCCGGACGCCGCCGAGTACGGCGACGAGGGCTCCGACACGCTGGGCAACGTCGCGCGCGCCGTTCGGGGCCTCGATCTCCCCAACCTGGAGGCGCTCGGCCTGGGCAACATCGAGCCCCTGGAAGGCTGTCCGCCCCAAGCCGGCGCGCCTGCGGTGGCAGGGCGGCTGATCGAACGCTCCAAGGGCAAGGACACGACCACCGGGCACTGGGAGCTGATGGGGGTCGTCACGCCGACGCCGATGCCGACGTATCCACACGGCTTCCCGCATGACGTGATCGATCCGTTCATGCACAAGACCGGGCGCGGGGTGATCGGCAACAGGCCCGCATCGGGGACGGAGATCATCCAGGAGCTCGGGGAGGAGCATCAGCGAACGGGCAAGTGGATCGTCTACACGTCGGCCGACTCGGTCTTCCAGATCGCAGCTCACGAGGAGACGATTCCTCTCGAAGAGCTGTACAACGCTTCTCGAAGCGCGCGCGAGATCCTCACCGGCAAGCACGCCGTCGGCCGCGTGATCGCTCGGCCGTTCGTCGGCGAGCCGGGGAACTACGAGCGGACGCCGAACCGCCACGACTTCTCGCTCGAGCCGAGGCGGCCCAACTACCTCACGCTCGTGCGTGACGGCGGCATGCAGGTGCACGGGGTCGGCAAGATCGGAGACATCTTCGCGGGACAAGACATCGACGAATCGCATCCGACGAAGTCGAACGTCGACGGGATCACGCAGACTGAGAACCTCCTGCGCGAGCTCGACGACGGGCTCATCTTCACCAACCTCGTCGAGACCGACATGCTCTGGGGGCACCGCAACGACCCCGAGAACTTCCACCGCTGCCTGCAGGACTTCGACAGCAGGCTGCCCGATCTGCTCGACGCGCTCCGGCCTCAGGACCTGCTGATCCTCACGTCCGACCACGGTTGCGACCCGACGACGCCGTCGACGGACCACTCGCGCGAGCACGCGATGCTGCTTGTCTACGTCCAAGGCAAGAACGCCGCGGGGCGCATCCACGAGGGCGAGTTCGCGGACGTCGGCGCGACCGTCAACGCCTGGCTCGGCGGAAAGTCTCCCTCCCGGGGAATTCCCGGCCAGCCGATCGTCGAGCGCTGACCGCTTCCGCGTGATCCATGCCGCCGAGCTGATCCGCCGCAAGCGCGACGGCGAGCAACTCTCGAGTGAAGAGCTGTCGGAGCTCGTGCTCGCGTATGCGCGCGGCGACGTTCCGGACTACCAGATGGCCGCGTTCTGCATGGCGGTGTACTTCCGCGGCCTGAACGGAGAGGAGACCTTCGCGCTGACGGATGCGATGATCCGCAGCGGCGAGACGATCGAGCTCGGCGCGGCGCTCGGTCGTAAGGTGGTCGACAAGCACTCGACCGGCGGTGTCGGCGACAAGACCTCGCTCGCAGTCGGTCCGATCGTCGCAGCCTGCGGTGTGCCGTTCGGCAAGATGAGTGGCCGCGGGCTCGGCCACACCGGTGGCACGCTGGACAAGCTGGAGTCCATCCCGGGCTTCCGCGTCGAGCTGACGACCGACGAGTTTCTGCAGCAGGTGCGAGAGGTGGGTCTCGCCATCATCGGTCAGAGCGCCGAGCTCGTTCCTGCGGACAAGCTGCTCTACGGCCTCCGCGACGTGACCGCGACGGTCGACAACGTCTCCCTGATCGCTGCCAGCATCATGTCGAAGAAGATCGCTGGGGGCGCCGACGCGATCGTCCTCGACGTCAAGGTCGGCGACGGCGCGTTCATGAAGACGATCGAGGACGCCCGCGAGCTCGCACGGATGATGCTGGAGCTTGGAGAGCACGCGGGTCGCGAGGTCGTCTGCGTGCTCACGGACATGGACCAGCCGCTCGGGTACGCGGTCGGCAACGCGCTCGAGATCCGAGAGACGATCGCCACCCTCAAGGGTGAGGGGCCACCCGACTTCACCGAGCTCGTGCTCGGCGCTAGTGCCCACCTGCTCGCGCTCTCCGATCTCGAGATCGACGAGGACGAGGGACGTGCGCGCGCGGCGGCCGCGGTCCAGGACGGAGCGGCCCTCGCGACCTACGACCGCTGGATCGCCGCGCAGGGCGGAGACCCGAGTGAAACCGCTCTGCCGACGGCTCCCGTCGTCCGTCAGGTGCTCGTGCCCACGAAAGGCTTTGTGCGCTCGATCGGCGCGACCGACGTCGGCCTGGCGGCCCTGCGCCTGGGAGCGGGACGGCAGACGAAGGACGAAGCCATCGACCACGCCGTCGGCATCCGCTGCTTGATGAAGCGCGGCGACGCGGTCGCGGCCGGGGAGGTCCTGGCCGAGGTGCACGCCCGCGACGACGCATCGGCGCAGCGGGCCGAAGCCGAGGTGCTCGACGCCTACGAGCTGGCCGAGGAAGCTCCGCTGCCACGCCCGATCGTGCTCGAGACGATCGCCTAAGAGATGCCGGAGCTACCAGAGGTCGAGACGATCCGGCAGAAGCTCGAGCCACGCCTCGTCGGCCGGCGGCTCGACCGCGTCGAGATCCACGATCCGCGCCTTGTGCGCCCCTTCGATCCCGTCGCCGTGGCCGCCGAGCTCGAAGGCGAACGGGTGTCGGCGCTGGAACGCCGTGGCAAGTATCTGATTGTTCGGTTCGAGTCGGGACGGGCTCTCCTGATTCACCTCCGGATGACGGGGAGTCTGCGGCACGCGTCGAACGGAACGCTGGCCGACGATCCGCATCGACGCGCTGTTGTCAAGTTAGACGACGGGTCGGACGTTGCTTATCGCGACGTCCGCCGCTTCGGGACCTGGCAGCTGCTCGAAGCAGGCGACCTGGAGCCCTACCTCGAGGAGCGCCTCGGCGTCGAGCCGCTCGGCCGTGCGTTCAGGGCGCGGAGGCTCGCACAACGACTCGAAGGCCGCCGCGCACCGATCAAGGCTGCGCTGCTCGACCAGCGAACGGTGGCGGGGCTCGGGAACATCTACGTCGACGAAGCCCTCTGGCGGGCCCAGGTCCATCCGCTTCGCCCGGCGGGGACGCTCGAGCTGGACGAGCTGACACGCCTGACACGCTCGATCAAGGACGCGCTGAAGGCCGGAGTCAAGCGGCAGGGCGCGAGTCTGCGCGATTACTCGACGCCGGACGGTGAGCGAGGCCGGATGCAGGACCGCTTTCGCGTCTACGGACGCGAAGGGGATCCCTGCCGGCGCTGCGGGACGCCCATAGACAAGATCCGCACGGCCGGTCGCGGCACGTGGTACTGCCCGAACTGTCAGCGCCTGGAACCTCCCGCGACGAAAGGTTCCCTCCACCGCCGGGACTAGACTGGCTCGCGCGATGGCCGGACGCTCTTACAAGACCGAGGCGGTCGTGCTGCGCTCCTTCCGTTTCGGCGAAGCCGACCGCGTGCTGCATCTCTACACGCTCGAGCGTGGCCGCATCGGCGCGGTCGCGAAGGGGATTCGCAAGACGAAGTCACGGTTCGGGGCACGGCTCGAGCCGCTCTCGCATGTCGAGCTGATGCTGCACCAGGGCTCGGGCGAGCTGCAGACGGTCACTGGAGTCGAGCTCGTCCGTTCGCACCACGAGTCGCGCGAGCAGCAATACCGGCTCGGCGTGGGACTGCTCGGCGCGGAGGCCATGCTGCGCCTGTTCACAGAGCAGGAGACGAACCCGCGCGCGTTTCAAGCGCTCACGCGTTTCCTCGATCTCCTCGACGGCCTCGAACCGCTCGCAACTCGCACGTCGCTCGAACCGCTGGCGCTCTCCTTCCAGCTGAAGTTGCTCTGGCTGTCCGGCTATCTACCGCACCTGACGAACTGCGCCGACTGCGGCACCGAGAGCGAACCGCTGGTCGGCTACTCGGCGAAGGCGGGCGGAGCCGTGTGCGGCAACTGCTCGGCCGGCGGCTCGCTGGCGCTCTCGCCTGCAGGCATCGCCGGGATCGAAGCGCTGCTCGCGCGTCCGCTCGCGGAGGCGCGCGACGCCGGCCTGGCGGAACGTTCGACGCGCGACGCACTCACGGTCATCACCGCGGCCTACGAGTACTTCGGGAACTTCAGGCTGCGCACTCTTCGCACTGCCTAGTCGCCTTTCGGCGACTTCCAGTCGCGCTCGAGCGCATCCTCGAGCCAGCCGCCGACACCGGCGATCGGGAGGCGTTCCTGTGCGAGTGAGTCCCGGTCCCGGACGGTCACCGTGTCGTCCTCGAGCGTCTGCTCGTCGACGGTGAACGCCCACGGCGTGCCGATCTCGTCCTGACGGCGATACCGCCGACCGATCGCGCCGTTGTCGTCGTACTCGACGCTGTGGCGGCGGCGCAGGTCCTCGTAGAGGGAGCGTGCCTTCGCGACCATGTCGTCGCTCTTGCCGATGAGCGGGAGGATCGCCGCAGTGACCGGAGCCATCTTCGGATGGAGTCGGAGCACGGTTCGGTCGCGCTCGCCGACTACCTCCTCGTCGTACGCGTCGACGAGCAGCGCGACCATGATCCTCTCGATGCTGACCGCTGGCTCGATCACGTAAGGGACGTACCGCTCGCCGTCCTGGCCCACGTATTCAAGCTTCGTCGACGAGTATTCGGTGTGCTGCGTCAGATCGAAGTCCCCTCGATTCGCGACGCCTTCGAGCTCCGACCATCCGATCGGGTACTCGTACTCGATGTCGCTCGTTCCCCGGGAGTAGTGCGACCGCTCCTCCGGCCCGTGCTCGCGGACCCGGAGCTTGCTGTCGCGCAGCCCGTAGTGCCGGTACCAGTTGACCCGCTCGTCGATCCAGTAGCGGTACCACTTGTCGGCGTCGTTCGGGGGCACGAAGTACTCCATCTCCATCTGCTCGAACTCGCGCACGCGGAAGAGGAAGTTGCCGGGCGTGATCTCGTTGCGAAAGGACTTGCCGATCTGCGCGATCCCGAACGGAGGCTTGCGCCGCGCGATCTGGAGCACGTTCTTGAAGTTGATGAAGATGCCCTGAGCGGTCTCGGGCCGCAGGTACGCCCGCGAGGCTTCTTCCTGGAGTGCGCCGACCGTCGTCTCGAACATCAAGTTGAACCGGCGCGGCTCGGTCAGGTCGCATTCGGGGGTCTCTCCAGGGTGCTTGCTGGGCTTGCGGCCGCAGCTCGAGTCCTCGAGCTTGTCCGCCCGAAAGCGGAGCTTGCAGGTGCGGCAGTCGATGAGCGGATCGGTGAAACCGGCGACGTGTCCCGACGCCTCCCACACCTTCGGGTGGAGGATGACGGCCGAGTCGATCGCCACGATGTCGTCGCGGTTGCGCACCATCGCCTCGAACCAGCGCTCCCTGATGTTGTTCTTCATCAGGACGCCGTAGTGCCCGTAGTCGAAGGTCGAGCCCATCCCGCCGTAGATCTCGGAGGACGGGAAGACGAACCCGCGGCGGCGGGAGAGGGAGACGATCTTGTCCATCGTCACCGCATCGCTCATCGGCCGCTCTCCGGCCGATGAGCGGTGGAAGGGGCGTAAGGGGAAACCGGGAGGTTTCCCCACTCTTTATCCTCAGCGTTCGCGGCAGCGGTCGCCACGTCGCGTGCGCTGAGGCGATCCCTAAAGAAGGGAGCACGTGAGGGAAACATGGTTTCCCTCACGGGAGCGAGCCAGAGGCGAGCGACGGGCATGGCCAGGGACGTTATCCGCGACAGCGTGGGCGGGTTAGCCACCATTAGCGCCGCTCGCCGAGTCGCGAAGAACAGCGGCCTTCGCGGGCTCGGGGTGGCTTCGGTTCGCGCCCTCGACGGGCGTCGCGCTGATTCGCTTACAGAGCGGGATTGCCGGATGTGGGAAAGCGGCTGGAAACCGCAGGAGCGACGCCCTCGCGCGCGGCGTTCTGCGAGAAAGCAAAGGCGGCGACCGTGAAGGCGGCTGGCGGCGCGCGCAGGCTACGGCTCGCTTGACGGCAAGACGTCGGCGAGCGATAAAGTCGGTTGGCAGGAAATACGGCTCGTCTGCGGCTGGCTCTTGGCGAGCAAAGAGTAGGGGAGGATCAGGATGTTGCGACGTTTTCGCCGGGCCGTGCTGGTTCTTACAGTCGTCGGCCTCCTTGCGGTGGCGGTTGTCGCTAGCTCTGCGTCGCCTGCGCTTGCCTACGGCAAAGCGAATTGGCAAGTTGCAATTAACGGGACCGCCATTTTCCCGAGCACCGGTACGGCGTTCGGCTTCTGGGGCTGGTGTGAGTTCGCCGGTGGAGTCACTTCCGGCAACGATGGCGACTGCCAGTTCGCGCAGTACTTCCATGCGCCAGCAGGCTCAGGGTTCACGTGCCATCTGAGTCTTAACGTCACGGGTTGGAACGCAAGCGGCGGCACCTTCGTCATCAAGGGCAGCGCAGCCGTGAATCCCACCAGCCTGACGGGGCCGTGCATTGGGATCTTCCCGGGCTCGGCCGACTTCAGCGGGGTGGACACGGGCATCCCCGCCGCTGCCGGCCGGTACCACCCGGGCGTGAGCGCCCTCGCGCCCGGCGCAGTCGGGGAGTTCAACATCACCGTGACACAGATCCCGTAGCTCGGAGCCGAAGTCGGGAAGCGGGCAACACTTCGCTCGCTTCCCGACTCGGCCGTGACCGCCTTCGGCCCGCCGCCTGTGCGCTCGCCGATTTCGCTTTCTCGCAAAACGCCGCGCGCGGGGTTTCCGCGGTCGCGGACATCGCGAGCACGACGGCATGCCGCGTGGAGCCGTGATCGGAGGGTCATGCGGAAGGGTCGCCGCTAGAGGCGCATGGTTGCGCGGCGGCGCATTTCCCAAACGCTTTCCCAATGCCGTCCACGCGGCCGTAAACCCGCCTGATTAGCGGGTTTCCGGAGTGCTGCGAACGTTATCCGCGACAATGCAGGCGTGACGCAGCAGCCGGCCGTCGAGCTCCACATCGTCTCCGACTCCACAGGGGAGACCGCCGCGCGCCTCGTCCTCGCACTCGAGGCGCAGTTTCCCGAGCAGGCCTTCGAGGAGGTGCGCCACACCCGAGCCGAGACGGTCGACGACCTCGAACGGGCGGTTGCCAGCGCCCGCGGTCACGCGGCCGTGGTCATCTACACGCTGGTCGACCCTGAGCTGCGAGACGCGATGCGCCGGCTCTGCCGCCGCGCGCGCGTGCACTACTGCGACCTGCTCGGTCATCCGATCGACGCTGTTGCGCGTGTCTCGGGCCAGGCCGCGCGCATGACGCCCGGCTCACGGGCACCGCTGACTCCCGCGTACTTCCGTCGCATCGAGGCGATGGAGTTCGCGGTGAAGTACGACGACGGAGTGGGCGCGGGCCTCGACGAGGCCGACATCGTCCTCGTCGGCGTCTCGCGTACGTCGAAGACACCGCTGTCGATCTACCTCGGCTATCTCGGGCACAAGGTCGCAAACGTGCCGATCGTGAAGGGCATCGAGCCGCCGAAGGAGCTGTTCGAGCTCGACCCCGCGAAGATCGTCGGCCTCACCATCCACGCCGACCGGCTCGCCGAGATCAGGCGGGCGCGGGTGCGGAATCTCGGCGCCAACAACCGCCGCTACGCCGAGCTGATCGAGGTGTACGACGAGCTCGACGAGGCGGCTGCAGTGCAACGAAAGCTCGGCTGCCCCGTGATCGACATCTCGGAGCTGTCGATCGAGGAAACGGCCCAGCGGATCCTCCGTACGGTGGAGGGCCGGAAGGCGGAAGCTGCGGAGGTCGAAGTCTCGTGAAGCCGAAGCCGCCCGTTCCCTGGTGGCGCTGGGCCATCTGGTGGAGCATCCTCGGCGTCGCCCTCGTCCTCTTCTACGTGCTGCTGACGCCGCTCTGGCTGGGGATTCGGGGACTCGCGTGGCTGGCGGAGTTCCGCGCCCGGCATCGGCGCGGCCGCTGAGCTGGAACCCGCCGCGGCGCGGGAGTGTACTAGGAATGTGACGCCGCACCGAATCGCGATCCTCTTCGTGACGGCTGGAGTCATCTACACGGCCGTCGTCATGCCGAGTACCGCGTCGCCGACCTCAGGGCGGACTGTTCCGTGCGGCGAAAGCATCGGCATCACGAAGTTTCCATATGCCGGTAGCAGTCGTCCGCAGTACCGCTAGCGCCTTGTGCTCGGAGCGGTTTCGGTTCCACCCGCGTACCTGATGCAGGTCGTGCCGACTGGAAAAACACCGTGGGCTCACTGGCGCAAAGCGGGACTCGTCATTCGCGCGGGCGGTCCGGCCGTCTCGATCAGCGTTCCGCCGGCCTGGCGCGCACGAGCCGGCATTGCGTGGGGCTACGGCAACAACGGTGTGTTCGACACGCTCCGGATTGGGGGTTGCCCTGGTCCCCCGGGGCATGGCCTCGCTTTCTCTGGCGGCTTTTATCTCCGCTCGCCATCGGCCTGTCTGCCGCTCGTCTTTCGCGTCGGCAGACGGAACGAGACACTCCGCTTCGGTATCGGCCGGCACTGTCGAGGCTGATCTAGCGAGGGCGCTCCAGCAGCCGCGTCTCGAGCATCGTTTCGCCGTCGGGACCGACGCGATAGGCGGCGGCTCCCTCGCGGGAGGTGACGACCTCCCGGAGCTCGGTGCCCACGTAGTGAAGGGCGACGTCGTCGTCGGCGGCGACGCCGGGCGCGAGCCCTTCCGCGACGAGTTGCGTATACACGGGACGGCGCCGCTCCTCACCGTCGTAGTGCGGGCACGCACTCCCCGGGAGAAACCCGAGGCACTCGATCGGCGCGAGCTCGGGACCGAACGAATCGGTCACACCACGCTCGAACCAGCAGATCATTCCCGCGCTCCAGCCGGTCAGCAGGACGCCTTGCTGCCACGCTTCGCGGAGGATCACGTCGAAGCCGTGTGCACGCCAGACCGCAATGGCGTTCGCTGTGTTCCCGCCTGTGACGAGCACGATGTCCTGGGCGAGCACCAGGTCACGCAGCGCCGAAGGGGGCCAGGGGAAGAAATGCAAGTGCGTCATCTCGGCGCGCCCGTGCAGCCGCTCGTACCACCAGACGGTTCGGGCCGGATCCTCCATCTCCGCGGTCGGGACGTAGAGGAGCCGCTTTCCCGGCACGACGCCGAGGACGTGGTCGAGGAGCATTTCGTCGGGGGCTCCGCCCATCGCCACGATCCTCGGTTCCGGCATAACGCGAGTATTGCAGGGGATTTGTGAGAGGATCCGGCCTTGGCCGACCAGCGGTACGTGTACGGCTTCGACGAGCCTTCCACCGGAGGGCGTGACCTACTCGGTGGCAAGGGAATGGGCCTCGCGGAGATGACTCAGATGGGCGTGCCCGTCCCCGCCGGCTTCACGATCACGACGGACGCGTGCCGTGCCTACGTGTCGAACGGCAAGGAGCTGCCTGACGGGGTGGCGGAGGAGGTCGAGCACTACCTCCGCGCGCTCGAGGAGAAGACCGGCAAACGCTTCGGGGACACCGACGACCCGCTGCTCGTGTCGGTGCGGTCGGGTGCGGCGGTCTCGATGCCCGGCATGATGGACACGATCCTCAATCTCGGGCTGAACGACGAGGCGGTCGTCGGCCTTGCACGCGCGACCGGAAACGACCGGTTCGCCAACGATTCCTACCGGCGCCTGATCCAGATGTACGGCGAGGTCGTCGACGGTATTCACCCTCAACGGTTCGAGGGCGCGCTCGCCGATCTGAAGAAGTCGCGAGGCGCCGCGCAGGACGTCGATCTGTCCGCGCACGATCTGGCCGAGCTGATCGACACCTACCGGGCGATCTATCGCCAAGAGACGGGGCACGACTTTCCGCAGGATCCGCGCGAGCAGCTCGCGCGCGCGGTCCGCGCGGTCTTCGACTCGTGGGATTCGCCGCGCGCCCAGGTCTATCGCCGCACGTACGACATCCCGGACGACCTCGGCACGGCGGTCAACGTCGTGCAGATGGTGTTCGGGAACAAGGGCGAAGAGTCCGGCACCGGCGTCGCATTCACGCGCGATCCCTCGACCGGCGAGCAGGGGCTGTACGGGGAGTTCCTGGCGAACGCGCAGGGAGAGGATGTCGTCGCCGGCATCCGCACGCCGGAGCCGCTCGCGCACATGGAGCAAAAGCTTCCCGCGGCCTTTGCCCAACTGCTCGACACGATGCACCGGCTGGAGGAGCACTACCGCGACATGCAGGACATCGAGTTCACGGTCGAGGACAACGACCTCTATCTGCTGCAGACGAGGTCCGCCAAGCGCACAGCGGCGGCGGCGGTGAAAGCCGCGGTCGACATGGTCGCCGAAGGATTGATCTCGCGCGAGGATGCGGTTGCGCGGATCGATCCGGCGCAACTCGACCAGCTCCTGCATCCGATGATCGACCCCGCCGCGGACTGGGAGGTGGCGACGAAAGGCCTGAACGCCTCACCCGGAGCGGCCTGCGGCGCGATCGTGCTCGATGCCGACAGCGCAGAGGAGCGTGGCAAGGCCGGCGAGAGCGTCATCCTCGTCCGCTGGGAGACGACGCCAGACGACATCCACGGACTGATCCAGGCGGCCGGAATCCTCACGGCGCACGGCGGCATGACCTCACATGCCGCGGTGGTGGCACGCGGCATGGGCAAACCGTGCGTTGCAGGCTGCGAAGGGCTGTCGATCGACATCGACGCGCGCACGATCACCGTGGGCGGCCGGACTCTTTCCGAGGGCGACCTGCTCACGATCGACGGCAGTACGGGAGCGGTGATCGTGGGCGAGGTGCCGCTCGTGGCGCCCGAGGTGAACGACGATCTCCAGACGATCCTCGGCTGGGGCGACGAGCACCGGACTCTGAAGGTGCGCGCGAACGCAGACACGCCCGAGGATGCCGCGAAGGCGCGCGAGTTCGGGGCGGAGGGCATCGGCCTGTGCCGCACCGAGCACATGTTCATGGCCGAGGACCGGCTGCCGGTCATGCGCGAGATGATCCTTGCCGACGGCGAGGAAGGACGCCGTCAGGCGCTCGACAAGCTGCTGCCGATGCAACAGGCCGACTTCGAGGCGATCTTCGAGGTAATGGCCGGTCTGCCCGTGACGATCCGACTGCTCGATCCTCCGCTACACGAGTTCTTGCCGCCGCCCGAGCAGGTGACCGACGAGAGAACGCGCCGCCGTGTCAGGCAGCTGCAGGAATCGAACCCGATGCTCGGGACACGTGGTTGCCGGCTCGGGCTGCAGTGGCCCGAGATCTACGAGATGCAGGTGCGCGCGATCATCCGGGCCGCGCGCGCGGTCGACCAGCGGACGGGTGAGGCGCCACTCGTCGAGATCATGCATCCGCTCGTCGGCTTCGAGGAGGAGCTGCGCCGGCTGCGCGAGTTGACCGTCCGCGTGGCGGAGGAAGAGGCGCCCGAGGTCGAGTATCTGTGCGGGACGATGATCGAGCTGCCGCGCGCGTGCATCCGCGCCGACGAGATCGCAGAGCATGCCGACTTCTTCTCCTTCGGGACGAACGACCTCACGCAGACAGCGCTGGGCTTCTCGCGGGACGACGCGGAGGGGAAGTTCCTGACGCACTACCTCGAGGACGGCATATTGGAGCAGAACCCGTTCGAGACGCTCGATGTCGACGGCGTCGGCGACCTGATGCGGATCGCAGTCGAGCGTGGGCACTCGACGAAGCCCGAGCTGAAGCTCGGCATCTGCGGCGAGCATGGGGGAGAGCCGAGGTCGGTCGCCTTCTGCCACGGTCTCGGGCTCGACTACGTGTCTTGCTCGCCCTATCGCGTGCCGCTCGCACGGCTCGCCGCGGCGCAGGCGGCACTGGCTTCGAGCGGCGTCGCCGCGTATGCGGCGGCTGGCGGCTGATGGCCTACACGATCCTCCTCGACGGCGAGCGAGTCGCGCGCTTGAGCTCCGACGAATCCGTCCGCACCTGGATCGCGAAGTACCGCGACGATCACGCGGAGGACGATCCTTCGGCTGTCCATCTCCAGATCATCGAGCGCGGCACGCTCGCCTGGCTCGGCGGGGGCAAGCTCGTCGACCGAGAGCGGTTCTTCTAGCTGCAGAGCATCTCGTGGAACGAGGTCCGCGCGCGGCGCGTTACGCGTAGCTCCCTCGCCGAGCGCGCAACCGCAGACCGCCTCGTCGAGGTGGTGCACGAGACAGGTGGCATCCACGCGCAGGTCCAGGCGTCGGCCGAGCTGCAGCTCGCTGTGCGCATCGCCGGCATCACCCAGCAGGACGTTCGCGACGCGCTCTGGGACCGCCGTGAGCTCGTGAAGGCTTGGACGCTGCGCGGCACCCTTCATCTCCATCCAGCCGCGGAGCTGCCGCTGTGGTACGCGGCCCTACGGGCGGTGTCGCCGGCCGAGCCTCAGGCGCTGGAGGCGTGGATCGATCCGAAAGGGGACCTGCACCCGGCGCTCGGGCACGATGACGTCGAGGAGATAGGCGCGGCGGTCCTGGCCGCGCTCGACGGGCGCTGCCTGCTGCGCGAGGAGCTTGCGGCCGAGGTCGTGCAACACGTGGGCCCGAAGGCCCGAGGCAGGCTGCTCTCCGGCTTTGCGTTCTTCGGCGGCGCCGACCTCTGTCAAGGGCCGCCGCAGGGAAACAGGATCACCCTTGCCCGCCCGGATCAATGGGTCGAGCAGTGGGAAGAAGTGGACGAACAGGAAGCACTACGCGAGGTCTGCCGCCGCTACCTGCGCACGTACGGCCCGGTGATGCCGAAGGATTTCCGCGAGTGGTTCACGTCGCGGCAATTCACGCCGGCCGACGCGCGTGCTCTCTTCGACTCGATCGGGAACGAGCTCGAAGCGGTGGACGTCGAAGGACACACCGCGTTCGTCCTCGCCGGTGACACCGAGTTTCCGCAGCCGGAAGCGAGCGTACGCCTGCTTCCGGAGTACGACGTCTACGTGATGGGCTCTCGCGAGCGCGACCAGCTCGTGCCGGAGGAGGCGCGTCGCCAGGTCGCGGCACACGGCCGAGGCAAGTACGAAGGTCCCGCCGGCGTCCGCTTCCTGATGATCGACGGCGTGGCGGCCGGCCTCTGGGAACGGAAGAAGCGGGGCAAGCACATCGAGCTGAGAATCACGCCCAACAGGAAGCTCACGCGGTCTCAGCGCACAGGGATCAGCGCCGAGGCCGAACGCATCGGGGCCTTCTTAGGGCTAGAGCCGGCGCTTACGGTCGAATGACGACCGGCGTGCCGAGCGGGACGGTGCGCATCAGGTAGTGCAGGTCGGAATCGCTCGCGTGCATGCAACCCGCCGAAACGGCCCGGCCGAAGTCACTCGACGAGAGCGTGCCATGGATCGCGATCCGGTTTCCTCCACTCCAGCCGGCGGGCAGATTCGGCTGTGTCGCCGAGAGCGCGAGGATGCAGCACCCATATGCGGAGCTGTAGGCGGCACCCTCGAGCTTGTCGGTGACGGCGAAGGTCCCGGTCGGTGTCGGCGAGCCCGTCCGACCCACACCGATGCTCACGCGGCGCTCCACTGCGCCGTCGCGCCGAACAACGAGCGTGCGGGCCGAGAGGTCGACGTCCAGCTCGAGGCGCGTGCGGGCATATCGCAGCCCGCCGGATCTGGCGTCGACCCAGACGACGCGGTTGTGCCCGACGCCGGCCTCGGTGACGGCAAGCCAGCGCCCGTAGCGCGTGGCGACGACGCTGAGTGCGCGCGGCGACCCAAACGGGGTGGTCGGGCCCACACGTGCGAGGACGCGGCCGCCAGGACGGCTCCGCAGTGCAAGCGCGTGCCCGGCCTGGACCTCGGCGATCAGGTGCGCTGGTGCAGCGCGGCGTGGTGCAGGAACCTGCACCCAGCCCGTGGGTGATGCAGGCTTCTCGACCGCGACGCGTCCGACGGCGGTTGTCGGCGCAAGCGCGGCCGCGCCGGCGCTGATGCAGACGACCGAAACGAGGGCAAGGAGAAACCGAGCCACACGGTGTGGATCGGCATGGCCAGGCGATGATCATGACTCCCTCGAACGAGGGACTGCGCGGGGTCGGGAGCCGTCTAGGTCATGCGGAGCTCCCTCGCAAAAGAGCCGCCGCCGATGATGCGCTCTGCGTGGTCACGGACGCGTTCGCGCAGCTCGCGGTCGGAGGTCACCACCCAGACCGGCGGCTCGAGCTCCCTGACAAGGCGCGCGATCTGATCGTCGCCCGACTCGTTCCGTTCCCAGACGACCCGCACGTCATGTCCTTCTTGCTCGCCCCAGTCCTCGCTGCGCTGCTCGAGCTCGTCGCCGGGCATGTTCGGCCAGAGTGAGCGACGGACATTCTCGGCGTCGATGAGGACTGTCGCCATGCCGGAGTTGTACGTCTGACTCCTAGATGCTGTAGCTCGTCACCCGCCAGTAGGCAATGGCGATGGACGCGACGCCGACAAGCACGATAGTGGCCAGGCCGAGCACTCCAGGACGACCGTAGGCGGCGTGGCCGCGGCCGAAGCGGGTCAAGCCGAGGGCGCAGAGGATTCCTCCCACGAGGCCGCCGATGTGCCCACCTTTCGAGATGCCGCTGATCGAGAACGTGAATACGAAGTTGATGAGGATGACGCCGAGCGCGCTCCCGCCAAAGACGTAGTCGCGCTGCCGCTCGAGAACGAGCCCTGCTCCAAGGATCCCGAAGATCGCGCCCGAGGCACCCACAGTGGGCGTGAGGAAACCGTTCGACCAGAGCAGGGAGCCGGCAGAGCCCGCGAGACCGGAGACTAGATACAGCAAGAGGTATCGGCCCGAGCCGATCCGTTCTTCTAGAAGAGACCCGAACCAGTAGAGAGCGACCATGTTGAGGATCAGGTGGACTGGCCCGTAGTGCAAAAATGCCGCCGTCACCAATCTCCACCACTCGCCCTGTTCCAGCAAAGGACCGAAGAGCACACCCTTCAGGTAGATCGTGCTTCCGGTGCCGTTCACTCCGCCGCCCGTTGCCAGCTCCGCGACGTACACGGCGACGTTGACCCCGATCAGCGCCTTGGTCACCTTCGCGCCCGTGCCCTCGAAGGCCGCGCGGCGAACTCCCTTGGTCACCCGCTGGACGCCTTGCGGCTTTCCCGAGTGCTCCGGGCAGCGAATCCCGACGGGAGCCATGGTCATGCACTCCGTGCAGATGGGCCGGCCACACTCCGTGCAGGAGAGGCCGGTCACCCGGTCGGGATGCCGGTAGCAGGTCTTTTCGACGGGTTCAGCCATGCGAGAAGTAGCGTAGTCGGATGGGCATTCACGTCGCTTTCACTCCCGTCGAGACGGGTCCTGCCCCGATCGGAGTGGTGGTCGACGTCCTCCGGGCGACGTCGACGATCGCACAGGCACTCGCATCCGGTTATCAGCGCGTCCTTTGCTGTGCCGAGATCGAGGATGCGCTCGCGCTACGTGCGGAGATCCCGGATTCACTCGTCGGCGGCGAGCGCAAGGCGGTACAGGTCGAGGGCTTCGACGTCGGCGCCTCGCCTCGCGAGTTTCTGGAGCCGCGCGCAGAGACGTTGATCCTGTCGACCACGAACGGGACGCAGGCGATCCTCGAGACTGCGGAGCAGTGCGAGGAGGTCGTGCTCGGGAGCCTGCTGAACCTCGACGCGGTCGCGCGGGTCGCCGCGAGCCGGGACGCCGTGATCGTGTGCGCGGGGTTCCAGGGCGCGTTCGCGCTCGACGACGCCTACTGCGCAGGCCGCATCGTGCAGCTCGTGGAGTCCGAGCGAACGGACGCGGCGATCGCATCCGTGCTGATCGCGAGCGCCTTTTCGAATGCGCTCGATGCGCTCAACGCGCGCACGTACGGTCCGCCCGGCCTGGAAGAGGACATCGCATTCTGCGCGCGCGAGAATGCGCTCGCTGTCGTGCCGCGCCTCGCCGGCATGGTCGGGCCGGCCGCGGAGATCACAGCCTCGTAGGGGCCACAGCTAGCTGGTGACCTTCGCCGGCGGAAGGGCGCCAAGTGGATCGA
>WNFC01003386.1_pt1 | contig 22670 bp, 20 predicted proteins | sample 5400541 | NCBI WGS metagenome assembly WNFC01 (sample SAMN13153342, study PRJNA577476) | soil metagenome | isolation source: 120 cm saprolite under Douglas fir tree site 2 hole 2 replicate 1 | place: USA:California | collected 2015-04-18
CCATCGGGAAGCCCCACATATCGACCGCTAGTGTGAATCAGCGTATTGGGATACTCGCGCAGCAGGCGATCGTAGGTCGGCTTGCGTGCCATCGCGATGGCGTTGGCTTTGGTTTCAGCACGGTAGCCCCAGCCGTCAAGGACGAGGAGGAGAAGAGGTTTGGGTCGCATTGAGCTTAAGACTTTGGAGGCCTTGGAACCGGGCTGGAATGTTTCTTCCGTTGTTCTTTCGTCATCTCTTCGATTTTGTCTTCCATTTTGTCCATTACGTCCTCCATATTTTGGCGTATGCGGATGTTGCAGGCCTGCATGGATTCAGCCGTCATCGCGGGCATTTCGCGCAGAAGTTTCTTGCCGAGTGGGGAGGAGTAAAACTCAATGACGCCGTCCAAATCAGCCTTTGTCAGATGCTTTTGGTATATTGGAACGGCGTCCTCCAGAATACCCTCAACTGGGTAATTCTTAAACAGGTCGTCCACGATACTGTCCATGTGAGAAAGTTGATCAGGAGTAGCATCTGGCAACTTCTTTAGGAACAACTCGCGTATCATTTCCTTTACCTGTTTCTGCGTGTTTTCCAGTGCCATTTTCGTCTGGTCTCTAACCTGCAAAAGATCAAATAATTTGAGAACGTCCTGCCGGCTAGCAGGTTCATTGTTCGGAGGCACCTGCTGCGCCAGAAGTGGTGTCGACATCATGATAACGATCAGGACTAAGGACGATGCGCGCGTTTGCATTTGCTCTCCTCTTATTAGGTAAGACCGGTTGTTGAGTCAAGACTGCGGTAGTTCAACGCTTTTAGCCCGAGGAAGCGCGCGCTGTCGCCCAATTCCTCTTCAATGCGTAACAACTGATTGTATTTGGCGATGCGGTCGGTGCGTGAGGCCGATCCTGTCTTGATCTGGCCTGCTCCTGTCGCTACGGCGAGATCGGCGATGAATGTATCTTCCGTCTCGCCAGACCGATGTGAAATCACCGATGTGTAGCCGTGGCGACGTGCGAGATCAATGGCGTCGAGGGTCTCACTGACCGTTCCGATCTGGTTGACCTTGATCAGTATCGAGTTGGCGACACCACGATCAATTCCCTGCTGCAGGCGCTCGGTGTTGGTTACGAAAAGATCGTCGCCGACGAGCTGGATTTTGCTTCCAAGTTCTTTGGTAAGCATCTGCCAGCCATCCCAATCGTCTTCTGCCAAACCATCCTCGAGCGAAACGATGGGATAATCGCGCACCCACTTCGCCCAGAAGCGGACCATATCTTCCGAGCTCTTGGCGGACTTATCAGATTTTTTGAAGACGTATTTTCCATCCTGATAAAACTCGCTAGCCGCTGGATCGAGGGCAATCGCGATCTCATCGCCCGGCTTGTAGCCGGCTTGCTGGATCGCCTCGAGTATCACTTCAATGGCTTCCACATTTGACTTCACCGAGGGCGCGAAACCGCCTTCGTCACCAACCGCCGTGTTGTAGCCGCGCTTCTTGAGCACACCTTTCAGCGTATGGAAGACCTCAACGCCCCAGCGCAACGCATCCGAGAACGACTCGGCGCCTACCGGCATGACCATGAATTCCTGGAAATCAACATTGTTGTCAGCATGTGCGCCGCCGTTGAGAATGTTCATCATGGGAACGGGCAGCAGGTTCGCTTCTGCCCCGCCCAGATAGCGATACAGCGGAACTCCAAGAGCTCCGGCTGAAGCGCGCGCAGCCGCCATTGAAACAGCCAGAATCGCATTGGCTCCCAATCTTCCCTTGTTCGCAGTGCCATCCAGTTCGATCATTTTTTGATCGAGAGCGCGCTGCTCGGTGGCGTCCAGATTGGCCAGCGCTTCTGCGATCTCGCCATTCACATTTTCCACTGCTTTGAGAACACCTTTCCCGAGATAACGTTCCTTTTCGCCATCGCGCAGTTCGACGGCTTCGTGCTCTCCGGTGGAGGCGCCGCTGGGAACGGCAGCGCGGCCTAAAGTACCATCCGCCAGCAGCACTTCGGCCTCGACAGTAGGATTGCCGCGCGAATCAAGAATCTCGCGAGCGCGAATTTCGGAGATATTAGTCATGTGTGAGTGTGTACCCTTTGCATCCGGATTGATTGTGGGACGATCTTCACCTGTCACAGGCCCAATTTCACTGACTAATGTAAGCCGCCGCCCAGTCAGATAGCCGATGCCCTCGTAACGCTTGCCCATTGCGTGATCCGAAAACCGCGATTATATCGGAAGCTGACGAGGTGGGTCTTTGACCCGGCAGTCGCTTTTGGCAGTGAGCGGCGTTGGAGCATCGTACCTCCGCTGGTTCACTTGTCGCTTCCGACGTTGTCCACTGCTTGTGCCTGTTTTACAGTCGGAATTAGAAAGCAGGACGTAAACACAGGAGGCGGAATGAGAACGAGGAAGAGTTTGGCTGGTCTATTTTGCTTGTTGCTGATGGCCGGCATGGCTGTGGCACAAACCAACCTGGCGCTGCCCGCTGGTACTGCGCTCAAAGTAAAACTGGAAAACACACTGGCGACCTTCAGCAATAAGTCGGGTGATCCGTTTTCCGGACGTGTCACTCAAGCGGTGGTAATCGACGGTAAAACAGTGATCCCCGTTGGGACAACGGTTCAGGGGCGCGTCACCAAGATTAACGAGCCACGGCGCATTGCCGGCAAGCCGACCATCGGGATCTTTCCAGAGACTGTCGTGCTGCCCAATGGTGAACGCTACATGCTAAATGCGACGTTGGTTGACACTAGCCTGCGGGCTGGAACTGACGTCAACGAGGAAGGCCAATTCAAGGGTGCAGGGCACGATGGCAAGGACTTGACCGAAATCGGCATGGGCACGGGCGGTGCCATGCTGGTCGGCGGGCTGATTGGCGGCGGCAAGGGCATGTTGATTGGCGGCACAATCGGCGCCACTGCCACGGTCGCGCACTGGCTATCGAAGCATCGTTCCGCCATGCTGCCGGCGGGTACGGAACTGGTAATGGAACTCAGCCGACCCATGGCGCTGACGGCAGCGAGTTCTGGGCAATAAAAATCCGGTCTCAGTTGCGCTACTCGGTCGCGCGTTGTAGACGATACACACGTCTTAATCATCGGGGGCACGCGCTCCCGATGTTGTTTTTTTAGGTCCGTCCACTCACACATTTATTTTTCGTACTGTCCACTGACCACCGATCACTAACTTCCTGGACTCAATAATCCATCGACATCAAGTCTGCTTCGCTCAGCAATTCCAATTCAATCCATCCTTCCAGCGGAAGTGCGTCAACCGGGAGGCCGTTTTGCCAGAGGCTGAAGCGCAGCCTCAGCTTGGAGGTGACTGGCCGCCAGAAGCCAACTCAGCGGCAACTGGAATTCGAAATTCCGCGCGAGCGCCACTTTAACGTCGTGGCTGGCACGTCCTTGAGAGGAATCTAATGGCGGTTCTTCGCCGGCCTGGCCCACCTTCCATTCTCGCAACTCTCGCTCCTGTACGATTGCATCCAGTCGGAGAGAGCGCCTCGGGCGAGGTTCGGCGCCGGACCATGATTCCAGATTGACTACTAGTGCGAACTCGCTCTCCGGCAAGTCCCCAGCAAAATCGAGGCGGCCGTAAACATTGCTTTCATCGATACCTGCGTACGCCGAATCCAGCAGAAAACGCTTGCCATGCATGGCGCCGGCACGGTGATCCGCGGTGTAGCGGGCTGCGCCCATCCATTCGAAGTAGCGCACCATGTCTCCAGTAATTCGGGGATGAATGTAAGCCGTTTGCGGTGCGTATGATGGCCGGCCGAGTCCGCCGAGAATCGGCTGGGCCAGGTAGTCGGGAGGGCTGGCCCCGAGCGCCTGATAAATGTTGGAGAGATGCTTGCGATATAGCTCGTCGAAATCGCGATCGTTGGCGGAATGGTGCTCGGGTCCATACCACCAGTTCCAGTCACTGCCTTCCGCAATCAGCAATTCTTCAAATGCCAGCTTGCGCTGGGCTTCGCTGGCGCGTGGCGCGGTTTGTGTAAAGAAATTGCGCGCATGATAGAGATAATCCCAGGAGCGGTTATCTTCCGAGGCGCCAATCCAGACATTAAAATTGGCGCTGATCCAGGAACCGGGCACAAGCGAAGTGAGACGTCCGAAATCGCGGTGCCGTTCTATAGCTTCCGAAACCGTAACCGCCTCTACTCCGGGATCGTTCTGCAAGGCTTCGTAGAAACGGCGAAGGAACTCACGCCCGGAGCGGGGATAATATTCCCAGGCATTCTCACCGTCGAGGATGATTGAAATCACAGCGTCACGTCCCATATCCAATATGGGTTGCGCCGCATTCTTAATGTTTTGCATTAGATGTCGAGCAGCTTCTTCGGCAGGCATTCCGGAGTACACGAAGCCGATCAGGTCGGAAAGCGTGTGGTCCCGGAACAACATGTTCATCACGGTCTGGCCATTGTCATAACGATGGACGGTATACAACTTCGCGGCTGCCTCGGACGGGAGGCGGCCGCTTCCGTCGCGAGAAAAGTGAATGCCTTGGCTTCTTCCGAGCACGCCCTCATCCGTGGCCATCCACTGAATTCCAAGGCCGTGCGCGATGGCAAGGACTTCGTCTGAAACACTGCCTTCCGATGGCCACACGCCTCGCGGCCTCATTCCGAAAACTTGCTGGTGCAACTCAAGTCCACGGAGGAGTTGCTCGCGAGCATCCTCCGGATGGCGGAATCGGTTTTGCGGTAATGGCAACCCCGGCGAACACACCGCCCCAACGTTCGTGTCACATAACAACGGCAAAATGGGATGGTAGAAAGGGGAGGTAGAAATTTCGATTGAACCTCGTTGTGCGGCATCCCTGTGTGCGGGCAACACCTTGCTGAGCAACTCACGTTGCCGGATTATTACGAAGTGCTGATCCTCGAGCGAGTAGCCATGTCCCTTCTTAATCAGGCCAGCAATCTCCGCTTGTTCGAGGAAAAATTCATCGAACCAGGCGATTTGGGAAAGAACCTGAAGGTCCGTAAAATCCTGGGGTTGGAAAAATTTCTCAGCGCGTTCTGGCGAATCCCCGGAACTGCGATAGCGCTGCCAGAGTTCTCTGTAGCGGGGATACCGTCCGATCATATTTGTCGGGTTCGCCTGAAATAAATACTGCAGGGCGAATCGGCGATCGTCTGCTGTTAGATCTGTAGCTGGTTTTGCTGCAACGTGCAGAAATGGATCATGGGCGGTGCCGCCGACATAATCCTGGATTTGGCTGATTAGCGAGGGCACCAGGTTGAAGGTTTGATGTATCCCCGGGAACTCGTCGAGCAACTTGACCATGCCGTAGTAATCCTTGAGCGCGTGCAACCGCACCCACGGGAGACGGTACTCACCACTAACCAGGTCTTTGTAAAAAGGCTGATGCTGATGCCAGAGGATGACTACACGCACGACGGGCATCAGCGCGAGGACCTTTCAGCAAAGCGTGTCATGGAAGTGAAAGTATTCTAGTATGGCATAACACCAGCAAACTCCAAGACAGTTGGGTACACTTAGGACACCGCCACAGCCGGCGGCTCAAGACTTGGATGAGCCCAGACCAGCTAACCCGCACCGTAACTGCTCCTCGCTACGACGTGACTCTGCTCACTGCCCAAGACTTCTATCTGTTCAACGAAGGCAGTCACTATCGTATATACGAAAAACTTGGCGCACACGAGATGGAGGCCAGCGGCGAACGAGGCACCTGCTTCGGCGTCTGGGCGCCCAACGCGCGCGAAGTTTATGTGATAGGGAGCTTCAACGGCTGGGACCATCGCTCACACCCGTTGCGCCCGCGCGGGGCTTCAGGAATCTGGGAAGGCTTCGTACCCGGCGTGGACAAAGGTGCGCTTTACAAATTCCATATCCTTTCCCATCACAACGGGTATCGGGTTGATAAGGCCGATCCGGTTGGGTTTTTGCATGAGAAGCCCCCGCGAACCGGCTCGGTGGTATGGGATCTCGCCTCTAAGTGGAGCGACCAGGAATGGTTGCGCAAGCGGGGCAAAATAAATTCGTTACGCGCGCCTATCTCGATTTACGAAGTGCACTGCGGCTCGTGGATGCGGGTGCCGGAGGAACATAACCGGCCGCTGACTTATCGTGAACTGGCGCCACGCCTGGCGGAATATGTCGAGCGCATGCAGTTCACGCATGTCGAATTTCTTCCAATCATGGAACATCCCTTCTATGGCTCATGGGGATATCAGACAACCGGTTACTTCGCGCCGACTGCGCGATACGGCACGCCGCAAGACTTTATGTTTCTGGTGGACTATCTGCACCAGCACGGCATCGGCGTAATTCTGGATTGGGTGCCATCGCACTTCCCTTCCGACGAGCATGGTCTGGCTTACTTCGACGGTACGCATTTATTCGAGCATTCTGACAGCCGACAGGGTTTTCATCCCGATTGGAAAACCTTCATCTTCAACTACGGACGCAATGAAGTTCGCAGCTTTCTGCTGAGCAGCGCCATGTTCTGGCTTGACAAGTACCACATTGATGGCCTGCGCGTGGACGCTGTTGCATCCATGCTCTATTTGGATTATTCACGCAAACCCGGGGAATGGATCCCGAACAAATACGGAGGTCGCGAAAATCTGGATGCAATCGAATTTCTGCGCCGTTTTAACGAGGAAGCGTACAAAGAACACTCCGATATTCAGACCATAGCGGAAGAGTCCACATCATGGCCCATGGTTTCGAAGCCAACTTATCTTGGCGGACTTGGTTTTGGCATGAAGTGGGACATGGGGTGGATGCACGATACGCTCGCTTATTTCTCAAATGATCCCATTCACCGCAAATATCATCACAACCAGCTCACGTTTCGCAGCCTCTATTCATTCCATGAGAATTTTGTCCTGCCTCTCTCGCACGATGAAGTGGTGCACGGCAAAGGCTCGCTGATCGGAAAAATGCCAGGTGACGAGTGGCAGAGATTTGCCAACCTGCGCTTGCTATTCGGCTACATGTTCGCGCAGTCGGGGAAAAAGCTGTTTTTTATGGGAGATGAGTTTGGCCAGGTTCGAGAGTGGGCACACGATACCAGCCTGGAATGGCATGTCCTGCAATATCCCCTGCATCACGGTGCACAGAACTGGATGGAGCAACTGAACCGTCTTTACCGCAGTGAACCAGCCTTACACGAACTGGATAACGATCCAGCCGGATTCGAATGGGTCGACTGCAACGATCATGCAACCAGCGTTCTCTCCATGCTAAGAAAAGGGTTGTCATCGCAAGATGTTGTGCTTGCAGTTTGCAATTTCACGCCTGTACCCAGGATTGGTTACACGGTGGGCGTACCTTTCGGAGGCTTTTGGCGCGAATTGCTGAATAGCGATGCCACGGAATATGGCGGCAGCGGTATGGGAAACCTGGGTGGCTGCGAAGCGAAAGCGGAACCAGCCCATGGGCGGCCCTATTCTCTGACTCTCACCCTGCCACCACTAGGCGCGCTCTTTCTGAAGGTCTAACTCGCTACTTCCACAGCTTGGGAATCAAGAAGGCTCCCAGCGCCACACTGGCAAGAACGGAACCCAGGGGCATAAACCTGGAAAACCCCCGGGAGACCGATTTCCGCGATGCCAGCAGCACTTTAATCCGATCCACCAACTCCGCCACTGGTGCCCCTTTCGGTAATGCCGCATCCACCATATGAGGGATGGTATCGACAACAGCCTGGCATCCGGAAACAAGAATGACAGGTATCTTCCGGCTGCGCCGCTTGATGCTGGCAGCCAGTTCTTCGCCACTCATCCCCGGCATCTCGTAATCAGAGACGACTGCATCAATTTTCTCGGGATGAAACAAGTTCAGGGCCTGACGGCCGTCCGCAGCGACCACCACATCGTAGCCATAGCCGCTGAACAAGAGCTTGTAAAGGTCGCGAATCGCCGGATCATCGTCTACGCAAAGTAATTTCGGTTTCCCGTTGGAGGAGTGATGTGCCATGGGGTACCTTCTCGCGTTCAAGCTTTAACTGCACGGCGCACGGTCATGGAACCTTCGCGGTCGCTCATGCCTGACTACTCAACGCGCTACTATTTTACCTCTTCTTGCAAAACTATTCGACGCAAGGTCTGCATGTCCTGGCACAATTTATGACAAACCATTCTTTAGGGCTTCCACTGGCCAATCTCCACCAGTAGTTCATCCAGTCCAGCCTTCTTAATGATCCCGCCAACGGCGGCATGAAAGATGTGAGGGGTAATGGATTAGGGTTCTGTGCAATCGTATGAACCGTAATCGACGCGGCCAGACGATTGGTCATCTGCTGAAGGTCAACTGTCTGCTGGCCTGAGAGGGTGACTGCGAGCGCAAGAATGAGAGGCAATACAGGAATGTGCTGACGATCCATGTGACCATCCGGTTTCAGAAATTTGTGCGAACTGCGGCCCGAGGTCAAGGGGTGGGGTGGGCATTGCTACGAGCAGGTGCCAGAAGGCACCCCAGAATGCAGATGAGGAGCCGGGAGCACCGTCAATCCCGTGCTAGACTCGATCTAGCCTTCACTGCTGGACCATGCGGATCCTTACCCGCTACATTCTGCGCGAAGTGATGTCGCACGCTGCGATTGGCGCGGCAATCTTCACTTTTGTCCTGTTCACCCGCGATCTGGAACGCCTTCTCGAGGTGGTGGTCCGTAACAGTGCGCCCTTACCTAGCGTCGCTGAAATATTCTTCTTCACCGTGCCGGTCGCCCTGACCTACACAATTCCCATGGGTGTATTGGTCGGCATCCTCATCGGCCTCAGCCGTCTCGCCGCCGATAGCGAAATCACCGCCATGCGGGCCACTGGCATCGGGGTTTGGAGTTTCCTGCGAATCAATTTAATTTTTGTTCTTGCGGCTTGGCTGTTGGCCCTGGTGAACAGTCTCTACGTTGCTCCCCGCTCGCAGGCCGCCATGGCGCATCTGCAAGACAAGCTGAAAACCTCCCAGGCATCTTTCGAAATCCAACCGCGAGTTTTCTATGAAGGATTCCCCAAAATCGTGCTCTATGTACAGGATGTGAAAAGCGCATCCGGCGCCGCGGTGTGGAAAGGCGTTTTTCTGGCAGATATGAGCCTTCCCGCGGCGCCTCGCATTACTCTCGCACGGGAAGGAATTCTGATAAGCGAAGGGCCGGACGCTTTGCACCTTCACCTGACCAACGGCTCGATCCATGAGACTGATCCCAAGTCGCCCGAGCATTACCAGATTTCCACTTTTCAGGACACCGATATTCCGATTCAGGTTTCCAGCGCCGAAAATAAACAAGAGCGCGAACCTCCGACGATTGGGGAAATGGGCACATGGGAGCTGTTGCGCCGGGCGCCTCGAGTTAACCGGATCACGGCACGCTGGTACCAGATTGAGTTCTACCGCCGCCTGGCGTTACCCACCGCCTGTATTGTTCTGGCGCTAGTCGGCATTCCTCTGGGTCTCTCCTCCAAAAAGGGCGGCAAATCCAGTGGATTCGTGCTGACTATACTGCTCGTATTTGCATATTACTCGGCCTCTCTCATCGGAGTCTCTCTGGCCCGTCAGGGGAAAGTTCCGCCCCCAGTGGGGGTATGGCTGGCCAATCTAGTATTTCTCGTGGGCGGCTGTTTCCTGCTATGGCAAGCCGAACGACGGCCATTTGAGATCGCTCCCGTACGCGCCCTGTGGGGGCGGCTGATGCAGGGCCTGCAAATGGGCGGAGAAATGCTGGTAAACTCCCGCACGCACAATGATGCATTTGAGCGCGCTGCGAGCCGACGGCGAGTTTTCTTCGCCCGATTTCCCACTATCCTAGACGACTACATTCTGCGCGACTTCTGCGTCTATCTGGCAATGATTGTAAGTACCTTCCTCATGTTGCTACTAGTATTCACGCTGTTTGAACTGCTAGGCGACATTATTCGCAACCAGGTTTCGCCGCTCGTCGTGACGGCCTATCTGCTGAACGTTTCTCCATATTTTTTTTACAACGTAGCGCCGCTGGCCATGCTGCTGGCGGTTCTCATCACCTTCGGCCTCATGCAGCGTTCCAACGAAATCACCGCCATCAAGGCTACTGGTACCAGTATTTACCGCATTATTGTGCCGGTGATGCTGGCGGCTGCGATCCTGGCGTGTGGCCTTTTCTTTTTTGACCAGTTCTACCTGCCCCACGCTAACAAGCGTCAGGATGCGCTACGCAATCAGATCAAAGGAAAACCCCCACAGACCTACCTGCAACCCGACCGGAAGTGGATCTTCGGCCAACATTCCGACATTTACTATTACCAGTTCTTCGACTCCGATCGTGACCAGTTCGGAAGCATTTCGGTTTTTCAATTTGATCCGCGGACTTTCGAAATGACGCGGCGGATTTATGCGGAGCGGGCCCATTGGGCGGACCGTCTCCAACGCTGGGTGTATGAACAGGGCTGGCAACGCGAATTAAATGGGATTGCAATTGAGAACTATCGTCAGTTTGAGGTGGAGACCTTCCCGCAGCTCAGCGAGCCGCCGACTTATTTCAAGAAAGAAGTAAAACAGTCATCGGAAATGAGTTACGACGAGCTGCGTCGCTACATCCATGACTTGCAGCAAAGCGGATTCGACGTGGTCCGCCTCCGGGTCCAATTGCACGAGAAGTTCGCCTTTCCGCTGATTACATTCGTTATGGCGGTGTTAGCAATTCCCTTTTCGCTTTCCGCGGGAAAGCGCGGCGCCATCGCCGGGGTTGCTGTAGCTGTGAGCATTGCCGTCGTGTACTCGGTTGTTTCCCGCCTGTTTGAAGCGATGGGAAATCTCAGTCAGCTACCGCCCGCTCTAGCGGCATGGTCTCCCGACCTGATTTTTGCGTTTCTCGGTGGATACTTAGTTCTGAAAGTGCCAACCTAATTCGTTTTCAGCATGCGGGCTTTTCGGGCCGCGGGGAATAAGCTTGCGGTGACCGTCATTCTGATCTAGCCATTCGAGCACTATTTGCAACCCCGGCCGAGAGAGTGGCGCAGATCACTTCAGCGCAATCGCCGACGGCCGCGACGCCGTCGTGACAGGTGCAAGTGGAACTAGCGCACCTGACTTCGCGGTGATTTTGAAGCCTGAGATAGAGTCGGATCCAATGTTTGCCACGTAGAGGTAAAGTCCTCCCGGGTGGATCGCCACAAAAACAGGGCTCGTGCCGGTGGAAGGTGCTTGGGAAAGCGCTGTCAGCTCGCCGTTGCTGGGGTTGATGTGATATCCCGAAACCTGGTTCGAGTTCATGTCCGCGATGTAAAGGAAGTTAACCGAGGGATCGATCGCCGCCGAGACCGGACCCAGCCCCGCAGCGAATGGTGAACCAGTGACCTCAATAGGAGTGCCGGCAATCGCACAACTTGGGGAGACGCTTTCGCAAATCACAAATGCGCTGACGTCATTCGACCCCTCATTGGCCACGTAGAGGATAGTAATCGGGGCCGGACTCGTGGTGGTTGTGGTTGCGACCGCCAGTCCAGAGGGCGTGGTACGAACGGAGAATGGAGATCCCAGTATCTGAGTCAGGGCCCCTGAACTGTCCACGGAGAAAACCGAGATCGTTCCTTGCCCCCGGTTCGCGACGTAAAGGAAACTTCCCGAGGGGTCAACTGCCACGGAAGCTGGAGCTGCACCCGATGTGGCCGTCGGCGTCGGTGGAGTGCCCGTTGGAAACGAGCCTACTAAGGTAACGCTCCCGCTTGAACCGACCGAGAACACCGACACATCGTTTGACCCCTGATTCGCCACGAACAGAAAGTGACCCGCATGATCGATCGCCAGCGCAATCGGAGTGGCTCCGGTTGCCGGATTTCCACTGACGGCCATTAGCGTCCCATTCGGATTGACAGAATAGGCCGACAGCGTATTCGATGCACTGTTAGTAACGTATGCAAAGCTACCCGTGGGGTCCAGCACAATGCCCGACGGTACATTCTGGGTCTGAGCACTGGTATTGATCTGCGACAAACCCCCAGTGTCGAGGTTGATGCCATAGGACGTAACCGAAGAAGCCCCTTCACTCGTCACCAGCAGCACACCCGCAGGCCTGGAGGGCGAGTTGCCACAACTAATCAAGAAAACGGCAACACCGATCAGAAACAATATGCCGGCAAATCCGCGTACCTTTATCGACATTTTTCTCCCTGTATTTCCTCCTTGCGATTCGAGTGGGACTAAAGCCTCGGCTGCGCGAAGTGAGGGCCAACCAACCGCGGGGTCTAACACTCCCATTTGTGTATCAGGAATAGACGCGAAGCGCAAACTTGGTAGATCCTGTTATTCCTCAGCGGCAGCACCGACTCGCTCTCCGCGAACTTGCTCGTCGCGCGAAGCAAGAGGCAAGCGAATTTCCACGATTAGCCCACCTTCGGGACGATTTGCTGCCCTGACCGTTCCTCCGTGTGCGCGCACGGCGCGTTCCGTAATGGCTAGCCCCAACCCGACGCCGCCGGTCTGCCGGTTACGAGCGTCATCAAGACGGTAAAAGGGACGAAATAGTTTGTGCAAAACTTCCGCGGGAACACCCGGTCCTGAATCCGCCACCCGTAACACAGCTTCCGCAGGTAATGCTTCGTCCGATTTCTTCAAGTCAACCTCCACGCGCGTGCCTTCCCGCGTGTAGCGCGTAGCATTCCGAACGACGTTCTCGATCGCACTGTGCAATAGCGCGGGTTGTCCCAAGATAATGCAGTCATCGGCGGCAACACAATTTACGTGGCAGTTGCGGTTTTGCGCTTCGAAGTCCGCGTCCTTACAGATCTCTCGCACCATCACTCCCAGATCAATAGCCGATTTTTGCACCGCTTCTGCGCCGCCCTCCAACCTGGCAATCGTGAGCAGCCGTCCGATCAGTTCATTCAAGCGCTCTGCTTCCAGCTCAATTCGTTGCAAAGCGGTTTGAGCGTCGGGCCCGGTGCGTTGGCGGGCCAGCCCCAGCGCAACACTCAGCCTTGCCAGAGGAGAACGCAACTCGTGGGAAACGTCGTTGAGGAACCGATTCTGGGCGTTGACCAGATCTTCCAATCGAGCCGCCATGCTGTTGAAATCGCGTACCAGTCCCGCGATCTCATCGCGACGGCGCAAGGGAGGCGCTTCCGCACGTGCGGTAAGGTCTCCCGCGGCAAGCTGTTGCGTGGTGGCGCGGAGCCGCACCACCGGCCCCGTCAAGTATCGCGCTAATATATAGCAAACAAGACCGGAAGAGATAACAGCTATCAGAAGTCCCAGCCCCGGAACCCCATGCGGGCCAAAGAAAATGCGGGGGCCATGCGGCAATTCGATTACCAGCGTGAAGCGGCGGCCCTTGCTATCCGTAGCGGATTGGCGCATAAATGGCGGAGGTATTATCTTTGACCAAAATCCATCGGGCCCATGTGGCGGTCTGCCGCTGGCCATATGCTCCGCCCATCCTGGTGGGGCGCGATGTGAAACCTCGTTTCTCTGATCGTCAAAGAGATACGCCCGCACATGTTGCGTGCGGTGCAGATCCTCCAGATATTGCCGGACCGCAGCTTCTCCGCCCTGTTCATAAGCCTGCACGGCCTCGTTGAGCGCCCTGCCTCGAAGTGCATCCCAGCTCGCCAGCTCGCGCTGTGGGCGTAGCGCCAGTGTGACAAGGATGGCCAGCACTAAAAACAAGGCCTGGGCCAGCCAGAACGATAAAAAGATTTTGAGGAAAAGAGTTCTCATTCCGTCTCGCTGCCGGCTTTCTCCCGAGGACGCGCAAAGATGTACCCGACTCCCCGAATTGTTTTGATGTGCTCCGGAGCGCCCTCTGAATCACCGAGTTTCTTGCGAACCTTACTGACGTGCATGTCGATGCTGCGATCGAATGGCGAAAATTTACGGCTGAGCACCGCGTTAACCAACCGCTCGCGGCTGACTACGCGGCCAGCTTCGCGCAGCAACACCTCCAGCAAATTGAATTCGACGGAGGTCAACTCGATCGGGCTGCCGGCTTGCCGAACCGTCCGCGTCGCGGGGTCGAGCTCAATATCGCCGACCCGCACAATTTGCGGCGGCGTGGCGGAGCGACCACCGTCAGTACGCCGCAGGATCGCCCGAATACGCGCCACTAACTCGCGCGGATTAAAAGGCTTGGGAAGATAATCGTCCGCTCCGATTTCGAGGCCGACAATGCGATCCACATCTTCACCGCGCGCGGTCAACAGCAGCACGGGAATGTGAGATTTCTCTCTTAAATGCCGTAGCACTTCAAAGCCATTCATGCCGGGCAGCATGACATCAAGCACGACTAGCAAGTGGTCGCCACGTAGCGCATGCTCGAGACCACGTTTCCCGTCGTGCATGCACTCCACTGCGAACCCCTCCCCCCCGAGGTATTCGCTTACCAGACCGCAGAGTTCCACGTCGTCATCGATGACAAGTACTCGATCCATGATTGACAGCTTAAGTTTTACAACACAGAGTAAGGAATCCCCGTAAAGAATTGTCAAATCAGGAATCTGGAATCAGTTTTGGACCCGTTCCAGCGTGATCGGCTCTGCTTAATCCCCTAACTTTACAAAACTTTACTCTGATTGACCGACTCTTTACCGCACAATTGGGGAAAACATGTTTCCATCATGGCATGCATTCAGCTGTTCCTGGAGAAGAGAACGCTGTAGGAGGAAGTATGAAGTTAAGTCGCACCAAAATTATCATCGCGGGGCTACTTATTACGTTAGTGGCAGCCGTAGCGCTTTCGCAAACTGTCAAACGGGCTCATATGCATGGCGGCGGAGAGTTTGGCCTGGGCGGACATATGCTCGGCTTCTTCACCGATTATCTCAACCTGACTGACGCGCAGCAGTCGCAGATCAAGGAAATTATGGCCAATGAGCGGCCCACGATCCAGCCATTGATGGAGCAGCTGAAGCAGTCTCATCACGAATTGCGGCAACTCGCCGAGAGTGGCAGCTTTGATGAAGCCAAGGTACGTTCATTAGCCAGTCAGCAATCACAGACCATGACCGAGTTGATCGTGCAAAAAACACGCATTGAGTCGAAACTATTCCAGGTGCTTACTCCCGAACAAAAGACCAAGATGCAGGAATTCATGAACCGTCATGAACAACGATTCATGAAGCATATGCATGAAGGGATGTCAGGCGACTAGCCGTCGTCGTCTGCGGACGCAGGCGGGAAAGGAAATATCTCTCTCTCTGTTTCCCCCGCCTGCCTTTTTTATTGTGGATCACTGCAGAGAAAGGCTGGGTAGGCAATTGGCACCTTCCGTGATGATTGACGATTTTATTCAGGCTGTTGCCGCGGAGATGGCTTCCGGCGTTGATGCGGCAGTGGAATGCTGGATGACACAGGTTGAACGTGCGCTGGAAAGCAGGGATCTCACAACGCTAGGCCGCCTGCAAGCTGTTCGGGAAATTCTTGCGACTTACAAACGACTCACCGGCAAGGCATATCTCGTGCGCGGGATAAGTGCGGGCAGCAGTCAAGGTTCAGGACTTAGGGACTTTGACTGCCCGCAACAAACTTGAACTCCACTTGAGTCTTACTGTCTGATTCTGCGGGAGCGTATTTCCACTTTTTGACGGCTGCGATCGCAGCGTCCACAAACATCGGGCTCCCTCCCACCAGCGAAACTGAATCGACGGTGCCGCGAGACAAGATCACGATTTCCAAACGCACTGTACCGCTAAGGCGGTATTTCTTCAGGTTCTCCGGATATACGGGACTCACCTTGTAGACGACTCGCCTTTCGGCTTTTTCCCCGGCGTGTAATTCCGTGGGACATAGTCCCATCATCACCGAAATGCACACGCCGATGGCGAAGCAAAAGGTTAGGCACACGCAGGACTTGTTTGTTCGCCGGGAATAACCTTTTCTGCTCAACGCAACCCTTTCCCTTCGAAAAACCTCGGTCAGGACGCAAAACCTGAGGCGCCCACTAAGAAGTTAGGGCGTCCGCGAAGTGACCGCAAGATTACCGATGTACCTAGACCTGGGGAATGGAAAGTACAATCCGTTAGTGGTCGGTGGTCCATCGAGGGGTTCCGCACACCGACACCTTGCAGCCACAGCTGCTAGAATCGCATCTAGTTAGAAGCACATGCTGCCTAAAAGCCTGCGTCCCCTCCTGCCCTACTTAAGAAAGTACCGCGGCCAGTACGCGGTAGGCACGCTCTGCGTGTTGTTAAACAACGGTATTTGGATTGCCTTTCCCCAGATCATCCGCTACGCCGTCGACGATCTGAACCGGGGCGTCACTCGGCACAAACTTGGGATTTATTCACTTCTGTTGGTCGGTGCCGCAGTTACGAAGGGAGTCTTTCAGTTCCTGACTCGGTGGGTAGTAATCGGCATTTCGCGCGAGATCGAATTTGACCTGCGGAATGACCTCTTCCAGCATCTGGAAAGCCTTTCTTACTCTTATTACCAACGAACCCGTACGGGCGATGTAATGGCCCGCGCCACTAACGATTTGAATGCCGTCCGAATGCTGCTGGGCCCCGCCATTATGTATTCCGCTAATACTTTGGTGTTCACCGCGGGCGCGCTGTTTTTTATGCTCGCGATCAGCCCCAAGCTGACGCTGTATGCTTTCCTGCCGTTACCGGTTGTCAGTATCGTGGTGCAGTATTTCGGAAAGCAAATCCACGAGCGCTTCGAGAGAATCCAGGCCATGTTCTCCGACATATCAGCACGGGTCCAGGAAAACTTTTCGGGAGCCCGGGTAATTCGCGCTTATGTGCAGGAGCAAGCGGAAATAGACGCTTTCGAAAGCGCCAATCAGGAATACATCGCGCGCAGTTTGAGACTGGTCCGTCTGATGGGAATGCTGTGGCCGACGCTGGAACTTATGCTCGGCCTGGCCGTCGTGCTCGCCTTTTGGCTGGGGGCGCGCGAGGTTTTACTCGCGCGTATGACTTTGGGCGGCTACGTAGCTTTCCTTCAGTATCTGGCGCAGCTTACCTGGCCGGTGATTGCATTGGGGTGGGTCATAAATATTTTCCAACGCGGCACTGCATCCATGGCTCGTATCAACGAAATCCTGGTGGAGAGGCGCGAGATTGACGACCGTGCGGAAATGACGGCCCGCTCGGGGGCGGCTGAAATCCCTTCATCTCAGCAGATTCAAGGCACTGTCGAGTTCCACAATCTCACTTTCGCTTACAACGGAGCAACTGTTCTGCACGACATCAACCTGCGAATTCCCGCCGGCGCCAGTCTGGCTATCGTAGGCCCGACCGGTTCGGGAAAAACAACGCTGGTCAGCCTGATACCGCGCATCTATGACGCGGCTCCCGGAGCCGTATTGATTGACGGCCGACCTATCCGCGAGTACCCTCTGGAGCAATTGCGCCGCAGCGTGGGTTTCGTTCCACAAGAAACTTTTCTATTTAGCGATACAGTGCGTGAGAACATCGCCTTCGGCCGCGAGGACGCCAGCAATGATGAAGTTAAACAAGCGGCCTCGGCAGCCAGCATAGAGGCAGACATCGAAAGTTTTCCGGAAAAATACCAGACCCTGGTTGGCGAGCGCGGTATCACGCTCTCCGGAGGCCAGAAGCAACGCACGGCCATCGCGCGTGCCATCATTCGCGATCCTCGGATTCTCATTCTTGACGATGCACTCTCCAGCGTGGACACGCATACCGAGGATAAGATTCTCAACCATCTTCGAGACCTGATGCAGGGGCGCACCACCATCTTCATCTCTCACCGCGTATCTACCGTCCGCAACGCCGACGGCATCGCCGTACTGCACGGCGGACGTATCGTCGAGATCGGTACGCATGATGAACTCATTGCCCTCAACGGTTACTACACCGATCTGTACAATAAGCAATTGCTGGAAGAAGAATTGGCCGAAGTCTGATCTCTCGGGGACACGTTCCTGCTGTCGGAAGAACTCGACCTCGGATTTGGCGAGCCCACCCCTCTGTGGCACACTCTCCTGACAAATGAAACGAATTCCCACTGTCGAACTGCTCGATAGTGACGCCGGCACTCCTGCGGAAGTTGCGGCTTCGTTGTCCGATCTTCGAAGTTTTAACCGATGGTTCGGGGGTGTCAGCACAACACAACGCATGATCAAGCAGGTGGCGAGTGCGACCGCTCAATCGTCTCTAACCCTCCTTGAAGTTGCCTCGGGGTCTGGCTATGTTCCGCAAACCGTGCGCGATCACTTGCGCGGAAGTGGCGTTCGCTTGAAGATCACATTGCTCGACCGCGCACCTTCCCATCTTCGCGGCGACGCACCTGCGGTGGTCGCTGATGCTGTTTCCATTCCCTTCCGAGACGCGAGCTTCGACTTAGTTAGTTGTAGCCTCTTCGCACACCACCTGGCAACCGACCAGTTGATGCAATTTGCGAGAGAAGCGCTGCGGGTATGCCGGGTCGCGGTGCTGATCAACGATCTGATTCGAGCTCCGCTCCATTTGGCACTTGTCTACGCGGGGCTCCCGTTATATAGAAGCCGCCTTACCCGCCACGATGCCCCTGCGTCGGTGCGTCAGGCGTACACTCGAAAAGAGATGCGGGAAATGCTACTCCAGACAGGAGCAGCTAAGGTCAAGATCAGCCGCCACTACCTGTATCGCATGGGCGCGATTGCCTGGAAGCACTGAAGAGGAAGACGCCATAAGTCTCATGTACGACCTTATTGTCATCGGTGGCGGACCCGCTGGTTCATCAACTGCCATCACGGCGGCGCATGCCGGTGTAAAAGTATTGCTCCTGGAGCGTGGTCGCTTTCCCCGACACAAAGTTTGTGGCGAGTTCGTTTCAGCGGAGTCGCTGGGTTTGTTGTCTGATTTACTTGGCGGCCGCGGCAAAGCATTGCTCACAGAAGCCGTGCCAATTTCGCATGCCCGTGTTTTTCTGGACGATCGTACGCTTGAGAGTCCTATAAGCCCACCGGCGGGCAGTATCGCGCGCTATGATCTCGATGCAGCCCTTTGGCAGGCGGCTATAGAAAGCGGCGTGGAAAGCCGTCTGCAGACTACCGTCCAGAAAATCAACGGCGTGGGCCCGTTCTCTGTCGCCACCGCGACCGGTAGTTTCGAGTCGCTGGCGGTTATTAATGCGGCAGGACGTTGGTCGAACCTGACAGCGCCCGCCAAAGAAAACGGGGTGGCTCGGGAAAAATGGGTGGGATTAAAGGGCCACTTTTCAGAAACAGCCGCGCCGCCTTCAGTTGACCTCTATTTTTTCCCAGGAGGATACTGCGGCGTGCAGCCGGTAAATCTGCTGGATCCCGAAGACGGGGAATCCAAGGGTGGACGAATTAATCTTTGCGCCATGGTCCGCGCCGACACTGCCAGCACACTCTTGGACGTGTTCTGGCTGCATCCCCAACTTCGCGAGCGCAGCCGGGATTGGCAGCCGCTATCTGATCCGGTGACCACAGCACCGCTTTTTTTTCGCGCACCGCGACCTGTTGAACAACACGTGCTGATGGTTGGGGATTCAGCCGGCTTTGTCGATCCCTTCGTCGGTGACGGCATTTCACTGGCGTTGCGCAGCGGAGCTCTGGCAGCCAAGTCGCTTGCGCCATGTTTCAGCGGAAAAATCTCAATCGCCAAGGCCGCCGACATGTATCGGAAGTCATACGAACAAACTCTTCTGCCAGTATTCCGCGCGTCGTCCACCATCCGCAAGTTACTCGCACTGCCCCGTTTTCTGCGCGGGCCGCTGATCACCCTGCTCCAGAACAGTCCCCGATTGACTGAATATCTAGTCCAACGGACCCGTTAAGTACGATCCGTCGGTAGAGGAATTCACCCCAAGACGGATGATTTAAGCTGCCCTAGCGAATGACCAAGACTTCCCTGATATTGTCGCGGGATAGAAAAAATTTGATGGAAGCGAAATCGTTGAATAGATTCTCGATGTGACGATTGTTGAAAACGCGCTGCAGCCGGAATCCACTCCCGATAGATGTATGGACTGCGCCACTGGGACCTCGTCTTGCTTCTTTATGAGCCACAATGTTCTGAACTTCCAGCGCGTCAGCTCCTACAATGTGGTAGCGGTAGCACGGAGCATCGGGGCCGGCGTCACGCGTGTGGAAAAAGGCCAGCAGCATGCCACCTGGTTTCAGCGCCGACCACAAACGCCCGACCACAGGCTTAACCAAACTCTCATCGAGGTAATCCGCCAAATTCCAGCAGAGCACGGCATCAAAGTGAGCGGCTGGATAAAGCAGGTTCTCAGAGAGGAAACGTTTGTCGTCCAGGACTCGATTGCCCTGTTCGTCTTCGGTAGCTAGTGATGGATCGGTAGATGCGACCAGCAGGTCTTCACTGTAGATCTTGTGCCCCCGCTCAGTCATGTATCGAATGTTCGCTGCCGACGTTGCACCCAGATCGAGAATGCAAAGGCCGGTTTCAGACCCCCAGTGACGGGAGAGTTCTCCCAACCCGCTGGAACGACGCGACAATCTCTGCGCCGGCTGGGCCGGTTTCGGCCGCTGGCCCGATTCGGTCGAAGAGCCACCACGGAACAATTTCATGAAGTCTTGTGTGACGAACGCCACTGTTTACTCCTGGCGTCCGGCTCTACTTGGCAGCGCCCTCTGGGCGTTTACGACGTTGCAGCAACGGCTAGGCGCGTTTGCTGATGACAGTGTTGCCGCGGCAGACGACGCCAGTCCGGATTCGCGCTTTGGCTCTGACTTCACCTCGGCTTTTGCTGGCTCCTTCTGGATCTCAACTTTTCCTTTGAAATAGGCTCCGTCTTCGATCGCGATACGCTGCGTCAAAATATCCCCCATCACCACGGCTGATTTTCTGAGATCAACCCGGTCGGTGGTCCGGATATTCCCCTCGAGCTTACCCTGGACAACTACGCCCTTTGCCTTCACGTTGGCGTGGACGCGGCCGTTGGGCCCCACTGTGAGATTGTTGCCAGCCAACTCGACGCTACCCTCTACCTGCCCGTCCACGTACAAGTCTTCACTGCCGGAAACCTCGCCTTTAATCACGACTGACTTCCCGATATTTGCGAACTCTGTTGTCTTCGGCGTTTCCATGAGCACTGCCCTCCTGGACCAGTTCGTTAAGCCGACACCAACTGCCATCAATTTGTCGGCGGCATTCTAGAACCATCCCGTCGGCTCTCGTGCCCGCAGGGTAAACAGCAGTCCCACCCACAGATACCGCCGAGGAACCCGGCCAAATAACGGGAAAGGATGATTTTAAACCATTCCCAACTCGAGCGAAACTGGCGCAGGAACCGAGAAGCAGGATGGCACTCGCGGATCGCAGCCCTTTTACGAATTAAATCCTATATCTATATCCATGAAACCATTTAGAAATGCCCGCCCATGCAACATAACCTTAGGTGTCAGTCGTCTAACTTGCTAAACTCGCAGCAACGGGGCGGCTACTATGATAGGGCACTCGAATATACGGCTCCAAACAGCTGCTACTCTGGCGTTTGCGATCTTTTTGGCGACCGACGTCACCGTGGCGTTGGCTCAGTCACAACCTTCCACATCGCCTGCAGAATTAGTCCGCAACACAGTTCAAAACGAGCTTAAAGAGAGTAGTGCGAATAATGTGCACTACATGTTTCGCTCCCAGAAAGAAACGCCGCAAGGCACCCAAACCAAACTGTACATTCAGACCCGCGATGCCACTGTCGGCCTCGTAGTCGCGGTGGATGGAAAGCCGCTAACCCCGGAACAGCGCCAGGCAGAAGAAGCTCGGGTAGAACGATTTATCACGAATCCTCGAGAATTGCAGCATAAGCGGAAACAAGAAAAGGAAGATGAAGAGCACACAACGCGCATCATGAGAGCTCTGCCGGACGCATTCATCTTTGATTCCGATGGGACAGTTTCCGGCCAGGAAGGCCTGGGCGCCCCGGGAGATGAACTGGTAAGACTCAAGTTCCACCCCAATCCAAAATACGATCCTCCCTCGCGCGTCGAGCAAGTGCTGACCGGAATGCAAGGTGTTCTCTTGATAGACGCCAACCGCAACCGCATTGCCCAGATCGATGGCATTCTATTCAAGGAAGTCGGATTTGGCTGGGGGATTCTCGGCCACCTCGACAAGGGGGGACACTTCTTGGTACAGCAGACCGCTGTGCCCGAGGACGGTTGGGAAGTCGCCCACATGAATCTCAGCTTTACCGGGAAGATCATGATGGTCAAACGCCTCACCATCAAATCGGACGAGGTTTTTAGCGACTATCGCCCGGTACCCAGGGACCTTACCTTTGCGCAGGGATTTGAGTTGTTGAAGAAGCAAGAAGCAGTATTTGCCCAGAACCAGATGAGTGGCCCGGCCCGATAGGAATTTCCGAAGCGGCCATTTCTCTGACCCTCGATTTGTGCGGGTGCCGTGATGAAAAACCTTCTGATCGCTCTCCTCAGCTCTTCCCTGTTTCTAACCTGTAGCGGTTGTGGAAACGTTTTCTTCCGCGGTGCCCTTGGGGGCGGCAACGTTGTCACCACCACCGGCTTCGTTAGTGTCGTAGAGTTTACCACCGTGTTTGGGAATGGAACGTCCACCCAGGGTACGGTTGTGACATTTCTCTTTAATGGCACTTCCAGCACGCTGACATTCTGCGGCGACCAGCGCAGTCAGTTCCCCATGAATCAATTGGTCCGCGCGAATTTCACTCCCAGCCAGCCCTGCGACAACTTGCTGCTGGTCGTTATCGAAATCAACTGAGCTCGGGCAAATTCGCTTGGGTTACTTTCGTTTCCCACCGGCCAGAGCGCGATATTTG
>WNFC01001820.1_pt1 | contig 22620 bp, 24 predicted proteins | sample 5400541 | NCBI WGS metagenome assembly WNFC01 (sample SAMN13153342, study PRJNA577476) | soil metagenome | isolation source: 120 cm saprolite under Douglas fir tree site 2 hole 2 replicate 1 | place: USA:California | collected 2015-04-18
GGTACAATCCTCATCGCCGCCATTCCGCCCTCGACTATCTTTCACCGATCAACTACGAAAGGATTCAGCAAACACAAAGTCTAACCGCAAGCCCAACACCGTCCATCGAAACGGGGTAGTTCCAGACCAGGTCGGCCTCACAGTAGCCGGCGGTGGTTCGCCCCAATCATTGAAGGTCCGTTCGGCACGCTTTGCCGGATCGCCGAGCCGAGTCCCCAACAGCGCCGCCGGATGCGTCCGCTGGCCTCCCGCACCGAGCGCAGCAACCGATCGATGGTCGCGGCGCTGATGTCCAACAACGCGCTCCTCACCACCGGATCGAGCCGCAAATGACCGTGGCGCTCCATGCTCTCGATCAGCACCGGCAGCAATGCCTTCAGCCGTTTGCCGCAAATGCGATCGGCCGCTTCCCATAACAGCGCCAGCGCCTGGCGCACTGCTCCATCGTAGATCCGCTTACGCGGCCGCGCCGGCCGTGGCACGAACGGCCGATGCAATACCCGCAGCGCGTGTTTACGATGATAGCCGGTCACACGGGTGAATTCGTCGAGGATCTGGCGGCGTTCCCAGGGGCCCGCCGCCGATAACGTTCTCCCACCGCCTGTTTGAGTTCTCGCCGTGTCGCCATGCTCAATTGCCTCGCCATCTCCTCCACCACCCCGCAGCTCGCTGCCGGGTAGCAGTTTACGTGAGGCAACCGCCGCCGACTCGGTAACAAAAATCGTGAGTCAATGCGCAGGCAAAAATAGTTGACGTTGAGCATCCAGCCCCAGAACGGGCACACTGTGCGACGCGCTGTCCGAACGGAAGCCTCGCCAACTAGGCGAATTAGGTCTAGTTGCCGAGCAGACGCTCAGCTCGCACACCCGTGCACGCAACTGTTTGACACTCCGAAGCCGACACCACTTGCTCGTCGGCGGCGAGGCTTTCCAAATCCGGCCCTCTTCCATTCAGTTGGCGCCAACGGAACAGTGAGCCCGAGGAAATGGCGTTGCGGCGGGTCACAGGTCCGTCCTACGTCTAAGCCACTGTGTCCAGTCGCACAAGGGCATCAAATGACGAAGCGGCACCAAGCGAGAGTCTATCGACAGGATGACGATTTGGGTAATTTAAACGATAATAGAAGAAGATAGATCGGTTTTTACCTTACGGTGTGCCGATCTGGCTATTCTTGTGACCAAGGAAAACGGGCTTTGGCAAAGAATGACTCGCAAAGTTCCCCGTGGAGGATGAAAGTTTTGAAAGCTCTGAGATTTATTGTCAGTGAGGTTCTAGAGCTCGATTGCCCAAGTGCCCCGTCGTCGTAGGGAGGGCGGACGCATGAGTTCAACAGGCTTTCGATATATTCGATATAAGAGTTCTGAAAAAGAAGATTTGGAAAGATGTTGACATCGAGCGAGCGCACGTGTCCGCATCGGTATTGGTCCTGCCCGTCGGTGTCACCCAAATCTGATTTGTACCCTGGTTGCCATTTCTGGACCGGCTTCAAGACCAACCGCGCTTTATTGATGAGGACCGAACCTTATAAACGCAGGGACTTTTTAGAATTCGCGAAAAGAAGAGCTCAGACAATGTCGGCTCTCAGGGCTAATGAGCTGCCTTCAAGAGAAATCAAAACGAGAAAAGCAATCTTAATTCGAATCGGCTAAGGAGGCGATTTCCTAAGCAGACGCAGTGGCGCGGTCAATACGGTTGAGGATCTGCCTGCGGACTCCAGGCGTCTGGCGCGAGAGGGGTAAGTTTCATGGATAATGCGGTATACAGAACGCCAGTTAGCTGCCTGCCCGGGTAGATAATGCGTCAGGTCCCCTTTCATCGCCCTGCGATCGGTCCCGACGAGGAACGCGAAGTCCTCGACGCGTTGCGCTCCGGATGGATCACGACAGGGCCCAAAGTAAAGCGCTTCGAATGCGAATTTGCTGCGTATGTCGGCGCACGCAACGCGCTCGCAGTAGCCCACTGTACCGGCGCACTGCATCTCGCGCTTTTCGCGCTGGGCATTGGACCTGGCGACGAAGTTGTCACGACGCCGTTCACGTTCACTGCTACGGCTGAAGTTATCGGCTACCTTGGCGCACGACCCGTTTTCGTGGATATCGACCCGGCCACCTTCAACATCGACCCATCGCGAATCGAGGAAGCGCTCGACCACGGCACACACGGTGGCGCACGCGTAATCTTGCCGGTTCATTTCGCAGGCCAACTTTGCGACATGGACCGTATTCTCGCAATAGGCCGTTATCGGGGGCTCAAGATCGTGGAAGACGCGGCGCATGCTGTGGGTTCGGCTCGCCAGATGGACGGACGCGGGTTGGTGCGAGCGGGAACGATTGGGGATCTAACCTGCTTCAGCTTTTACGCCACCAAGAATATTACCGCCGCTGAAGGCGGCATGATCACGACGGAGGATGATGAACTTGCGTCGAAGATCGCCGTGGCGAGCCTGCACGGTATGAATCACGACGCTTGGAAGCGGTATGATTCCAGCGGGTCGTGGTACTATGAAATTCACGACACGGGTTTCAAGTACAATCTCTCCGACGTGCATGCAGCCATCGGCGTTGCACAGCTAAAACGCGCGGACGAATTGATGCGGCGCCGGCAAGCGATTGCACGAAGTTACAACGAGGCGTTCGGCGACGACCCGGCGCTTGAAACTCCGCAGACCGAGTTCGGCGTCGAGCATGCGTGGCACCTGTATGTGCTAAGGCTCAGGCCAGAGATGCTGCGTATCGGACGCAACCAGTTCCTCGAACTTATGCGTAGGCGCGGTGTCAACACTTCCGTTCATTTTATTCCGCTTAACACTATGGACTTCTACCAGCAGCGTTACGGTTACCGCGTCGGGGATTTTCCGATCGCCGAGGACGTCTACAGCCGATGCTTGTCTCTGCCGATTTTCCCGATGATGGAGCCCGCAGACGTGAGCCATGTGATCGACTCGGTGCTCACCCTGGTCCACTCAAACCGCCGATAAACGTACTTGCACCGCTAAAACGGAAATTATGGTTCCGGAGGGATTTGAGGTGCCAATGACTAGTCAGGACGGGCGCCTGGTGATGGTTACGGGTGGCTCTGGTTTCATCGGCTCCAACCTGGTCGACGCATTGCTTGACCGCGGTTTCAGAGTGCGGGCGATAGACAACTTCTCGACTGGAAATCGCGCCCAACTTGATCCCCGGACCGACTTGGTGAAAGCGGACATCCGCTACTTGCAGAGTATTGCACCGGCCTTCGCCGGAGTTGATTGCGTGTTTCACACTGCGGCGCTCCCGCGCGTGCCGCTTTCGATCAAGCGGCCAGTGGAAACACACATGGTGAATGTGATTGGGAGCCTCAATGTGCTGATTGCGGCCCGCGACCATGGTGTGCGCCGGGTGGTGTACTCGGGCTCTTCGTCGGTCTATGGGGAGCAGTCGTGTCTGCCGCTCACCGAAAGCATGTGTCCTAATCCTCTGAGCCCGTATGCCTTGCAAAAGCTCACCTCTGAGCAGTACACGCGGATATTTCATCGCCTCCATGGGATTGAGACATTGACGCTACGCTACTTCAACGTGTTCGGGCCGCGCATGGCGACCGAGGGTGCATACGTAACCGTGATCGCAGTGTTTTTGCGTGCGCGCAGCAGCCGCTCTGAGCTCACCATTCACGGCGATGGCGAGCAGACGCGGGATTTCACTCACGTTAGCGACGTGGTCCGGGCGAATCTGCTCGCGATGGATTGCGCGGTCGCTGACGGGCGCGCGATCAACATCGGCCAGGGGCGCAATGTGAGCGTCAACCGTATAGCGGAGATCGTCGGAGGGCCGAAGGTGTACCTACCCGCGCGTCCCGGCGAACCGCGGCATACACTTGCGGACCGGAGTGAGGCCGAGCGTGTCCTAGGATGGCACCCGCATGTTACGGTCGAGGCAGGCTTGCAGGAACTTCTGAATGCGGACGGATTGCGCTGATCCCGAGATGGGCGACAAGAAAGCGCCAAAGCGATTAGACACACCCTTCTTTCGAGAAAGGCAGACGTGCCGCACGCCTCTTGCTCCTGACGCGCGGGAATGAGCCGAATACAAGTCAGCCTCCAATAGTCGCGAATCGTATTTATGGCACTGAGCACTGGTCATTTCCGCTTCGGAGAGAATTGGCTGTCCTTTAGCAGTCTAATCGATGAGCCCAGGATCGCGGAGGCGGCGCGGGGTTTGCAAAAGCTTATACCAGCCGAGGATCTCGAGGAAAAGCGTTTCCTCGATATCGGATGCGGTTCGGGGCTCTCCATGGTGGCGGCGTTGCGCCTTGGTGCGGCAGAGGTGGTCGGCACGGACATCGATCGCGACTCCGTACTTGCCGCGCGCGACGTACTTTCGCGCTACGCTGCGCCAAGGGCTTGGGACCTGCGGCACTGCGATGTCTTTGACATGGAGCCCAGTGTCTACGGCACATTTGACGTTGTGTATAGCTGGGGCGTCCTTCACCATACAGGCGACCTGTGGAATGCGCTTATTAAGGCGGGAACGTTCGTCAAACCGAACGGCCTTTTGGTTTTAGGTCTTTATCACAAAACGCCTGTGTGCTGGTTCTGGCGCAGGGAAAAGCACTTCTATGCAAATGCGTCAGCCTGGCAACAACGAGTAGTAAGGTCTCTGTACAAAGGAGTCTTGGCTCTTCGCCTAATTATGGTAGGTCAACATTCTAATAGGTATAGTCGTGGAATGGATAGAGATCACGATGTCCACGACTGGCTGGGTGGTTATCCCTACGAATCCACACTGCCACAGGAGGTGGTTTGCCAGTTGGAAAGCAATGGTTTTGCTATCGAAAAAGTGCTCGAGAACTGCGGTGGCTGCTTGGGCCTACTCGGAACCGGCTGCGATGAATATGTAGCTCGCAGGAATCACGTATAGGTTAAAAATCAGTGAAGCACTCGTCGGTTTGAGAGACGACTGGATACAATTGCCATTTACACCAAATCACTCTCGTTGGTGATCCGATCATGTGTGGAATCTGCGGTGTAGTTAACACTGACCGGGGGGAACCAGTGGATGTGCGTCTGATCGCGCACATGCGCGACACTCTGGCTCATCGCGGTCCCGACGACAAGGGAGCGTACATCGGGCCCGGCGTAGGTCTGGGGCATCGGCGGCTCTCGATTATTGATCTCCGGCCAGAAGGCCGACAGCCGATGGCTAACGAAGACGGGAGCGTGCGAATCGTCTTCAATGGAGAGATTTACAATTTTAAAGAACATCGCGAATGGCTGTTGAGTCGGGGGCACCGATTCAAATCTCGCACCGACACTGAGGTAATTATTCATCTGTACGAGGAGATGGGGGTCGAGTGCCTGAAGCTTTTGCGGGGGATGTTCGCGTTCGCCATCTGGGATGAAGGCAAAAGGCTTCTGTTCATCGCGCGCGATCGTCTTGGCAAAAAACCGCTTTACTATCGATTCGACGAATGCAGGTTTATGTTCGCATCGGAGATCAAGGCTCTGCTCGCACATCCAAGCGTCGGAGCCGAACCCGATCCGGCGGCAATCAACCATTACCTGGCCTTCGGCTACGTGCCTGGCACACAGAGCGCTTTCAAGGGCATCCAAAAGCTGCCGCCCGCTCATTACCTCACGCTCTGTCAGGGCAGGATCGAAACGCACCGTTACTGGCGCGTGCACTACCTGCCAAAGTTCGAGATTGATGAGCGGGAGGCCTGCGAGCAGATCATTCAGCGGCTGAAGGAAGCGGTCCGATTGAGAATGATAAGCGACGTACCGCTGGGGGCCTTCTTGAGTGGAGGCATCGATTCGAGCGCAGTAGTGGCAATGATGGCGCAGCTCAGCTCGAAACCGGTCAAGACCTTCTCGATCGGATTCAACGAGCCGCGGTATGACGAGAGGAATTACGCGCGGGAGATAGCACGCAGGTTTGAGACAGAGCACTACGAATTCACAGTTCTGCCCGACACAATTGACGTGCTTGACAAACTGGTGTGGCACTATGACGAACCCTACGCGGATTCGTCCGCCCTACCTACCTATTACCTATGCAAGCTCGCGCGTGAGCATGTTACCGTTGCGCTCAACGGAGACGCAGGCGATGAGAACTTCGCAGGCTACCCGAAGTACCTTATGAACGCGATCGCGGAACGTGCACGACGTTCGCCGGCCTGGGCTCGAAGAACTACGGGTTTGGTGGCCGCGCTCGGAGCCACCTTATTCAGCCCCGATCGAATGATTGCTAAGAAGCTCAGAGCGCTGAAGTATACGCTCGAAACGGAACCCGTGTTTGGCGTCGCGCAACGTATGATGAATTTCAATGCGCAGGGTCGGAGGATGCTTTATAGCATCGATTTCGCCGCGACCGTGAATCAAGGCGCGCCCGAGGAGATGATATCCGAACTTTACTACCAGACGGACGCGGACAATGTGGTAGATCGAAGTCTGGGAATCGACCTGAGCCTATACCTGCCCTACGACCTGCTGGTCAAGGTGGACGTTGCCTCGATGGCGGTCGGTCTAGAGGCACGATCGCCGATGGTCGATCATGAGTTCGTGGAGTTTGTGGCGCGCCTTCCTCACAGGTTCAAAATCAGCGGGTTGACGTTGAAGGCGATCTTTAAAAAGGCGCTCAAGGGACTTCTTCCCAAGAACATTCTTGGGAGGCCCAAGATGGGATTTGGCGTACCGCTGGACTACTGGTTTAGAGGCGAATTGCGGGACTACATCCGCGATATCCTGCTGAGCCAGCGTCATCTGGAGCGCGGCTACTTCAGGCGCGAGGCAGTCGAAAAGTTGGTCGAAAATCATGTAACCGGCCGTGTGAATGCTCAATATTCGATCTGGAATCTGTTGATGCTAGAACTGTGGCATCGGGCGCAGATCGACGCCTCTGTGGGAGCTGACCAGACTGCTCAGTTGCACCCTGCCTTGCGCTTCGCCTGAATGGATCAACACCGACCGCAGTGAACCGGCCAGATCCTCGGCAATCAGCCTGATGCCATCTCTGTCATCATTCAAATCACAGTGCGTCCCACGAACGCCCACGAGCGCCTGCTAGTCTGTAGACGGAAGTTGTACCTCGCTAGTTTGAAAGCTACTGTTCGAGGTTTTAGCCAAACGACCAACGGTCGAATTCTGGCGGCCGCGTCGACGGTCGGCGTGATGACGATGTTGGTGAGGCTCACTTCTCTCTTCAAGGATATAACGGTGGCGCACAGGTTCGGCACGGGCGACGCACTCGACGCGTTTTATGTGGCGATGCTGGTGCCGACGTTTTTTGTAGGCATCGTTGGCGAGTCCTTCCGGACAGCATTAGTTCCCGTCTACGTGGAGCTGCGTGACCTGGAAGGGCAGAAGGCGGCGGAGCGGTTGCTGTCGGGCGTCGCCTTATGCACCCTTCTGGGACTTTTCGCGATTGCTCTTTTGCCACTCCTCTTTCGCTCGGGGCTGATGGCGCTTCTCGCATCCGGCTTTGGGCCGCAGAAACGGCGAACAACTGAATTTTTACTCCTACCTCTCCTCGTCTTGCTGCCGATATGGGGAGTTACCGGCCTCTTGCGGGCCGCATTGACTGCGCACGACTGCTTCGCCGTGTCCTCTCTGGCTCCGATAATGAATCCAGCACTGATCTTGCTGATGGTTGTGACGTTCTCGTCACACTGGGAGATTTACGCGCTTGTCGCGGGGACCCTCCTCGGGGCACTAGGGGATCTCATCATTTGCGGTCATGCACTTTGGCGTTGCGGCGTCTCGCTGTGGCCGCAATGGCACGGCATCGATCCGCCGCTTCGGCGAGTGCTGGCGCAGTGCGCACCAATGGCTGCTGGCGCGCTGCTGATGGGTTCAACCACCATTGTGGATCAGTCGATGGCTACGGTCCTCGGTACTGGAAGCGTCGCGGCCCTGAACTACGCGAACAAAATTCTGACTATCCCGTTGATGGTCGGTGTTTACTCAATGTCGGTTGCTATATTTCCAAGTTTTTCGCAGTTAAGTGCGAAGCGCGACTGGGCCGAGATGCGACATATGCTTTCTAATTATTGCCGTGTAATTCTCTTGCTCTCGGTGCCGTTAACGCTCGCGCTGGTGGAGTTCTCGGAACCACTCGTAAGAGTGATGTTTCAGGGTGGTGTCTTCACCCGCGAAGATGTCCATCTCGTCGCGCAGGTGCAAGCTCTGCTATGCTTGCAACTGCCTTTCTATGCAGTCGGAATCCTGTACGTGCGAGCAATTTCAGCGATCAAGCGCAACCAGATACTCATGTGGGGAACAATGATTAGCGTGGTCGCGAACACATCCCTAAATGTCGTCTTCATGAGGATTATGGGCCTGCCTGGAATCGCACTTTCGACGAGCGTTGTCTACCTGATCTCGTGCTGCTATCTGCGATTCATGTTGTTGCGTGCGCTCAGTGAACATGAAGGCGAGGAGATACGCATTTCTTACGCTATCACGCCGGATTCCGCTACCTGAACGCCGGTGCAAATGGAAATGGTTCACAAAATGGGGACGTTCCCCGACACTCCCAGGATGACTCACGCTGCGGCGCCATGGGAGTATTCGCAGGGTGGAACGCGACGAAGTCTCGCCAAGGAAAGCCATCGGCGTTTTGCAGACCATTTACGGCTGGTCTTTGCGGTAGCGTTGATCGCGCTGGAGTTCACGAATCTCTTTGGCTTTGTTACGTTTCTTGCGATATCCAATCCGCAGACGAAGCGCTTCGCGTTGAACTTCTCTCCTTACGCTTTGCAGTTCCTGGGTTATGGCATCTGTCTGGTGGTAGTGGCACTTGATCGGGAGTCTTTAAGGCGACTCGTCAAACAACCGATCTTTCGTTGGGTCTTCGTCGCTATAATAGTGTTTGCATGGAGCATGCTACTCAGAGCAATGAACCCACCTGCGGGGTTAGAAGATTATTTTTTCGAGCGTCCATTTGGTCTCAGGATCAACGCCCTCGCGTTCATGCTAAGCTCCGTCCTGATCTTCTCGGGCGAGAACGTTCTGGATTTTGCCAAGCGGGCGGTTGCTTTCGCGACTCTGTTGGCGATCGTGGTGAACCTCTACGAAGTTGCGTATCCCGGCACCTTCTCTGTCGACCCCGGCCGCTCGGCGGGACTGTATGTCAATCCCAACGAGTGCGGCGTGGCCATCGTGTTTGGATGTGTAACAGGCCTCACGGCGTTGCCAAGGCGGTGGCGCGAGTTGTTTTTGATAGCGACCGGGATGGGAGTGGTGGCTACTTTCTCGCGCGAGGCAATGATCGCCTTCCTGATAGTAGTCGTGGGCGCCAGCATCGGCAGAGCCGTTTCATGGCCAAGACTGGTCTTCATGATCGCGGCGACGGGCGTCCTGTTTATGACTCTCGGCGTTTGGACGAGCCTTACGGATAGCGGGGTGCTGAACGCGGATGACCTAGATAGGCTTACCTCGGCTTCCGATGCCAGCGCTAAGAGTAGATATCGCCTTGCGAAAATGGTTCTGGAGAAGTTCGAAGAAGCTCCACTTCTAGGCAATGGTTTCGAAACTGCTGGTTACTGGGCGCACAATGAGTCACACAATCTGTATTTCAGCTTTCTCGCGGACCACGGCATATTCGGCATATTACTTATTCCAGGACTCGTTCTGAGTCTTTTCAGAAGGACGTGGGACTATTACGCCTTTGCCGGGGCGTTTATGCTATGGTGCTTTTTCGACCATAATCTGTTCTCAGATTCGTTTGCGCTAATTGTCCTCGCGATACAGGCCAACGAAAGGGTAGTCGCTCGGAACTACGCAACTCGAGAGCCTTACGTTTTGCGCGAAGCGTAAGGCGTAGCACGGGAGAGCGGAATTCGCGATGAGAATAAGCTTCGTGATGTTTTCCCTTTCGGCTGGTGGAGCCGAGAAGGTGGCATCGGGGTTGGCCAACCATTGGGTTCGTATTGGTCACCAGGTGACATTCATAACGATTGATTCGCGCAAAAGCGACTTTTATCTGCTGGACGAGCGGCTTACGCGAGTGGCATTGGGACTGGCAGGTGAATCGAGAAGTTGGTTTCAGTTCCTGCGGAACAGCCTAAGGCGCATGGGACGGCTGCGCACCGCCGTTCTGGCCGCTACGCCGGACGTGGTTGTCAGCTTCCTCGATGCGACAAATGTGTTGGTTCTGCTGACTCTGCTAGGATCGGGCATTCCGGTTGTTGTTTCGGAGCGTGTCGATCCGCGTGTAAAGCCGACCAGTGGACTATTACGGCTGTTGCGGCGAGCAGTTTATCCGCTCGCACGCGCACTGGTGGTGCAAACGCACGAGGTCAGTTCGTGGGCATGCGAATTGGTCAAGGGGGACAGCGTTTGGGTTATACCGAATGCGGTCATGATGCCGGTGGCGAGCCGCGGGCGTGCTGCTGCTTCCAAGGTCAGGCAGCCCTTTACTGTACTGTCTATGGGTAGACTAGATGCACAAAAAGGGTTCGACCTGTTGCTCAAGGCATTTGCGCTATGTAGCACCAAGCATTCGAACTGGCACCTGCGGATAATTGGTGAAGGTCCCGAGCGCGGGCCGCTGACTACGCTGGCCGACAAGCTTGGAATTCAAAGCCGTGTACATCTCGACTCTATTACAGAAGAAGCGACTAGAGCTCTCCTTGAGGGAGACCTGTTCGTTCTGTCATCACGCTACGAGGGATTCCCGAACGTGCTCCTGGAGGCCATGGCCGTCGGACTGCCAGTAATCAGCTGTGACTGTCGAAGCGGGCCAGCCGAAATAATCCGCGATGGCGTCGATGGGGTATTGGTACCGCCCGAGAATGTCATCGCACTGGCAGCGGCGATGGACCGGCTGATGAGTGCAGACGAGGAACGCCGGCGCCTGGCCGCGCGTGCGGTCGAGGTGACCGAGCGTTTTGGCTTTGCCCTCGTCATGCGGATGTGGGACCAAGTTCTGGAGAAGGCAGCCGCTTACTAAAGGTAAATGGGTAATTAGTGGGTCGCGTGGCAAGCACAGTGATCGCTGACTTGGATGGGAGTAAGCGTGCCATTACGCGGAAACATGCAGGGAAGACACGCCGAGTTCGGCTTGTTTTCCTCGTGAGGTTGCTGGGCATCGGAGGCGCGGAGAGGCAACTGGTTACCCTCGCGAAGGCCTTGGACCCGCAACTGTTCGAAGTGACCGTCGTGTGTCTTTACAAGGGCGGTGTACTCGAGCAGGACCTGACAAACGGCGGCGTGAGGGTAATCTCCCTCGACAAAAAGGGCCGTTGGGAGATGTTTGGATTTCTGTTCCGCCTGGCGCGACAGCTCCGCAGGCTTGAGCCCGATATTCTTCATCCGTATCTGACCGCGCAGAATCTGATGGCGATTCTCATGAAGCCGGTTTTGCCGTCAACACGGATCGTGTGGGGAGTACGAGCATCGAACATGGATGCCGGTCGGCGCAAGTGGCTTGAGCATCGCTTGCTTCAGATGGAAGCAGCGCTATCCCGCTTTGCGAACCTGATCATCTTTAATTCTCATGCTGGTGAAGCGCACTCGCTATCAGTGGGGTTCCGTTGTGCATCGCGGGTGGTGATTCCAAACGGGACCGATGTTTGGTATTTCTCGCCGAATTTGCCTATAGGAGCTGCGACTCGGGTATCCTGGGGCGTTGCAAATGGCTCACTGCTGATCGGAATCGTCGGACGTCTCGACCCCATGAAGGACCATACGACCTTTCTGAGAGCTGCTGCGATTTTTGCGAAGTCACACCCAGAAGCCAGGTTCGTTTGTATCGGGGGAGGGCCTAAGGAATACGTGCGCGAATTGCAGGTTCTGTCGGAGAAACTCGGGCTCATCGACAAGGTGATTCTGCTGGGCGCATTCGTAGATATGCCGGCGGCGTATAATGCTCTCGACATAAGCTGTTTGTCCTCGGCATATGGTGAAGGAACCCCAAACTGCATTTCGGAAGCTATGGCATGCGGTATTCCATGCGTTGTGACGGATGTCGGCGACTCGCGTCTTGTCGTAGGCGAGACCGGAATAGTGGTTCCGCCACGAAATCCCGAAGCGCTCGCGGCCGGATGGACTGCCCTCGCTAAGCGTATCGAACAGAGTCCTCAGATACGTCAACTCGCACGAATGCGCGTCCAACTCGGTTTCGGTGTTGACGCGCTGGTGCATAAGACGTCGGAAGCTCTGCTGAATCTCTTATGATCAAAGTGCTTCACGTAACGACCACTTTCAACGCAGCGGGCGGTGCGGAGGGCAACCTGGCGCGCTTAGTTTGCAACATGGACAAGACGCGGTTCTCGAATGCGATCGTGGCAATGAGTCGACGATTTCAGGTGCCAGAGCGCGTGAAGCAGGAGGGTATTCCGTGCACGTCGCTCCGCATGCGTCCAGCATTGTCGAGTCTCGTAGCTCTTGTGCGTCTACTCCGAATCGTCCGGCAAGCACGTCCGCATATTCTGCAGACTTGGATGTATCACGCCGATTTGGTCGGGCTGCTGGCCGGCAAACTGACGGGCGTGCCAGTGATCGCGTGGAACATACGCTGTTCGCTGATGGAGACGCGCTCTCGATGGTCGTCAGCGTTGGTGCGGCGTGCGTTGATTCCATTGTCTGGGATTCCCGAGGTTGTGATAGCAAACTCGCAATCGGGACTGCAGGCCCATCAGGCATTGGGCTATAGGCCGCGAGCCTGGATATGGATTCCGAACTCGGTAGACTTGGACCGATTCCGGCCGCGAGTCGCTGCCCGGGCTGCTTTGCGTGCCGAGCTGGCCGTTGCCAGTGACGTGGCGCTCATCGGGCTAGTGGCGCGTTTTAAACCGATGAAGGACCACGCCAATTTCATCAGTGCAACTCGTCTTCTCATCGCAGAGAACGCGAAGGTTCACTTCGTGTTAGCTGGACACGAAATAGACCTGAGCGACGCACGACTAGCGTCATTGATCGAGTCGACTGGTGCAAGGGAGCGGTTCCATGTGCTTGGGCTCAGGCAGGATATCCACCAGGTCACGGCCGGGTTGGACATCGCCTGCTCATCCTCAGCTTACGGAGAGGGTTCGTCAAACGCGGTCGCAGAGGCAATGGCATGCGCCGTACCATGCGTCGCGACCGATGTCGGGGACTCGGCACTGATTGTTGGGGACACGGGGAAAATTGTACCAGCGCGAAATTCGCGTGCTCTGGCGCAGGGTTTAAGTGAAATTCTCGCACTCTCTCCGCGACAGCGACTCGCTCTCGGCCATCGCGCGCGGGAGCGGATCTGCGAGCGCTTCTCGCTGCCAACGATCGTGGACCGCTATCAGCGATTGTACGAAAGCCTGGCGGCTAAACCAACGGTTGCGGCGGATTTCGGCCTGCAACAGAGCCCTCGAGAAATTAAGCTATAGCCGGAGCGAAACCGGTGAGGGAGTTGCCGTGCTGCGCGTGTGGCGAGGGCGGAATGTCTGTGCGTCCCGAACAAATAACAAACGCCTGCATCTCACGTCCGCGTTCCGAAGCTTAAGAGGCCGATCGATCGGGCAAAAACATGTATCCGATGCCGAATCGGAATTGTCGGGCTTAGTATCCAGGAGCCGTCGCGCGATCGAGGGCGGCGGTGGATCTTGTTTGAGCGGATCGCATTTGAAATCGATTCCCAGCCACCGTTGGCAGTTACACTCGTCTCGGTCCTCTGATTAATTTTGTCGCTATTCGACGCATTTTTACTCTGTTTCTTCGGGATGAACGCGTATTGATCCGCTTTTGCCATGGCAGCCAATTCCGAGTCAACGGCGCGCTGTTCCTCGCGTCCGGGTTTCTGTTCTTCGGGTTCTTGTCGGGTGCTTTTCTATTACACCAGGAGCTTAAAGGGATAAACAGTGGGGCCAATTAATGTTGCACAGATGGTAAGCCGACTGTGCGTCGGTGGCGGCACACGAACCGCCTGTCTGATCGCAGCCAATTTGGATTCTAGTAAGTTTCACAGCATTCTGATCGGTGGTCACGCAGGACCGGGAGAGCGCGATGACAACGAACTGATACGACGGCTTGGCCTCAGTCCCGTCTACATAGACGCGATGCGGCGCAGCATCCAGCCGGTCGACTTTTTGGCGCTCACAAGGGTTGAACGCTTACTGGTGGCGAATAAGGTGCAGATACTCAATACGCACTCTTCTAAGGCAGGGGCCCTCGGCCGGATAGCCGGAGTGTTGCGGCTCATAAAGTCAGGCAAAAGACCGCGGATCATCCACACTATTCACGGCCACGTTTTCAAGGGCTACTTCAATAGTGCCGTCAGCCGAGCCTTCGTTCATATCGAGCGCGCGCTGGCGCGGTTCACCGACACGATTCTAACCGTGAGCAATGAGGTCCGACGCGATCTCATTGACGTTTACGGAATCGCGCCACCGGCGAAGGTCCGTGTGATGCCGCTTGGGCTCGATTTTGGCTGGATCAAGGAATTGAGTCGCCATCGCGGATGGCTACGTGAGCGCATCGGTGTGACCGGCTCCACATGTCTGATTGGAGCTATTGGACGACTTGCACCGGTGAAGAATCACGCCCTGATGCTGAAAGCGTTTCAACGCGCGCAGCGAAAGGCTGACTTCGACGCCGTGCTCGTGATTTTCGGCGACGGTGAACTACGCTCGGAGCTCGAGAAAGAATGTGGCGCTCTGGGTATTGCAGATCGTGTCGTTTTTCGCGGATGGGAGCTCGATACGGCGCGGATCTTCAGCGACCTCGACATCACGTGTCTTTCTTCCGTAAACGAAGGCTTGCCCCTCACCCTACTGGAAAGCGTCGCGGCGGGAGTGCCGATCGTTTCCACCTGCGTCGGGGGCATCGCTGATCTGCTGACACAAGGAATCCACGGCGAGATGGTCCGTTCGGGCGACGCCGAGGCACTGGCGGCCGCTCTGTGGCGTGCAGCACAGAAACGCAGTCGCATTGACGACACCAGCTCACGCGAGATACGGACACGCTATTCCGTGGATAGCCTGATCAAATACGTCACAGATATCTACGAGGAATCTCTGCTCAGTACGGGAGCAATTCAGCGTGCAGTTAGTGCGCCGGTCTAAATCGTCGCAGTTGTCTCTCCCCCGAAATTGCCGACGCGAACTGTCACTAGTTCTCCAGTCTACCAAGTCCCATGCAACCGCGAGATCACACAGTGGCCAGACCGCAGCCTGACGATCACCCGAGACAAAAAAGCGAGGTGGGGACGGGAAGAACAGAACGTCGCGGGCTGTTCGTTGTTTCGCTGGATTTCGAGCTCTATTGGGGCGTGAGGGATATGCCTAACGTCGGCGCTTATATCCCGAATTTAGTCGGAGGCCGCGCCGCGGTTCGCGCAATGCTTGATCTGTTTACGAAATACGGGATCCACGCCACGTGGGCAACCGTGGGTTTCCTCTTCGCTGACAATTCCTCTACCCTTCGGGAATTGTTGCCAAGTGTTCGACCGGCCTATCGAAAGCAAAAACTTTTTCCCTATGCAGATCTGCCTTCGGAAGGAACAAGCGAGACATTCGACTCCATTTTCTTTGCGCCGAGCTTGATCCGTCTTATCGCAGCCACCAAAAACCAGGAGATTGCCACTCACACTTTCTCGCATTACTACTGCCTGGAAGAAGGCCAGGATATCGAGTCGTTCAAAGCCGACTTGGATGCCGCCTGTGTCGCGTCGCGTAGGTTTGGCCTCGAGCTCAAGAGCCTGGTGTTTCCAAGAAATCAGTGCAGACCCTCGTATCTCGAGATATGCGCGGAGGCCGGGATCGTCGGCTACCGAGGCAATCCGGTTTCGTGGCTTCATCGCGGCCATCCCGACGAAGCGCAGAGAAGGATTCGACGCCTCGGTCGCCTGCTCGACGCTTATTTGCCGGTCTGCTCGCATACTTCTCATGCGCTCTCATTACCCGCCGCGGGGCTTCCGATTAACGTCTGCGCAAGCCGCTTTCTTCGACCCTACACACCCTCTTTGCGAAGACTCGAGCCTTTGAGGCTCGAGCGGATCAAACGCGAGATGACAGCGGCCGCGAGGGACGGCCGTATGTACCATCTTTGGTGGCATCCTCATAATTTCGGCGTTAATACGCAACTCAATCTGCAGTTCTTAACGCATATTCTTGATCATTATGAATACCTACATGCCGTTTACGGCATGGTTAGTGCCAACATGCGCGAAACTGTCGAGCAGTATCTCTTGGGCGGGTCCGAGCAGCGTGGAGCTTCGCCGTTAAGGGCAACAGCCGCATGACACGGCTGTCGAGGGGAAGTCGCGAGCCTGAAGTGCCGAACAGACGCCGGGCGTGGCTGCACAAAGCATCCGCCTGATCCGCGTTCGTGCCGTTGCAATGTTCCGCACAGAATCTTTCAGATACTTGGGCGCGAGCTCATAAGCGAGTGGCCGCGAGCAGAACTCGCAGTCTTCCAGTTTGTCAGCCTACTCCGTCTCACGGTCCAACTGCGGTGTCCGTATAGACCAGCCCTAATTACGCTAATTCCCCAACGCAAAGCACAACTTCCCGGCTAAAGCAGACGTGCCTCGACAGGTCAAGCAGCTTCGCTCTCTCCCTATTCTTGTGTCCGAGGCGAGATCGTGTCTCACGCTACGCCGCATCTTGGATATCGTGGTGAGCGCGATCACTCTGACGTGCCTTTCACCACTCCTCTCTGCGATCGCGATCGTGATCAAACTCGACTCGCTAGGCCCCGTGATCTTTCGCCAGGTCCGTGTCGGGATGGGTTTTCGGAGATTCGAGATCTGCAAATTCCGCACTATGGTGGTCGACGCGTCTGCGCGCGGTCCTGCGATCACCGTCGGTGCTGATTCGCGCGTAACTCGGGTGGGCCGGGTTTTGCGCCGTTGGAAGCTCGATGAGTTGCCGCAACTCATCAATGTGCTCAAGGGAGATATGAGTCTGGTTGGTCCGCGACCGGAGGTTCCGAAATACGTAGAACTCTTCCGCGAAGCTTACGAACATATACTATCGGTGCGTCCCGGTCTCACCGATCCAGCCTCGATCGCATACATCGCAGAGTCGGAGATACTTGCACGAGCCTTTGATCCGGAACGCGAGTACATAACTACTATCCTGCCCCGAAAGATACGCCTTTCGCGTGAATACCTGCGCGAGCGTTCGTTGACAGGGGATATCAGCTTGCTGTTTAAGACTTTGGGGAGACTATTCTAATGCCGCGGTTTCTTGGGCGGCTGGAGTACCTCCGCCTGGCAACGATCGGCATTGACGCGGCCCTGATCGTCGTGGCGTACTGGGGCGCCTTCATGCTCAGGTTCGACGGTCAAATTCCGCCGATCGAATTGGCACTTCTCTACGAAACACTGCCATGGGTCGTCGCAATCCAGATGATCTTGTACTTCGAATTTCACCTCAACCAGACCATCTGGCGCTATGTAGGGCTTTGGGATGCGTTGAAGATAGCGGAGGCGTCCGCAACTGGCATGATTGTAGCCTTGGCGGCAGTGCTTTATTTGAGAGTTCCCGAATTTCCGCGCTCCCTCTTTCCGCTCGATCTGATTCTTCAGCTTTCGTTCCTATCTGGAGCGCGGGTGCTGCGGCGAATCGCGAACGATCTGCATAAGGCGGATCGCGGCAAGCGGATTCTTATCTTCGGTGCGGGCGACGCGGGCGAGATGATCGTGCGCGACATGAAACACAATCCATACCATGGGTATAGTCCAGTAGGTTTTATCGACGATGACCCAGCGAAGATCGGTACCCGAATCCACGGTGTTCCCGTTCTCGGTTCGCGCAACGCCCTGAGATCGGTCATGAAGGAAGTGGCTCCGGAAGAAGTGCTGATCGCAATGCCGCGAGTGCCTTCCAAGACCATCCGCGACATCGTGAAATGTTTGGAAGCGTACCGAGTTCCGATCAAGACGCTACCCAGCCTGCGCGACCTGATCGATGGTGCGGTCAACGTTTCCAAGATGCGCAACGTGTCGCTCGAGGACTTGCTCATCAGGGAACCGGTCGGTGTTGACGGACAGCAAGTGCATCAGCTCTTGGAGGGCCGGCGCGTGATGGTGACCGGCGCCGGAGGGTCGATCGGCAGCGAGTTGTGTCGCCAGCTTTTGGCGCTGAAGGTGCAAACGCTGGTGATGTACGAACGGCACGAAAACAGCCTTTACATGGCGGAAAACAAAATCAGCGCGGAAGTCGGAGCTGATGGAATCGAGACCGTAGTAGGCGACGTCGCGGACGCGAGGCGAGTTGATGAGACGATAAGGAAATATCAGGTGGGAATTATCTTTCACGCCGCTGCTCACAAGCACGTTCCTATGATGGAACTGAATCCGTGCGAGGCGGTCAAAAACAACGTGCGAGGCACACGGATAGTCTTGGAAGCAGCGATGCGCAACCACGTCGAACGCTTCGTGCTCGTGTCCACCGACAAGGCCGTGAACCCGAGCAATATCATGGGTGCCTCGAAGCGGGTGGCCGAGCTCCTGGTACAATCAGCCGCCCGTCGAACCGGGCGGAAGGTGGGAGTCGTTCGTTTTGGTAATGTTCTTGGAAGCAACGGAAGTGTAATCCCCAAATTTCTGGAACAGATCAGGGCGGGCGGTCCGGTTACAGTGACGCACCCTGCAGTGCGCCGCTTCTTTATGCTCGTACCGGAGGCGGTCCAACTGATTTTGCATGCGACTGCGATCATGGAGCCCGGACTGGTGTATGTACTAGAAATGGGCGAGCAGATAAAAATTTCCGATATGGCCCGCCACCTGATTCGGCTGTGCGGTTTTGTTCCCGATGAGGACATCAAGATCGAGTTCACTGGCCTGAGGCCAGGTGAGAAACTTTTCGAGGAACTCGTCGGCGACGTAGAGGAGGTAGAGCCTTCGGCAGTCAACGGTGTACACAAAGTTCGCACTACAGAGGAGATCGACGTAGGACGATTTAACGAGAACCTGCGTGAACTTGAGGCGGCTGCCACGGCCAACGATCGACCGGCAGTTTTTGCGCTGTTGCAACGAATCGTGCCGACGTTCCAATCTACTGAGTCCACACCGCTCGAAAGGGACGGACGGGTCGGAGAAGTTTCGGGCCTGCGTCGCACGCGTAAGCAGGGTGGAGGCATAGGCGATGTGCTCAGGGGCAACACTTCTCCTCCCGGAACCTTGGACGCTCCAGCCGTGGCGATGCTTTCCATCAAATCCTGATGCTGCCGTTTCAGCGTCGTAAGTAGCTGAACTGCAGCGTCCGTGTCGCGTCTCTGAGGTACAGTAAGGATTTGTTCGTCCAAGGAGTATGGGTGAAAGGACGGGGTGCGTGGATGTGTGCAAATCGGAACTCGCAGAGTTGGAAGCGTGGCTGCGTTTGCCGATCTCCCAAACCAAATCCGTCTTAGCATCCGCTCCTCAGTCAAGCCTGCTTCGCTCGCCGGAGAAACTACCGGATCCGACCCCTGTTCCATTTCTCCATTCCTCCTGTGTACCGGAGGGGAGTTTCAAATGACAACAAAGGGGGGAGATTCACACGATTCCTGACAAATCGACGACCTCCGCCTCGAGTGGACGAGCGAGCGGAATGGGATTGCGAAGCCTCCTGGCGGCCATCTGCATCCTGGCGGGATTCAAATTCGTGGTGCGCCTGATGCCCATCACACATCTCACAAGCGGGCGGGCCCTCAAAGTGAACTATCTCGCCTCGCGGGCCTGGACACGCGGGCTCGATCCTTACGACCATGCAGTTGTCACTCGGATCTGGATTGATGCGGGGGGAACAGCTGCCACAGCACCCGATCGCGCGAGAACTCCCTCGGTATATCCGCCCACCGCGCTTGTACTGTACAGTCCCCTCGCGATGGCGCCCTGGAGCCTCGCGAGCGTGATATGGTGTGGCTTGAGCATGGCCGCTCTCGCCACGCTACTGATATGCGTCCATAGTCTGGCTGGCATTCGGTGGTTGGAGGCAAAGAGTCTCTGCCTGATTGCAGGCACGCTCGCGCTCGAGCCCGTATCGAACACGGTGCAGGTGGGACAGACCTCGATACTGGTTTCGGCGTTGGCTGCCGCGTCGATTGTTTATGGGCTCAACGACCGACGTTGCGCAAGCGGCGTACTCGAAGGGCTGGGAATCGCGCTGAAACCGCAACTCGCCCTTGCCTTCGCAGCGCCGTTTGTCCTCACACGGCGAGGGAAAATTTGCGTCGCAACGGCCATTACGATCGTCGCCCTCGCCTGGATCGCATTGAGCCGCTTCGCCTCACCAGCTCAGTGCATCGCGAGCTGGCTCGCGAGCCTTCATTTCGCGTTCGACCCAGGAAGAGAAAATGACCCCAGGCGACTCGTAGAGACCGCGCGCCAGATGGGCAAGGGCTGGGCCAGGTCGCCGATTGATCTCATGGAATTCGTTAATCTCCAATATCCCCTGAGCACATTCATAGACAACCGGCTGCTTGTAGAAGCACTGACGTGGGGCACTACGCTGGTGCTGGTAGTTCCGGCCTTGCGGTCGCTTGTCCGTTGCCCCACAGATATCACATTGCTCCATTGTGTGTCGCTTCTGGCAGTATTGGACCTGCTGTTTTTCTATCACCGCAGCTACGACGCAGTTGTACTAGTATTCCCGATGGCTTGGGCTTTATCACCTATTGTTCCTCGAAGTCAGAGTTGGCCGGTGCTGCTAACATTGGCGTTATTCTCGGTACCTCTCGATGGAGTACTTCTCGCCTTAGACAAGTTAAGCTTCATCCCAGCCTGGCTCTCTTCGGGACCTGTGTGGCGATCATTCGTTCTTCCCTGTCAGGCGTGGGCGTTGCTCATCATAGCGAGTTGGCTCGCCTATTGTCTCGCCCGCTCAGAGGCAAAGGCAAGTCGCGGCCATTATGACACGCGCCAAACAATTACTTGCAACGGAACGGCGGATTTTTGACAATCGGGTCTGGCCTTTGGAGTGATGGGATGGGCTCAGCCCTCATTTTTCGAAACGGGCTCTGGGTGGGCCCATCCCATCACTCCACTTTGACAACTACATTTGGCCCACGCCAGCGCTTGTGACGGTGCGACCAAAGACACCGCAAGGCGAATACCGGACCGGACCGGCGGTTTTGGGGACTGTACGTGCATGTCAGCAAGTTGGAGACGCTGCGTGAAGCCTATCGGTTGGCCAAAAACAATAACGGCGCTCCGGGAATGGATGGGGTGATGTTTGAGGCCATCGAGGCCGCAGGGCTTGAGGCGTGACTCCAACACCTCAGGGATGAATTGAGCGGGTGCAGTTATCGACCCGCGCGGCTACGACGGGTGGAGATTCCCAAGCGCAGTGGAAGGGGCCGTGCTCGAAATCTTCCAGGAGCTCGTGCGGCCGATTCTGCCTGGTAGATCGGCTTTAGTGCCGCTCCAATCAGCCGGTGTTCCTTCCACGAAGCGAAGTGCTGGAATACCTGATCAGATGCACGAGGCAGGTCTGGACTACGGCCTTGGAAAACACCGAGATGATCGCCTCGGGGAAGCCCTTGAGCCCGTCAACCACCGCGATCAGGATGTCCTGAACGGCCGCGGTTGCGCAGCTCGGTCATTACCCGTAGCCAGAACTTCACACGCTCGGTCTGTTCGATCCAAGGTCCGAGGATTTCCTTGTGGCCCGAACAACGAACTCCGATCGCAAGGTATACTGTCCGGTTGCTGACCAGACCTTCGTTGTGGATTTTCACCCGGAGCACGTCGAAGAATATGATCACGTAGGTCCAGTCTAGGCGCGACTCTGCCACGCCACCGCTTTCTCGAGCACCGCGTCGGTCACCGCGCTCACCAAGTCCGGCGAGATCTCAGCCCGTAGAGCCCGCCGACATGGTTGGCGATCTCGAGGGTGCTCATCCGGCGCGTGTACAGCGCGATGATCTTGTCATCGAAGCCGGCGAACCGCCGCCGGTACTTGCCGATCAGCACTGGGGCGAAGCGCTCGTGACGATCACGCGGAATCGAAAGCCTCAGCTTGCCGGTATCGGTTAGAACTGTCTTGCTGCTGTGGCCTTTGCGATCATTGCCGGCTCCCGCCTCCGCGGCAAGATGGTGACCCATCTACCCATTGAGTATCCGCTCCGCCAGACGCTTCTTCAGCTCATCGACCAAACCGCCGCTCTCCGTAACCGTCGCCGGGTGGCGTCCCGCCAGCAGCTGATTGACCACCTCATCCGTGATTCTACTCTCCCTGTTCGCTGCCATACCTTTTCCTCGCCCTAACCAGGCCTCATTGTATGGCTCACGAACGCAACATTTCCGACACACTCCGGCCAACCAGTGCTGCCGATGCGTCGCGGCCAAGCCGAGGGGCGCACGCCTGACTATCTGCGCCACGGCACGATCAACTTGTTCGCAGCGCTCGACTTCAAAGCTGCCCCCGTGATCGGCGAGTTTCATCAGCAGCGTCGGGTAATCGAGTTGCGCAAATTCCTTGCCATTTATCAGGCGGTGCCCGCTGCACTCCAGTCCGCATCTCATCGTCGATCACTACGCCACCCACAAGACTCCAGCGATCAGTGCCGGCTGTTGCGTCAACCACGCTTCCACCTGCTCTTCACGCGATCGGCGCTTCCTGGCTCAACCTGGTCGAGCGCTGGTTCGGGGCGCTGACGGAAAAACAGCTGCGACGCGGCGCTCAACCGCAGCACCGGCGAACTCAAGGACGCCATCCGCCGCTATCTGGATATCAACAACCGTCATC
>WNFC01001821.1_pt1 | contig 22616 bp, 19 predicted proteins | sample 5400541 | NCBI WGS metagenome assembly WNFC01 (sample SAMN13153342, study PRJNA577476) | soil metagenome | isolation source: 120 cm saprolite under Douglas fir tree site 2 hole 2 replicate 1 | place: USA:California | collected 2015-04-18
GAATATCCGCCCCAGCTCCGCTATTGTTCCACATTACATTGTTGTAAACGTCAGTCGTGGGGCACATCCCCACGACTTCGCCCACGGCGTTGTTGAACATGATATTGTTGTAGACTAATCGTCCGCCACCCGGAAACGTATCGTGGATCACGTTCGTGTGGAGGCCATTGGTATATGGACTGATTGCCCCTGCGTTACTTAAATGGTCAAACTGCGAATCGTGGACAGAACCGAATCCCACTGCCCCTTGCCCTGCGTGATCACAAAAACTGTTTTTTACTTCAGTTGCATTTTGGAAACAGCCGCCGAAGCTAACCTGCACGCCGCGAGTCAAGTCCATCGAATTCTGACCGGAGACGGTTGTTCTATCCACGTTGTAACTGCTGCTGCCGCCGTTTTGGCCGATGCCCCCAGCACAGTTGCTCCACCCTGCGCTGATATTCGCGGTGTCACTCACCCAATCATGGAAAAATCCGTTTTTGACTAGGCCACCCTGAGCACCAGAAAAGCCATCAAAGTAAATTCCACAATCGTACCCGCTGTTTGGCCCGATGTGTCCGGCGCTATGGATAAATTGCCGTTTGATTTCAATGTTATCGAAGGTAACGTTCGCGGCCTTCACCATGATCACGCTGAATGAGGTGCCACCGCTAAAACCTGTGGATACGGGAATGGTGTTAGCCAGGTCGAATACCGGCCGGGTAAAAGAGCCACCTGTGAACCATGTTGTATCTACCCCGTAGTAGTCCGTCATGGAAGATGACGAACCGCCCGCAGCGACGTTCATCCCAAAACACGCTGCAGGCCAAGTCACGCCACCCTTAAAGATGAACCGATCCCCTGCCTGATGCGAGTAAGCCGGGGCACTTCCGGTACCGGTGCAGGCAGCGGAGGTCTGCATGTAGGGATGCGTTTTCCACGGAGCGCTGTTCGACGTGCCGTTATTGCTGTTCGACCCGCTCGCGTAGTCGATATAGAAAGTTCTGCCCGACTGTGCAGCAACTGGAAAGCTCGCAAGGCCGATCAAAGCGATAGTCAAAACTAAAACATAATGAATGCGCCGTACCAATTCCTCACCTCCGCGGTCTCAGCCGTCACACGTACAATAACCACCAACCGCCACCGAATGCAACGCTCCAAGAGGCCAAGTTTCGGACAGTGTACAGGGCCTGGCCTACCGTCCAGCCGAATCAAGAAGCGCCGCCGGTTCGAGACGACATCCTAGGCGAACGCTGCGAAAAAGTAAGGAAATCGCCCGGAACGCACAAGCAACGCCGAAGATTAAGGAGTTTGCACGCGTACAAGTCGCTCGCGACTGCCACGGAAAACTCCCAGCACCTTTGCCCTTTGTTCCTCCTTTCGCAAAAAGTCAACAAGTTCTTTGGAGACAGGTCGTTTCTCTCCGCTGATACCAGACCATGCGAAGCCTAGGAACCTGGTAATAGCTCCCAGCAACCAAGGTTTCCCTGATATGCGCAGACCACACTTCAGCAGCTCAAAAACTGGGACGCTGTAGAACGAATAATCCAGCCGGCCAAGGCGAAAGTGGTGTCCGTGCAGATTACTAGCTGTTCCGGTGTATCACGCATGAAAAATCTTTAGAGCGGGAACTGGCTCGGCATGCCATCCCTTCATCTTTGCGCATTGCTGCGCGCACCAGTCCTCGCCGCCATACTTGAAAACGGGGTATCCTCCAATCGCCTCGTATGGTAGTAAAAGGCATCTTTTACTTCTTTGAGGAAAGGCAATTCACTCTGCAGAGTTATGATGGCTTTTTTGACAGTCAGGCGCATGGCTGCCTACTATTTCAGCTTGATAGATAAATGCTCGAGCATCCCGGAACAGCTAAAAAACCCTAGATTACTTACCAGCAGATGCCATCATAATTGCCGTCTTCGCTCCTGCGCTCAGTAATCCGAACAAAATCCACTAAGTATTGATCGCTATGTAATTGCTCAGGCACCTGAGCAAAGTCAGGATCATTATTGCCAATAACAATCGTTTGCGCATGAGCTAGAACGGCGTCCATGCTTTCGGCCATCAGTTTGGAAATGTGTGGAATACGATTGAGGATGAAATCTCGGTTGGCACCGACCAAACTGGCTACGTGCACGTTTCTGTCATAAATCCGCAGATCATAGCCCTTCCCAAGGAGTCTCTCGATAATCTCAATCATTGGGCTTTCCCGCAGGTCATCTGTTCCTGCTTTAAAACTGAAGCCCAAGATGCCAATTCGATTGTGCCCATTTTTCATGATCAATCGAAGGCCCCGCATTACTTGCAGTTCGTTGCTGGGCAGAATCGAGCTCAAGATCGGCAATTCCAAATCGTGCAACTTGGCCTTGTAGGCCAGCGCACGGAGGTCCTTCGGCAAGCAAGAACCTCCAAAGGCAAAGCCAGGCAAGAGGTAGGCAGGAGAAATGTTGAGTTTCTTATCTTGGCAAAAGATCTCCATAGCCTTATGGCCATCGATAGAAAGAGATTTGCACAGATTGCCCATTTCATTCGCAAAGCCAATTTTTAGAGCATGCCAGCTGTTGTCGATGTACTTTACCATCTCGGCGGTTCGAAGATCGGTTCTGATCAACGGGGCATCGAAATCCGCGTGAAGCCTAACCAGAAGGTCGCCGCTTGCGCGGTCTAACTCACCGATCACGATCTTGGGAGGAAAGCTGTAATCCATTACTGCTGAACCTTCGCGAAGGAACTCGGGGTTATTGCAAACGCCAAAATCAATACCAGCTTTTTTCCCGGAATATTCCTCCAACACCGGGATTATGATTCCATGCATCGTTCCGGGCAAAATCGTGCTGCGGATCACGACGGTGTGACGCCGCTGCTTGTTCCTCAACGACTGGCCTAATAATTCGGAGACCCGTCTGACGTAGCTAATATCTAGATTTCCATTCGCTTGGCTCGGAGTGCCGACGCAGACGAAGGAGAGTTCAGTTTCGCTTATGGCTTGATCTTGATCCTCGGTGGCCCGGAGCCTGCCAGCTTTAACAGCTGCAGCAATGATATCTCCGATGTCTGCCTCGATGACGGGAGACCGGCCTGCATTTATCAACTCGACCTTTACTCGGAGCGGATCTACGCCTATGACTTCGTGCCCGTCGCGCGCAAGGCAACCTGCTGACACGGTACCGACGTAGCCTAAGCCGAAAATGCTGATTTTCAAGAAATACTCCTTCGCATAGAATGAGACATATCATGAAGCGAAAAGTCCTCATAATTGTGGAGAACGCATCATACCCTTCGGATACTCGTGTGCGAAACGAAGCCATTGCGCTTCACAGCAACGGGTACGAGGTAACCGTGTTATGCCCGCGGAGCAGTGATTGCCCTCAAGTCCACCAAATGATCGGCGGAATTCGCGTTTACCGACATCCACAGTTCGAACCGGGGACCGGCCGTATAGCATACTTGCTGGAATATGGCTGCGCGTTGTTTTGGGAATTCTTGTTTACGTGGTGGATCTATCTTCGCCATGGATTCCACGTCATCCAGGGCTGCAACCCCCCCGACGATATTTTCCTAATTGTCTTGCCGTTCAAACTCCTGGGAATCAAATATATTTTTGACCATCACGACGCAAACCCAGAGCTGTATTTATCAAAATTTGACAGACCTGGCATGTTATATTGGGTCTTGTTGAGACTTGAGAAACTTAGTTATCGTGTCAGCGATGTAGTTATGGCGACCAATGCTAGTTACAAGGATTTGGCATTAACCAGAGGTGGTCTGGTTTCCAGCGATGTATTCATTGTTCGTAATGGACCTGATGAGAGATTAAGACCCGTCCCTCCCGATCCAGCCCTAAAACACGGAAAGCCGTTCTTGGTCGGCTACGTCGGAAGTATGGGTATCCAGGATGGCTTGCAAATTCTTGTTGACGTGGCATTACGCGTCAAGAATCTCGGCAGAAGTGATGTTCATTTCACGTGCGTAGGCGGTGGCCCACAATTAAGAGCTCTGCAGCAAATGGTGAGGGCCAAGAATCTGCAGGACATGGTCAATTTCACAGGGAGGGTTGCGGACGAGGAGTTGCTAAAGATCCTGTCCACAGCCGATGTGTGCGTCAACCCTGATAAACCATGCGAAATGAATAACATTTCTACGATGATTAAGATTATGGAATATATGGCTCTCGGAAAACCAATCGTTCAATTCGACTCGAGGGAGGGCAAGTTCAGCGCCCAAGAGGCTTCACTGTATTGCATCTCTGAGAATCTGGTAAGTGATTTCGCCGATAAGATCCTCTGGTTACTGGACAAACCAGAGGTTCGAAAGAAGATGGGCGAAGTAGGCCTGGATAGAGTGGAAAGGGAGCTAGCCTGGAAGCACTCCGTCCCCAATTTGCTCGCGGCCTATGAGCGAGCTCTTGCCAAACCGTGAAATTGTCCCGAGGATGGTTGAAATTGGCGGCCGTCGGGTTCTCTGCCTCCGCGGCCTCAGCCGTTACTTACGCTAACAACCCACCGCAGGCTTAGGCAATGATTCCAGAATTGAACATAAACGATTAGTGAGCTTGCAGGTGTCGTTAGCCCTGGAGGCCCGTACCATGAAAAACGCTCAGTACCTTCGCCCTCTGCTCCTTGCGTAAAAAGATAACAAACTCCTTCGAAACGGGGCGTTTTTCTCCCCTAACACAGGACCAAGCGAAACCCAAGAATCTCGTAATGGCACCGAGAAACCAAGGCTTGTCCGACACACGAACGGCACATTTTAGAAACTCAAAGAGTGGGTCGCTTCCGAGAGAGTAATCCGACTGACCCGCGCGGAAATGGTGACGCAGCTGGCTGGATGCGGCTCCCGTGCGCCGGTGATGAAAGACCCTTAGATCAGGTAGTGCCTGCGCGCGCCAGCCCTTCATTCTTGCAGTCGTCTGCGCAAACCAGTCCTCACCTCCATACTTGAGAACGGCGTATCCTCCAATTGCCTCGTAGCACTCGCGCCGGACAAGTTGCGCGGCGTGGGGGACGGAATAAACTCGGTTCGCGGCGCGGCTGCGAAACTGCCCGCCCTGCTCTTCCTGGATGAATCCTGCTGCTATGCCGAGTTGCGGATCACGGGCGAAATGATCGATCAGATTCTCGAAGTAAGTGGGCTCGACCGCGACGTCCGCGTCTACATTACCGACAAAGTCGAACGAGATCCCTTCCAAGAGCTTGACACCCTTCTGCAGCGCGATGCCCTTTGATCCAAAACTGCGCCCAGCTGGTCTCGTCAATTTCAAGAACCAAATGAATTCGTGCTGCCTCGCATAGCGTTCGACGATCTCGTCGGTCTTGTCGGTCGAGCCGTCACTCACGATAACCCAGCGCTTGGGAACGACGGTTTGGCCCACGATGCTGCTAATCGTCTTTTCAATGAAGGCTTCTTCGTCGTGGGCGGCTGTCAACAGCACATATGTTCGTGCCGCCGCGTGCCGCCGCACATCCGTTGTGGTGTCTGGAATTTCGAGCTGCATCAAAGTTTTTCTGCAGTTGGAAGTATTATGCTAAAGCTGCGGGCTACCGTTGTACGGCGGCGGTCCGCATGACTTCCGCCCACGAGCTAGGCATGTTTTTCGCAACCTCGATTTCTTCGAAAATGCTGCTCGCGCGCGCTCCATGAGCTTTTACCCACTCGGCCATGCCTCGGATTCCGTCCTCGAGCGCCACCTTGTTTCGTTTTCCGAAAATCGATTCTGCCTTCGAGTGGTCTGAAAATGCGATCTTTACCTCGTTCCGCGGGTCAAGGTGTTTCACCCGGCCTTCCGAGCCCATGGCTCGGGCGACTACCAGGGCCAATTCGTTCACCGTGTGTGGAACATCGGCTCCGACGTTAAACACTTCATTTCTGGCGTTAGGGTAATCGATGCATTCAGCGATAATCGGCGCCACATCATCAATGTGTGTGAAAGCCCGCTGCTGGGTACCATCGCCGAAGACCGTCATCGGTTCGCCCTTGAGGATTTGATTCATGAAGATGCCGACGACGTTGCGATAGCGGTCACCGATGTTCTGTCTCTCGCCGTAAACGTTGTGTGGGCGGAAAACAATATACTCTAGTCCGAACATTTCGTGCGTGACGCGCAGCTCCTGCTCCACGGCAAGCTTCGCAATTCCATAGGAATCCTCGGGGATCGGAGTCATGGCTTCGTTCATCGGTGACTGACCCGCGCCATACACCGCGATGGAGGAGGTGAACACAAGACATTTGACACCGTGATTCACCGAAGCGTTGATCAGGTTAATCGATCCGATCAGATTGTTATTGTAGTTGAACCGCTTAATGAAGTGACTTAGGCCTTCCGCAGCATAGGCCGCCAGATGATAGACATAGTCAAAAGAGTTCTGTTCGAAGAGACGATCGATGAGCTTGTGGTCCAGGATCGAGCCCTCGATAAATTCCGCGCCAGAAGGTACGTTGTCGCGAAAGCCACCACTCAGATCATCTAAAATAATGACACGATGACCAAGTCTGAGGAGATGTTCGGCCACGTGGGAGCCCATGAAACCGGCTCCGCCGGTGACTAATGAGGTGATCATATCCGTTGTTCTCCGTTTCGAGGATTGTGGGCCTGCGTTGCAGCCCGAATTCAATGTCGTTTTTAATAGATATCAGATGGGCCGCGGGTTCGGAACGAGTTCCTTCCCCACAGGCGGCTCGTCGCCGGCTTCTACAAAACGAACCGGGTCAATCTGTTTGTTCCACGCATAACATGTGCGATACATCGCCAGGCGACCACTGAGTGCTTCGCTTCCAGCCAACAGCTGTTTGAGGCCGTACCCGAGCTGGCGGACTCGCAGCCCAACCAATATGTTGCGGCGGCAATGCTGCACGCCCCGCTTTCCATAATATTTGTAGAAATAGCGATAGCGGTTACGGCACCTTTCGAGCTCAAAGCGGACCGGAAACCGATTCACCGACTGTCCACCAAGGTGCGTGATTGACACTTGCGGCGTGTACGCGATGGTGTACCCAGCGTTCCACACACGCCGGCACAAATCCACTTCCTCGTAGTGATAAAAGAACTGCTCGTCGAATCCGCCGAGTTGCTTTAACAACGCGCCACGAACCATCACGCAACATCCAGATTGCCAGTCGATATCCCGTTCGCTCTCGCCCCTCCATCCTACATACGTGTCCGAGGCAAAGAAATCCGAAATATATCCGAGCGATCGAAGGTACAGTGCTGCAATCAGCTGCCCGCGAACCGTTGGAAATGGTCGAGCTGACTGTTGGTAGGAACCATCCGGATTCAGAACTCGGCAGCCGAACGCGCCGGCGCCAGGGTGGCGATCCGCGAATTCAATCCACTTGTCAAGTGTGCCTTGATGGACGTATGTATCTGGATTGAGAATTAATACGTATTCGCCTTTGCTCGCGCGAATGCCAACGTTGTTTCCTCGTGCAAACCCAAGGTTCGCTCCGTTTTCAATCACTTGCACTTGGGGGTAATTCTTGCGCACGAAATCAATGGACCCATCCGTCGATCCGTTGTCAGAGACGATGATCTCAAAGTCCGTGGAGTGCGTTTTTTCGACAATCGAGGACAGACAATCCGCCATGACTTTCAGATCATTCCAGCAGATGATGACGATGGATAGTTTCAATGAATCAAACCTTTTATGAGCAGCTTCTGTGCTACGTCGGGCGCAAGGGCCGAGGACACTGTTTTGCGACACTCGCGCATAGTCAAACTTTTGCACGCCAGCCGGCAAGTGGCGAGAGAATTTTGAAAAGAATTGTCCTCGCTGCTAGCGTACTCGCGCGGCCAATTGATTCGCAGGGGCCATCGCTCGCGAGTCCGTCGCCATCTCCACCTTGCGCCGAAACTGCGGAATGGGCGCCTTCGTTTTCTGCGGCACCGCAGTGGCGCTGATAAAGGCCAGCAGCGCATACCATCCCAGGATGCTCTGGTCCCAGTACGAGATTCCGAAAAACGACACGACGTGAACGAACAGTGCCACCGACAAAGACCAGAAAAATAGCGCCTGATGGTTCTCCGTTGCTGCACGTCTCGCGTTACCCAGATATTTGAAGCCATAAACGAGAATGGCTATGAACAAAATCAAACTAAGAAGACCGCCGTTAACCGCGTCCGAAACGTACTGATTGGCGGTATCCCACATATCCCAGCCCCAGGATCCATTGGACCGGGTACCAATGAGCCACCATTCAGAAAAATGGACGATAGTTTGATTTATTAATGCATAGCGATGATAAGCAGACCCAGACGAACCAATGCGCGTGATGAGGTGCCAAACCGGCGCTTTCATCACCATATGAAGACAGACCAGCAATCCAGCGATGCCCCACCGGATAATCCCCATCGTGCTACGCAGTGGCCACAGGCAGAATCCCAAAAGACCAGCTAAATACCCGATGGCAGGAGTGCTCGAATTGCTCGTAATCACCATCACCGACGCGGCAATCATTCCCACAACTGCGACGGACCGTTGCTTCTTGTCGCTAAGCCACAAGCCGATAAATAGCGGCAGCGATACTGCTCCAAAAACTCCTGCCAGAATCGGCGTACCGAAACTGCCAGTGGCTCGAATGCGGCCGTCGCGCGCCAGGTCAGTAGCAAAATAGGTGGCTTTCGCCCCTCCCAGCAATGAGTACGGGTTATGGCCGCCTATCCGTTCCACGATCATCACCAAGCCCAACGCGGCAACGATGAAGGCGAGCACGCGGATCACTCGAACGACATCTTCGTGGTTGCGAATGACGCAGCGAAGAAGAAAGTAAACGCCGAATGCCGAATAGAGCTTTCCAAGCTCGAACGCAACTGCTTGACCAGTCCGAAACAGCAGAACCCCTGCTACAGCGCCGACGACGGATAACAGTATTACCAATTTGTCGATGCGGTTCAGCCCGCCACTGAACACATTCCACTGTCCGGGCCCTTTGATAATGAAAATGCGAAGTATTCCGAAAACGATCAACATCCGCATCAAAGGAAAGTGCAAACCAGCGATAACCAGAACCTGATCGCCTGGGATGAGAAGGGAAGTTACCAGAAACGGAACGATGGCCTTTCTCTGCGGCAGGATAATCATCAATACGCCGGCCAGGACGATGAGCACCGCCACAAACGGATTGAGGATGGTGTCGGAGACTCCGCCTCCGAATCTCAGATTCTCAGGTATCAAGTTCGCTCCGCCTCGACCGGTATTGAGTTCCCCAAAACCGAAGACCTCGGATCCAAAATCAGATGATTCTAATGACAGAACATGCCGACGCGCAGATTAAATCTGAGCGTCGAGCTGTCGAAACATCCTGCAGCTTTGAAAGCACTCACCATCCGATGCGCTCCTGGACCGATGGACCGAAAATCAGTTGAGGCATCGGAGACTAGCCAATATGTTTGTACAGGGCCCGACCGAGCAGGGACACAAGGCTGTTCGGAAGATATGCAAGCAGGTCTCTTGCAACCACTGATCTTGCATTCGCGCCGAACGAATTAAATGTGTGGGACAACTCCCCGGAGAGCGTGTATCTCGAATATGTCAACGACGATTCCTTCGCGCCCCAGCGGCTTTTAAACGTGATCAGTCCGGATTGGTCGGGATCTGTTCTGCCCAGATCGAAAAATTGCAGTCCGGCAGTTTTTGCTTCCTGAATTGACGTCCAGTAAAGCAGGTGCATGCCGCCCAGCTTGTTGTAACGAGTGTCGGAACCGCCGTATTTGTAAATCAATGTATTCTCGTTACGTATGGTCAGCATTGCTGCCAAGGCCCGCCCATCCCTCCGTGCAATTCGAATCTTAAGGGAGTCTCCAAAGCAGCTCACCAGATTTTGGAACCACTTCTTTGGCTGGGGCGGCAGGCGATGCCGGCGGCGTGTCAGTTCGAGCATTTGGTAAAAGTCGTTCAGGAGCGAGTCGCTTGTGCCCTCTTCATAGCAGAGCTTTTCGCGCTCAGCCCTCCGGATTTTTCTCTGAATCGAGTCCTTGTGCAGGTTCCTGAATATCGTTTCCAGGTCGAACCGCAGATCAAGCTCATGAAAGCTGTATTGTGTCGTCGCGACGTGTAAGGACGTAGTGACGGTTAGCGGCGTTAAAGGACGTATTTCAACGTAGCGCCATTTCTCACGCCGCGTTTCTTCTTCGACTGCATTAACCAGGATTTGCAGATCTTCATTCCGGTCAACCAATGGTTCGCAGTGGTCGGAAAAGGGAAGTGACACCAATCGGCGGCCCGTGAGCCAGCTTTCCACCCGACAAAATACCAGCGCATTTTCCAGGTCTTCGCCCGGCGCAGAGGTTGTGTAACCAACAACCGGATAACCGTATGTTTGGTTGAGCGCCTTGAGCCAGGGAGAGGAATGGAACACTGACGCACTGGAGTGCCGGGTCAGAAAAATGTCCCAGCGAGGGTCGTTTAGAGGCTCGAACCCGTGTGCCGCCCGATGAATACAGGTGCTCGGAGCCAAATCTGCCGCGCTTGCCATTTTAGATCCAAGTCCAATCTCGCTTATCAGCCGAGCCTGGCACATGCATTGCCGCTAGTATCGCATTTCGTTTCAGACTATCGGAGCCCGTCGCAGCATCTCAGCTTTCAAAATAGCCTCAACATTGTCGACTATCGTCTCGAGCGCCGGGATCCGAGACCCTTCCAGATTTCGCTCTAACTCTCGCCGCGGTTCAACTTTGATTTTTGATCTTACCTCTTCTACGGACTGCACCATGATCAGGCGGCCCTGCTCGACAAGATAGCGGTCCACCGCTCCGATCTTCCCACAAAAGATGCTGTAGACCGGCACTCCCATGGCGGCCGCTTCACGGTTCATCGTCCCACCGCCGCTGACCACCAAATCCGCATTCCAGATCAAGTTTAAGCCATCTTCCACGCGGCTGGGGATTACCAGGCCACCGGAAGTAAGTGCGTCTGACCACGCCAAGCGCAGCTGAGTCTCCTGTCGCTCATTCCTCGGCAGGAGGATAATCTTGATTCTCTTGTCGGCTAGCAGACTGGTCAGCGTCTCTGTCAGCAGAATTTCGCTTTGCGGATTGTGGTAGTGAGCTTCGGTGGCAGGCGGTCGTACGAGAACCACCAGATCTCCAGGTGCGATCCGGAGCCGCGCCTTTAAATCCCCATCCGGTTGAAACCGTGAAAGATAAACGTCTTCCTTTATTCCCGGATACTTGACAATTTTTGAGCCGGTGCTTCCCAATTCACTGTCGGGAATAACGCTAGGTGCCATCAGCCATGCCGGTCGTATCGTGGGAATTTTGCCTACAAACTCATAGTCAGTTAGCGTAATGTTCGGAATTTTCAGAATTGCGGACGCCCGCAGACATGCCCGCGAACCGTGACAGATTGAAAGGTGTGCTCCCTCTTTTCGCACAATGCGCGCCACAAGGTGCCCAACACCTTTAGAACTTTGAACTTGCCGTAGTGTTTCCCCACAACCTGGCAAGGAACCTTATAGAATTCCAGGGGCTCTCGGACTTGATATGCGTCTCGCGCCGTGACGACAATTTCATATCCTCGGGCTCTAAGTTCGTCAATGATTGGACGAAAAAATGGAACGTGAGGAGAATTGTCCAGATCGACCCAAATCTTTCCCTCCCTCACGTCTCGCTGGCTAGCAGAGCTATCGGAACCGCTGCCGACTTGGACTAAACTAGCCATGTTCAACCCCAGGCTCCCTTTTCCGTCTTGATTGTCTTTTATAAACGAAATGAACGAGACCCGCTGGTCTGGAGCGCCGCATTGTTTACGGCGGCCACGACTCGCTGCATTTGCTGTTCGGTCAATTGCGGAAACATAGGCAAGGAGACGATCTGGGGAGCCAATCGCTCAGTGACGGGAAAATCTCCAGCTCGATAGCCCAGATGCGCATACGCCTTCTGCTGGTGCAGGGGCACTGGATAGTGAATACCCGTGCCGATATTCTGACTCGCCAGATCAGCTTGCAGTTTCTGACGGTCCTCTACCCTTACCACGTAGAGGTGGTAAACGGCTCGAGACCAGTCTGGTTCGAATGGCGTCACTACTGAGCCTGACTCCATAAACAATTCGTTGTACCAGTGTGCGATTTCCCTGCGCTGGTTGGTCCACTTCGCCAAATGTCTCAGTTTGACACTCAAAAACCCGGCCTGGATTGCGTCAAGCCTTCCGTTATAACCCTCGATGTCATGGTAGTACTTCTTGGCTTGACCATGATCGCGGATCATCCTGATCTTTGCTGCAGCTTGTTCATCGTTGGTGGTCACCGCGCCGGCTTCGCCGCATGCTCCCAGATTCTTGCCAGGATAGAAACTGAATGCCGCGGCAAATCCGACCGAACCGGCCTTTAACCAGGCATTACGCTTCTTCGAAAAGTATTCGGCTCCGTGAGCCTGGCAAGCATCCTCGATCACCAGGATCCCAAATTCCTCCGCAATCTCCGCGATTGCGTCCATATCCGCCATCTGCCCGTATAGATGGACTGGAATTACCGCCTTGATCCGCAGCCCGAGATCCTTCATGATGATTTCGCCATTCACATTTCGCGAACACTTTGTTTCCAAAAATACCCTTAACCTGGCCGGATCCAGGTTGTAGGTGCGTTCGTCCACATCCACGAAATACGGGCGTGCGCCAGCCTGCGAAATCGCTTCTGTGGTTGCAATGAAAGTGTTGGGGACCGTTACCACCGCGTCTCCGGCTGTGATTCCTGCCACCAGCAGCGCAAAACGCAGAGCATCGGTTCCGTTTGCGACGCCGACGCAATGTTTGGCTTCACAGAAACCCGCAAAGTCTCTCTCGAAATTCTCGACAGCACTCCCACCGATGAAGCCCGCAGAATGCAACGCGCTCCGGAACACGTTGACGAGTTCCTGCTCCATTTCTTTATGTGGAGTTACCAAATCGAGAAACGGGATCTGATCATTGGCCATTATGATTTACCTCTGCTGTGTGGCTCGCATTCAAGACGCGGCGCACTTTCGCTGGATTTCCACACACAATGCTGTTTGCTGGCACATCCTTGGTCACCACGCTGCCCGCACCAATAATTGCGTTCTCGCCGATGGTTACTTTGGACAGGATCGTTGACCCGGAGCCGATCGATGCACCTTTTCTTACCACGGTGGGTTCGACGATCCAATTTGCCTCGGTCTGCAAAGAACCGTCGGCCGTGGTTGCCCGCGGATAGGAATCGTTGATGAACGTCACACCGTGGCCGACAAACACGTTGTCCTCGATCGTTACCCCCTCGCAGATGAAGGTATGGCTCGAGATCTTGCAATTGCTGCCAACCGTGGCCTTCTTCTGGATCTCGACGAAAGCTCCGATCTTGGTGTTGTCCCCGATCTGGCAGCCGTAAAGATTTATGAATTTCGCTAACTTGACGTTTTGGCCCAGCTTAACGTCTGCAGCAATGCACAGATAATCGCTCATAACAGGATAATTTTGCCTTTTTGCTGAAGGGATCGGTCTGCGGCTTCGAGCATTCGAACTACTTCCAGCCCAGCGATGCCATCGTTGAATGCCCTTTTGTCATCGAGGATGCAATCCACGAAGTAGGCGGCTTCGATCTTCAGCGCCTCCACTTGCTCAACCCTTGGCGCCCACATATCACCGGTCCTGTAGCTTACCAGCGTCTGATAGAGCGCTTCGCCAGAGGTGATCGCAACTCCCTTGTCGTATACCTTGATTTTCTCATCCGCCTCAAGATCGTTCCAAACCAGCATTTTCCGTTCGCCGCCGATCAGCGTTGTGCGCACCTTTACAGGCGAAAGCCAATTTACATTGACGTGGCCGATGATGTTCCCGGGATAGTAGATTGTCAGGAAGGCGATGTCCACGAGCCCGTTCAAGTGTTGCTCACCGGTCGCCACCACCGCTTCCGGTTTTTCCTTGATTAGGTGATTCATCAGCGAAACATCATGCGCTGCCAGATCCCAAATCACGTTCACATCGTGTTGCAGTAGCCCCAGGTTTACCCGCGTGGAATCGTAGTAATACAATTTCCCAAGCGTTCCGTCGCCGATGAGCTTTTCAATCAGCTTCACCGCTCCTGTAAAAAGGAACGTGTGGTCCACCATAATCTTCAATTTCTTTCGCTCGGCGAGCTCGATCAACTCTTCGCCTTGCGCTGAGGTCGAAGTAAAGGGCTTCTCCACGAACACATGCTTGCCGTTCTCAAGTGCGGCTTTTGCCAGTTCATAATGAGTCCAAACAGGAGTCACGATTGCGATGGCGTCAATTTCCGGCGAAGTCAATAAATCCTGGCAGTCAGACGTGACGGTCATATTCGGAAACGAATGTTGCACTCGTTTCAGCGCTTTTGCGCTTTTATCGCAAACTGCGACCACTTGTGACCGGTCCTGCCCGTGGAAATTTCGAACGATGTTCGGTCCCCAATAGCCGTACCCAATCACGCCCATGCGAATAAAGTCGCGCTTCTGATCGCTTGAGCTTGCATAACCTGTGTTCGGCGCGGTTTGCGGTACTTCCACGCCTGTACTTTTCAGCATTTGGCACTCCTGGGTATGTAAGGACTTGAGAACAAAGGACCGAAGATGGATGGCACCTAACTACTCCGCCAGACGAGAACGGGGCACGCGGCTAGCCTCCAGAACCACAGCCGACAGAGCTAGGAATCGCGCTTGGCGTCAGTAGGCGCCATCACCCGAGACTACCGCACGGGGAGTTTGAAGTAGGATTTTTACATCGAGCATCGGGGACCACGACCGGGAATATTCCAAATCCAGGCGCACCATCTCATCAAAGGTCGTCTTGCTTCGCCCATGCACCTGCCACAAACCCGTAATTCCGGGCTTCGCTTCCAACAAACGCCGCCGGTGCCATAGATCGTACGCTTCCAGCTCATACGTAATTGGGGGGCGAGGCCCGACGAGTGACATGTCGCCGCGAAGTACGTTCCAAAACTGCGGCAGCTCATCGAGGCTGGCGCGTCGCATAAGTTTGCCGATCCACGTGACTCTCGGATCGTTGGTCATCTTGTAGTGTTTCTTCTTCTTTCCAGTGCCAGAATCCGAATTCGCGCGTCCCGCTATAAAGTTCGTGACGTATTCCTTATGCAGCGTCTCATCCGTCGAAAGATTCATGGAGCGGAACTTCAACAAAATAAACCGCGCACCGTACTGGCCTACACGCTCTTGGCGAAACATCACCGGCCCGCGTGAACTCAGCTTGACAAGGGCAGCGAGTATCAAAAATATCGGTGAAAGTATGAACAAGGCACACAAGCTTCCGATAATGTCCATGCCCCTCTTCGTCAACAGGGACGCTCTCCGCTTTTGCTGCACTTCAATCAGATCGGGGTACAGCACAGAGTTGATAGCCTTCCCGTTCTTAGACCAGTTGTCAGGAAAGGCGTAAAACGAAATGTAAACCTTGCTCAGCTGTTGAGGCGAAAAACCTCGCTGCAGCACTGCCGTTACCTTAGCTTCAATCAACTCAGCGGCGAGGCTTACATTCGAATCACCAAATTCGGTAAAGATCACGCCCAGAGCGGAATTGGCCTCAAACCATCCCACAATGTCCGTCTCCCGAATTGCCGAGTTCAAGGCCTTGGCTACTTGCGTCAACAGTGGAAGGGGAGACGAATCATTCTGCCCAGACCCGTTGCGGTAATCGATCAGCATCAAAAGCAAATGCTTGCGGGAGCGTTCGGACCGCTTTCTCTCTCCACACAACATGCGCTGAAATTGTTCTTCCGATAACAGGAAGCGGGCACTCGTTTCCCAACTGATCGGAGCGCTCGCACGCACATTTCGCATTGGTCCGACGTCTTGCTTCATTGCAGAAATCCGACTCACGGTTTCACCCTTGATTTTTGCCCGATCCCGCGTAGGGCGCGAATAGTGTTGCGTGAATTCTATTTACAACTCGGACTACACTCCCTACGATCCTGGGAATGACTAGCTGCACGATGAATGCCATCAATCGGCGTTATGGCAATTGCTTTGTTTTCAGTTAGATGCGGAAAAACATAGCACTGGTCCCCGAGTGATAATGAGCCAGTTTGTGAAAAAATCTGTCAACGAATGCTAACGTCTTTCTTGGATGCGAGGTGCAAATCGTGTTTGTTCGTATGTTCTTGGGAAGGACGCTGAGCGGGGGCTAGCGATTTAACGAACGCGGGGTCAATCTCTACCGCTACTGAGCGTTGCAGCAATCTTACAGATAGGACAAGACGGTGCGCTCCCCGCACTTCTAACAGAAAACCCTCAAGTCCGCGTAAGACACCCCGCTCAATTCGCATGAGCTCACCTACCTGCAGAAAGGGCCATGGCTGGCTAGGGAGCCCGGACGCAACCATAGCCTGTAGGGCATTGATTTCGGCTTCGTTTACCTCTACTGGCACTCGACCGTAGCCGACGATCTGTCTGACACCCGCGGTCTTAAGAACCGGCAGTCGGTCCTGAAGATTCAAGCGGCAAAATAAATAGCCAGGAAACAGGGGTCCTTCAACAACTTTGATGCGGTCCGACCACTGTCTCCGGCGTTGGCACAGGGGCGCGAAAGGGGCATATCCCTTATCGCGAAGAAGGTTCGCGACATTCAACTCGTGCTTTGTGCGCACTTGCAAGGCGAACCAAGGAAACTGTGCACCGGTGAGTTCGGCTTCCCCTTTCATCAGGATTCTCCATTTGCGTACGCATTCCCTCTCTGTTTGGGCAAGCTACCGCGGTTAAACTCCCAGTGCAGAGCTCTCCTACCGGGCCAAGTAGGTCGCACGACGGATGCCACTACCAGTCCGGGCCGGTCACTCCTAAGCTATTCTATCGAAAACAGATAGTTCTTCTGAAGTGAATGCAATCTTGGTGCGCTAGACGACAATGTGCTGGGGTAAGAAGGCTTTTGCCCCATAGTGGCAAACTTTTCCCTCTGTGGATGTCACCGGTCCGAGCGACTGCTTCGGTGCAGATGTCGAGGTTGTTGGTCGTCAAGTATTCAAGTATTTGTAAAAAAAAGGGTTAAGGCACGGTCGGGCTGGTATTCTCGGTCAGTCTGCGAGCGGCCATGCTTGCGCCAGTCTTTCCTGCAAAGCACTGGTTGACCCCAAATTCGTCGGGGTCGGTATACCATGGAATCCTCCATCTTCGAAATAGTCTGTGAGGGTGCACTGGTTGAAAGTGGGGGCGCAGTTCAACCTTTGGATTGTGTAATCTGGGTTGCACCGAGCCAACCATCCGGGAAGCGCACTAAGTGTAGGAACAGCAGTCGGTTGAAGCGGGCTGCCGCTCACTGTCCACGGGCATAGACGAGACGATCGCCTTCAAGAGTTGCATACGCGACGCGCGCGCGATGACTTTCCGGGCCTTCAACTCGCCAGTGGTTGTTGGCTTGGATGAGCCTCATTTGACTGCGCGCACGCCACCAGCGATCCACATCACCAGGCAAAGCATTCCACACGTTTTGGTGATCACAGATCTCCCGAAGATAGGAGAGCAGGGAATCATAGACGCCGCGAGATCTCAAATTGATCAAGTAGTCTGGATGGCTAAGGAAGCTAATCAACCCGTTTCTTTTGCGAATGAGTTCGGTCTGTTTCTTCCACAAGTCAATGGAATAGTCACCGAGAATATGGAAAAGGGAATAATCCTGAATGGTAGTGAGAGGGAGCTCCAAAATATTCCCCACGAAGTACGGCATGACAGTGCAACAACCACCTCGCTGCGGCTCAAGATGAGCCACATTCGGCACAGACATGTCGTAGGAAAACTCAAAGCAATCGTACCAGTCAAGATTACGATACATGCTGCCGGCGCGGAATCCTCGAGCTCCGTATTTTCGTATGTAGTGGTTAATTAACCTAGCTCGCCGTTCAAACTGGGCTTTATCCTGAAAGAGGCGACCATCATGATTGATATCGTGGACATTGAACTCGAAACCGCGGCTTCGAATTTCGTTGTAATAGCTCGCCGGGACCACGTAACGCGTTTCCGGGACAACCTGGAAGGAAGCCCTGAAACCGTGAGAGAGGTCCATATCCATCAGCCTGGATGAAAAACCGAGGCCCGCTGAGGTCTCAACATCGTGCGTCAGGATTGCACAGGCATCAGCTCCATCCGGCCAAAACCAAATGAATGGAATCCTAGCCAGGCCTTGGGCTCTCATCACGAGCTTAAGGAGTTCCTGATGAAGAGAATCCGCAGTGAAGTCGACCGGCCAGCTGGGGAAAGGGATCTCCTGCCAACCCTTGAAATACGCTTTCTGTAGGGGCCGACGAATTCCTGCTGGTAAGAACTCACGGACGGAGTAATAGGCTTTCCATGCCAGCGGGTTTCTGGCGACGACGTAACGTTCTCTCCTGAGATTTTCAATCACGGAAGAAAATTCAAACGGCAAGTACGTGCCAGAGTTCGTGATTCGAATAGCGTCTAAAGCGTCGTAGTCCTTTCCTGCCCGAAAATCATGAGAAGTTCCGCTACTCGACTTGCCATAACACACGAGGTCCGAACCAAAGCGAAAGAATCCTGGTGGGTTCTGCGGCACCCGACTCTCCCAAAGATCGAGTACGGCGGGACTTATCCCGTAGAAATCCCTAATGATTCTTGAGTCGACTGGGTGGTTATCTTTCATCTCATTCCTGAGAAGCCTTGCGAGCCTATCGTTGTGTCCGCAAATGCGACCGCCAAAGCAACTCTGTCAAGGCAGCGAAAGCCTACCTCTCCATTTCTCGCAGATAGCCGACATTCCTACGACGCAACGGTTTATCTCCATTCTTGGGACCTTTCCAATCACGTTGCAATCAATCAGCCACCGCGTTAACTCTCATATTTTACTGATAAATACAAAACAACATAAACTCGCGTTCTCGTAATGCGCTGTGCCGTACGTTCGACAGACAGGAAACCGCCGGTTCTAAATGTGAAAAAATTACCTTTCTACAAAATGTCGCCACCAGTCGCCGCACCCGCCTGGCCTGACCCGCGCTATGTACTAGTACTTATAAGAGTTGGTTGTGAATTCCGCGATCGGAAGCCGGTCGCGTTCGTAGTTGTTCTTCTCCTCGACGTACGTCGCACTTGGCCCGATGAGCACGGTCCCCCAAAGTGTCTTCGTGAAGTGCACGCCCAAACTCAGGACATCGGGATGTGGCAGCGGATACACCAGTCCGTGGATCAGTGAAGCCCTGGGCCCCGAATTTCACAATACTCACCGAGGACCGGATAAATTTTCCACGAATAGTTCCCCCGCTGTCCGGCGACCTCATCGGCGAATAGTCCCGCTGCATTCACCAAGCAACGTGCCTCAATGGTCTCCGTGGCGGCAACTTCTGAATCGCCAATTTCTACCGTGACGCGGATCGATTCGCCGGTAGGATCCAATGCTTTGACTTTTGCGTGGGTCAGAATGTGCGCGCCCTGTTCCGCCGCAATGCGCGCATGGGCGCGCACCATTTCCTCCGCCGCGCAAATACCAGTCGAAGGAATTTCGAGCGCGGCGACCCCATCCACGTAGGGCTCGCGTTTCCGGATTTCCGCCCGACCCACCAGGCGAATTCCCTCTACCCCGTTCGTTTCGCCACGCGCTTTCAATGCCAAGAGTTCTTCGTCTTCGCCAGCGTGCACGGCGACAATCAACTTGCCGGTTCGCAGGTGCGGACGGAACGCGATGCGCCGCGGAGAATTCATACGTCAAGCGGTTTTCTTCAAGGCAGTGGCGGGCCTTCAGCGAATCTTTCGGATAATAAACGCCGGAATGAATTACCCCGCTGTTTCGCGAGCTCGTCATCATTCCGAGCTTCGGCATCTGCTCCAGAAGAAATACGTCCGGCCAGCGACAGCACAACCGACGACCCCTCCCCTATGATCACGACCTGAACTCGGTCCATGTTCAAGCAGTGTACTAGAGCCCGAGAATGGAAACAAAAAGGCTTCCACGCGCGTGAACCGTCGGACCGAGCGTTCCCATCGACGCAAATAGATTTTGCGACGTATCACGAAAGCGTAAAATGTCTCGCCAAGACGGCCGATCGATTTAGCCCCGCCCATGTTGGTGCCCGTGACACCGGGCAGGGCGATTCAGGTTTTTGGGATCATCATCGCCAAGGTTACTCGGCTAAGCCTTCTAGATTCTGCGACTTAACTTTTTTTGCGAGTTGTTGTTAGCTGTCGGGAGATTCGCCCGCACTGAAATACGTGCAATCGGGATGAATAAACGCCAGTGCGCTAACGCTCGCCTCAGGGTCCATCATGAATCCCTCAGTCAGTACGACACCGATCTCCTCTGGTTTCAGCAATCTCCAGATACCAGCTTGATCCTCTAGGTCGGGACATGCTGGATACCCAAAGCTATACCTCTTGCCTCGGTACCTCGAGGTATACCGCTGTGCCATGGTCATCTCCGGTGGATCCGGAAATCCCCAATCCTCCCGTATTCGCCGGTGTAGCCATTCTGCGCACGCCTCAGCCGCCTCGATCGCCAGCGACTGCAATCCGTGCGAACGGAAATAATATCCTGCGTTTTTCGCTGCTTCCGACCGTTCCCGTACTCCTTCGCCAGCCGAAACCACAAACACTGCAACGTGATCGCGCTTTCCATCGTTCGCGGGAAGAATGTAATCGCTCAGGCAAAGCCGGTCCCCGATTTTTTGCCGCTTCAGTTTCCAGGTGTGCGCTGGCGAACTCTGGCCCGGAGCAAATACATGCAAGTGCTCGCCATCTGCCTCCGCCTCAAAAAATTGCCACACCGCTCGCACTTTCATAAATTTCGCCGCTTCTTCTTTGACTTCTTCCATGGCCGCGAAGAGTTCCACCGCTTTAGGCTCCCTCGCGGCAAGTTGCTGCTCAAAATTCCCTCGATAACCCAGGTGTCGCCCGAACAGCATGTAAGGATTGATGTAGCTCCACACTTCGCGCAAATCCGGCACCAGACGCACCTTGCGATCGAGATAACCGACTGGCCGAATCGGCAAATCCGCACGCACTTTCGGCGACCGCATCACCGCCGGCAGCTCTTTCACCGTCACTGTCGTCGTTACGCTCACTCCACTGGTTGCTTCACCATGCGCGCGCAGCACCGTCTCTCGCGTCGCCGGGTCCATCAACTCATTCATCAACCGCAGTCCAGTCATCGCATCTTTTGCATAACAGACAGCGCTTCCGTAACTCGGCGCGATTTTCGTCTGTGTGAATTTTCCAGATAGCGCCGCTCCACCCACCAGCAGCGGAATCGAAATCCCTGCATCCTTCAAATCATTTGCCGTAATTACCATCTGCTGCGCACTCTTCACCAGCAATCCCGATAGCCCGATCGCGTCCGGGTGATGCTGCTGATATGCCTTGATCAGTTCTTCCGGCGGCACCTTGATCCCCAGATTCACTACGTCATATCCGTTGTTTTTCAAAATAATCTCAACAAGATTTTTCCCGATATCGTGCACATCCCCCTTGACAGTCGCCAGCACGATTCGCCCACGCTTCGCCGTGTCCGCCTTCTCCATAAACTGTTCCAGGTGATTCACCGAAGCTTTCATTGCTTCCGCGGACTGCAGCACTTCCGCCACAATCAACTCGTTGGCATTAAAAAGCCTGCCTACTTCGGACATTCCCGCCATCAGTGGCCCATTGATAATTTCCAGCGGGGGCACTCCCTCTGCCCGCTTCTTCTCTAAATCGTCGATCAATCCGTCCCGCGTGCCTTCAATAATGTAGTTCGCGAGTCTTTGATCCAGCGGTATATCTTCCGCCCGCAGTTTTTCTTTTTTCTTGGTCGTTCGGAAATGTTCCGTGATCGCCGCAATATGGAATTGATTGATCGCAGCGCGCAGCTCCTTATTCTGTTCGCGCCAATCTGCAGGAGCGTTTTTCAACACTTCCGCTCGTGGATTTCCGGCAGCGACTTTTTTCGGCGGATGCTGAAACAGTAGATTCTCCGCCAGCTCCCGCTCTTGCTCCGGAATCGACGCGAACCGCTCCAGCTTTTCCGTATTCACGATCGCCAGGTCCAGCCCGGCCTTGGTGCAGTAATACAGAAAAACCGAATTCACCACTTCCCGCGCGCCTGCCGGCAATCCAAAGGAAACGTTGGAAATTCCCAGAATCGTCCGCACATTCGGCAAAGCCTGCTTGATGATTCGAATCCCCTCGACCGTTTCCACCGCGCCGCCAATATAATTTTCGTCTCCCGTCGCGCATGGAAACACCAGTGGATCAAAAATAATGTCCTCAGGCGCCATCTGGTATTTTGTTGTCAACAACTGCAAAGATCGCTTGGCGATCTCCAGTTTCCGCTCTCGCGTAAACGCCTGCGCCTGCAACTTGTCTTCATCAATGCATCCCACCACCACCGCCGCGCCGTAGTCATGCGCAATCGGCACCACCTTCTCGAACTTTTCTTCGCCATCCTCCAAATTGATTGAATTGATGATCGCTTTCCCTTGGCAGTACGTCAGCGCCTGCTCCACTGCTGCAGGATCGGTCGTGTCCACCATCACCGGCGCTTTTACTTTGCGGATTAATTTTTCATAGAACGGCGGAATGTCCTTCTGTTCATCGCGATCCGTGCTCTGCAAACACACATCCACAATTTGCGCGCCGCCTTTCACCTGGCGCCGCGCAATTTCGCTGGCCTCTTCCCACTTCTCCTCCGCCACCAAATTCTTGAACAAGCGCGAACCAATCACGTTCGTTCGCTCGCCTACCAGCAGCGGCCGCG
>WNFC01011363.1_pt1 | contig 22614 bp, 18 predicted proteins | sample 5400541 | NCBI WGS metagenome assembly WNFC01 (sample SAMN13153342, study PRJNA577476) | soil metagenome | isolation source: 120 cm saprolite under Douglas fir tree site 2 hole 2 replicate 1 | place: USA:California | collected 2015-04-18
GACTTGGGCGATAAAGCCGGGTTCATCGCAGCGCAGGTCGGTTTCGGCTTGAAGCGGCCCGAATTGGCTGATAGTTTGCGCGCCTACCTCAGGTCGGCGCTGAAATTGTAGAATCGTCGCGCGGTGGGGCAGTAGCTCAGCTGGGAGAGCACCACGTTCGCAACGTGGGGGTCGAGGGTTCAAATCCCTTCTGCTCCACCATATTTCCCTTGTAAATCAAAGGATTTTTTCTTGACTTTGCCCCATCGTGGGGCAAACGTGGGGCAAACTGGCCCTTTTTGACCTCGTTTGGGTCGATCTTCGCGAGCTCCAACGCGTCGGCTTGGCTCGCATGAATGAACCTTCCGTAGTGCGTCCGAAGGGTGCTCTCCATCACTCCGGTCTGCTCGGAAAGCCAGGTCAGGTTCACTCCCTTGGTCAGCGCTACGGAGACATATGTGTCTTTGGTCGCATAAAGGTCGCGGAGTCGAATGTCGAGGACTCGCTGGAGGCCGCAGAAGATTTTATAGAAGCTTCTCTGATCGATCGGACGGCCGAGCGTGTTCTTGAAGACATAATCGTCCGGCTGTTCGCGCAGCTCGATCACTTGTTTGAGAACTTCGACGTTTCGGGCGGTGAGTCGGACGACGCGTGCCGCAGCCGAGGTCTTGGGTGCCGATTCGCTCCGCAGTGAACGCGATCGCTCTACGAACAGGGTTCCCGCCGCCAGATCGAGAGATCGCACACGGAGCGCGACCGCTTCCGAGGGCCGCAAACCTGTATAGAAGAGCGTGAAGAGAAACGCGTAGTAGGGGAAGTAAACTGCTTCGCGGTAAGAGCCGAGTTCTCGACCCAAGCGCCAACGCTTCCGCAGGAGCAATTCAAGTAATCGGTCCCGCTCCTCTTCCGTGAAAGGCTCAGGCCCGGGCACGATTCGGCGAGGCCACTCAAAGTCGCCGAACGGGAAGCCGGCTTTTGTGCCGGCTTTCCGTGCATCGCGCACCATGGCGCGCAGCGAACCGTCGATTACGTTTCGTACAGTCTTGACTCCCAGATGACGGTCTATCTGAAGACGCGCCCTCATTTCTTCAAGATGCGGCAGAGACAGCTCCTCCAGCCTTACGTCACCAACATAGGGAAGGATGTACGTGCGGAAATGATTGCGATAGTCGCGAGCCCTTGAAGGGCGGACTATCGGTGGCACCCTTCGAGCAACCCAAACTGGGTAATACTGGCCGATCGTGGGCGCGGCATCTGGTTCCACCGCCTGCGGAGACTGCGGTCTCGGTCCGAAGTAGGCAGCCCTGCTGCCATTCGGAAACCACCTTAGGTAGTCGAAACGATTCGCTGCGATCTCTGCGCCGACGATTGCCGCTTGCTTAAAGAGCGCGGCGCGATTTTCCGGCGTATCATGAAGCGTGGTGGTCTCCGAAAACTTGTGAAGACCAGTTGCCGTGGGTATACGCCAGCGGAACCGCAAGCGCAGAAGGCCGCTGCCGGTTGCCTCAATCCAGCAACCCTGCCGGCGCGCTTTCAGCTTACGAGGCGCCATTCAGGAAGCCTCCTCGCTGGAGCGGTATTCCGGTCTGGTGCGGCGCTTCACGATGCTCAATGAAGCCGACGATCGCCTCCCACTTGAATACGGGTCTCCGCCCCACGTGAAAGAAGTGTTCGCTTTCACGCAGGATGCCCTTGGAAATCATGGTCCGGATGGCCTGCTCCGTCCAAGGGGTCAACGCAGAAAGCTCGCGGGTCGACACGTAGGGCTTGGGTTGGGCCGGAATCTGGTTGGAAGCCATAACAAAAACAAACGACACGGCGGTAAAAGATTGCGCCTCGCTGGCGCTTGCCTGTCGTCGAAGCAGATCATAACCATGTCTAGTTGAATTGTCAAATTACATAATTCTGTCACGACGAAGCGATTTCACGATTCGCTCAGCAGACCCAGACGCAGGAGCCGGACGCGGGCGGCTTGCTCGGAGACCTGGCAACGCCTCTTGAGCCGCTCGATCACAGCGCGCCCCAGGTCCGAATCGACGAACAGCGGCGGATTCCTGCCCTCCCGCATCGCAATCTCACCAGCCCACTCCAGCACGTGAGACCGGGGCATCAGCAGCGCGCCGCCGATGTGATCCGCCTGCCATTCCATCCAGTCTTTCTCTGGGGCGATCCCGATGGTGTCTCGGTGACAGGTCCAGCAAGGCGTGGCAGGACGGGTTTGGTCTTCTTTGGATTTTCTCCACAGCGGAGCGTGAAACCAGACGTGCCCGTATTCATGGCCGAGGGTGAACCGGAAGCGGTTCTCGTAACGGGTGGAGGATAGCCGCTCGGAGATCTTCACCTTGGGTTTACGGTCAGCAAAGTAGTCGGTGTATCCATCCACGCCTTCGGCCAGATCGGCATGGAGTTCGAACTCGTCAGCTTCTGCCGCGATCATCCTGATCATCCCAGAGGTGGGGATCGGAAGTCTGAAGCCGCCGCAGAGCCGGTCCATGAACTCCGCGATTTTCCGCTCACAGAGTTCGTCAAGAACCTCGGTTTTGAAGTAAAGGCGCTCGATCGGGCGTCCGAGCGGATCACGAAGCAACTTCATTGTCGCTTGCCGGTCGGTTTTACTCCCAGCGCCTTGCGGAACGCGCGATAGGCGGCTTCGACCCGCTCCTGGTCGGCCTCGGTCTTCACGTCCGGGGGCTGGCGGTTCGCATGAGTGTACAGCACATCGGCGGAGATGCCGACAATCCTTGCCATCTGCTCGATCAGGGAGTCCTCGGGCGGATACCGGTGATCGTGTTCGACCGCGTGAGGTAAGGGGGATCGACGGGCCGCCCGTCCTCACGCCTCAAGCGCGCAGCAACTTCCCTCTGGGTCAGTCCTGCCTTCTTCCGAGCCGCCTTGAGCACTTGGCCAAAGGTCTTCATTCGAATTGTTCAGCGTCAGCCCACCGCCGCTCGCCACCTCCTCATTCCTAACATACCTGCAGGGTCAAAACATACAATGTAACAATTCTGCAAATCCACAAGGGAGACAGTTGACTAACCAGCACCCGATGATCTAAGGCGTCTGCTTCCCATAGGGGCACGACGCTCGCGCACAGGCGACGCAATGGTACGCGACAGTCCGCCTTTTCAGCGGAAATCCGCCATACCAGACAGCGGCTCATCCCGCTTGATTGCCGATGTCCGCGCACCATTTTGAAGGCGCGCTCCCTGTATCTGGATTTGGGGGCTCGCAATGAGCATTTTTCCCTCGGCCCTCACGATTGCTGGGGTCGAGGGAAAAATACCTGTGGTTTATGAATCCGTGACGCGAAGCCGTTCCGCTCTGCGGCCCGCCGGACAGGTTCTTTACCTGGCCAAGGGACGCGCGGAAGGGCGAGCCTCCAATGAGATCGCCACAGGTGAGATGACGAACGCGATGCGACGAAATGAGATTCGGGTGCGGTAGGCCGAGCGCGCGCTTGGTCAGGAAGACCGTGTGAGGGAGCTGAACTGGTCGCCGCACCCGAGACAATAGCCGTCGCAAGCCCGAACAGTCACTTGGGCCTCAAGAGCCCGCATCGTGCAGGGATGGGCTGGACGAGAGGAGGAGACTAATGGAGGAGCGGCACGTGTTCGTGGGTATCGATGTCTCGAAGAAGCAACTGGACGTAGCTTTCCGGCCCGAGGGAAGGGCTGTCCGCGCGCTCAACGACCGGCGCGGCATCGCGAAATTGGCTAGGCAACTCGAGAAGCTTGGTCCCGTGCAGATTGTGGTGGAAGCGACCGGAGGCTTCGAAAGGGAGTTGGTCTGCGCGTTGGCGGCAGTCGACGTTCCAGTGGTGGTGGTGAATCCACGCCTGGTGAGCAACTTCGCCAAGTCAACCGGGCTGCGGGCGAAGACTGACGCCATTGATGCCGCGGTGTTGGCGCGCTTCGCTGAAGCGGTCCGCCCGGAGCCCCGGCCGCTCCCTGATGCGGGAGCTCGGGAACTGAGCGCATTGATAGCGCGTCGTCGCCAGCTGATCGAGATGACGACCGCTGAATCGAATCGCCGGGCGCTGGCGACTAACGCAGTGCGCCGGTTGATTGCTGCTCACCTGCGCGGGCTAAAAATACAGATCACGGCGGTAGATAAGGCAATACAGAAAGCGATCTCGGCATCCGAGATCTGGCGTAAGAAAGCTGAACTCATTTCGAGCGTGCCGGGGGTTGGTCGCGCCACCACTGCGATACTCCTCGCAGGCCTGCCCGAGCTGGGACAACTGAATCGGCGTCAGATCGCCGCGCTGGTTGGCCTTGCGCCATTCGTCCGTGAAAGCGGGACCTGGCGCGGCAAGCGCGCGATTGCCGGCGGTCGCAGACACATCAGGGCAGCGTTGTACATGTGCGCGGTGGTGGGCATCCGGCGCAACTCGACGCTCAAAGCCTTTTACGAACGGCTGCGCGGAAGTGGCAAGACCGCGAAGCAAGCGCTTACCGCGTGCATGCGGAAGCTGCTGGTGACGCTCAATGCGATGATTCGGCAGGAGACTAGGTGGCGATCGGCGATGGTTCCAGCTTCGGCTGTGACTTGACTCTCCAGACAGTCTCCTTCACTCGAATCTGAGGGAGCGCGCGTAATTCCGAGACGCGTGAAGCGGAACGCTGCACAGCGTGACAAGCGAAGCGTCCGGCGCCAGCCGGCGGCGCGCAGTGCCAGTGCAGCATGCGCCACCGATTTCCGCGCGGGCAGCAGACTGATTATCTTCGCACGCCGTAGCCCCGATTCAGAGTGTGACGCTGCTCATCGGCCAGGACCGTGAAGGCGGCGCGAGGAACGCCGACGCGATGCTCCAGCGCCATAGATTTCTCGCGGCTTCGAGCAACGGCCGGCCCAAGTTTGCTGCGGTCGTCGGTGAAGATCGCGAGCGCGATCCGCGCCCGACTGATGGAAACGTAGAACTGTTTGCGGTTGACGAGCTCGGGTGAGAGCCGAGTGTCGATATCGACAATGACGCGATCCATGGTCGCGCCCTGCGCGGCGTGCGAAGTGGAAGCGTAGCCATGATCGGTGTGGCAGAGGCGGTCGGACGCGAAACTCAAGTCCCTGCCGTTGTCTAAACGCATGACGGCCCGATGAGAATCGATGGATTTGACTGTGGCGAAATCGCCATTGGCAACACCGAGCGCCCGGTCGGGCGCGCGGAACTGTATGCGGTCGCCTCGTGAGAGGACTCTTTGTTCCTCACGGAAGACCTCGACGCCGAACAGACGGACCGGATTGTACTCGATGCGTCGCCCGTCGCCCGTGTTGACCGCAAGCACGTTAGCGTCGCGATCGATCGCCTTGACATGGCCGTAGCTGCCTTTGGGAATGGCGAACTGTTTGCTTCCGCGAGTAAAGCGAATCACATTGCCTTCTTCATAATTGTAGGCGATCGCGCGCTGCGCGCCCGAGAGATTTCGGCTAACCAGAATCGTATGCTCCTGCCCCTGCAAATCGACGTGACCACCGGCTATCAGCTCGGCTCGGATGGCCTTGTTCAACTCGCGGCGCTCGTCGTTTGCGGGGCTCACTACCAGGACCCGCTCGCCTGACTCATGCGCGGCGAGGTACTCTCGGGCTATCTGCCTGCGGCGCTGTTCGATGTCGGCAACTTCGCGGATATCGCCGCGGCGTCCGAGAATGGCGAGGGATTCGGCGATTTCGCCTTTGGCAGCGTGCATCACTGCTTCGCGGAGCTCGGGATCACGCTGACGTCGGATCGCATCAAGCCGCGCGACCGGCATTCCGGCCTCCTGCATCTGATAGACAGGCCGTCCCGCTTCGATCGCATGATGCTGGCCTTGGTCGCCCACGAAGACGATCCGCGCTACGCTTTGCTCGCGAGCCTTGCGGAGAAGCCGGTTAACCTGCCGCGTGGGGAGTAGGCTCGACTCGTCGACGATCCAGACTTCGTTTGAGGCATCGCGTGCTGATTGGCCTTCGAGGAGGCTGGCAACCGTACTGGCGGAAACACCTGCTTCCGAAAGCGACTTGACCGCACGTGTCGTTGGCGCGAACCCGTAGACAGCGTGGCCATGGTCTTCCGCGAATTCGCGGATCGCGCCTACGGTCGTTGTTTTCGCGGTACCAGCGCGGCCTTCGATTGAAGTGATCCAGTCGGTGGACGCAAGCGTGAGCTCGGCGACGGCAGTCTGATCAGGAGGCAAGTTGCGCTGACTTGCCCATCGGCGGATCTTGTCCGACGTGCCGATAGCGATGGCCTTCCCCCGACCAGTGCGCATCATTCCGATGTTCTCGCGCTCAAAGGCGATCATCTCTGGCGTGGTGTAGGCGCCTCGCGGCGAGTTCACAGAGTCGCCGGCGACAATCAGCCGCCCGTCTTGCTGAAAACGCTCGCTCTCAGCACGTACCCGATGAAGGTCAGCCCGGCCCATCGCGTGCTGCAGAGCCTTCGCTTCAAGCGCACGGCGATCAATGACCGCTTCGCGCTCGCTGTTTTCGTTGATACTCTGGCGAATGGCTTCTTCCGCCTTTTCCGGATGTCGAAACTGCATGGGGACGCGTTCGCGCGATTGAGACAAGTGACGCTCGACTTCGATTCCATACTGCAGCGCGCGTGAGCGCCATTCTGCCTTGAGACTTTCTTCGTCGCGATGATCCTTGGAGAGCCTAGTTCGATGCGCGATGTTCTGTGCCGCCTCGGCGCCCGCCCGCCCTTCACGGGCGAGCGTCTGCTCGATGTCTTGGCGACGACGGGAAAAGGCCATCACCTGCTCGCGCGTGTAGCCGCCAAGCTCCCATCGTCCGTCTGGTCCGGCGATCCTGATTTCGTATCCAAGCTGTTGAACCTCGCCGGCCAATTCGGAGCGGTAAACTGCGGTCGCGAAGGCCTGCGCGCGATAGATTTCAATGGGATCGAGGCCGCGCCACTCCCCGTCCGGGCGTCGGGTCATGTTGGCGATGACGACGTGCGTGTGAAGATGAGGGTCGGGGCCGTAGTCGTCCGCGGCACCCCTCGCGGGCCGCGCCGCGATGTGATCGAAGCGGGCGGCGACGATGTTGCTGGTCACGACCCATTCGCTGCCGCCTCGGCGGCGCGAGAGCGCGTACTGTTCGAGTTCTACGAGGGCGCGGCTGACTGCCTTCCTGTGCGCCTCGATAAGGCGGTGATCGTCTCCGAGCAAGCCTTGGATGCTCACCGACTTCGGTGCGTTGAACGTGGCGTCCCAGCCGGCGCGCCTGTCGTCGTAGCCGTTCGCCTTATGAACGAGCACCTCACCGGAGGCGGGGCGAAGCCCACGCAATACGGCGCGGAAGTCCTCGGTCGCAACCTCGCCGGAGAGTCCCAACTCATCAGCGCCGCGGCCGAACCAATTACCGACGACCCGCTGTTTCTCGGTGTAGTAGTCGTCCTGCGAGTACTTCTCTTCGTAATAGGTCTCGGCTTTTGCGGCGGTGAGCGCGCCTTTGGACATTACCAGCATTAGTCCTGAATCCTCACCGGGGCGCCCGCGGTCCCGTTCGGAGGCGTCGGGCCACGACTGATCATCAGCGTCGCCAAATCGGCGCTGGGCTCCTTGCTGACCGGCCTCGGAAGAGCGCGCGGAACGAATTCGACCTGCCGTCTGTGCGGAAGGCACGGCTTCACTCTGACGCGGGCGCGATCGAGACCGGCGATGCAGAGATAGCCTTCCAGCTTGGGCAGCCGCTGGACCTCGGAGGCCATCACAACGGGCTCGGTCCGGCGTGCAGGATGGAGGTTGTACCGGTTGCCGTGCTCGGCCGTGCTTATTCCGATCTCCTCGCGCAGCGTCTCGCGCTGGCCGATCTGCCGCGCGATGAAGGCAGCCGTCTCGGGCTCATCAACGCGCAGCAGGAGCTTGGTCGAAGGCATGGACGCGAGCACTGCCGCCTGCTCGTGGCCATAGATCCGGCGCAGTTGAGCGATGCTCTGGAACCCCAGCACGGCGGCGAGTCCGCGCTTTCGTCCACGAGTTACCAACGTCTCGAGCTTGGCCTGACGGCCAAGCACCGGCAGCTCGTCCACCACGATCCAGACCCTTCGGCGATCGCTGGCGGAGTTGAGCAGGCGGCCGACAATGAGGTCGAGCCAGAGATTCGCGAGTGGCAGCGCAGCCGAGCAGGACTCGTCCCGCATCGTCACGAACAGCCATCCTTCGGGACGCTCGGCCCATTGGAGCGCGCTCCACGAGGGCCGTCCATCAGACGGCGGCAAGTACAGGAATGGCCGGGTCGCGTTGGCGACCGTCGCGATGATGCCAGCGCCCTGCTCGTGTGCTCCGGGGTCGATCAGACTGTATGCCGGAGTGCCGGAGAGCGCCTGCTTCAACTGATCGCGACTGAGTTCGAGCAGTTTCGGGATGCTCTGCGGCTCTCGGGGTGCCGAGACCTGAAGCAGGCTTTCGAGCAGGGTCCTGCTGGATTGCCGGAAGAAGTGATCGGACCCGCTTTCGTAGCCGCGCGGAGGTTCGGGAATGAGCGAAGCCGCGAGTGTCGCCGCGTCAGCCTGGTAGTACCGCTCGCTCAACTCCAGCCACGGCGACCAGTACGGACAGCGCTCATCGACCGGGTTGAGGATCAGGTCACCACGCACGGGTCGGTAGAATTCGGACACGTATTCGCACTCAGGATCGACCACGATCGCGAGCTCGCCGCGAGCTTGGATCTGGCGAAGCAGCGAGCGGATCGCCATCGACTTCCCCGCTCCGGTCGCGCCCGTGATGAGGAAATGCTCGCACTCGATCGAGCGCGGAATGCGCACTCGGGCGAGTTCGACTCCCGCGCGGTCGCCCCGCAATTCGCTGCGGTGAAGTTCGCGTGAGAGCTGGCGGGGACGGATCAGGCTGAGGCCTCGCAGGTGCTTCCCCTCGGGACGGTCTTCGGGGTCGCGGAGAAGGAGGTAGCCGAGCGCGACGAGAGTAAGGGTCGCCGGTACCGCTCCCCAGATGCTGTATGAGGCGAACCACTCCCCGAACGAGCGCCCCAGATAGAAGCGCCAATTCAGGTACAGGTACATACTCCCGATCGTGTAGCGGCCGCCTCGGTAAGGGAGCGAGAGGAAATAGAGTGGAACCTTCTGGGTGAAGAACCAGGCGAGAATCCAGCGGCCGAAGTATTCGTGCGCGCCCAGTCCGGAGACGCGGCCGGCCCAGTACCAGACCAAGAAAAGATCTGATGCCGCCCAGATCAGAATCCAAAGCAGCTGGATTCGTAGATACAGGCGCAGCAGCATCGCGGCTGAACCGCAACTCAATTCGTATCGGATGGCTTTTCGCGACAAATTCATATCGTTGTTCTCCTGAGCCGCTGCATGTAGCGCTCGGCTTCCTGTTGCGCGGTCTGGCGGATCTGATCTGTGACCTCGGAGCCAACCTGGCGATCGAGCAGGTGCTGGAGCGTGAGCCGGGTGCGGGTCAGATCGAAGAGAATCTGATCGAGTCCGCGTTGCGGGTTCGACTGGCTGACCGACCCGTCTTGCGGAGCGTCGCGATCTCCGGCGAAGTGCTCGGCGAGCACCGCGCGGATCAGTTTGCGCGGCGCAATTCCCTTGGCCCGCGCCGTCTTCTCGATCCGTTCCAACAGCTCCGGCGCTAGACGGACGGTGTATGGAATTTCCGGCATCGGACGGCTCTTCATTTTGTTCAAGGCGTACACGCCGTACACTTCAATGAATCCGGGGACTTAGGCTGACGTGCTTCGCGCGAGTCAGCGCGCCGTACACGCTCGCGTGCACGGAAAAGCGCGCGGGTTCACGCCACTTTCCGATGGATCGTGCACGCTTCGGTACACATCGTTCATCCAGAGGGATGAGTGGCGTGTCAGTTGTAAACACGTGCGAAGCACGTCAGCTCGTACCTCGATGATGCGAGTCACTGTCGAGTCTTGGCGGTGCCGTTGGAGGAAGGCGGAGCGGGGCCGCCGCGTGGCTGGTTGTCAGCGGAGGTGTCCACAGGCTCGCCATGGATGTGCTCGTAGTACTGCGCGTAGCGTTCGAGGGTGCCGTTCAGATCTCCAGGGAGCATGAAGTGGACCTGAACGGAGCGGAGCGGCTTGGTGATGCGTGCGAGTTTCATATGACCTCCTAACTGCCGAGTTCGGTTGTTACTAGGATTCAAGATCAAGGAAGTAGGTATTTCAGCAGCTTGACGATCGCGAGTGCGATGCAGCCGCCAAGCGCGGAACCAAACAGCCGCCCGGCCTGTTCGCCGCGACCCCCAAGCGTGTAGAGAACTATTGCGCCGCTAAGCACCAGTCCGATTCCAGCGGGAGCGACGTAACTGATCAGCATGTCCTGCAAAGCAAGCAGGGTCTGGTCCCATGGCAGTGCGGCGGTCGCTGCCCAGCCTGGCACTGGAGAAAAGACCGTCACTGCCAGAGCCATGCCGAAGCTGAGGAAAAGTGTCGTTGCGCGCGTTTTCATTCGCCTCGTCCTTGGTCGAGGTCAGAATTATGCAATTACATAATCTCCGATTTAAATCAAGATGAGTATTTTCGAGTCGATGGCAGGCTGGTGGCTGGAGTTGGCAGGAAGGGCGTTATAGCGAACCGTGATGAAGCCCGTTCGCCCGCACGGGTGCCGGTCTCGGCCGGTTCTCGCTACAGGCGCTGTAAAGTTTTTACTTGAACTAAGACGCGAAGGGTGCCCGGACTGCGCTCAATTCCCACGGCCTATAGGTTACGAAGGGCGCCCAGGCGTTCCTCGCTTGCTTTGTGGAGGAGCCGGTTAACCTGCCACGTCAGGCTCGATTCGTCAACAATCCCGATCTGCTTCGCTTGCGCGTCCGGTGACCTGCCTTCGAGGGGACTGGCGACATTTCTCGCGGAGACGGATGCCTCGGAAAGGGGACTTGACCGCGCGAGTCGTCGGGGCGGACCCATACACCGCGTATGCTTGTCCTTCGGCAAACTCGCGTATCGTGCCGTCGGTTGTCGTCTTCGTAGCGCAGGCGCGACCCTTGATTGAAGTAAGCCAATCATTAGACGCAAGCGTGAGTTCGGCGACACGAGCCTGATCATAAGGCAACCGTCGTTCGCTGGCCGACCCTCGGATTTGGTCGGGATTGCCAATGGCTGCTGCTCGCCTTTGACCCGTCCGCGTCAGGTCGATGTTGTCGCGCTCAAGCGCAATTATCTGAAGCGTCGTGCAAGAGCCTTGAGCAACTTCACGGCTTTGCCGACGGCGATCAGCTGTCCCTCTCGCTCGAACCGGTGACTCTCCATTCGTACCTGATCCATTTGGACGTTCATCGCATGTTGGAGCGCCTTCACTTCAAGGGCGCGACGATCAATGACTGCCTCGCGCTCGCTGTTTTCGTCGATGCCTTGGCGGACGGCTTGTCACGCTTTTTCCTGGCCTCGATGTTGGAGCGGCCCACGCTCGCGCGATTGTGAGAAGCGACGCTCGACTTCGATGCCATGCTGCTGGGCGCCTGCGCGCCCGTTCGATGCCTTGGCTACGCGAGAAAAAAAGCGATCACGTGCTCGCGCGAATACCAAAAAGCTCCCATCGCCCATCTCGTCCGGCGATCCAGAGTCCGTATCCAAGCTGTTGAGCCTGGCGCGCCAGTTCAGAGCGATAGACGGCAGTGGCGAAGGCTTGAGCGCGATAGATCTCGATCGGGTCGATACCACGCCACTGCCCGTCCGGGCGGCGCGTCATGTTGGCGATCACGAGTGGGTGTGGAGGTGGGGGTCGGCCGTAGCCGTCTTCAACGCCGGTGACGGGACGGGCCGCGATGTGGTCGAAGCTCGCGGCAACGACATTGCCCGCCACGACCCATTCGCTGCCGCCGCGGCCACGCGAGAGCGCATACTCTTGCAGCTCCACAAGCGCGCGACTGACCGTCCTGCGCGCGTCGATGAGGCCGGAATCTCTCCGACCAGCCCTTGAATGTTCACCGACTTCGGTGCGTTGAACGTGGCGTCCCAGCCGGCGCACCGGTCGTCGTAGCCGTTCGCCCTGTGAACAAAGAACGTCCCCGGATGCGGGGCGAAGCCCGTGCAGCACGGAAGTCCTTGGTCGCAACCCTGGCGAAGAGCCGCAACTCCTCAGCGCAGTGCACGCGTGCCTGAACATCCTCTGGCGAACCTCGTCATCGATACATCGTGCCCGGCACCATGCGCCCATATAGCAGGTAACAGGTTCAGGAGGTTGGCATGGCTACGTTTCTCGCGCACCGAAGCGGGGGGACGGCGGTATCGTCCCGACGTATCGATCTCAACGCTCTTTCATCCGTTGCCACCAATCCACGCGGAGTCCACGCTCTACTGATTCAGATAGACGTGGCTGATCGCTGTCCGCAGCACTTCTACGTCAACGTTATATATTCTAGTTCAATTACACCTCAGACTATTTAAAACCACTTGTAGCAAGCTCCACAGTGCGTATCTTTTTTCTGGCTTGTCTTTTAGCTTTGCTCACATTTTGTCCAACGAATCCTACTCGCGGTCAGGCGTAGCTCGGCCTTCTATCTCAAAATCAGGCTGTCCGGTGAATCCAGCATGACTCGCATGGCTGCGAGTCGTGCCACACGTTTATAGCAGTCTGATCATGAATAACCGACTCTACCGAAAGCTGGACCGCAAAAATTCCCAGGTTCCATTTGGGCATGACTCGCCATGTTGAGGTCTTGCCATCTGTAGGGCCGTTTAACCTCTGATTTGAGAGCTAATCCCTTGAAAATAGTGTATAATTAATGGCCTTCATGCGACCAAGATTTTTGATTATCTATTAGTTCTCCTGCTTTGAGAATCAATCTTTAAAATATGTTTCTTAGATCCTTAGATCCTTTAAAAGGAATTCTATAGTTAACACTTGACAAGAATCATAAAACTACGCTAAACAGAGCTCGTCTTTACCGCCGCGAGTGCTCGCGCCGAACCCGACCAGCTCATCTTCGAATGTGTGAATGATTCGAGCGGAACGACCCATGTTATTTCGCAGACCCAAGCGTTATCGGCGACCCCGTGCCACAAGAACGAGACGCTTTTCTCTATCGAGGGAGCTTCAGGGGCGTCTGGTCCCACGGGGCCGAGCGCAGCAACGGGAGTGACCGGAGTTACGGGAGCTACCGGAGCTACCGGCTCCACGGGGACGCGAGGACCAATAGGATTGACGGGGGCGACCGGTTCCACGGGCGTAACCGGCGCAACTGGCGTAACCGGCGTCACGGGCGTGACCGGACCGACCGGCCTGACTGGTGAGACGGGACCAACCGGCCTAACCGGTGTAACCGGTCCAACTGGCGATACCGGCGTAACTGGCGTGACTGGTCCCACGGGCCTGACTGGTGAGACAGGGCCGACTGGCTTGACCGGCGTAACTGGCCCGACAGGCGTAACCGGCGTAACTGGCGACACCGGACCGACCGGCCTGACCGGCGTAACTGGTCCGACTGGCGTGACCGGCGTAACTGGTGAGACCGGGCCAACCGGCCTGACCGGCGTAACCGGCCCGACGGGCGACACTGGAGTAACCGGTGTAACCGGCCCAACCGGCTTGACTGGTGAGACGGGACCGACCGGCGTAACCGGCGTCACTGGCGAGACTGGACCGACTGGCCTGACCGGCGTAACTGGCCCGACGGGCGTAACCGGCGTAACTGGCGAGACCGGGCCAACCGGCCTAACCGGTGTGACTGGCCCGACTGGTGACACTGGAGTAACCGGCGCTACTGGTCCGACGGGCGTGACCGGCAATACCGGCCCAACCGGCGTGACTGGCGTGACCGGCAATACCGGACCGACAGGCGCGACCGGAGTCGGGACCACCGGTGCGACTGGACCGACCGGAGTCGGCGCGACTGGTGCGACCGGCAACACCGGACCGGCAGGCGCGACCGGGACGGGTGCGACTGGAGCGACCGGACCGAGTGGAGCGACGGGAGCGACCGGAGGAGCCGGACCCGCGAGCTTCATCCTCTTCAGCAGCGGTGGTGCCGTAACGACCCAAAACGCGACTCAGTACTTCGGCATAGCGACGGCGCCAGTGAGCGTGGCGAACGAGCTGAACATCGAGCAGATAGTGGGTGCGGGTCAGACGGTCGGAAACGCCATGGGGCATTTCAATTCCATCTACTGCTTCGTGAGCAAGCAGCCGACGGCCTCCACCTCCGATGTCTGTCAGCTTCGGGTTAATTCCGCCCCAGCGTATGCGGGCGCGACAAATGTGACCGGAGTCACTTGCACGGTCCCGACCGGAAGCAAGACCTGCAGCACGACCGGGCTGAGCGTCTCGTTCAACGCGGGTGACCTCGTTGATGTTCAAATCCAGACTGGAAACAACACAAACGATGTCACAACAGTTGACGCCACTGTCGGTGTCAGTCCGTAGACGATTCGGGAGTGGCGGGCGGACCCGCCCGCCACTCCGTGTCTGCGAGATGAGACACAAGGACCGGGCATGATTAGTCGTTCTCAAAGAAAAGCAGGAGCAGCAAACGTGCAACGATATCTATCAAGGACAAGAAGTGTGGCTGCGTTCATGGCGGTAGCAGCAGCGTTGTGTTGGTCGTCTACCTCACTCGCAGCTACGCCAACCCTCGGGCCCGATTGCGGTACCGGAGCGGCCATCGTGGGATCGGATTCGGCGGGCAAAGTGACGCTGGGCACCGCCCCAGCGGCGACGTGCACCCTGGCGTTTTCGGTGGCGCCGCTGAATCCGCCCGCCTGCACGGCAACGAATGAGACCAACGGTGGAGGAAATGCTGTCCCGGTCGGCGTGAGGACGACGACTACCACCGTAGAGATGGATGGAATGTATCCGTGGGTACCAGGCGACATCGTCAGCTATTCCTGCACGTCCTACTAACGGTCAGGACCGGTCCCGCAAAGGAGCAGTGATTATGCTATATCGAGTTATGAGAAAGACGGGCGCGCTGGCCGTTATGATGGCGGCGGTGGCCGTGCTGATATTGTCGGCCACCTCATTCGCAGGCACGCCGAGCCTCGGCTCCGGATGCGGCGGCGGCGCAACCATCGCCGGCTCCGACACCGCCGGCAAGCTGACGCTCGGGACGGATAACACGGTCTGCGTCCTGACCTTTTCGACGCCGTTTCCGAATGCCCCCGCCTGCGTGGCGATGAACGAAACCAACGGTGGCGCCCATGCGAACGTGGCGGGCGTGAAGTCGACCGCGAGCACGCTCACAATCGACGCTGCCGCACCTTGGGCCGACGGCGACACCATCGCGTACATCTGTCAGAGCTACTGATTCTCGCAGCCGGATGTCATTCTGCGAGTTTCTGAATTCTCGCTTCCCTGTCCATCTCAGATCCCTCTCCCTGTCCAGGGTGAGGGTGAGGGCAGCGGCCACAACAGATGTTGCGTCACTGCTGTCTCACGATAAACATGCTGACGCGCTATCCTGAGGCACCACTCGCGGCAGGCTCCGTCGACTGATCGACGCGGAGCGATGATGATACTATCCATAGTAGTTGACTCCCCGTGTATCGCGAATTAGCCCCTGCTTCCTTGAGCTTTTCGCCACGGCGAGAACACGCAAACGAGACGAAGCAGCGGATATTTCCGTAATCCGAACCATCGCGTAAGCTACTCGAGCAGAGGGACGCAAAAATTTCCGCCGCAGCGATAACCCCCACTCCCGGCCAAGCGTCGTCGCCCAGCCAAGGCATGCGCGCGATGCGCGGCCTGCGCGAATGGGCCGTACCCGCGATAATCGTCATGGCGGCCGCCATCCGCCTGTATCATCTCGGTCGGCCGAGCCTTGAGATCGACGAGGCGACAAGCTACCGCATCGCCACCATGCCCATCGGCGCGATGTGGCATCTCATCCTCACCCGCGAAACCAACCGCGGCCTGTTCTACGCTTTTCTACGTCTATGGATAACGATCTTCGGATCCTCGGAGACGGCGCTCAGGATGCCGTCGGCGATCGCCTCGGTCGTCACGGTCTTGCTCATCTACCGCGGGGGCGTGCGGCTGTTCGGGGAGCGGGCCGGAGTCCTGGCTGCGCTGCTGCTCGCGCTGAGCCCGGTCTCCGTGGCGTGGGCGCGCGACACGACCGGCTATGCGTTGGAGCTGATGTTCGTCACGGCAGGCTTGCTCTTTCTGCTGCGCGCGCTCGAGCGTCCGAGCGCCGGCAATCTGGCCGGATGGGCGCTATGCGACGCGCTGGCGGTGTTCGCGCATACGCTGGCGATCGCCGCGGTCCCCGCGCAACTGATACCGCTCCTGCTGCTCGATCGCCGCGACGTGCCATGGCGGCGGCTCTTGATTGCCGCCGCTCCATTGATGCTGGGCGTTGCGCCGGTATTGGGCGTGATCGGTTTCGTCGTAGTCGGCCATCACAACATGTACGCCTGGATTCCAGCGCTTAGCTGGCCCGTTATTCGAGAGACGCTCTACGGTGTGGCAAATGGTCTTGCCGACGACGCGTCGGGCCAGACCGTGGTGGCGGTCTATGCCGCGGGCGTGCTGCTCGGATTCGTGGCCACGGTGCGAGCCTGGGATCGGTCGCCGGCCGCCGCGATGCCGTTTGTGCTGACGGCCTCGGGCGTGGTGCTGCCGTTTGCGCTAGTGGCGGCGGTGTCGTTCATCAAGCCGACTCTTTATTTCCGGTTCCTGATCTTTTGCGTGCCCAGCCTGTGCCTGTTCGTCGCCGGCGGTGTGACCGCGACGCGCATGCGCTCGATCGCGGCCGTCGTGGTCGCGGCGTTGCTGATCGGATCGGGGTGGCATACGTGGTACGTGCTCGAGCGTTTGCCGCGCTTCGAGTGGCGCGATCCTGCAACCTACATTTTGGCGCGCTCGCAGCCGGGCGACGCGCTTGCGGTCCGTTACTGGCAGAACCTGCTCGAATTGGATTACTACTTCGAGCGGCTCGGGATGCCGCGCGGACTGATCGAGGATGTTTTTCCCGATTGGGGCCCCGACCTCTTTATCGACGGTAAATACACCGCGGACATCGATGCGCAGGATTTCTTCGCGCGGCACCTGATCGCGCAGATAGATGCGACCGCCGCGAAGAAGAAGCGGCTATGGTTCGTGCTCGGCAGCGAAGGGATGAGCGGGTCGTTCGATTACTGGGCGTCGTTGCCGATTATCCAGCAACATTTGTATACCGATTATGGTTCGGTCGAGCCTCAGCGGATCGACGGCTTTTGGGTTTTCCTGTGCTCGAATCCGCGCGCGTCCTCTCCACCGAAGCGCTAGCCCAATCGAGCGCCAGGCGCGATTGGCCCGCTGTCTCGGCCATGCGGCTACAAGGCCCGATCAATTATTGCTGCCGGACGGGCGCTAAAAAAATTCAAGGAGCCGATTTCAGCACTGCGCCGGGTGGGGCGAGCAATGAGGCTAATCGCTTCGCCTCGAGGTTGGACGGATCAAGGGCCTGCGCTTTCGCGAGCTCGGATAAGGCTTGAGGTAAAAGTCCGCCCGCGCTCAAATAGGCATTCGCCAGCAAGAAGTGAGCTTCCGCGTCTCCGGTAATGTCGTAAACGTAGATCGAGTAGCCGATCTTCGCGATCGGGGTGCGCCTGTCGAGCCAGACGAGAGAATTGTTTTGCGGCCCGGTCATGACTCCCTGAAGATTAACCACGCTTATCGCCAACACGTCGCGCGTGCCCGGAGGCTGGATCGACGAAGGGCAGCATTCCAGAGTGAACGAGGTGGGAACGTATTGGTAATGAATTCCGTAGTAGCCGGGTAGGGCTGTCCCGAAATAGGAAAGATAAATCCAGGGGAGTTTCTCGCGCTCCATATAGGCTTTCAATCCCTGGAGGTCCTGGCCCCAGTCGATATTGGAATCGCTCAGATAGCGGTAGCCGTTGCCGGGTCCACCGGCCAACTCGTTGAAGTAGGCGAGGTCATGGGGGGCGATCCCCAACGACGAGACCGTCGAAAGCATCAGCGGCAGACCGCACAGCACGGGCGCTACCCAGGCGCGGCGAAAAGGGGCTGTAGCGATGCGCGAGGCGAGGACGAAGAGAAAGGGATACATCGGGAGAATATGCCGAAGGCCGACGTCGATCTTGCCAATTGATGCGGCCGCGATGAAGGCGATGGGGGGAACAACGAGGAAAATCGCTTCCTTGCGGCCGAGCGGCGCGCCGATTCGACATAGGGCGAGAGCCGCAAAAATCAAGAACAGCGTGCCGGCCGGTGTCTTCACCAGGAAAGCCACCAGGAAGTAGCTCCACCATCCCTGGCCGGAATAACTACCCATCAGGTAGGCGCGAAACCCGGCTTTCTGTAGCGCCATCACCGCCTGGAACCCGGCAATCCATCCGAAGAACCCGCGGCGGAAGCCAAAGTAGGCGAGCGGGACGACCAGCGCCGCAAAGAACAGAATCAAACCGGCGGCGGCAAATCCCTCCACCATTTTTCCCGCATGGCTGCCCGGTTTATTCGTTAGTTTGGACTCGGGCAGTGATAGCCCCTCTCCAATCACCACCAGGGCGAGGATCGGGAGCAGCAGCACAGTCGAAAATTTGGAGACTAAGGCGAGGCCCAAACTGATCCCGGTGGCGGCCAGGAGCCAGCCGGAGGTGCGCCGCTTGTATTCCCAAAGAAGGTACAGCGTAGCAAACGAAAAAAGGGCCGGCGCGAGATCCGAGGTAACCAGGGAGCTATTGGCTACGAGGTTCGGATCGACCGCAGCGAGCCATATCCCGACGATCGCGGCCGCGGCGCCCCATAGGCGAAAACTCCACCATCCGACAAGGGCCACCAGAATTGCGCCCAACAGAAGGTTGGGGATTCGGCTGAGCGTGAGGAGCCGGCTTGCCGCTACGGGTGAACCGTAGAGGAAGTCGCGCCCGAGCGTCCATCCGAAGATCTCTTGTTCTTTTACCCGATTCCAGAGTTCGGGGATTGGCTTGAATGGCAGCCGATACCACAGGTAAACAGGAAGGGCCGAGAGCTCCGGCACCAGCGGTGCGTGCTGCGGAAACAGGCGAAAATCCCGCGTCGTCAGATAAGAGTAGCCGGACACCAGATGAATCGCCTCGTCGAAGGTCTGGGAGTTGGCGCGGATGAACATCAGGCCCTGACCTACGAAGACCGCCAACAGGACCACGCCCGCGATCCGGGCCAGTTTCGCGCTCGTTACGTTCGTTGCTCTTGCGAGCGCATCGACCTCATTGGCTAACGAGTGTCCAGCAGCGAGGCTGACATGATCGACCGTGTCGCCCTCGGACTCGATCGATGGCTCGTGCGACGGCGCGCGCGGCCAGAGCTTCCGAAGCCGTGCGCCATACCGGGCCACGGCAATCGCCAACAGCAGTGCCGCCAGGGTCAGTATCGAAAGCATCAAGGCCAGGTGGCGCACTCGCGTCGGCAACAATTCAATCTTGATCGTATGCTGTCCGGGGGGAACCTGAAACGAGATGAGGCCAAACATCGGCTCGGGCGTGATGTTTGTCTCGCGGCCGTCGATCGTCACGGTCCAGCCGGGATAGTAATCGGTCGTGTCGATCGCCAGCATCGGCGATTTCGTCACAACCGAATACTCGTGGCTGGTCGAGGTCCAGTACAACTCGCGAACGGACTGCCAGAGCGGCGAATTCAGAAAACCGTTACCGGTGCCCCACATCCGCTGCCTGGCCCATCGCGGCTCGTACTCCTCGCGCGTGGTGGTGTTGAGGCCTCGCTGCGCGATCGACGAGGGCTCGTAGAACTCCTCATCGAACGTAAGATAGCCCTTGGGTTCGGTGTGGGGCAGGTTCACCAGCACCACCGCCGCAATCAGCAAGACAACCGACTTGGGGCCGAGACGGTCAAAAACATATAGCGCCAGCAGGGGCATGAAGAGCGCCGGGATGCATAGCGTTCGCCATGGATAGGCCATGTACTGCAGCGTGGCTACGTGCGCCCATATTGGCGACGTCCATTCGGTGGCCAGGAGCGATCCGGCCAGCACCGCTCCAGCGAAGATCATGGCGTCGACCCGCCGCATACGGTTCAGTGCGCGGATTCCAATGACTATTCCCGCGATCGCCAAGGCTATGTGAACCCAACCCAGCGAGAAGGAAATCCCGTCATTGGGTCCGGCGACCGAGTAGCCGAAACCCCACTTGCCCCAGAACAACTGCCAGGGTGAAATTATGTGGAAGCGCCAGTCGAGGAAGTCCGTGCGCAGGAGGTTGGTCTTGACGAAGTCTTTTTCGAGTAACGCGGGTAGCCAGAAGAAAGCGCTGAGGCCGAGTCCGCCAGCGATCGCGGCTGCACCGGCGGCGGCGGTTCGGACCGGGCGATCGGAGACGGCAGAGCGCGCGAGAATAATCAATGCGAAGATCGGGAACATGAGTAACGCGATCGCGTTGTGCGCCAGCGGCAGCAAAGCGATCGCAACCGCACCGAGCGCGACGTTCAGAATCGTAGGATTCTGAAGCGCGGTTATCAGGCCCAGCAACGCGACAGGCGCCATCGCGATTGCGGAAGCCTCGGCGAACCGGGCGGAGACATATACGTCAAGCGACTGATAGGGGGCGAACAGCCATACCGCCGCTCCGCCCAGAGAGGCGATTCGCGAGAAGGACATTCTTCGCCCGAGCAGATAGACGGCGATCGCACCCATTGCGAATAGGATTACAAGGCCGAACTGGAGAGAATCGGCCAGCTTGACGCCACCTTCGTAGAAGGGCAATGCCGTCACGTAGATGAGCGGCGGCGCGAATTCGAACAGCGGCTGGCCGTGCCCATTGTCCAAATCGGGCGCCCAAACCGGCGGAAACTGATGTTCGCCGATTATCTTCGAGAATTCGGACAATCGCGGCGGATATTCACCCGAATCGTGGCCGTCAATAAGCTGGCCTCGGAAAAGACCGCGGGTGAACAAGAGAATCAACAATGCGAGCGCGACGGCGATCTTCACGCGGTCGGTCGTCAACCATTCGCCGCATACGACGAGCTGTTCCTGCAAGCGATTCTCGGCGCTCTCCCAGGCTTGAAGCAGTGGCGGCCGCACGGCGAGCACAAACAGCGCAAGACCTACAAGAAGGAGCAGGGGCTTGAGCGGTCCGGGCTGGTAACGAACCTCGACGTCATGATGACCGGGGACAAGCGCGATCGCTCCGAAATCGGGAGAAACGCGCAGGAGCGGCGCGCGTTGCCCGTCGACCCATGCAACGAGGCCCGGATGGTAGGTGATTTTGATGAGGGCATAGCATAGGCGCTGAGCGTCGATGCTGGCGCGGTAATCCTCGCCGACTTTGGTTTCAGAAAGGATCTGGCCGCGCGGAGTCATGAACTTGGGGTCGGGCGCCGGTAGCTGTTGCCATCGCGTGATAAGCGGCGCCGCGACGGCGCGGGGATCGAGCGCGATCACCTCGCCCGCGTGAAGCATCGGGCTCCGCAACCATCCCGAAATCGGGTCGAACCATGTGGCCGGGCCGCCGTCGTAACGCGCTCCGATATCGACGAGGCTGAAGTAGCCGGTCGGCGAGGCCTCGTAGACTGCGAAGCGGCCGTGTACGCCCCGTTTACGGAACCAGGGCTGCAGCTTGAGCGTGACGGGCGCCAGCACCGCGCGAATCCCGAACAGATCCTCATGGACGGGATCGTTCTCATCGCGCAGCACCATGAACTCGGAGGTCAGCGAGATCGTGTGATAGAGGAAGCTCGCCTCATCCATCCCGTTGAGTGCGAGGAAGGAATACACTTTCGCGGAGCCGATATTGAAGGTCCCGCCCCACTCCGCCGCCTTCCCCGCCGATACGCGGCCGGGACGTTCGGCGAGAATCGTCCGCACGTCGGCCAGCGCCGCGTCGAGGTCGCCGCGTTCATGGGCGTAGGCGGTCAGGTTACTCTCGCCCCACTGTGCGTTGAGGCTGAGATACTGCACGCGCTCCGCTGCGATTAGTACGAGTGCGCCGCCGAGTACGGCGCCCATCGCGATCGCGACAAGTCCAGGACTACGAATGGCGGCTGCGATGATTCGTTCGAGTCCCCACGCGGCGAGCAATACCGCGAAAAGCTCGAAGGCGGCTTCCAACCGGTGCAGGTGGAACTGGCTCGGAATTCCCGCCAGCACGAGGAGATGGCCCCAGGTCGGACGGCCGAAATAAAGCGCCAGCCACAGGCCCGTGAGCACGAGCAGCCGTCTCGCAATCGAATCCTTGAGGTTGAAGGCGGCGATCAACGCTGCCGCCGCGACCATCAGCGACAGCATCGGTAAGCGGCCGAAGTCCAGCAGTTTGCCGGAGAAAAGCTCCTTCAGGATGGTCTGTGCACCGTAGGAGTCGAACTTGTAGGCGGGGTCCCATCTGCTGCGGTTGACCTCCGCGCCTCCGAGGACCATCGGGATGACGAACCACGCCAGCAGCAGCATCGCCTTGGCCGCTATGGAAACAGCGCGCGTGATTCGCTGTGCCCGGCCTTCGCCGGGCTTGACCAGCGCCCAAAATGCGATTGAGACGAATGCGATGTAGCCGAAAAATACGTGCGCGAGCGCCGTCAGTGCGAGCGCCAACGCCGCGGTCGTCTCCCTTTTCCCTGAGTCAATCGCACGCGCCACGAGGCCAAGCGCCAGCATCAGCATTTCGAAGGCAATCAACTCACTGAAAAGGCCCGAGCCTCGCCATGCGTAGGCGTCGAAACTGAGTCCGTAGCGGCTGAAGTCGCCTTCTTCGGCTGGAGCGAGGATCAAGATGGACGCGAGCCCTGCCGCTAAGGGATTCAATCCCATCAGC
>WNFC01002830.1_pt1 | contig 22610 bp, 28 predicted proteins | sample 5400541 | NCBI WGS metagenome assembly WNFC01 (sample SAMN13153342, study PRJNA577476) | soil metagenome | isolation source: 120 cm saprolite under Douglas fir tree site 2 hole 2 replicate 1 | place: USA:California | collected 2015-04-18
GCCGATTCAGATGCGCACTGGGCGGCGCGTTCCAACAGCAGATCACGCTCGCGAGTGTTACGCGTAAGGGACGCAGCGCGCTCGAACTCTACACGGGCTTCCGCAACACGACTGAGCTTCTTCAGCAGGTCGGCCCGTACGCTTGGCAAGAAGTGATAGGTCTTGAGTGCAGGTTCTTTGGCCAGCGTGTCCACGAGTTCGAGAGCAGCGGCGGGACCGGAGGCCATGCCCACGGCGACGGCACGGTTCAGTTCGATCACTGGAGAAGGCATGATTTGCGCAAGCGCATCGTAAAACTCGACAATGCGCGCCCAGTCTGTTTCCTCCGGAATTCGCGCGCGCGCATGACAGGCGGCAATCTCGGCCTGCAGTAGGTAAGGGCCACGCATGCCGCCGGATTTTTCTGCCTGCAGCTTTTCCGAACGATCGAGCGCAGCAAGACCGCGCCGGATGAGCAGTTGGTCCCAGTGTGCGCGGTTTTGATCGAAGAGAAGAACCGGTTCTCCCGCTGGCCCGACACGGGCCCGCGAGCGTGAAGCCTGAATCTCCATCAGCGCAACCAAGCCGTGCACCTCGGGCTCATGGGGAGTCAATTCGGCCAGGACCCGCCCGAGACGCAACGCGTCCTCGCAAAGCGCTGGCCGCATCCAGTCGTCACCGGCGGTGGCTGAGTATCCCTCGTTGAAGATTAGATAAATGACTTCGAGCACTGACGAAAGACGCGCTGCAAGGTCGCCGCTGCGGGGAACCTCGAAGGGGACGCGCTTTTCAGCTAGGGTGCGCTTGGCGCGCACGATACGCTGGGCAATGGTCGGCTCAGGGACGAGGAAAGCGCGTGCGATTTCGTCGGTGGTGAGGCCTCCGAGCAAGCGGAGGGTGAGCGCAACTCGGGCCTCGGTTGAGAGCACCGGATGGCAAGCCGTGAACACCAGGCGAAGAAGGTCGTCACCGATGGAGTCGTCAAGCCCAGTATCGAAGTCAGGCACGGCCGCCTCTTTTCGCTCGAGGTCCCGGCCGATCTCCTCGTGTGTGCGCTCGAGCCGCTGGTTTCGGCGGAACTGATCAATTGCGCGATGTTTGGCGACAGCCATCAGCCAAGCGCCCGGGTTGTCCGGGACGCCCGACTGCGACCATTGCTCAAGAGCGGCGACTAGAGCGTCCTGCGCCAAGTCTTCGGCGACACCTATGTCGCGCACTATCCGTGCCAGACCGGCAATCAGGCGCGGAGACTCGATCCTCCAGACCGCGTCAATCGCACGATGTGTATCGGTAGCCACTGCTACCGATCACATCATGTTCGGTTGGCCGGCGCAAGGGCGCCCCGGCCCGAATAGTTTTTACCGGGCCGCCGTACCCGCCAGTTCCCTTACGTGTTGAGCGAAGTCTTCCGGCCCGAAGATCTGGCGAATCTCGGTCTCGCCTTCCCATCCTGGCCAGTACTTGCGGTGAAGTTCCATGAAGCGCACCGCCCCCTTGACCGCTTCTTCTTTCGACTTCAACTCAAACTGCGCGAAGCCGCCAATAACTTCCTTCGCTTCGGTAAAAGGCCCGTCGGTCACGGTCAGTTCGCCTTTGGATATCCGGACGTGAGTGCTTTGCGCAACTGGCGCGAGGCCGCCGCTGCCGATCATGGTGCCGGCTTTGACATCTTCTTCGGCGAGGATGGCAATGGCGTCCATCAGTTCCTTGGGCGGAAGCCCCTGCTGCTCGGCGTGCTTGACCATCATCATGAATCGCATGGTAATAGCTCCTTTGTCCTTCATTTTTGGAATTTAAGTATGAACCGGATTCCCGGCTCTATTCATACGTCGAACCAATGCTTGTGAAATCGACACGCCGATTAATTATTTTTCTCATCCGCGTACGACTCGGGTGATGGTCAGGCCCGTTTTTTCTCAACCTGCTGCCGCAACCGCTCCTCACGTTCTTTTAGTTCTGGAGTCAACTGGGCGCCGAAGTCTTCCGCCTCGAACACCTGGCGAATTTCAACTTCGGCGCCGCCGCCAAACGGACTGCGCTTAAGCCATTCGACCGCCTCTTCCATGGACCTAACCTGCCACAGCCAGAAGCCGGCAATCAGTTCTTTGGTCTCGGTGAAAGGGCCGTCAATGACGGTTGGCTTTTCTCCCGAGAAGCGGACGCGCTTGCCTTTAGAACTGGCTTGCAGCCCTTCGCCCGCAAGCATGACTCCGGCCTTTACCAGTTCTTCATTGTATTTACCCATTTTTGTGAGGATTTCTGTGCTGGGTAGAATGCCCGCTTCGGAATCCTTGTTGGCTTTGACGATCACCATGACTCTCATCGTTATGTCTCCTTCTTAATGTAGATTATGGGCTGGATTACGTGCGTTTTCGACCGCCTGAGTCCTGCCTCTACTGTAACGTCGAATGGGAGGCGGCGAAATCGACAAGCTGCTGTAGATTTTAATGAGGCTTCGTCGCGGCCCGATCCGTCGGAGGCGGGTTAGCTACGAGCCTAGGAGAATGAAAAGTCGGGATCACTCGTCCTAAGATCACCGTATTCATTTCTGCGGCAATCGCTGTGGTTTGTGTATTGGCTCAGTTCACGATACGCCGAGGCAGAAATTGTCAATAGGGACGAATATCGGTAGATCGCGCAACCGGCGCGGTTATCCTTGGCCGTTGTTGGTCACCGCTTCTTGCCTTTCATCTCTGCGATGCGCGCCTTCACCATTTTCTTTACTAAGTCGGCGGGCAGGGGCTTGTCCACTGGAAACTGGATCGTGCCTTTCGATATTCGGTAGTCCTTGAGTTCCTTCTTGAACGCTTTTATTACGGAAGCGGTCGGGAACAAGCTGCAGTGGTCCGAAAACGCGGCGAACCACACCAGTATTCCTTTATATTGGAACGCCGGAATGCGATAGCTGATGACCTCGGTGGCGTCGGCGGGCACGACTGATCGAATCGCTGCACGAACTTTGTTCAACGTGCTGCGGGCGGGTTCGGGGACGGCTGCTAGGTATTCGTCAACGGTCTTGGGGACGGCGCTGCCTTTCGCCTCCGAACCGCGGCTAGCAGATGCACTCGCTTTCTTCATCCGGACAATGATAACTGGAGACTGGGAAGCCCATCCCCTCAAAACTGCAAAGGGTTGGGCGACTGATCAGCCTTCGTCAGGGACGATGATTCGAACTGATGCAATGAGGCAAGGAAGTCCCACCCTTCAATCAACGAAGGGTGGGATAGCTTGCTACTGTTTGTCGTATACGGCAGTGCTTTTGTACTTCTTGCCCTGCGCATCGGTTCCATTGATTGTCACCGTGCGGCTCTTACCGTCGGCCGCGACCACGACGTGGGCCGTGAGAACAACCTCCCCGCCTTTCTTGGACGTTACGTGAATCGTGTGGTCGTCAATTTGTTTAGCTGACCGCATGTCTTCGTTCGGATTTCCGGTAGAGGGATAGTCTTTACCGTCGAACTTACCGGTCCATTCGCTGTGCGTAGCCGTCCCGTCGGGGGCGGTGCCATCGATCGTGACTTTTACGCTGTCACCCGCAGCTTCATATACAACCGTGTTGTTCTTCGGCGCTCCGGCAGCGAGTTTCGACTTGGCTTCGTTCAGCTTCCAGGTACCCATCTGCGCATCGCTGGCAGCGAAGCACACTGCCGCTGCGACAAAGTACAGGGCAAGAGTCAGTACACTTGTTCTTAGTTTCATGTTGCCTCCATCGCAAACAAATTTTGGGATGATTTACCGCGCGAATTCTAGGCTTGTACGGCGGGTTCTGCAACTGGAGGCTGGAAAGATTGAGGCCCGGACGGGGCAAAGCGCGATCTCCGTCGTCGAGAAACTGCTGTTTGGTGATTTCGGGGAACGCGCACGATCTCACTGTCGTAGTCCCCACCCTGTGCTTCTGAACCGAACGCTGTTACTCAAGCAATCCCTTACACTACTTTGGGTCACAGTGGCCTTTATCTGGATTTATCGGACGCGCAGAAGCGGCGAGACGGCGAGTCTAACTGTACCCGCAACTAGGCTGCTGACCAGCTTTCTGCTCGCGCTGTTAATTCCGCCCGGCGGCGATGTACCTTTCGGAGCCGGCCTCGTGGCAATTCCACATCTGCTTGCTCCAGTAGGCGACTTTGTGCTCATACCAACAATCATTGTCATACTCATGTTCGTTGCCTGTGTTCTGATCATTTTCGGGTTATTGAGTGCGGCAGTTAAGCTCGTCACAATGGAAAGGAAACAAGATCAGTGTTAATGATACGACTGGCGCGCACGGGTGCGCGCAAACAGCCTCATTATCGGGTAGTGGTCATTGAGAAGGAACGGGCGCGGAACGGGCGTCCGGTGGAGATTGTGGGGACGTACAATCCCCGCACCAATCCGGCCAGCGTGGAACTCAAGCGCGAACGCATTGACTATTGGCGCTCCAAGGGAGCCCAGATGTCGAGCCGCATGAGCAAGATTCTGGCGCTGCCAACGGCTGCGGCGCCGGCGGCGTCCTAACTTCAAAAGCCATTTCACCGCCGAGATCGCCGAGTACGCAGAGAAAATCAAGGATTAGACTTCTCGGCGCGCTCTGCGATCTCGGCGGTTAAAGATTTTGACTTTTGCTGGCGAGGGCATCCCAGACCATGACGGAACAGAGTGCTAATCCGCGGGCGTTGATCGAGCATGTGGCCAAGGCGCTGGTGAATGCGCCGGACCAGGTGCGGGTCGAGGAAGTGCCGGAGGGCGCGGAAACCGTGATCGAACTGGAAGTCGCGGAAGAGGATATGGGGCGGGTGATTGGGAAGTCGGGCAAGGTGGCGCGGGCGATGCGCAATCTGCTGCATGCGGCAGGCACCAAGCTCGATAAGCATTACGAGTTGGAGATTCTGGAATAGCCGAGTCTCGATCAGACAACGACTTTATTACGCTTGCGCGGGTGGCTAAGACGCAAGGGCGGCGCGGCGAAGTTGCCGCCGAAGTGCACAGCGATGTTCCGGGGCGGCTGCATCAGGGGATGCGGGCTTTTGCGCTGACGCGGACTCTGGGCCCGAACCAAGATGCCCGGCGCGAGCTAAGAATCGACGACGCCTGGCCGCACAAGAGTTACGTTGTCCTGAAATTTGCCGGGGTGGATTCGATTTCGGACGCGGAGTCGCTGGTGGGATGCGAGTTGCAGGTTCCGCTGAGTGAGCGGGCGAAGCTGGAAGCTGGCGCATCGTATGTCAGCGATCTGATTGGGTGCACGGTGCTGAATTGCCCGAGAGGAGATCTCGGACACGAGGATCGCCAGAGAGAAGATCGCGGGCTTGAAATTGGCATTGTGAAAGATGTCCGCTTCGGCGCGGGAGAGGCTCCGCTGCTGGTGGTAGTGGGCAAGGCCGAGTACGAGATTCCTTACGCGCAGGAGTTTCTGGTCCGGGTCGAGCTGAAGCACAAGCGGATTGAGATGGTGCTACCGGACGGGCTGCTCGACGTAAACGCGCGGCTGACGGACGAAGAGAAACGAGAACAAAAGCAAAGGCATTAACCGCCGAGCACGCCGAGCACGCAGAGAAAATGAATAAAAGAACTTCTCGGCGTTCTCTGCGATCTAGGCGGTGATTAGGTTTTGGTTTTGCAGATTGACATCATCACGATCTTTCCGGATTTTTTTCGCGGGCCGCTGGATTTTGGGATCGTTCGCAAGGCGCGCGAAGCGGGGCTGCTGAAGATTGAGATACGCGATCTGCGGGCGTTTACCCGTGATCGGCATCGCACGGTGGATGACCGCCCGTTTGGCGGCGGCGAGGGAATGGTCCTTAAGCCGGAACCGCTCTTTGAAAGTGTGGAGGCGCTGAAGCTGGTGCCGCGTGAAGAACGCGCCGCCGCGAAGCAGTCAGTGGTGCTGCTGTCGGCGCAGGGCAGGCGGTTTGATCAAGCTTTGGCGGTTGAATTAGTAAATTTAGACCGACTGGTTCTGATCTGCGGGCGCTACGAGGGTGTGGACGAGCGAGTGGGAACGCATCTGGCGGACCGTGAAATCTCGATCGGCGATTATGTGTTGAGCGGCGGCGAACTTGGAGCCGCGGTGATTGTGGATACGGTCACGCGGTTGATCCCGGGCGCAGTTGGCAACGAAGCTTCGACGCGCCAGGAATCGTTTGGCCCGGACGTCAGTGGTAGTAACTGGTCGGACAAGAGTGCCCGACCCACACGAGCCGGACCGACACGCGCGGATTCGACTTGCGCTTCTGGGGGATTGCTGGATTATCCGCATTACACGCGTCCGGCGGAATTTCGCGGGATGAAGGTGCCGGATGTGCTGCTTTCGGGTAATCATGAAGATATAAAGCGCTGGCGGCGACGATCAGCGCTGGAAAAGACACTGCGCAATCGGCCGGATCTTTTGGAGCAGGCTGAGTTGAGCAAGCAAGACAAAGAATTGCTGGCGGAGATTGTGGGTGGAGAGAGTTAGTCCGTGGCACGAAAAGAGCAGGTTCCTCGGGGCTTTCAGCCCTTCGGACAGACAAGCTATTAGTGGAGGGAATAAAACCCCGGGAGGATTTAAATCATGTCGAACTTAATCATCGAAAAGCTTCTTTCCAAGACTCAACGCACCGACCTTCCGAAGTTCGCGCCTGGAGACACTATCCGTGTGCAGGTGAAGATCAAAGAAGGCGACAAAGAGCGCTTGCAGGCGTTTGAGGGTGTGGTCATCTCTCGCAGTCGCGGGCCGCAAGCAAGTTTCACGGTGCGCAAGATCAGTTTTGGGCAAGGCGTGGAGCGTATTTTCCCGGAGAGCTCGCGCGTGCTGGATAAAGTTGAGCTGGTGCGTTCGTCGAAAGTGCGGCGGGCCAAGCTCTATTACCTGCGCAGCCTGCGGGGTAAAGCTGCCCGCTTGAAAGACGTTGAGCGCGAGCATCCGGTCGCGGCTACCAGGTAAGCGATCCTTAGTTTGGATCACGCTCGGATCAGAAAGCAAGTTGTCAGTGTCGACACTTCTCGCACGAAAGAATCTTTTGTCACTGCTGTTGGCAGTGGTTTTTGGGTTTTCCATCAGCGCCCGTGCAAATGGAACCGGATCCGATTCTTTTGTGGCCGAACGGCGCGCCGGGTTCGGAAAGCAAGACCGCCCAAGAGTCGGTCAGGATCAGCCCACAGGGCGACCACGTAGTGTCGAGCGGTCATCGTCCTTCCATCACCCCGTATCTTCCATCCAAAGAAAATGCCACCTCTGCAGCAGTGATTGTTATCCCCGGCGGCGGACATCGCGAAGTCTGGATGGACCATGAGGGCTACCGCGTGGCCGCTGGCTAAGTGATCACGGAGTAGCCGCTTTCGTGCTTAAGTACCGTCTGGCGGCTGAGCCAGGATCGTCGTACACGATTGACGACCATTCCTTGCCAGATGTGCAACGCGCGATTCGACTGGTGCGAAGCCGCGCCGCGGAGTGGGGCATTGCGCCGGACCACATTGGAATGATCGGGTTTTCCGCGGGCAGAGAGTTGGTAGCCAGAGCGGGCACGCATTACGACTCGGGCGACTCCGGCGCGAGTGACCCGATTGACCGCGAGAGTTCACGACCGGCCTTCCAAGCGCTGATCTATCCTGCGATTCCGCGTGACATGAAGCTGTCGAAGGATACCCCGGCGGCTTTTCTCCTTTGTGGGGAAAATGACCGTCCGGATATTTCTCAAGGACTTGCGCAACTGTATCTTCAAGCAGGCTGGAGCGCTGGAGTTGCACATTCTGACTGGAACAGGACACGGCTTCGGTATGCGTGACGACAATCCCCTTCCGGTTTCCAATTGGATAACTCTTTTCTACGATTGGCGCGACGCCCGGGGGATGCTGAAGCACAACTAGCGGTCCGTTAGAATCGGGCGGCGATTCCTTTCTTGATAATTGGCTTGCTTCCACAGCGCTGACTGGGCGAACATCTGTATCCAGGCGTGCCTCTCCGATCTGAATCCGTTCCTGAAAAGCAGATTTCTCCCTCCGCGGCCAAGCTGCGGCTGCTGAAGCGCCTGCACTGCACGCTGAAGTACGAAAAGGCGGCGTGGGCTTCGGGCGCGAAGTTGGTGGCGGGCGTGGATGAGGTCGGACGTGGATCGCTGTTTGGGCCGGTGGTAGCGGCAGCTGTGGTGCTCGATTCCAGCTATCGGATTCGGGGTCTGCGAGACTCGAAGCTTCTGCCCGCGGAACGCCGGGAAATTCTTGCCGAGCGTATTCGCGAACATGCGGTCGTTTGGGCTGTGGCGGCGGTGGATGCGGCACGTATTGATCAGATCAACATCTACCAGGCGTCGCGGGTGGCTATGCAGGACGCGGTTTCACTTTTGAATCCCGCTCCGGACCATCTGCTGGTGGACGCGATGCGGCTGAATTGCGACCTGCCGCAACGTGGCATTATTCATGGCGATGCTCTGTCAGCGTCGATTGCGGCGGCATCGATTCTGGCGAAAGTGGAACGTGACCGGATGATCAGCGAGTGGGACCCAGTCTTCCCGGTTTATGGTCTGCGCTCCAACAAAGGCTACAGCACGCCGCACCATCTGGCCGCGTTGCGGGAGCACGGGCCGTCTCCGCTGCATAGGCAATCCTTTGCGCCGGTGTGGAACGCGCCGATTCCACAGGAAGTGTTGGCGTTCATGCTGCAGGAGCCGGAGGCAGCTGCAGTGGAAGATCTCGCAGGCTGAAGCATTCATTAGATTTCAGATTGCAGATTTTAGATTTTCACTCTGCGATCTGAGATCAGAAATCTGCAACTACCTTCAGCGGCACAGGATGAACACTGAAAACCGCCTAGCGGGGCGCAAAGAGGAGAGACAGGATGTCTCCCGGTTCGGGGCGGTCGGTGTAATCGGGATTGGCCGACGCGAAGAGCACTGTGCCATCGCGGGCGAGGACGTAGGTTGCTGGAATCGGCAGTTCCCAACCGTCGTCTCCGTTTACGAAAGGCAGGTTAACGAACACCCGCCGGTAGATTTCCTGCTGATAGTCAGGCACACGATATGCCAGGCCGAACTCGTGGGCGACTTTGTTTCCAGCGTCGCTCGGCAGCGGAAAGCGGAGCTTGTGCTGGTCGGCCATTAAATCCGACTGGTGCACGGTCTGCGGCGAAATTCCAACGAGTGACGCGCCCGACTCTCGGATTTGGGGATAGATCGCATTCATGGCTTCCATCTGGCCGACGCAGAATGGGCACCAGCGTCCACGAAGGAAGCAGACGATGAGGGGGCCGCCGGCGAGAAGATCAGACGAACGGACAAGTTTTCCATTGTGGTCGGTGAGCTCGAAACTCGGCGCTTTGTCGCCGGACCGAAGCGCACGCTCGGTTATGCCTGACTGCTTGAGCTCTTCGACCGCGCGCGCGTGGATGATCTGGATTTCTGCCGGGACGTATTTGGCGATGAGTTCTGTGCGCTCGGCATAGATCTCGCGCAGAGAGCGTGAATCGGTTCCTGGCCCGGTCTCCTCAAGAGAACGCCACTTCATTTGGTGTTCTGCCGCTGTGGCTATTGCTTCGGTTTTTCCGGTTGCTTTTTCTGTTGCTCCTGTTGTTCCTCGGTCCAGGGCGGCACGACGCCATTCATTCGCGCATAAGCGATGGACTGGCCGAGATGTTCCGCGCCGTGACGAATGATGAACAGCATCACGCCGCGATAGGTGCTCTTCGCGCCGAACCAATCGAGTTGCTTTTCTACGTCCGAGTCAGGCATGTTCAAAACCGCCTGACGCATGTGGGCAAACGAATCTTTCAGCGTTCCGACAACCTTGGCTTTGTCGGTGGTGGACTTCTCGAAGCCTTGCACCTTGAAGCCCGGCGGAGGCGCCACTCCAAAAACATGCGGAAGATTGTAATTGGCGGTTGCAACGTGCATGTACACTTCGCTGATCGAGCGAACACCTTCGGCAGGCCGCCAGGTGTATTTGTCAGCGGGCATCGCCTGCGCGAGCTGGACGAATTTGTCTTCTTGGATCTTCAGTTCGTTCAAAAACTCCGCCCGCACGCCAGAAGTGGGAGCGGCTGATGTCGTCGTAGGGGCAACTGCTGCTGCGCCGCTTTGGGCTTGTACGCTGGATGCGCCTGCAAGGGAAATTGTGAGCAGGACTACGACAGTACGGAGAAACTTGCTCAGGGCGTCACTCCAATAGTTCGTTGTTTCAAGTCTCATCGTAACTCCTCAAGATGCACACCGCGGATCGTAGGTTCGCCCTCCAGAATCTTGCTTACCCGGCCAAGCATGCCATCATCCCTTGTAATCTTCCCTTTGCCCGTTATGCGCTGAAAGATTGATCGTTTCTTCTCGACGATAATCCCCCACTCGCCCGCGTCGGGTTTCGCATTGGTTTCCTCGGCGTTTCCACTCACGCATAGGTAGTAGGATTGACCGTCGATGTTGGCCGGAAGTTCCCAGCCCCAGTCCTCCTGATAACTCTGCCGAGTTTGTACCTGTCGTTCGACTAGCTCCTGTCGAAGCCAAGCCGCCAAGTCCTCTCCGAAACAGCACGGATTGATGAAATTCTCGCTCACTTTCGAGAGATTAAATCGGCCAGTCTTGAACAGAATCCTGATAGCGTTCATTGGTCGTTGCTGATAGCAGATGGCTGAAAGCTGACAGCTACATCGGCATCTTCATTCCCGCCATCCGCCTCATGAAGTTGCCTTTGCCCATCTGCTTGAACATTTTTCGCATTTGGGCATACTGACGAAGCAAATTGTTGACTTCCTGCACGGTGGTCCCTGATCCGCGGGCGATGCGCTTTCTCCGGCTGCCGTTGATTACGTCGTGATGATGGCGCTCGTGGGTGGTCATCGAGTTGATGATCGCTTCGACGCGGTTAATCTGCTTTTCGTCAATTTTGTCGGCATGCTTTTGCAGTCCGGCGAAAGGGCCTACGCTGGGCAGCATGCCCATCAGGTTCTGCATCGATCCCATCTTCTTTACTTGCTGCAACTGGTCGCGAAAATCCTCCAGGGAGAAGCCACCGCCGGAGAGCGCGCGGGCGGCCATGTCCTGAGCTTTTTTCTTGTCAACAGTTTGCTCGGCGCGCTCGATGAGCGAAAGAATGTCGCCCATGCCGAGAATGCGGGAGACGATGCGGTCAGGATGAAACGGTTCCAGGGCGTCGTATTTTTCACCCACGCCAATAAATTTGATCGGCGCGCCCGTGACGTTGCGGATCGATAGCGCAGCACCACCGCGGGCATCACCGTCCATCTTTGTTAATACCACGCCGGTTAGGCTCAGCTTCTTGTGAAACTCATCGGCAGAGCGGACGGCGTCTTGTCCGGTCATGGCGTCGGCGACGAAAAGAATCTCTGACGGATTGAGCAGCCGCTTGAGCGACTGCATCTCGTCCATGAGCTGATCGTCAATGTGCAGGCGTCCGGCGGTGTCCACGATGAGCACGTCGCAGCCGGAGTTGATGGCCTCGCGGCGGGCTTCCTTGGCGAGTTTCTCTACCGTCGCAGTGTTGGCCTCGCCGACTTCGCCCTGATAAATCTGCGCCTTGATCGCCTGCGCCACGACTCTAAGCTGCTCACGCGCGGCAGGACGATAGACGTCGACCGAAACCAGCAGCGGACGATGGCCTCCATTCTTGAACCAGTGCGCCAGCTTGCCGGAGGTCGTGGTCTTGCCGGAACCTTGCAGGCCGGCCATCAGCACGACCGTTGGCGGCTGCGAGGCAAACTTCATGCGCGCCGTGTCTCTCCCCAGAATCTCGATCAGCTCGTCGCGGACAATCTTGATGACCTGCTCGCCCGGCGAAAGCGCAGTCGCCACCTGCTGGCCAACCGCCTTGGCCTGCACCTGATCAATGAACTGCTTGACGACTTTGAAATTGACGTCAGCTTCGAGCAGGGCAAGGCGCAACTCGCGCATCGTCTCCTGCATGTTCTCTTCGTTGAGAACAGCCTGCCCGCGCAGGGATTTGAAGGTGCGTTGAAGGCGTTCCTGGAGGTTCTCGAACATGGGTTGAAAGGGTTATTCTAGCAGGACGCTTTCGGGGTCGTTTTGCAATGAATACAAGCAAGACTGTTTTTCAAAGGCAGTTCGAGCTAACTGAATGGGACGACGCGTGGGAGATAGAGTCCGTTTCTGTCGGACCGCGTGAACAAATTGTCATCACCGCCGTGACCCGCATCGATCCCGCTCTGCGTGCAAACTTTGATCAGCTCATACAGGCTTTTAACCAGCAGCGCCGACGTTATCTGGTCCTTGCCAGCCACGGCGAAAAATCACAATCCGTCACCGCCCTCGAACGCCTATTTCGCCACGTTCAGCCATTTGGGCCAGAGGCTACCCTATTGGTGGACGGTCGGTGCCGCCCTGGCGACAACAATGCAGAGATCGCAACCAAGTCGGGCGAAGTACTTTCCACTTCCACGTCGGAGATGGGGTTAACCACGTCCGTGTTACTCCCGACAATAAGATTTGGGGCAGCTACTCCGATGAGGGTGTCTTCGGCAGCACAGTAGGTCAGGCAGGCCGCGCACGATTTTCGTCCGAAGGAAACTCGAATTCAATTTCAACGAATTTGCCCTCAAGAACGAAATTCCTGATATCGCCGATTGTAATGCACTCAACGTCTGCGATCAAGAAATGTACGCGTACTACTACACAGATTTCCCACTTGTGAGAATCAAGAACGATCACGCCGAGGTAGTGTGCCAAGTGCCGGTTGCCGGATCTAGTGCGTTCGCGCTTTCCGGAGGCTACGCACTATTTTCCGGCTCTTACAAGAAAAGAGAGGCTCTGTTCTTCCTTCACGTGAAAGAGGGGAACGTTACCGAGGTTGAACCCACTGACGAGAATGGTAAAGCTATGGAAATTCGTAATGGATCCGGGAAAGGATCGATCTTATACCTCCTAGATTCACGCTCGGTTTATGCAGTTGATTTGTCACAAGTTCCTCGATAAGCGAGATGGCATCAGCTGGCTCTGCCTCTCAGTCGACAAACACTTCCTTCGCCGCCACCACCGTGTTGCAATGAATCGTCACCGTATCTTCCACGCGCTGGGCGTAGCCGCCGGCATAGGTCACTATCACGGGAATGCCTTGCGCTTTCGCCACGCGGAAGACCAATTCATCGCGCTGCTTTAATCCTTCAATCGTTAACCCCAAACCTCCGAGCTGATCTTCGCGATAAGGGTCGGCGCCGGCGATGTAGCAGATCAAGTCCGGAGTGAACTGGCGCAGTCCGGAGCTGAGGGCGTTGTCGAGCCAGGCGAGGTAATCGTCGTCGGTGATGCCGTCGGGCAGGTCCACGTCAATCGAAGACGGCGGCTTGAAAGGCGGGTAATTGTTCTCCTGATGCAGCGAGATGGTAAAGACGTCTCCGGCATGGGCGCCACGCATAACGCCGCATTGGCTGAATGTTGCCGGGTCGAGAGCTGATCGGCCCAGAGTTGACGGGCCCGACGACGGAAGCGACTGGCTGGCGGTGCGAGTTCCAGCAAAGATTGCGGCGGTTCCGTTGCCATGATGGACGTCACAGTCAACCGTCATCGCGGTGCGGATTCTGCCGTCGCGCTGCATGCGGCGGATGGCGACTGCCACGTCGTGAATCATACAGAAGCCTTCGCCGTGATCGGGGAAGGCGTGGTGAAAGCCTCCGCCGAGGTTGATGGCGACACCGTCCTGAAGCGCGTGATCCGCAGCTAGAATCGATCCTCCTGCAGACAGCCAGAACGCCCGCACCAATTCCGGCGAGTAAGGGATCTCGAGTTCCATTTCCTCACGGGCGGAGAGGGTTCCAGTCTTGAGCTTGTTGACGTAGACCGGCGTGTGGACTAGCAAGATGTCCTCGTCAGTGGCAGGCTGCGGGGCGAGGAAGTCTTCCGCCGCTGCCGTGCCGCTTTCCAGCAGGTGCTGATGCACGAGCCGGTATTTTTGCGCCGGAAAGACGTGTTGGCCGATGGGAAGGTAGTAATCGTCGCTGTAGATGAGCTTGAAGGGGAGCATGGCAACTCTTGATGATACTAAGACCTGTCATCCTGAGCGAAGTTGCTGTTCGCGAAGCGGACGGCAACGCAGTCGAAGGACCGCTATCACGATACTGCCCATTGGCGATGCAGGGAATTCTCACCCCGCAGGGTCGTCGTGAGAATCCCCTTTTAAGATTTACGTTGCTGCGAAACTGGTAGGGGTCCTTCGACTCCGTAAGAACTTCGCTTCGCGAAGTTCTTACTCCGCTCAGGATGACAGGGTTATCGTTTCTTGGCGCTGGGCGGTGCAGTCACAATGGCGCGCCGAATGGGAACGATTGCGCCCTTGGACGGGTCAGCAGCGGCGCCGGCGCGCGACAGCACCTCCTGTTGGATCGCTTTCACGAAATCCTGAATCTGGTACTGCATTTCTTCCATACGCTCGCGCATTTGCAGGATGATGGCAATGCCGCTGATGTTCACTCCGAGGTCGCGGGCCAGGTTCAGGATGAACTCCAGGCGTTGCAAGTCTTCGTCGGTGTAGAGGCGGGTGTTGCCTTCGGTGCGCGAGGGTTTCAGCAGGCCTTCGCGTTCGTAGAGGCGCAGGGTTTGCGGATGTATGCCATACATTTCGGCTACTGCCGAGATCATGTACGCGCCTTTAGAGCGGCGTTTAGTCATCTGTACAGGAGTTTATAGCAGATTGCGAGAACTCACGAGATTTGCCACAGCTCTCGACTCTGTTATTTTGAATCGGGTGATTATGCGATTCCCGATCACGCGATTCCCTTCGGTTATGACTCTCGCAGTTGTGCTGTTGTTTGCTGCCTTGCAGCCAACTGGCTCGCAATCTGCAACGCCCGACCCTGCGGGTGACCTTGCCGGATTCATTCACCCCCGTGAGGAGCGCGCCGTCGAGGCTCGCTTTCTTGCGGTACCTGATCCCAAGCTGGCCGAGGAACACCTGCGAATTCTGACCGCGGCTCCGCACATCGCCGGGTCGCCTGAAGACAAGGCTAATGCCGAATATGTTGCAAAGAAATTTCGCGAGGCCGGATTAAAGACCGAGATCGTCGAATATAAGGTTCTGATTAACTATCCGGCAGAAATTTCGGTTGATGTCACTGCGCCCTCAAATGTCCATATGCACGGCCCCACTCGCGAGCATGTGGATGGCGACGCTTATCAGGATGATTCGCGAGTTGTGATGCCCTTCAGCGGGCTGTCGCCGTCGGGAGATGCGGACGCGGAAGTGGTTTATGCCAATTACGCCACCGCGGCCGACTTTCAGAAACTGGCGGACATGAAGATCGATCTACGCGGAAAAATCGTGCTGGCGCGCTACGGACAGAACTTTCGCGGAGTTAAATCGCAGCTTGCGCAACAATACGGCGCCGCCGGGCTGATCATTTACTCGGACCCCGCGGACGACGGAGCGCAGCGCGGAGCGGCGTATCCGGCTGGGCCCTGGCGGCCCGAGACGGGCGTGCAACGTGGAGCGATCAACTACATCTGGCAGTTTCCCGGGGATGTGACCACACCGGGCTTGGCGTCAATACCAAACCTGCCTGCATCGAAGCGGATCAAACGCGAAAATTCGCCCGCAGCCCCGCAACTGCCCACCACACCTATATCCGCAGCCGATGCACGGCCCATCCTCGAACACCTGCGCGGGCCGGAGGCAGTTGGTGATTGGAAAGGCGGGTTGCCGTTTGCTTATCACATTGGGCCGGGCCCGGTGAGAGTGAAATTGCACCTGAAACAGGATTATCAGCTCCGCACCATCTGGGACGTGATCGGTACGACGCGCGGAGACACTTGGCCGGATGCGCTGGTGATTGCGGGGAATCATAGAGATGCGTGGGTCTACGGTGCGGTCGATCCCGGCAGCGGTACTGCGGCGATGCTGGAGGCAGTGCATGGAGTCGGCGCGTTATTGAAATCGAGATGGAGGCCGAAACGCACGCTAATGTTCTGCAGTTGGGACGCCGAGGAGGAAGGCCTGATTGGTTCGACGGAGTGGGGCGAGCAACACGGGGAAATTTCGAAGACGGCGGTGGCTTACTTCAACACTGATATGGCTGTCTCTGGGCCAAAATTTGGCGCGGCTGCGGTGCCCAGCTTGAAACAATTCGTGCGCGATGTGACCAAGAGCGTTCCAGATGCGAGCGGCGGCACGGTTTATGAACAGTGGACGAAACTGAACCGCAGCGGCGCGCTGAAAGTGGATTCGAGAGAAACCAGCACGAGCACCTATCGCGCGCCGCTGGCTCCTGCCGGGAACGATGTTCCAGTGAGCGATCTGGGCAGTGGGTCCGATTACACGGTGTTTCTGCAGCACCTGGGCGTGGCCTCGACCGACGTGGGCTCGTTTGGCGACTATGGTGTCTATCATTCGGCGTTCGACGATTTTGCCTGGTTCAAAAAATTTGGCGATCCTGATTTTCGTCGCGAGCAGCAAATGGCCCGGGTCTTCGGTCTGGAAGTAGTGCGCATGGCCGATACCGATGTTCTTCCTTATGACTTCGAAGAATATGGAAAAGAGGTTGGGGTTTACATTGAAAAGGCGCAGGAGCGGGCTAAGAGCGTGTTCGCTAATCCGTCTCCGGATTTTGAACCTGCGTTGGCTGCGGCTCGATGGCTGGGGGCTGCGGGGTTGAAGATATCCGGAAGACAGAGGCATCCTGCTGGAGCGGTCTCTGCTTTGAACTTGGCGCTCGTCCGCGCCGATCGTGCGCTCTTGTTGGAAGGGGGGCTACCCGGGCGACCGTGGTTTCGTCATGCGATTTATGCTCCGGGAAAACGCGCTGGATACGCTGCGGCAGTGATTCCGGGCGTGAACGATTCCATTGATGACCACGATTCCGCTGCGACTCAGAAGCAGATACTGGCATTGACCGATGCATTGAATAGGGCGGCCAAGGTGCTTGAAAGCAATCCTTCCGTACATTGAACTGTGGCGTGTAGAGGCGGGCGCTCCTGCCCGCTCCGCGTGAGGCTCCGCAACCCCCGCGAGCTTCGCTCGCGTGCCCGGACGAGGGCGTCCGGGCCTACGTGGGCGCGGGTGGTAAGCTAGCTTTTGCCAGGACAACTCACTTCTTTGAACGCCGAATCCATTCGCAAACTTTTCGAGCAAGTACGCGCTGGCGAACTTTCGCCTGACGCTGCCGTCGAGCAACTTCGGCACCTTCCATTTGAAGACCTGGGGTTTGCAAAAGTTGACCATCACCGCGCACTCCGGATGGGAATGCCGGAGGTGGTTTTCGGGGAACGGAAAACGCCGGCGCAAGTTGCGGGGATTTTCAAACGGCTGGCGAAGCATGGGAAGAACGTGCTGGCCACTCGGGCTACAAAAGAGCAATTCACCGCTGTGAAAAAAGGTGTGCGCGGGGTGAAATATGAAGTGGCCGCCCGGGCCATCGTGCTGCGACGCGATCGCAGACTTTACGGCAAAGGAGTGATTGCGGTGGTTTCGGCGGGGACCAGTGATATCCCGGTTGCGGAGGAAGCGGTGGTCACAGCGGAACTTATGGGCAACCAGGTGGAGCGAATCTACGATGTGGGGGTGGCCGGCATCCACCGCTTGCTGGCGCATCAGAAAATTCTCAGCCGGGCTCGCGTGGTGATAGTCTGCGCTGGGATGGAAGGCGCTTTGCCCAGCGTGGTGGGCGGACTGATCGGGGCTCCGGTGATTGCGGTGCCGACCAGCGTGGGTTACGGGGCCGCGTTTCAAGGGCTGGCCGCACTGCTGGGAATGATGAATTCCTGCGCATCGAACGTGAGTGTAGTGAATATTGATAACGGCTTTGGCGCAGGATACGTCGCATCGCTCATCAACCGGCTCTAGCGACTTCCCAATTTGCAACAAAGTTTTACATAGATTTAATTTGAAGAAGGCTTGCATTCTGAAAAACGGGAGTAAAATATTTAATAGATTGAGAATTTGATGATGAGAGGGCGTTGTGGTTTCGAAGTGCGCCAACTCCGATTGCGCTGCAACCTTCCACTATTTCCACCAAGGGAAACTTTTCCGGCAAGAGATCGAAGCCGGGCTTGAACGCCGGCGCGCTCTGGGCAATGACGAAAAGAAAAAGCCTCTCCGCCGCATTGAGTTCTACTGGCTGTGTGAAAACTGCGCGCAAAAGATGACGATTGTTTTTGAGAAAGGCGTGGGGGTGGCGGCCCGTCCGAACGCGTTCCCCAAGGCCGCTGGGTTCTGAGCGCTTTCCAGCCTAGGTCTTAGTTTTTTGGTCGCGAATATTTTCCGGTTAAAGAGTTCCAACGGATCCTCAATACTTCCCCAAACATACGGAGGCCATCGCGCAGCGGGCTGAGGCGCGTTCCCTCAACGTGGGCCCAGGCTACAGGTACTTCCTGCACTTTCAATCCAGCGCGGCGGGCGAGATACAACAACTCAGGATCGAAACCCCAGCGCTCGATTCTCTGCAGAGGAAAAGTCGCCTGGGCCGCGCTGCGGGTGAACGCCTTGAATCCGCACTGTGTGTCTTTGAAATTCAGACCGAGCAGCACTCGCAGGGCCAAGTTGAAAAGCCGTCCATAGAACTGGCGTAACAGCGACTGCCGGTGAGTTTGCATTTCCGGCTGCAACCAGCGTGATCCAATAGCGATATCGGAGCCTGCCTCAATCGCGGCAAAAAGCTTATTGGCCTCTTCGATCGGCGAAGACAGGTCGGCGTCGCTGAACACCAGCACTTCGCCTGTCGCGTTTAACATGCCGTTACGCACGCTGTATCCCTTGCCACGATTGCCCGGGTTTTCAATCAACCGCAGCTCAGGATGCGCCTGAGCGCTCGCTCGAACCAGGTCGGCCGTTTGGTCGCGCGAGCCGTCGTTCACCACCACCACCTCGGCATCCCAGCCGCGGACCCTAATGTAGTCGAGCACGCGGTCGAGGGTTGATCCCAGGCGCGCGCCCTCATTGTAGGCAGGAATGATGAAGCTGTAGATAGCCATCAGCTGTCAGCCATCAGGCAACGCGACGGCCGCGACTATGAGAAGGTATCACGTGAATGGGAGAGGGGGAATGTGGAGGCTATCCATTTAGAATCAGGCTTTGGGTTTCCCCCGGTAACGGGAGGTTCTGGCCGGTTGGAACTAGGCGACCTGACGCTGCTTTTCCAGCATGGAAAAGAATTCCGCCACCAGGTCTTGATCCCACAGTCCGGCATGGGCTTCGTCGCGCATGGTAAGCGCCGCCTGGTCGTGGCTTAGCGCGGGCTTGTAAGGACGGGCAGTGCGTAGCGCATCATAGACGTCAACCACCTGCAGGATCCGGGCGAGCAGAGGAATGTCGCGGCCTTCGAGACCGTCGGGATATCCGCTGCCGTCGAAATGTTCGTGGTGACTGCGAATGATGGGCAACACAAAGCGCAAAGACTTTAGCGGCCGGCAAATGTTTTCGCCGGTGATGGGATGGCGCTTCATGATCGCCCATTCTTCGGACGTAAGGTTTGCGCCCTTTTTCAAGATCTCGTCCGGCACCGCGATCTTGCCCAGATCGTGGAGATAGCCTCCGCGGCGCAGGGCGACGATCTCTTCTTCATCCAGATGAATATGGCGGCCCAGATTGCTGGCGTTTATCGCCAGGCGCTCGCAGTGTCCTTCTGTGTATGGGTCGCGGCTCTCGACGCTGAGTCCGAGTGTGCACAGGACACTTTCGGCCGTCTCCAGTTCGTCGGTAAATTCCTTCAACTTAATGAGCGACTTCACTCGGGCGAAGAGTTCTTCCGGGAAGATGGGCTTGCTCAAGAAATCATCGGCTCCGGCTTCGATGCCACGCACCCGGTCTTCCCGCTCGCTGAGGCCGGTAATGAGTACAACCGGAACCAGGCGAGTGGCAGGATTTTCTTTCAGTTCGCGACAGAGCTCATATCCAGACTTGCCGGGCATGACTACATCAGAAAGTACCAAGTCGGGCACACGGCTGAGAATTTCTGCTTCGGCCTGGGCAGCGTCGGGCACCGCGACAACCTCGTATCCCCGCGCGGACAGCAGGTCGCGCATCAGGGTCATGGTGTTGGGATTGTCGTCCACTACCAGCACGCGAGGAAGGCGGCGGCGCAGAGAGAGATCACTCGTGGCCTGATGGCCACGGACATGAATCGTGGGAAACTTCCGGGCAGGGTCCATGAGTGCTGCTCTAACAGTTTTATTGTAAGCGAAAAAAACGTTTTAGGAGAAATTTGGTGTTCCCTGGAATTCCCACTCTGGGATGCAAAACGCTCGGATGGGTTGCATGTCCTTGCGCTCGACGCGCTGACGGTGCTTATCTTGGACTCATGAAGAAGGTGTGCGGATTGTTGGTTTATGTTCTGTTGCTCGGGCGAATCGGTCTAGCCGCTCCCAGGCAGCACGTGGTTGCCTTGGGCAAGTGGACGACGGTGAAGTTGATGGTAGGCGAAGATGAGCGCACGGCGCTGGATTTGAAGGTTCGTGCGCTCCTGGTCGACGGCCAAAACAAAGAATTCATCACTGGGCCGCCGCATGACGTGACCAATCGTACTTTTGTAGTGCAGCGTGTCTTTCGCCTGAATGATTCTCTTCCCCAAGAGACGGTGCCAGCGCGATGGCGTTGGGAGCGAGGCGGATGGCTGCTGGTCAACCGCGTCAGCGGCAAGATGCAACTGGTCCCGCTGCCGGAGTTCGATCCTTACAATTCTGAGGCCGTATGGTTTCGGGACTATGCCGCGTATTGCGGGGTCTCCGACGACGGCAAGAAAGTGTCGGCGATCCTCGTGCAACTCGGCAGGCGAAAGCCACTGCTGAAGAAACCATTGGGCGGCGCCGGCGCCGACATACAGGAAGCAAAATGCGGGGCTCCGATTTGGCAGCGGGCCCCGTCGCGCGTGACTTTTGAGCCGTAAGACAGCCTAACAAAACCCACTTCTTACCAGCCGCAGGGATCGGAAAGCTGTTCCCGTCAGTGCTAGGATACTCAATCCATGAGCACTCCTTTGCTTCCCGATGCTTGGTGGAATCTGATTCAACCGCTGCTGCTGCCCTCACCGCGTAGACCCAAGGGATAGGCAGACCTCGCTTGCCAGACCGTGCTTGTCTCACGGGAATTCTGTTCGTCCTGCGTAGCGGAATTCCCTGGGAAATGCTGCCGCAGGAACTGTGCTGCGGTTCTGGCATGACGTGCTGGCGGCGGTTACGTGACTGGCAAGAGGCGGGCATCTGGCAACTGATCCACATCTCTTTGCTGGATTGGCTGGCGCGCTACGGGGAGATTGATTGGTCGCGGGCCGTCGTGGACGGCAGTTCTATCCGGGCAGTTTTTGGGGGCGCCAGACGGGACCGAATCCAACCGACCGGGCCAAGCTGGGCAGCAAACGTCATCTGATTTGCGACGGACGGGGAGTTCCACTCGCCATTCAACTCACTGGGGCCAACCGCAACGACTCGCAGCAAGCCCTTGCACTGGTTGACGCCATTCCAAGCTTGCAGGGAGAGCGGGGACGCCCACGGCATCGTCCTGACTGCGTATTGGGCGACCGTGGTTACGACGCTGAGTCAATTCGGCAAGGTCTGCGTGCCCGCCACATCATCCCTCTTCTTGCGAAGCGCAACACCGAACATGGCAGCGGACTGGGGCGATGGCGATGGGTAGTCGAACGGACCTTCGCTTGGTTGAATCAGTTCCGGCGTCTGCGCGTGCGCTACGAAAAACGGGCGGACATTCACGAGGCATTCTTGTGCTTGGGGTGCGCTCTGATCTGCTGGCGCTTTCTGCGAGTCGATTTGGTGGGGAGTTGAAAGTTAGCTTCGCCCGCAATGCGTTGACTTGCCGCGGCTTGGCCCCTAGTATGGTCGCGTCAACGCACAGACCTTCCCAAGTGATCGGCCAAACCATCTCGCACTCCCGCAGCGACCCGAAAATGTTGGCGCGTTTATGGTCCGATGATTTGGTCGTCACCAATCCGCTGAACAAGGTCGTAAATTCGATTTCTGTACTCTCAGAGGAAAAGCATTGTTCACGCCACATCCCAATCTGAGCGATGACGTGAATCGCAACATTATCGGGTCGGAAATCGAGGGGGGTGTTCCTCGACCGGTTACAACCGCACAGTGTGCTGCAGATCCAAACTCAGCACCGTTGCTACACGGCAGTGATGCTGGGAGGAAGCCAAGCGTTAATTTCGGGTCATCCTGAATACTGCCCTGAACCGACCTTGGTTGCCATCGCAGGATCAACTTGGGGCGGCTCCGTGCTGAAACGGCGTTTTGTCGGTCGTGGTATGCACTTGGAGCTTTGTCATCCGGAATACTCCACGCCCATTGTCACGTCTCGCGTCCAGGAAATCCGGCAGTGTGCAGAGCGTGCGCCCATCTTGGATCGGGCAGCGCAGCATATGGTCGCGCACAGAGCGAGCCTTTTGTGATCGGCCAAACCATCTCGCACTACCGCATTGTCGAGAAGCTCGGCGGGGGCGGTATGGGCGTGGTGTACAAGGCCGAGGACATCAAGCTAGGCCGGTTTGTTGCCCTCAAGTTCCTGCCGGATGAAGTAGCCGAAGACGCACCAGCACTGGCGCGCTTTCAGCGCGAGGCGCAGGCCGCCTCCGCCCTGAATCATCCCGGCATTTGCACTATTCACGAAATCGGCCAAGAAAACGGTCAGCCGTTCATCGTTATGGAATTTCTCGACGGCATGACGCTAAAGCATCGCATCGCCGGAAAACCCCTCGAGACCGACGTTTCCCTGGGTCTGGCAAT